>VYLP01000378.1_pt1 | contig 11146 bp, 11 predicted proteins | sample 5114311 | NCBI WGS metagenome assembly VYLP01 (sample SAMN12291775, study PRJNA351875) | freshwater metagenome | isolation source: freshwater lake | place: USA: Michigan, Lansing Lake | collected 2013-08-14 | reverse complement strand
TACTAACGCTAAGACGAAAGTAATAAGAAGAATCGCAATACCTGCTGGAATTAGGAACTTTGTTTTGTTTCTATAAAATCGGCCTCGCACTGATTTTTCAATTTCAGTTTCTTTTATAGAATCATAAGATCTGTCTAGAAGATAAATTCCTAGCACCGTAGTTCCAAGGAGGATAAAATCAATCTGCCTCGGAAGCCATTGGAAAGCATAAGTGAGGATCCCTAGGTTAGCAAACAGAGAGATGATTACGTCTCCACCTAAAAAAAAGAAAGATAGGAAGTAAAATTTATATGCTTTCATTTGCAACGTAGGACTTTGGTAGCGGTTTTAATAGAAGCAAAGCCAAAAAATCAATAGGGAATCCTATTCCTCGCGACACAATGCTTTTTATAAGAATATATTCGGCAGAAAAGCGAATCTATTTTACCGCATTCAGACTATGTATTTACTGGTGAATAAAACTTGATGATTTTAAGACATTCGCTTTGACTAGCCCAATGGCTAATAATCAGAATCCTATATTCTGAGCCTTGGGAAAACTGCCTTGACCTTGGAATCTCCTTCTGAAATAGCTCGGATCGTAGCTGCCTCTCATGTGCTTTTGCTTGTGGGGCTTCTTGGTTACCACCTTCGTTCACTTGATCGATTGTATTCTATTTTTATCGGACTCGGAGGTGCTTCTGCATTGCTGTTTCCGATCCTTTATAAGCAGGAAACATCACCATATTTACTCCTTCCATTTGCGGTATTGCAGAGCGGTGCCAGTTTTTGGTTTTGGCTATTTGCGGTCAGTCAAGGTAGAGAAAACTTTCAACCAGGCTGGAAACACTGGCTACTACTCGCAGGTAAAATACTACTGACAATAATTTGGGGTAGTCCATACCGAACTCTTCTACTGCCTATCGACCCTCAGCAAGATTTTATTTGGAGAGCGCTTTTGCCCGCCGTTCTTACATTGGCGTTCGTTATAGCGGCTGTTTGGGCTTCGGGCAATCACATGGAAGACGAACTTGTGGAGAATCGACTCATTATTCGTCGCATAACAGTATTCTGGGGAGCCGGAACCATAGTTACGGTTATGGGCCTATTTTTGGTTTTTCGCGGGCCATTTCTAAGTGAAATCGGAGACTGGATTGCCTCTATACTTGCAATTTCTGTTTGTTTGAATATTCATATTTGGCTCATTCGAAGCAATGATTCAGTTGTCGATTCTACAGTTAGAACCTTTATTGATAGTCCTGAAATGAGATTAATCGCTCGGAATATCCAAGAATTTATAAAAAAGGATGATTTCTACTGCACGGAAGGTCTTACGATTAGCCAGCTTTCATCTATGATGCAAGAAAAAGAATATAAGGTTCGTCGTGCCATTAACGGAATTCTTGGGTATCGAAATTTCAATGTATTTCTAAATCAATACAGAGTTGACGCCGCCAAAAAACGATTAGTTGACGAACCAAATCTTCCAGTAATCCGTTTAGCGATGGATCTGGGCTATCGTTCGCTTGCGGTATTCAACAAAGCCTTCAAAGAGACAACCGGTCGTACCCCAACCGATTTCAGACGAACAGAAAAACCCGACTGATTCCAAAATCAGTAAAACAATTCACTAATTGATTAGAATACAACACCACTCTCTTTTATAATGATTGTAAATCTTTAAGAGGTAATACAAATGGAATCTCTAACCTTTGTCGATCTTGGTAACGATAAGTTTCCAAAAATCATAATTGGAATCACGTTTTTAGTGCTAATTGTTGCGGAATGGCTATGGTCCCGAAAGAAACTAGTTCAAATTCATGACTGGAAAGAAACCTCAGCAAACATTGTTGTTTTAGTTGGCACCCAAATTTCAAAGGCTTTCTTCTTAGGCTGGCAGTTGTTGATTCTAACGTCAGCTGCAGAGTATAAAATTTTGACTTGGGAATCTGGAATTCTTTCGTTTCTAGGTACCTTCCTTTTGGTGGATTTTTTCTATTATTGGCAACATAGAATCATGCATGAAACAAAATTCTTCTGGGCTTTTCACTTAGTCCACCACTCTGGGCAAAAAATGAATCTCACAACATCCTTTCGATTGAATTGGTTGAGTCCGTTAGTTGGGTCGTTCTTTTTTATTCCTGTTGCTCTACTTGGAGGTTCTCCAACTTTTATTCTGCTTTCTTTATCCTTAAATCTTGTTATCCAATTCTTTTTACATACAGAATCCATTGGTAAACTTGGATTCCTGGAAGGAATTATTAATACACCTTCTGCCCACCGAGTTCACCATGGTTCGAATCCAGAATACATAGATAAGAATTATGGTGGGGTGCTCATGATCTGGGATCGCCTATTCGGAAGTTATACTACCGAAGTAGCAGCAGTCCAATATGGGATCACGACCGGCCACGTTGGATACAATCCATTTGTGTTGGTCTTTCATGGATTTTATGATTTATTTCGCGGGAAGTTGAACTCAAAAGGATAAACCCGGCTCGAGTTCAGCTCTTAACTTCTCGAATGCACCATTAGGTCGAAAACCATCCTTATCCAATGAAAGTTAAGGACGTATTCGATCTAAAAAATATATCTCCATTTCTTCTTTACCTTTCACATTGATCGATCCGCGGTATTCGCAAGTGAAAATGTCTTTCACTTTTCCATACGTTTCCGCGGAAAGATTGATGCGATCGGGGAGAACATGGGATTCCATTCGAGATGCAGTGTTCACAGTATCGCCCCAAATATCGTATGCGAATTTCGTGCTTCCTATGACCCCGGCGGTAACAGGCCCACTGTGAATGCCTATCCGAATTTTCCAGAATGCTTCCTCCTGAGAAGCATCCATCGAGTTCCTGGACCAAACGCTCAGCTGTGAGTAATTCGCTGGACTTTACCTTCAATTTTGAGTTCATCAGCAGTTTCTCGTGGAAGGATATTGGTAAGCAAACGGGAGCTATGCACCGCCCCGGCAATTTGGGTAACCAGACTTTCCAATTCGGATATTTCCGACTGGCTCAAGCGCGACTGGATTTTCGGCGAACGAAATCCATAACACCAATTACTTGATACTTTATCTTTATTGGCACATACATGGCGGAATCGAAAGATACCTTGGGAAAGTATACGGTTCGCCCCTTTTGAATGATCTGGTAATGTACCCCGCCGCAAAAAAGATGGACTGAACCGGATCTGGGTAATGTTGTTAGATTACTTATTCTTCTCTAAATAGTCCTGACATTTTTGTGATAACTTTGAATAATTTTTTTTAATACAGTTTCGCATTGCATTTTGGTCACCTTCGAATTCTTCGCAGTAATTGGAAATATCGGATCCACAATTTGCTTTCAGTTCTGCTTTGAATGCATCAGCACGTTGGAGAACATTTTGGCAATCCAGAGAGAGTTTGCTTTCATTCTTTCGAAGGCAAATTTGAACTTTTTTCTTAGGACCAAAAATTGCTTCTGTTTTACAATATGCAAGTACATCGGAGCGGCAAGCCTTTTGAGCTTCTTCTTCACCGGGTGGTTTAGCTTGCAAATTCATAGCAAGATCAATCATCAGTGCAAAGATAATCAATGGTAACTTAGTATTGAATAAATTGAATATAGATGTTTTTTTATGGTAACTTAACTTACTATCGAACATTTGAAAAATGAATAACTTTCCTATCGCTATTCCCAGGACAATTAATCCTAAACTAAGACCCATTAACATGAAGGACTCCATACTTTTCTCCTAATTTGTTGATGATCCCATGATAAAGGATAACTGAAACGGAATCTAATAAATTTTTAAAAAATCGTACTGATTCTAAAATCAGTCGGTTATTTTTAGATTCGATAAGAACCAATTCAGCTCTTATGGTAATCTAGTAATGGTATGGGAACGTATTTCTGGATGCCAAAGTCAACTGACCTTCCTCTATTCGAATCTTCATCTCAGAAAATTGAAATCGCCACAAAACATTATCTATTCCGATCTGGTCGAAGCCGAAAAAGTAAGAATTTGCGGACGGGGTGACCGATCAAAAGAAGAAAGAGTTCGACAAGGGAAGGTAGTCCACTTAACAGTCGACATTAGAGAAAAAAGGAAGTAATTTATGAAACGGAAAAAATCGGAAAGTATCAATTCTTTTGAATTCCTCTTCTCAAAAGAAATGATGGAAGGTGAAAAACTTCGCGTCACCATTCTATTTTGGATTTTCTTTTTTTCAACCATAGTCTTCGGTTTAGGATTTTATTTTTTTTCGGATAGGTTGATTCTGCGGGATTTGACAAATACAAATAGAACGATCCCAGCAATATTTTTTGGATCGGTGACACTATTTTACTTTATCTTGAGCAAGCGCATTTCTTTTGCGATAAAAACAAATATAGAAGTCAATGATTACGTTCGATTTTTTGGGGCCTTTATCGAGACTAGCATTCCTGCAGTCTCCATTTTTTACTTAGGCAAATTACATACTACACCTATCGTGGGTTTACTCACATTACCTACATTTCTATTTTTCATTTTTATAATCCTATCTTCCTTTCGACTAAATCCACGAGTCAGCATTTTTACTGGTTTTATTGCCGCAATTGAATATCTCGGAATCAGTATTTATGCACTAAGTCAGCCTAACGCGGGCATGCCTTCAAATTTACTAAACCCGATGATCTATGTTTCTAAATCCATTATGTTCATTATCGCCGGTATCGCGACTGGTTTTGTGACCGACCAAATTCGAAAAAGAATTAGAAATTCGTTTCAAGCGCTCGAAGAACGAAATCGAATCACAAACATATTCGGTCAGCACGTTTCACCATCAGTTGTTGATAAACTATTAAACCAGCCTAATGAATTAAACAGCGAATCAAGAGATCTTTGTATGATGTTTTTTGACATTCGCGATTTTACAAGTTTCTCAGAAAAGCGAGATCCAGAGGAGATCGTGAATTATTTAAATTCAGTTTTTGAATTTATTATAGAAATTATCAACAAACATGGTGGAATCATCAACAAATTTTTAGGTGATGGTTTTATGGCAGTTTTCGGAGCCCCAATCAGTAGTGGAGAGGATGCACAAAACGCAGTCAATGCGAGCCTTGAAATTCTCAGAAAACTAGAAGACCTCGAAACAAAAAATTTGATCCTGTCGACAAAAATTGGTATCGGACTCCACGCAGGTGTCGCTGTTACAGGCAATGTTGGATCTTCCCTCAGAAAGGAATATACGATCATTGGGGATGTGGTCAACCTAGCTTCGAGAATCGAGCAGTTGAACAAACAATTGAACACTCAAATTTTGATGTCATCGGATGTCTATGATCGTTTATCTGAAAAGTTAGGTGAAGAATACGGCGAAGTCAAGGTAAAAGGACGCGATGAACTCATTAAAATTTTTAAACTGGCATAAACAAGATCAAACCAGCTCCTGTTTAGATGCCTTTTACTTTTTAAATTCTGAGTTTTTGGATGATTCAAAAAAATATTTCAACAGTCCCATCATTATATCCTCGAGCTTCTGGTCAAATTTACACAATATGTAAAAATGAACAATCAATCTCAGCAGTTTGATGAAATGCTTATTTTGGATCGATTCGGCTAATTTTTGAACCTTGTAACCCCATGCCTGCCATTAGCCCTTTCTGGCCAAATATAAAAGCATAAATTCCTGAATTGACAGTTGAGGTAGAGACTGACCTTGCTCTTCCTTGGTCAATTATGACCACACTTGGACCAAGACCGATTTCCCAGCCATCGCTATTTTCAAGATAAGAAACTGAGTTATCGTCCATAAAAAACAAAACATAACTGAAGGCTTGCACTCCTGCTTGTAGTCCGTAAGAGCCAGCCAGAATGTTATAGACACTATCTGCTTTACCGTCTTTAAATAAAACGCCATCAGTTCCGTATTGGCCGCCAAACATAAATCCTGCTTTTAGAATGTTAGGAAAAACTAATATTCCTTTTGCATGCTTAGCCAATTGTTCAGTTTCCTGATTGCTAGCATAAAGATTTAGTAAGGTCGCTTTGGATTCTCGAATGATTTCAGAGTCGGAGTTTAAAGATTCTCTTCTCATTGATTGACATTCTAAGACTAGCGACAAACATCCTACAAATATAGCAGACCATTTTAACTTAAACATAATTTTTTCCTTACTTGCAAATTGTCCGTTTCCAGTGTTTCTAATTCCTTTTTTCTTTTTTGAGGAGGGAGCTCGGATTTTGAAAGAACTTTCTCTTGATCGCAATTGATTCAATAATACTTGGAGCCTTCGTCTTCAAGTTCGCAAATACTTGATGAAAATCTTCTCCTGCACGAAGCAAACAGGGCAGGAGAAATAAAACTATTGTTGTAGCAAATAACAAGCCATATGTCATTGCTAGACACATAGGCGAAATAAAAAAATCATAACCTCCGATTCCAAACGCAGTGGGACCAAGACCTCCGATTGTCGTTATAGATGTGAGAAGGATGGGCCTTAGTCGAGATGTTGCTCCATGCAAAATACTTCGGTCGCTGATTGAAAACTCTCCTGCTGCACCTTGAATCTTATATGCGAGAAGGATGGAATCATTTACCACGATGCCCGAAAGACCAATGAGTCCTATGGCAACAAATGCGGATAAAGGCAGTCCGTGCAGTATAAGACCAAATATAACGCCTGCCAGACCAAAAGGAATACATGACATGATCAATAGTGGGCGAATTACATTGTTGAGTATCAAAGCAATAATAATGTAAATTCCCATCAAGGCAAGACCCGCTGCCGCAAAAAGGTCACCAAAGACTTTTTTGTTTGCTTCTGCCTGACCGCTTAACTCATAGAAAACTCCATTTTTGGATTTGAATTTTTCAGTCAAGATTTTTCCAATACGATTGGCGCTCACTGAAGGATTCAGGCGAGTAGAGATAGTTGTAGTTCTCATTCCTTTGGAATGACGAATTTCCATAACACCAGGTTGTTCTTCAAGACGTATAAACTGATTCAGGTTTATCATTGTTCCGGTTCTGGGACTAGTCAATGGTAAGGATGATAAGAATTCAGGATTTGCTCTTGCAGTTTGATTTAGTCGTAATCTGTAATCGAGAGTACCTTCTGGACGTGTAATGTAGCTTACTCGTATCCCATCAAAGGCAATCCGAATTGTCTTTACAAGGTTCTCTACTGAAACACCTGCTCTAGCGAGAGTTTCATAATCGAGAACTAAATTCAGATCATCTACCGAATCCAATCGATCTGTTTCTAGCTCCATTACACCTGGTGTATTCTTTAGAAAGTAGGTTACTTCCTGAACTGCCTCATTTAACATTTGATCATTATGAGAACTTACTTTAAATTCAATCGGTGCTCCGCCTGATGGACCAGCTCCCAGTATATCAATGACTACTTCCGCATTGGAGAGTTTTGGTCTGAGTTCTTCTATATTTTTGCGTAGGTCGATAACAATCTCTGGAGCAGTACGTTTTCTATCACCTATTGGGGTCAGATACACAAATACGATCGCGAGGTTGTTTGCATTTCCTCGATCACTCCAATTTTGAGAACTATGTGTACCAATTCTTGTGTTAAAACCTTCCAATTCATCAGAAGGCAGCTTTGAAATTTCATTTTCTAGAATCTGTATTATCGCTCTTGTTCGTTCTAGCTGAACTTCTCCTGGAACATTCACGCGTACGATAAATTTTTCGGCCCCATCATTCGGAAAGGCATCTCCTTTGATAAATCCCTTTGCGAGAAAAAGAGACAAGATAAATATTCCGAAGAATCCTGCCAATACCCGATATCTGTACTTTAAAGCTACGGCAAGAATTCTCAGATAGGCTCGTTCTAGAATGATAATGAACTTTTTCTTTTTTATTCGCTTATGCTCGCCATGGGCAAGATGGGATGGCAAAATGAAAAAGGATTCTGCCATCGAAGCTATGAGTGTAATAACAATAACTAGAGGAACCACCCAAATAAATTGACCAGGAAGCCCACCTAAAAAAATTAGTGGCGAGAAAGCCACAGCCGTTGTTGAAACAGACGCAAGGACTGGCTTCCATATATTTTGAATCCCCTGAATCGCAGCATCGGTAGCAGATAGACCTCGCTCTCTTCCAATCGCAATTTCTTCCGCGACTACGATTGCATCATCTACAAGTACTCCGAGAACTATAACCATAGCACCTAATGCAAGTGAACTGAACGTCAGATCGAACCAGGGAAGTGTGATGACCATTAACAATAGGGCTGTTGGAATCCCAGCTGCAGTCCAAAATGCTACTTTTTTATCATAGGTAAGTAACAACAATGCACCGATCAGCAGCATACCCAAAAGTGCATTGCTTCCGAGAAGATTTAATCTACTCCGCGTTAGTCTTGATCGATCTTCCAGAAAGGCAACCTCTACAGAATCGGGAGGAGGAAACTGAGCCACTGCTTCGCGAACTCGATCGATTGTTTTTACGACGTCTGCAGTAGGTTTTTTTATGACTAAAAGAGATGCACCAGGCTTTCCATTCGATCTTACTTCCAGTTTATCGTCTTTTTCAATCAGAGAAACTCGTGCTACATCTTTTAGTTTAATACCAAATCCATCGATTGAGCGGCGAATGTCTGTGTTTAAGACGTCCAGATAATCCTTGAATCTTGAGTAAACAACCACCTTCTTTTCGCCTAGAAAACTTTCCATGGAGCCACCGGACCCTTCTACATTTCTCTGCTGGATTGCTGCAGAAATCATCAATAGGTCCACATCTTTTGAACGAGCCTTTGCCGGATCGACGAGTATCTGGGCTTCCATTTCTGGCAGACCTACAGTCTTGATGTGTGCGACTTCATCCAATGCCTCAAGAATTCGTTCCAAATCTCCTGCATAGGTACGAATTTTTTCAGCTGGTCCAGACAGAGATATTTCGAGAGAAGGAATATAGTCCGTAGAATGTCTTGTTAGGATTGGTTTGCCTTCAATCCCGGAGGGCAGGTCTGTCACCCGACTCATTGCAGCATCTACGTCTTCATAGATTTCGCGGAATTTTGTATCGTTTGAATCTTCGTCTGCATAAACATTTACGAGTGAAATCCCTTCTCTTGATATTGATTCAACCCGTTCTATGCCGTTAATTTGTTGAAGAGCTTCTTCGATTACGATCGTGACATTTAATTCAACATCGGAAGCGGAAGCCCCAGGATAAATGGTCGAAATGGTTACAGTGTTAAGGGCGACTTGTGGAAAGCTTTCTTTAGGAATTTTTCGTAGCGAATGGATGCCCAGGATCAGAATCGCTAAAATCAAGAGATTTACCAGTAGGGGGCGGTTTACAAAATATGTTACCGCGGTCTTCATGTAATGTTTCTCCTGATGGGATAGTTTTTCTTCAACATATTGTAGGAAGCTTGCCCAATAATATCAGGCTTTATTGCAAGAGCTGATTCTTTCATTGTATTAGAATTCTCCATTAGCAAAGCATCTAGAAAAAATATCATTTAAATCAGAAGGAAAACCATGTTTCTATTATAATAAAATTTGTTTTGAAACTCTCACTGATTTTAAAATTATCCGATGAATTTCAAAATCGATCGGAAAAATTTCATAAGGAAATTGGATTTTGAGAAAAGGAAAACAAATCAATTATCGTCACAGAACAGTTAGTATGTGAATAAATGTCGAGACTCAAGGACATATATTCATTTTGGGGATACATCTGAATCAACTTCTTCGCGGCAGAATTGCCCTATCGCATTTAAGTCCAATGTCAAACATTAGTGTCGGATCTATTTTTTTGCCTCTCACTATAAAAGTTTTCATTTCTCCCTTTCCTTTTATAACAACAGTATCTCGTTCTTCAAAATCAAAAATTCCTTTCGCCATATTGTAAACGGACTCCGATACTTGAATGGCATCTGCAACACCATGTGATTCCATTCTAATTGCTATATTTACATCATCACCCCAAAGATCATAAATGAACTTTTTTGTCCCAATCACCCCTGCAACTACATGTCCAGTATGTATGCCGATCCTTAGCTTAAGATCGCGCCCTTCCGGATGCTCCAATGCAGCCAAAATGCATCTCATCTCTAGTGCTATTTCTATACATGCGACTACGTGGTCTTCCTTTGGTTCAGGTAACCCGGCGGCAATCATGTATGAATCACCAATCGTTTCGTTTTAATCTTTCGACAATTGAGCGAAGAAGAACATTCAATAAAAGTGATTCAGATTTTTCATGTTCTGCATCTAACGCAGACATGATACTATCGCGAAGATTTACAAAGTAAAATAGATTTCCAAATATAAATCCCAGAAATCCTAATGTGTTTGATATCATTAATCAGAATGAGAATGAAGTAGAGGTTCTAGCCCAAGGAGAAGGAAAAAATTGTTCCAATAAGATAACCGATGCGGAAACAATGATATAGCCAAAGAACTGAGTTACTGCTTGTTTCGTTCCTTGAAAAAATAAGGCGCCCATCGGGGCAGAGATTCCCCATATCATGAGTCCACCAGATGCAACATAGCCACCAAGAATCCATTGGCCGATTGCGGGACAAAAAAGCAATGTTACAAATGAAATATAATGCGAGCTGTTAATGTTTCCTGTTGTAGTTAAGTGAAAGATGGCGAATACGAATAGGACTGCCAAGATGAGTGAAACCATCGATGCTTGGGGATGATTTTGTTTAAAGAATATTATTGTAAGAATCAGGCCGATCAAAACACCCGCTAAATTCATTTCTATAAATATCCGCTTTTTGTGTTTTTCACTCTCGGAATCTGAGGATAGATTGCCCAGGGAAAGAAACGAGTTAATGAGATGCATTCGCTTCATAAGATCAAGTATCAATATCTTCCCATTTCATTTCAAATATTCTATCTAAAAAGAATTGATTCTAAAAAAGATGAAAACTCTTATATCTGAATCGCGAAAGAAAGTCCGTTCGAATAGCAAATATAGTAAATTATACAAATATGGAAGTTTGAGCAATTTTTTAATTTTGAAGGCTATTAATTTAATTAATTTTGTCTCTCTCCTTCCTTTTTCTTGGGCTCGATCGCAGGAAAACCATTCCAATTATCTGTTAATGATTTAAAGAAAGTAATAAACAAGAAAGGGCAAATAAGTTAGTTCCAATGTCACTTTTCGAACCTCTAAAGAAACACCAGAAAATAATTTCGGAATCTGACT
>VYLP01000551.1_pt1 | contig 11372 bp, 4 predicted proteins | sample 5114311 | NCBI WGS metagenome assembly VYLP01 (sample SAMN12291775, study PRJNA351875) | freshwater metagenome | isolation source: freshwater lake | place: USA: Michigan, Lansing Lake | collected 2013-08-14 | reverse complement strand
TAGCCGGCTTCAAACCATATATCTGTCCCGATACGCCATGAGTGCTGTCACCGCTTGATGTTACCGTGAGATAGTTTCCCGAGGTGTCGACGATAACGCCACTCAGGGTATTTATGGACTGATTGGTGGCAACGATGCTGCCGCCCTCGCCTTTCAAAGCGGTGAGCCCTCCAGATGTAAGACAATATACGTGCTGGCTATTGGCAGCAAAATTCGGTGATGCAATCGGTTGAGCAAACACCTCAGCGTTGCTTTTCAGATCATATGCCATCAAGTGGAAGGATCCCTGATTGTCGTTACACCAATAAGCAACTGTCCCTACGAGCACTATGTTTACAGCTTTGTTTTTCAGCGACTGAGAAATTGGATAAGGCTTAAAGTCTTTCAGAACGCTAATTCCTCCATTGAAAGAAGAGTATACAACGTAGTCGCCCAAGCTGGCGATGCAGGTGTTAGATTGAAACGTAGAGGGAAAATCAGATCGCGCGTCCGTAACATCCGCCAGAGAGCCGAATTGCCCAGTCAGTGGATCGATCAGCAGTATGTTATCGTCGGTCATGATCAAAAAGCCCATGTTGGTTGCCACAGGATTTGAAAACCCCGATGCCATTGGAATATTCCACAGACCCTTGCCATCACTTTTCCTAACTCCGTACAAATAGTTATTCGCCCCGAAGCATATGATACCATTTTGCGACATTACCGCATTGGTGGTAACAGCGTGTTCCGCTCGCGCAGCCCAATACTCTTCAAAGGGCCACTCTTCTTTGTCCGTATCCAGCAGATAAGGGAAACCAGATAACGTTAGTTCCAGGCTGGTGGGACAGGAGCAGGCCTTCACGAAACTACCGGACCACTTTTCTGGTGAAGAGATGTCGTTTAACAAATGTGTGTTTACAGCCTGATTGAGTTCACATGGAAATACATTGTAATTCTTATCGAGGTGAACATTTACTATCAATTTTGGCTCCTTCCCCTTAATTCCATTTTTTTTGCTTGCGTCATCACTTTGACAGGGCCCTAGTATTTTGAACATCCTGCTCTTTAGTTTGTCAACGGAGACAGCGTTGTTCCAAATTCTAAATTCTCTTAACAGGCCGCTAAATGCCTGATGATTGTCAGGAGAAGACGCCAGGCTAAACCCCTTTTGATTGGCGATCGTGATAGGCGCCGCCTTTGGCGCGTCAACAGGAAGCTGCTCCACACGGTGATGCTTGTATCCCGGGGCTGGGGCAAGCACCTTATAATTTTCATTGTAATATTTTACCCCATCGCTTAGTTGAACTTTAAATGATTCAACCAGCACCCCGTCCAGATAAATAAAGGTATTCCGAATACCGCTGACAACCGCAACGTGATGCCATTCTCCATCGCATGCTGAGGTTTGTTCAGTCATGTCGCAAGAATAAGCCGACGAATTATTTACGGTGACCGCAAATGCAATCCTCCCTTCACTGCTCAGACTTAACCGCACAATTGCGTCCGAGGAATTCGAAGAGGTCGTTGTGAGAATTTCACCTCCGGTATTTGTGCGCACCCAACATTCAATAGTGAATGGTGAAGTTCCAAAGTCTAGTAGTCGTTCGTCACCACCATAGGAAAATGACACGCTGTTACTCAGACCATCGAAGTATGCGCCATTTTCATCATCATCTATCGGCACTGCGATAAGCCTATCTTTATCATCAGGATACACAATCGCCCCATTCATCAACATAGGCTTAAATCCGGCTTTCCCCTTATTGAAGATAAATGTTGATAGCGACGGAGATTTTTCATCTCCGGTAAGCTGAATCGAAAAAATACTCGTTGCTCCATCAGGTAATATCTGGAGCATCTTTTGCGTGAGAACTGCCTGGATATGTGTGAGGGAACTGATACCCGGAAGTTGTAAGTTGATCGACCATAAGCAATCACCGGTAAGGGTGTTCAAAAGCTGAACCTCTCCGGCAGTATTGAATACTGCTGCCGTCTTCTTTGACGGAGAGAGGCTCCCTATTTTCCACACTGGCGAGCCAGAGTTCAAACTCCCAATCATGTCGACAGCTTTCGGGAAAGACCATAATAGTCTTCCAGAATTGATCGACAGTCCTTTCACGTAACCGTCAGCGCCTTCAGCGATAACAACAGCGTCAGCCATATGGAGCATAGCGCTCTCGTTTAGCGGAGTTGAGACGGGCGGATCAAGAGCGGTAGATTTCGGGAAGCGCTTGTCCCCAAAGTCTGTGTTGTAAGCGTTCAGTATACCGTCCGCAATAAAATAAAAGGCATCGTCGCCAATGCAAATAGTGCTACCAATATTTTGGGCTATCGGATAGGACACAGCATCCATTGATGGCGAATCCGCTGTTTCATCTTTCCAAAATGGCTTGCCATTTTTGGCCAGAAGCGTTGTTATATAAAAGTTGGTATTTCCTGCCGAGAATGTCGAGTAGATTACACTGAGTATATCGCCATATATTTTAATGTCGTGAATTTCCGCACCGCTTGGTAAAACGCTTGCTGAAGATGTTGAAGTCCATAGGGGCGCAGGAGTTGTCTCTGCTCGTAGCGAAAGTACTGCTGAAGATAGTTGAAACGCACCGATACTATTATCCTGATCAATAATAATCAACACTCCTAGGCTATATGCTATAAGGCGCGGGTTTTGAATTTCACGAACCGACCAGTTAACTCCTGAGCCAGTTAGAATATCGATAAGAATTACTTTTCCTTCATTGTCGTAGCCGATTAGATAATTGCCGGCACGAATGGGGTTTTTGAGGGTGTCTGCTAATGCATATTGCCAAAGGGCTATGGGTAATTGAGTTGCTTTCATTGCGAATTTTTTTGAGTAAAGTTTAGCCGATATTGTTAAACAAAGAATTGAAGGTTTTATTCCAAAGGTTCTGTCTTCACCATCATTTGCTCTTGTCTTCTCGTTGCATATAGCACCCATCAACAGTTTGGATGAGCATAGAAATTCCCTCTTGGCTTCAATTAAATTGGATTAGATGAAATTAGCAACACAAACGAAAATAAAAAAATGGAAAGTAAAAAACAAAGATTGATCAGCCTCATTTTGAAATTATTTTAATTATTAAGCGCACCGTTTTATAAATTAAAACCCATACATAAAAAGCTTACAAAATAAAATGGCTGTACGAAGTGTTCGAGGTTAGTAAGCAAGCTTATTGCAAATATCTTTAAATTTGATTTTTCTGTCTTAGTCATTTTGTTATTTACTTTTCAAAATTTCTAATTTCTGACACCTACTTTACTCATTAACTTTCTTAAAATATATTCAATCGAATACAATCACCCGTGATGGGATAATTAAAATGTCCTCTGATTTGAGTCGAATCTTCGAATCTAAGGTTTAAAACCGGTTTTTGTTAAATGATTAAAATGTCCTAGGTCTGTATAATGCAGATAATGAGATGCTTAATTCCAAGCCAATGAATTAGTAGGAAAGAGAATAATTCTTACTCTTTGTTCTTTAATTCGCCTTCATCACTATTTTTTAGCTCCTCTCTCCGTTCTTTTATAAATTCCAAAAACCATAGACGCTGAATAGAATCTTCCAGAGAAATTGAAAATTGGCCTTACTTGCTAATGAGTTAAATCTTCCAAGTTGCATAACTCATTGATAATAAAGAATATGTTTGAGTTGAATTTTCTAACAGTAATCAAGCGTTCAGACATTTTTCAGTAGAAAGTAGAAATGTCCAACCCTTAATTCGGCTAAATTTTTACGTTTACGATTCCTGGCATCTGTACGAGAGTATTTCGACTTTGTCCCTGCACATTACCAATTCATCCCCCTTTGCTTGATCGTGCATGATTTTTTTATCAACCGTTTGCCTTCTTCTCCCCTTATTTCGTAAAGATTTCCATCTTCCATAATTATAAAAGGCACATTGGTTTTCTTAGCTTCTTCATATGCCCTTGTAGTGGCGGAAGCAGCAGCACGGATACACGCGATCGCTTCCTCTTTGTCATCGTCTTTTGCTAAAAAAGCACCAAACGATTCACCGATTAGGCCGTCTGCGATTAACCGTTCAATGTCCTTATTTCTTTCATTCATGGAATAATGTCAATCCAGCACGAACCATTGCATTCGCAAGATTCTTTTTACCCTATGTTTAGCCTTTTTGGTTTGTGAATCACTTTTTCTTCTTGTTTCCTAGTAAGAGTTTGTTCTTTTGACGTTAGTATTTGTGTTCGAGGGGGGCATTTGAAACCGCATTCTGTCCGGGACACCAAACGGAATAAAGATAACAAAACTTTGACCTACATGTCAACCCCGAGCCTGGCGCAAAGATAGTAACCCTGACTGGTAATATTTTTCAATCGTTGTATGGGGACAACATAGACATTCCATTGTCCTTCGGTTTTACGTATTTATTCTTTTCATCTCCGAAACGTCAATATCGTCTATTCCCAACTTGTTTACCTGTGTTTTGTTCTTAATAAGGTCACTCAGTCCTATAAATACCAACGGCACATCGTTTATGACCTCTACACTGCTGTTCTTGATTGCTTCCTCAAACGTGAGAACAGGCGCTGATGGGTTGAAAACCATTTTGTAGTTTACTTTTTCAATGACCACATAGTTAGATGAAAGGTCTTCCATGAATTCATTTATCTTAACTTGGGGGTCGCTCAAACCGAGAATCTTTATTGCACTTCTCAATCTCTGCCTGTTCTCATGGGTTGGATTGTACCAAAAATCCAGATCTGTTTTTATTTCTGGCCTTCCTTCTATCGGATGCGAAGGTCTTACGAAATGATAGTATCCAACAGCGGTACCACCGATGATCATGTACTCGACCTTTTCAGCACTGAGTGAAGTGCATATTTTGAGAAGTAAATCGATTGTCACTCTTTCCAGAGCAGGATTATATCTTTTTTTATTGAACATAAGACCGGTGGCCATCATGTCGAGTGTTTTAACAATCGCTTCGTAAGGGGTGTGCACGCTAATTTTTGGGGGCGACTGTGGTTTGGAGGCCACAAAATTCTTTATGTCTAATATACTGATCATTTTTTTAGTCCTGCAAAATTTTTGAATTTTGCATTGTGTTGCTTTACGTCTAGTCTAAGTTTTCTGGCTAGTTGTTTCCATTCAGCACCTTTTGGCTCCAACCCCTTTGTTAGCATACAAAGCCATCCGGGCTTTACAAACCTCAACCTCGTCTTCTTTAAGTCAAACTATTTTTCCAGCAAAAAACCGTTAGAACCATCTCTAGTTAAATCATTTTTCGGAATTTTAAGGGAAGATAGCAATTGGTTAAATCATTTTCTTTAAAGCTTTCTCCACTGGGACTTTACTCGAAGACATTTATTATTTCCGCCCCCTTTATTTGGAACTGCTTTAATTAATTAACTAAATTCATCCATTAGAACTACATATAGCAAAGCAAAAAACGCGAAGAATGTCTAAAGCAGAAGCCGCGCAAATAAGAGCGTCTCGAAACTTAGATAAAAAAGATGAGGAAGCAAGAGCTAAGATATCTAAGCCTGGTTTTAGGGCTTTATTTGACTCACTGCCGAAACAGAGACACTGAAAGAGAGAAAGATGGAAAATGTGCCAAAAAAAGGACCAGCTAAAATCCTAAAGAGATGTGCCACTAAAATCTCTTCAATTGAAAAATCGCGGTATTTGCACATTTAATTGTGCGTTAAGTTCAATTTTACAGCTTATTGCACATATAAATGTGAATAAATGACGAATATTTATGATTTTTCAGACGGTGCTCTAGAAAGACAGATTGGGCAGTTTCTCCATGATGTCAGGGTCAAGAATAATTTTACACAGCTAGAAGCTGCCCGTGAACGTACAAATACCTTCACCTGATTGAGCCGATGAAACCCCTTCCCATAGAAATAAGCCCAATTCAATTATGGAAGCTTCAGCAGAAGAGAAAACGAAAAGTAAAACATCGAGCTAGAATATAACTTGCTACTTCAAAACAGATTGTTCAGGATTTTAAAGTACCAAAGTTCACACCAGAGTATAATGGGTTTTGATAATAGAACTTCCTATTTTGGGTTCAGAGTAATTCGATATTATCAAAACCGTCTACCTGTAAAATTTCTGACAAAGTCAACGTGGAAAACCACGCAAAAATTAAACGAGGATTCTAGATTTGAAATTTCAGGATGAAAAACTGAAATAAAGAAGAAAAAAGTGCCGAAATTTTCTTCGTTATTGGAATAACTTCTATGATATAACTTCTATTTTCAGCATTCTCGGTCAGCCTGTTAATAGGCTGACCGAAAATTTTTCAGATCGAAAAATTAGTTATCCAATCAATGGGTCAATATTTCGAGTTGATTTTTTCATACAGCGATTTTTAGTTCCTTTTTCCTTTTCTCTGACTAAAAAGCGTACTGAAAATTTTCTATCGGATATTACTCGATGACAAAATGTAAAAGTTGCAATAAGAGTGAGACAAAGCCCAGATTGAATAGATAATGATGTGGACGAGATGTTAAGGAGAATATTATTACGAATGAATTTTGATAACGATTAGAAATTGAAAATGGAATGCAATTGGAAACATAGAGAAGCACGCTTTGCAAGAGCGCGCCAACTAGGAAAGTAAACCCACTTGTCTTTTTAATCTAATTTTTTAATCACCTTTTCACGCTCGTTAAAACCACAAAAATCACAAATCCAAAATCTCCTAATCCTAAAAAGAAGTTTTTAAAGGGCAACTAACTATTAACAATAGATTCACAATAAATTAACTCGCTAGCTGCTCATGCTTTCACACTTAAAACGTTAATTGTTTGTTATTAGCAAGTTTGCATTTCAAAGAAATAAGTGAATACCACAAATTTATAAAGTTTGAATTAATAAGTACGGGAATACTATCAGCTATGACAAGAATATTCAAAGGAAAATTTATGACTGCAATATTTTTATTGCCATTTTGTTTGCTAGTATCTAAGGCTTTTGCGCAAAATGAGACCAACCTATCAAGCCCTGCAATCATACCCCCATCGCCCAATGCGGCTTCGCTAGGCAAGTATGGGGAAATACCAGTGAGTCTCTACACTGGAGTACCTAATATTTCTATTACTCTTTGGAACATAAAAGTTGATAATTTTACCCTTCCTGTTTCTTTAAGCTATCACGCATCAGGGGTAAGGGTTGAGCAAAACGCTAGCTGGGTCGGTTTAGGGTGGTCATTGAATGCTGGCGGTGTTATAACAAGATCAGTAAGAGGAAGGCCAGACGGATTATCTGCTACGTTAACTCCAATTCCGGCACCATTAATTGACCCCTCATCGTTACATACCACTTGTGAATATTGGGAGGCTTGTCGTTTTATTTATAGAGCAAGAAATAGGGAGGCTACAATTGATACTGAACCTGACGTTTTCTTCTTCAATTTTGGAGGTATCTCGGGAAAATTTGTTTTTGATAGAGATGGGAAACCTCATACCATTCCATACCAAAATATTAAAATTGAAGGAGGCCCGGTGACAGGTAGTGCGCTAACAAATTCGCCATTTGAGATAACAATAGCTGACGGAACGAAATTTAGCTTCCATGCGGTCGAGTTTACAGACTCAAAAAGCATAAGTTATCCTTACTATGAATGGGAAAGTAGTTCGTATCATGATAACTCTGGTGACCCTGATTTTTTTAACTCTTCTTGGTATCTTACTGAGATAAAAACTACCAATGGAAAAAAAATCACCTTTGAGTACGTTGATGAAGATTCAAAAATAAGATCGGGTGTTTCGCAAGAACTTAGGTATAACCTTGGCGTAGCCGATGGTGCGAATCAAGATATGCGGCCTAATTCATTTGGCACATTAAGTCAAATATCAGGTAAGAGGCTATCAAAGATTACGCATCCGGGTGGATCAATTGATTTTGTTGCAAATAAAGTAAGGGAAGATCTGGCTTATCAAAATACAGCTCCGAAGGCATTGGAAAAGATAGTAATCAAAGACGCCAAGCAACACTCAAATAAAGTATTTATGTTGACTACAGATTACTTTTATTCTACCGATGCAGTGCAAGACAACGAAACCAAAAGGCTTAAATTACTATCGCTAACTGAGTTGAGTGATGACGAAAGTCTAAAAAAGCCTTCCTATAAGTTTACCTATGAAGGTACTACTCTTCCCAATAAGTTTTCTACCAGCCAAGATCATTGGGGTTACTATAACGGAAAGCAAAACAATGATAAGTATAATCACCCCACATTAATACCCTTTGTGAGGGCAAATTCTAGTGGCAGTGTTAGGGTTAGATTTATAACGGATACTAATAACGGTTTTGATTGTCAGGACTGCCCATTATTTAAATGTTCTGATTTTGATAATGTTAGTTGTCGGGAAATTCAAGCAGGCTATAATTCATTTATATTCAAGGGCGCTGATCGCAACCCAGATTTTAACTTTATGAAGGCAGGAGTACTAACCAGTATTCAGTACCCCACAGGTGGAGTAACAAAATTTAACTATGAGCCACACGATTATTTGTTAGATGATTTTGTTACAAAGACTGGTTCTTTTGGGTTCGATGCATTAGCATCTTTTGGAGACAACTCAAATCCGCCCAGCATAAGTAGTAATGAGAAAATATTCAAACCTTCAGACTATATTCCTGCCAATTCGATGGACATGAACCCCACATTAGATTTTAAACTTTCAATGAACTTTAATCTAGATGGAAACAATAATAAGTGTTTTAAGTGCGGTCAACCAACAACCTACCTCGAAGATGTAACTACAGGTGAGCGATTGATTGAATCGAAAGGTTTCTCTGGGTTTACACTTGGGCCGACAATGAATGAGTTTATAGATAGAGGTCTTGTAACGATAAATAGACAGCTAAATAGTCCTGATATATATATTACTGGCACTAATTTTTTATATCTTAATCACACGTATAGAATATATGCAAGCACCCCGCTTTGCGATGATTCCGATAGAGAGCAATTTGAAGATTGTCCTGAAAATTTAAAATTGCCTAGAATGGAGGCATTCATATCTTGTGGTGTTAGTTACAAGACTTCCGAAATAGAGAAATACAACGGAGTTATAGGTGGTTTGAGGATTCGTAACATTTCAACTTTTAACAATACTGCTGACAACTCTCCTATTATAAAAAAGTATAGTTATTCTTTAACAACTGAACCACTTAAGTCTAGTGGGCAGATAATAGACTGGCCAAATTATATAGACAGACAAACTTATATGGCCTCACTAAATAATGATTTATCACCTGCTATAGTCACTTATATTGGTGGTACCGGAAATTCTTTTGTCCTTACCTCTGGTTCTAAATATGAACTAGGACAGACAAACGGAAGCTATGTTGGATATTCTTATGTTAAGGAGAGTTTATGTAAAGGCGAAAACTGTTTGGAATCAATAGGTTGGACTGACTATACCTATTCAAATTCCTCTGACTTTTCTGATTTTAATTCTCAAGTGTTTGGGTTTTCATTTTTTGGAAATTTGGGAGATACCTGCCCACCTGAATCAGCTAATCGATTAGTTCATTGGGATTTGAGATGGATTACTAAGAGTGAAGCAGACAAGTCTTTGAATTATTTTCCTTACCCCCAAAAAAACAGTATGGATTGGAAAAGAGGGCTTCTTCAAAAAATGGCTGTTTATTCAACTAGTGGTGCCTTGTTAAAACAAATTAAGTATTTTCATAATGATGTTAATATGGGCATTAATAGAAAAGTTATTACGGCACTTAAACTTAGTTCGCTCCCTTGTAGTTACACTTCTGTTTATGGTGTACGACCATTGGTCGATTGTTCCAAGAATAATACTTACTTCGGTCGCTACGATTACATATGTGCCTGGAATTACCTCAACAAAGAAGAAACAACTGAAATTGATGCAAACGGGAACAGCACGGTGTCAACAATAGAATATGTGTATGATAATCCTTTGCACGCCCAAGTAACTCGCACTATCAATAGCACAAGCGAAATAAACAAAAAACTAATAACAGAGTATAAGTACCCCGCGGATTTTAGTTCTTTAGATGCCGATGCGGCAATTAATGATATGAAAAGCATTACCCGCTTTATGCATAGTCCGATAATTCAAAAGAGTGTTATTGAAGAAAAAGGCAGCGACCAAAAAGTAATAAGCAGTCAAATTACTAGATATGCTTATTTTACAGGCGAGAATAATACAAGTAATATCCTTCCTAAAGAGGTGGCTGCATTAGAGACCAAAGAGCCATTAAATACCAATGAGTTTCCTCCATATAAACCTAAAGATGGCTACGACGGTAATAAATTTAAGAAACGCTTAACCTATGATCAATATGATCTTGAAGGTAACCTTTTGCAGTTCCATAAGGACAATGACGTGAACATTGTCTACATATACGGGTACAACGGGGTTTATCCTATTGCAGAGATTAAGAACGCTGATTTAGCTACAGTTAACTCTGCGCTTAATCAGATAGGTCTCTCTCAAATATATATTTATTCTTTATCCGATGGCATCTCGATTAGGGAGAAAATGGAGTTGCTGCGAACCAATTTACTGATGAAAGATGCTAGCATAAGTTATTATACCTATTTGTCAAATGTAGGTATGGCTTCCTCTACTGATTCAAACGGGATTACTACGTATTACCAGTATGATGAGTTTGGAAGGCTTGAGTATATCAAGGATCAGAACCAAAGAATTGTAAAAAATTATGTTTACCATTATAAAGATTAGGTATGCAAAAAGGACGGGAATGGTTTTTGTGGATAATTATTGTTTTAATGTTATGGGCAATACCCTCTAAGGCACAGATTACAGGTAATAGAACCGTTCTAAACTATAGCTTAAGCAACCAGGTTGAAATTTACGAAGTAGATTTTGGAACCTACTTATCGAAGACGCAGTGGGATATTAGCGGGGGTACTATTGATAAACAGTACAAACCGTACCCCGGCACCACTGCATACAGGATTGGAGTAAAATGGACTGATTCGCAAGGGACTGTCGGTTTTCAATATGACATTGCAGGAGGCTCGGTATCTTTAAGGCAGCTTTCAATAACTATACTACAGGCGATCCCTGCACCAAGCACAACTATTTCAAGTGTGTTCAACTGTGGGAGCACAATTGTTACTCGAAATTCCGCTCCATTAACTGATTCGAAAATTGAATGGTATTGGCAGACTGCTTCTGGTGGCACACGGACGGACTTGGGCTATGGTTCAAGTCTCACTGTGAGTGCTGAAACTGCCCTTTACTTGAGGTCTAGAGCAACGTTATGGCCTTACCCTTGGGGGTCTGAGCAATATGTTGGTAATATTGTGGTGAATTCGACCATCCCCACGGCTCCAAGCGTTGCGCATAATGCAAGCAACTATAGAAACTCTGAAATGACCCTTTCT
>VYLP01000370.1_pt1 | contig 11693 bp, 11 predicted proteins | sample 5114311 | NCBI WGS metagenome assembly VYLP01 (sample SAMN12291775, study PRJNA351875) | freshwater metagenome | isolation source: freshwater lake | place: USA: Michigan, Lansing Lake | collected 2013-08-14 | reverse complement strand
CGGCTGGGCGCGCGAGCTCAGGGGCGAGGCGACTGTGCAGGTCCGCCCGGGCGTCGGCGAGACCGGCGATGCCGCAGCCGCGCGTGCTGCCGAGGCCCTTGCGGGTGTGACCGGCGTGGATGAGGCCGCAGCCATGGACCGGGCCACGGCCGAGAAGCTGCTCACGCCGTGGATGGGAGAGGCGGCCCTGGAGGATCTTCCCTTGCCTCATCTGGTCGTCGTCCGGCTGGACGAGGCGGCACCGGCCAGCGCCCTGGTGCTCGGGCGCGCCCTGGCCGAAGCCGGCATCGACGCCACGGTCGACGATCACAGCCTGTGGCGCGGCGAGGTGGAGCGATCCGCGACGACGGTGACCGTGCTGGCCATAGCGGCCTTCCTTGCCCTGGCCGGGGCGACAGGGTCCGCCATTGTCCACGCGGTGCGCGCCGGGGTCGAGGCGCGGCGCGCCGTCATCGAGACCTTGAGCCTGTCCGGCGCGACCGATGCCGCCATTGCCTGGCTGTTCCAGCGGCGCTTCGCCTTGCTGGCCCTGTTCGGCGGGGCTGCCGGAACAGGGGTCGCACTGGCCCTGGCCGGGCTGGTGCGGTTCCTTGGTGGAGGCGAAGGCCTGACGCCCGCCCTGCCGCTGGCCTGGACCGATCTGCTGTTGCTCTCGCCAATGCCTGTCGTCGCCGCTACGGTGGCGCTTGTCGCGGCGCGGCTGGCCGCCGGTCGGGCGCTTGCCCGGCTTGGCGGCAGTGGCAGCGCCCGGTAGGGAGAAACCATGAAGTTTCTTGCGCTTATCGGGATCGTCGCCCTGATCTGGCTGGTGGGGCTGTTTGCCTTCGCCGAGCGAGTGCGCAGCCTGTCGCCGGCACCCGAGCCCGAGCGCGCCGACGCCATCGTCGCCCTGACCGGACCGTCGGCCGAGCGTGTCAACGCCGCCATACGGCTGCTGGAACAGGACAAGGGAGAGCGTGTGCTGATCTCGGGCGTCAATCCCGAAGTGCGGCGCGAAGAACTGCGGGCCCTGACGCCGGGTTCGAACCGGCTGTTCAACTGCTGCGTCGACCTCGGCTTCGAAGCCGAGACCACGACGGGCAACGCCGCCGAGATCGCCGCATGGACCCGGTCCAAGGGTTACGACAGTCTGATCGTGGTGACCTCCGACTATCATATGCCGCGCTCCCTGATGGAGATTCGCAGTGCCGCGCCCGGCGTCGAGCTGACGCCCTATGCGGTCGAAACACCTTCGCTGGATGATAGCCGCTGGTGGAGGGCCGCCGTGACCGCGCGGCGGATGACGCTGGAGTACATGAAGTATTTGGCGGTCATGGTGCGGGTGACGCTGGATCGCTTCACGGGCGAGGGTGCCGAGGCCGTGAACGCCACCGAGGCGCAGGAGGCGGCTGCGTCTTGACCACCCTGCGTTCGCTTCTGTTTGTCGCCTGGCTTTATCTCTCGATGGCGATCTTCGCGGTCGGCCTGTCACCCGCTCTGATCCTGCCGCACCGCTTCGCCATGAAGGTGATCCGGTCCTGGGCGCGGTTCGTCCTGTTCGGCCTGCGCTGGATCGCGGATGTGCGGGTGGAGTTCCGGGGCCTCGAGCATCGTCCGACGGGCCCGGCCTTCGTCGCGGCCAAGCACCAGGGGATGCTGGACGTGATCGTCCCGTTCCTGATGCTGGACGACCCCTGCATCGTGATGAAGAAGGAGCTCGCGATCTTGCCCTTCTTCGGTTGGTTCGCGCTGAAGACGAAGATGATCGTGGTCGACCGGGAGGCCGCGGCCAAGGCCTTGAAGACCATGGTGCGCCAGGCGCGAGACCGTCTGGGTGAAGGCCGCCAGATCGTGATCTTTCCGGAAGGCACCCGGGCCGAGGTCGGAGCCACGCCGGACTACAAACCGGGCGTCGCCGCCATCTATCGCGACCTGGCCATGCCCTGCACGCCCATGGCGACCAACGCCGGGGCGTACTGGCCGGCTCACGGCTTTCGCCGCTATCCCGGCGTCGCTGTTTATGAATTCCTGCCGCCGATCGAGGCCGATCTGAAGCGCGGGCCGTTCATGAGCGAGCTGGAAAGCCGAATAGAGACGGCGTCGACCCGGCTACTGGTCCCGCCTCAGGCCTGAGCGCGGCGGAAACGGCTGGGGCTGAGGCCGGTCGCTGCGCGAAACGCACGGGCAAAGCGACTGGGGCTCTCATAGCCCACGGCGGCGGCGACGTCGGTGATCGACTGGCGGGTTCTTTCCAGAAGCGTCTGCGCCACTGTCAGGCGGCGAAGACGGATCCATTCGCCTGGCGGCGCGCCCATGGAGGCCTTGAAGGCCCGGGCGAAGTGGAACGGCGAAAGGCCGGCGATGTCTGCCAGTTCCGCCGTTCGAAGTGGCCGATGCAGAGCCGCTTCGACATGTTCGCGTAGTGCAGTGAGTTGGCGCGCCGTCAGCCCTCCGCGAGAGGCTTCTCGCGAGCGGGTGCGCGCTGTGCGGATCAGCGTCAGCATGAGCGTGCGCAAGATGCTCTCGTTCAGCTCGGCGTCATTCAACGAGGCCTGATTGGCCAGTTGTTCGACAAGGCCTGTAATGACTGGATCGACCAGCACGCGTCCGCGCAGAGGGGCGAGGGGACACGTTTCCTCTGTGATGCCTAGCCGCTGGAACCTCTCGACACCAACGGTCAGCAGCAGGATCTCTTGGGCCGCATGGGCGGCCAGCACGGCCTCGCCGCCCGCTGGCGCGATCGTGTAGTAGTCCGGAGCAACACAGATCTTGAGGCGAGCCGGATCCGGCCGTTCCATCGACCGCTCGCGCGCGATGAGATTGATGCGCACCGCCAGAGCCATGGCCTCGCCGCGTCCCACGGTGACCGGTCCGTTGGGTCGGGTCAGGCGACTGAGTGTCGCCCCGTCCTCCAATCCAGCAATATCAAGCCGGGTCCACGCAGGATCGGGCGCGCAAGCGCCGTCGCCTTGAGACAGGGTCTCGCGCCCGCCCGACGGGTCGTTTCCGGAGATCGAAGATGCGCCCATCACTGCTCGCCCTTGCCGCGGCCCTCATGCTGACTTCGGCCGCGACGGCCACGCACGCACAGAACACTACAACCCAGAACAGCACGGCTCCCGCCGCTCTCGCAAGGCCGGCGATCGACGATACCGTGTTCATCTACGTCGACTACGTCACCGGGCTGGACAACCTGATCAATACGATCCCCCGGGCGCAGTTCAGGAACAACATCACGGCCTTCGCCAAGTTCAACCCGCTGTTCCGCGTGCCGACCGTCGTTCTGGGCGAAGAGAACGACTACTACGGGACCTTCCTGCCCGAGATCACCGAGCACGTGACCCACGACATCCACCGGTTCAACCGGACCCAGGTGTCGGGCTACACGCCGGAAGTGGCGGCCTATCTGGCGTCGACGGGCCGCAAGACCGTGGTGATCGGGGGCATCTCGATCGACAACTGCACCCTGCACACGACGCTCGACCTGCTGCGGGCCGGCTACAAGGTCTATGTCATCACAGACGTCTCGGGCTCCAACAGTCCGATGGCCGAGGCCGACGCCATCCAGCGGCTGCGCGATGCCGGGGCGGTAACCGGCGGCTGGCTGTCGATCCTGACGGACCTGGGCCAGGACTTCGCCGATCCTCGCTATGGTCAGGGCATGATGGGCATCATCCAGGCCCACTGGCCGGCCTCGACCATCGGCACGGTCAGCGACAGCACGCCCGACGGCCACGGCCTGCAGCTGCCGGCAGGATACTGAGGCCGGTCACCAGCGAAAATAGCGACCGAGACCGGCCGTACGGCGGGCGTTCCGGAGGGCGAAGATCGTCTTCAGGAACGCCCGCATCGCGCCGCCGACGACCGGCCAGTCGCCGACCTTGCCGATCTGCAATCCCATCTGCTTCAGCCCCTGGATGATGGGCGAGTCCTGATAGCGGAAATCTCGGACTTCGATCTCGCCGTCGCGGTTCCGGGTCGGAACCGAGGCCAGGCCCGCCAGTCGGCGGTCGACATGGAAGGCGATGATCGATTCGTAGAAGGCGACGCTGAACACGGTCTCCTCGCGCGGCCGGTCCGGGAAGTCGCTGAAGCGATGGTTGATCCCGTCCACCATCCTCTTGGCCCACGAAGCGAAGGACCGGGACGACGGACCGCCGAAATCAGACTGGTAGGAGGTGTGGGTGTCCTCGACGACCACCAATCCTCCGTCGACCATGGCTGGCAGGACGCTGTCGACCGTGACGATCTGCTGCTCGAAGGTGTGGCCGCCGTCGTCCAGGAAGACGTCGATGGGTCCAACCTTGGCGAGGAAATCGCGCCAGAAGGCGGGGTCGGCCTGATTGCCGATGTGAATCTCGAAGCCGTCGGCTTCGAGCCGCCGAGCCTCAGGATTGAAGTCGACGCCGATGATCCGGGCCTGCGGCCCGAAGTAGTCGCGCCACATAAGCAGCGAGCCGCCGTTGAACACCCCGACCTCGACGAACGTCAGGGGCCGTCCGACCCAGGGCGCGAATAGCCGGTCGTAGACGGGGAAATAGGTCGAGTGCTTGAAGCTGAGCCGGGGGCTCGCGAGGTAGGCGGTGTAGGTCGATTTCAGCCCCGGCGTGTCCACGGTCAGGTCGCCGCGAACTCGCTCAGAGCGTCGATGACGGCGCGGTTCTGATCTTCCGTGCCGACGGTGATGCGCAGGCCGTCGTGGATGCCGTAGCCGCCGACCTGGCGCACGATGATGCCCTTGGAGTTCAGGTACTCGTTGGCGGCGGCCGCGCTGCGTTTCTCGTCCGGGAACAGCACCAGGATGAAGTTGCCAGCCGACGGCAGGACAGTGAAGCCGAAGCCACGGATGGCCTGGGTCAGGCGCGGCCGCCAGGTCTCGACCAGTTCGCGCGAGGCCTTCTGGTGGGCCTCGTCGGCCAGCGCCGCCGTGGCGGCCTCGATTCCGGGAACCGAGACGTTGAAAGGCAGGCGGATGCGATCCACCGCCTCGGCCACATGCAATGGCGCATAACCAAAGCCGATGCGCAGACCGCCCAGACCATGGATCTTGGAGAAGGTGCGGGTGACGACGACGTTGGTCGCCTCGCGGGCCAGCGCCAGGGCCGTCTCCCAGCCCGGCTCGGTGACGTATTCGGCATAGGCCTCGTCGATGACCAGCAGGACGCTCGACGGCAGGGCCTCGTGCAGGCGGCGGACCTCCTCGGCGGTGTTCCAGCTACCGGTCGGATTGGACGGGTTGGACAGGTAGACGATGCGGGTGCGGTCATCGACCTGTTCCAGCAGGGCGTCGACCTCGGCCTTGTAGCCCGGCTCCGCTGCCAGTTTCTCGGTCGCCTCGCAGCCGCGCGCGGAGATGCGGTAGGCGAGGAAGCCGTACTGGCCGGTGACGATGTTGTCGCCCGCCGTCAGATAGGTCTGGTTCAGAAGGGCGAAGACCTCGTCGGAGCCATTGCCGAAGATCAGGCGTTCGGGTTCCAGCCCGTGATGTTCGGCCACGGCGGCGCGCAGGCGATTGGCGCGGCCGTCGGGATAGAGGTGGATGGCACGGATCGCCGCCTCATAGGCCGCACGGGCCTTTTCGCCCGGCCCGAGCGCGTTCTCGTTGGACGACAGCTTCATGGGCTCGGCGATGCCGGCGAGCGAGGACTTGCCGCCGACGTAGGGGGCGATGTCGAGGATGCCGGGCTTCGGCTGGGGGGCGACCTGGGTCATGGGTGCTTTCTGGAGCAGTCAGAAGATCGGGGCTGATCCGATGACGCCGGACAGCGCGCCGGGCGCCTGTGTCAGCCGCCCGTCCTCGGGCTGCACATAGCCTGCGAGCGCATAGAGCTTCAACCCGCCCGCCGAGGTCATCAGGTTTGCGGCGAAGCCGAGGGCGGACATCTCGGAGCGGATCCGGGCGTCTGGCGATGCGCTGTCGGTGATCCAGAAGGTGCGGTCGTCGCCTGTGGGTCCGCTCGGCTCGCATGCGATCAACAGGGCGCGAGGGATGCCCGCCGGGTCGTCGGGTAAGGCCTCGACCACGCGCAGGTCAGGCCGGGCCAGGAGCCGCCCCCACCAGGGTCGGTCGGCGAGGTCGATAAGGGCGAACACCGAGGGATCGACGCGAGCCAGCGCCGCCTCGGCGTCGGCGACGGGCGTGGCGGCACCCCAGCGATCTGCGGCCAGCACGGCCGACTGGGAGCCGGACGCGACGAAGCGGCGACCGCTCGCAACCTCCATCCGCCCATGGACCGCGCGCAGGATCCGGGCCTGAAGGGGTTCGGCACCGCGCAGTGCCTCGCGCAGCGCCAGGGCCCGGGCGTCGGCGCGGCCGTGGGTTCCCGCCGCAATGCGGGCGACCAAGGCGTCGATCAGGGCGCGGTCCAGCGCCAGCCGTTCGGCGTCGAGTTCCGGCTCCTCCAGCATCAGAAAAGCTTGGGCGCGGGTGCCAGGGCGAAAGGCCCGAGGAACGTCCGGCCGTCTCGGAAGACGATGGCGATGGCGACATCTTCACCGCCCTCGACCGTGCTGGCCGCCGCGCCGGCTGCCCCGGCTCGATCCACCGCCCCGTCGCGAGATCCAGCCAGGCCGGCAATGGCCGCCATGGGACGCTGGGCATTGAGGGCCAGAGTGCCTTCCAGTCGTCCATCCGGACGCGCCGACAGAACGTCGCTGGACAATGTCGCGCGGCTCTCGCCCGCAGAGACCTCGCCACGAACGTTGGTGAAGCGACCGCCCGCGCGGGTCCATGCGGAGAAGACCCCGGCCGCATCGGCACCCTGCAGGCGGTCGGCGTCCTCGATGACCGTCTCGATCTGCAGCGTCAGCTTGCCGTTTCTCGCCATGCCTTCGACCGGGCCGCCGGGGCGACCCTCGGCGTCGATCAGGCGAAACAGGACGTCCACACTGCTCTCCACCCCCGGCGTGCCAGCCGGGGCGAGATGGGGCCGCAGATAGGCCTCGATGCGTTCGGCCCGGGAAATGGGAAAGACCTCGGCGTCGCGCTGGGACGTGAACCGCGGCTCGATCAGCTCCAGGGCGACATTGGGCCAGCGCTGGGTCAGGCCGCTGACGCTGGCGCGGATCACGCGGCCGTTGATGGCGACGTCGCCCTTGCCCGCACGCGTCAGGACCAGGCCGTCGCCGGCCACGAGCACCCATTTGTTCGGATCCCAGGCATTGGCTTCTGCCGCCAGATCGGGCGCGGCCAGGGCATGGCCGGACGGGGCGGTAACCCTGACGTTCTCGGCCCCGATCCTCACACGGAAGGGCCAACCGGTGGTGTTCAGGCCCGAATAGGCGACGTCCCAGCCCGAGGCGCGCAGACCCTCGATCCGGGCATCCAGCCGATCTCGCACCTGACCGGCCAGAACGAACCACCAGACCGACCAGGCAATCAGGGCGATCAGGAACAGGCCGATGGGGGCGAACAGGCCGGAGCGTTTGTGACGGGGCGGCGTATCGTTCATTCCGGCCTTGGCGCTAGCGACCGGGGCCGCCGTGGGAAACAGGGTGCGAACCGTCTGAAACGTCTGAGATCGCCGCTGGCGGACGCTCGGTCAGAGGTCCGCAGATGGAGGCTGCGAGCCATTTCAGCAAGTCCCACCTGATCCGGCCGCCGCCCTTCGAAGGCCGGTGCCGTATCCCCGGCCCGGACTCGTTTAGCCCGCGACCACCTCGAAAGCGTCCCCGTCCTTGACCCAGCCCGAAGGGCATTCGGCCGGCACACTCACGCGGGACGCGGAAGGGCTCGCGACGGCGGGACAGTCGGGTTCGGATCCGCCTTCGCCATAGACGATACCGATCCAGCCGGTCTGTTGATCGTCGCACATCCAGAACTGCGCGCCGGCGGGAAGGGTCGCCGCTTCGGCCCCAGTATCGACCGGCACGGCGCGAACGGCCAGCGTGGCCCCGTCCCTGACCCGAGCCAGGCCGCCGCAGGCGTCCAGAGTCGCGTCACCGCCCATCATCACCGCCTGAGTCTCGACCCCGTCGTAATCGACCTCGTCTTCGGGCGCGTTGGCCTCAGGCGCGTTGTTGCAGCCCGTCAACAGCAGGACAGCTGCGGAGAAAGCCATCGCCTTGTTTTTGATCATCATCTCTCTTGCATCCCGGGAGATAGGCCAAGCACCACCCCTGCGGCCGGCTACCGGCTGTCCCGGTCTCTGCTCCCCGGCGCCCGACTTTACTCGAGGTCCGCAGGATGTCCAGCGTGTCACCTGTCCGCGCGTCGGCTCGAGGTCGCCGCACCGGTTGACGCCGGTCGCCTGACGCACCATCGTGAGTTGAGGTCAAACCGGAGGATAGCGTCATGATCGCAGTGTGGCTCGCGGGCGTTCTACTTGCTTCATCGGGGGCCTCTCCGAACATCGAACGGCTTGGGACCCCGACGGTCCAGCAGGCGCCGGCAAGCCCCGACCCGGCCGTCGAGCTGGAAGATGTCGTGGTCACCGGGCGACCGCTCGACACCATGATCCGCGACTTCGTTGGCGAGGTCGCCGAACCCAACCGTCGGCGAGGCCTCGCGCGCTGGGACGACGCGATCTGCGTCGGCGTCAGCAATCTTCAGCCCGATGCGGCGCAGTATCTGGCCGACCGGATCTCGACGGTCGCCGACGACCTCGGCCTGCGGCCCGGTGCGCCAGGCTGCACCCCCAACATCGTCGTGATCGTGACCGAGGACGCCGAGGCGCTGGCACGGACGCTCGTCAGCGACCGCCGGCGCGCCTTCCGCATGGGCGGGGCCGGTATGGATCGGGGCGGTGACGCCCTGGAGGATTTCGTCGAGACCGACCGGCCTGTTCGCTGGTGGCAGGTGTCGATGCCGGTCGACTCCGAGACGGGTCAGCGCATGGTCCGCCTGGCCGGGGACTGTTCCGGCGGTGATTGTGCTGGCGGCACGCTAGGTTTTGCGCCCCAGTACAACCTCTTCGCGGCCTCGCGCCTGAGGACGCAGATCGTCGATGACATTTTCCGTGCGGTGGTGATCGTCGATGTCGATCAGGTGCGCGATGTCTCCATCCTGCAGCTGGCCGACTACATCGCCATGGTCTCCCTGGCGCAGATCGATCCGGACGCGGACACCCGCGGCTATGCCTCGATCCTGAATGTGTTCGATGACCCGGACGGCAGCGCCAGCCTGACGAACTGGGATCTCGCCTTCCTCGGCGGGCTCTATTCCGCCGAGCGCAACGCCGCAGCCCAGATTGCCCGCCGGGGCGAGATCGTCGACGCGATCCACCGCGAGCATGGGCGACTGCGGGGGGATCAGTCAGGCGACGACGCGGGTGTCCAGGACTAGGCGAGCTCGTCAATGCCCCTGTCTCCATCAGGCTTGCTCCTGATCGCTGCTCTTGCAGCTACAGGTCCGGCAGCGACGGCGACTGCTAAGTCGCTTACCCCGCCCGTTTCATCGGCTCAGGCCGAGCAGGACACGACCCAGGTGCCGCCGACCGAACTCGATGAAATCGTCGTCGAGGGCCGTCCGCTCGCGGAGGCAACCACGGATTTTGTCGCGCGCGTTGTGTCGCCGCCTCGCAATCGGGGTGCCGCGACCTGGCATCGACGGGTCTGCGTCGGTGTCGGCAACCTGCAGCGCGAGGCGGCCGAGTTCGTCGTGGATCGCATCGCGACGGTCGGCGAGTCGGTAGGACTTCAGGTCGGTTGGCCGCGTTGCGAGCCGAGGGTCTTCATTGTCTTCGCGGGTGACGCGGACGCCGCCGCCCGTGATCTGGTCGAGGCGAGGGGCCGACAGTTTCGGATCGGCGTTTCCGGTGCCGACCTCGGAGACGACGCGCTGGTGGCCTTTCAGACCACTGACCGTCCAGTCCGGTGGTGGCAAGCGAGCGTTCCCGTCAATGCGGGTACCGGGCGCGTCGTGTCTCGGCTTCCAGGGCAGCCGCCCTTTGTCGCTGGACCGGAGCTGAGACGGCCCGCAGACTTTGGTCCACAAGCCATAATCGACGGGGCGTCGCGCATCCGAAACTCACTACGGGATGATCTGTCCCAGGTGATCATAATCGTCGATGTCGACCGGGTGGCGGGCGTCGATTTGGGCGCGCTGGCCGATTATCTGGCGGTCATCAGTCTGGCCCAGATCGATCCGGAGCTGGACCCCGGCCCGTATGACACCATCCTGAGCCTGTTTTCTGAAGGAGCCAGTCCGCCTCCGGGTCTGACCGACTGGGACCGGGCCTTCCTGCAGGGGCTCTATTCCGCCGAACAGATCGACGAGGCGGCCAACGGCCGGATTGGCAACGTGGCCCGGACGATGGCCGATGAAATCCGTGCGGGACAGGATGGGCGGCGCGAAGGTGAGTAGGCGCGACCTGGGGAGACACTGACCAAGGGAGCGCCAATCATTCAGCGGTGGTCGAGAGAAACTCCCTCGTCATCTCCACCGCCTCGACCAGGCCCATGCGCTGGACTTCGGCCCCCGGCGGAAGCGCCGCGAAGAGTCGCGTGGGGCAGGCGGCGTCCAGCATGACGAAGACGCCCCGGTCGTCGGCGCGGCGGATCAGGCGGCCAAAGGCCTGGGCGACCTTGGCGCGAGCCAGCGCGTCGTCGTAGCCGCGACCCTTGTCCGACAGGCCGCCGAACTTCTCGCGCCGGGCCTTGTGCAGCAGGTCCGGGCGCGGCCAGGGCACGCGGTCGAAGGCAAGCAGACGCAGCGAGCGGCCCGGCACGTCGACGCCATCCCGGACCGCATCGGTGCCCAGCAGGCAGCTGTCCTGTTCGGCGCGGAAGATGTCGACCAGCGCCCCGACTTCCAGAGGATCGACGTGCTGGGCGTAGAGGGGGATCTGGGCCTTGGCCAGATCAGGGCCGAGGCGCTCATAGACGGCTTTCAAACGGCGTATGGCGGTGAACAGACCCAGTCCCCCGCCGCTGGCTGCCAGGAACAGTTCGCGCATGGCCGCCGCCGTCTGGCGCGGGTCGTCCTTGGCCACGTCCTGGACGACGATGACGCGGCTGTTGGCGGCATAGTCGAAGGGGCTTTCGACCTTCAGCGTGCGGGCCGGCTCGATCAGGCGGGCGGCGCCGGTGCGCATCCGGGCCATGCCGAACAGGTCCCCGCCTGACGCCTCGGCGACGGGATCGGACAGGGTGGCCGAGGTGACCAGCACCCCGTGGCTGGGCAAAACCACGGCTGCCTCCAGCGGCACGGTCGGGTCGATCCAGTGACGACGCAGCGCAACATCATGGATGCGGCCAAACGCGGTCTCGACCGACAGCCAGTCGACGAAGTCGGGATCGGGTTCAGAGCCCCCTTCCTCCAGCGCCGCCAGCATGGAGCGCCAGCCGGGAAGCGTCATGCGGGCCCGACGGTCCAGCCCCCGCAGCGCGCCCTCGATGCGGGCGCGGGAGGCACCGTCCAGTTCGGAGGCCTCGTCGTCGAGGATGTCTTCCAGGTGGCGGGCCAGAGCCAGCAAGGGAGCTTCCACCGCCGCAATGGCCTGGGCGGCACCACGCGCGGTTTCCAGCAGGGGCTCCGTCGCCGGGCGCACGGCGCATTCCGTGCCGAACTCCGAGCTGGCAGAGGAGGCGGCCTCGGAGGTTCGGGCGCGGATCTGTTCCAGCGCGGCCATCAGGAACTGTTCGATCGGACCGACGGGGTTCACCTCTCCGGACGGCGGCGCGATGCGGCCCGAGACGCCCTCGCCGGGCAGGGCGGCGGCGGCGCGGATGGCGTCCTGCAAGGCCTTTCGCGCGGGTTCGTTGTCGGCGCACAG
>VYLP01000369.1_pt1 | contig 11732 bp, 8 predicted proteins | sample 5114311 | NCBI WGS metagenome assembly VYLP01 (sample SAMN12291775, study PRJNA351875) | freshwater metagenome | isolation source: freshwater lake | place: USA: Michigan, Lansing Lake | collected 2013-08-14 | reverse complement strand
GACCGTGTTGACGCCGGCCGCGAGGCAGGTGCGCGTGCCGCCGCGTTCGTCCTGGATCGCCCAGCTGAGCGCGATCGTGCCGGTGGGCGTCGCGTCGGGCGGCTTGAACTGGAGATCGTCGCCGGAGCACGCGGCGAGCGAAGCCACCGTCCCGGCGAGGAGCGCGAGCGCGCGCGAGGTCTCGGACCGCATGTATGGACCATACCGCGCCCGCGCGCGTCATGGCGCGCGACATGGGCTTGACACGCCGCCCGAGGCCCACTACAAACCGCCCACTTCGCGCGGTGACCCCGCGCGCGGTTGAAAATCCGGTCCGCGGTAGCTCAGTCGGTAGAGCGGGTGGCTGTTAACCACTAGGTCGGGGGTTCAAATCCCTCCCGCGGAGTCGTCTCTTCCTCTAAGGGACGGAGACCCTAGCTCCGCCGTCCCTCGCATCGCGAGGTGCCGCCTCCTGCCGGTGGGCCCGCGCGACTGTCGCAACAACCAGACGCGACAAACCGGCACCCGGCCACCGCCCTTACGCAAGAAAGCCCACGACGAACGAGCGGTCGTTCAGGCTCAGGCGCCATGTTGTTATGCCTGCGACCTGCTTACCAAAGTCAGCGGGACGGGGCTGTGCGTCGGCGTTCGGACTGCCCGTCTGGCTGTACCACGATGAGTGACCGTTGAGCCCACACGTGGTCTCGGCGTAGTGTGACCTCGACCAGGGTCCGAGAGCGCTGGTCGGCTCTAGGCCGGAGCGCTCTCTGATGGGGATGCCGGACGAGCCGCTGACGCGAGAAGAATCCGGCGCATGTAACCATGGCTGCTGACCACAATTCATTCGCGAACCTCATATGGCAGATCGCCGACCTCCTGCGGGGCCCGTACCGCCCGCCGCAGTACGAGCGCGTCATGCTGCCGATGACCGTGCTTCGTCGCTTCGACTGCGTCCTCGCTGAGACGAAGGCCAAGGTCGTCGCCGCGCACGAGAAGCACAAGGGCGGCAAGCTCGCGGGCGACGCGCTCGATACCACACTAAACAAGGTCGCAGGCCAACGGTTCCATAACCATTCGCCGCTCGACTTCGAGAAGCTCAAGGGTGACCCGGACAACATCAACAAGCACCTGGTCAGCTACATCAAAGGCTTTTCGACGAGCGTCCAGCGCATCTTCGAATACTTCGAGTTCGAAGCCGAGATCGAGAAGATGCACGAGGCGAACATCCTCTACCTCGTGGTCTCGAAGTTCGCCGACGTCGATCTCCACCCGTCGAACGTGCCGAACGAGCAGATGGGGCTCATCTTCGAGAACCTCATCCGCCGCTTCAACGAGCTCGCGAACGAGACGGCTGGCGATCACTTCACACCCCGCGAAGTCATCCGCCTCATGGTCAACCTGCTCTTCATCCACGACGACAAGCTGCTCGCCACGGCAGGGACGGTGCGCAAGCTCCTCGACCCGGCGTGCGGCACAGGCGGCATGCTGGCCGAGGCGCAGCGCTACCTGCGCGAGCACAATACCGAGGCGAAGCTCTACGCCTACGGGCAGGACTACAACAAGCGGGCCTTCGCGACGGCGGCCTCCGACATGCTGATGAAGGAGGTCAGCCACAACGGCGGCGGCGACAACGTCCGCTTCGGCGACATCTTCACCGAGGACCAGTTCCCGTCCGAGACCTTCGACTACTTCCTGAGCAACCCGCCCTTCGGCGTCGACTGGAAGAAGCAGCAGAAGGACATCCACAAGGAGCACGAGAAACACGGCTTCGACGGCCGATTCGGCGCCGGCCTGCCGCGCGTGAACGACGGCGCGCTCCTGTTCCTTCAGCACATGTGGAGCAAGCGCGAGGACGTGAAGCCGAAGGAGCACAAGGAGGGCTCGCGGCTCGCGATCGTCTTCTCCGGCTCGCCCATGTTCACGGGCGGCGCGGGCTCGGGCGAGAGCGAGATCCGCAGGTGGCTCCTCGAGAACGACTGGCTCGAGGCCATCGTCGCGATGCCAGAGTCGATGTTCTACAACACCGGCATCGGCACCTATGTCTGGATCGTGACAAACCGCAAGGAGGAGCGGCGCAAGGGCAAGGTGCAGCTCCTCGACGCGCGCGACGTGTGGACCGCGGGCGGAAGCGAGGACAGCAAGCGCAGCCTCGGCGACAAGCGGCGGCACATGACCATCGCGCAGATCGACGAGGTCGTGCGCCTCTACGGCAAGTTCGAGGAGGGCCCGCGCTCCAAGGTCTTCGACAACGCCGACTTCGGCTACACCCGCGTCACCATCGAGCGCCCGCTTCGCCTGCGCTACCAGATGACGACGGACGACAAGGCGCGCTTCCTCGACGCCTGCCCGCACCTGCTCGACGACGTGCAGGCCATCGACAAGGCGCTGGGTCGCGAGCCGCGCCTGGACTGGTCCGCGACGTGGGACGAGATCGAGGCGCTGCTGAAGAAGCGTGGGAGCCGCTGGAAGGCGACCGAGCACAAGTTGTTTCGCTCGGTGTTCACGCAGCGCGACGCGAAGGCCGAGCCCGTGCCGGCGGGGGGGCGTGGCTCGGGCTTCGAGGCCGACGCCGACCTGCGCGACTTCGAGAACGTGCCGCTGACGGAGGACGTGGAAGCGTACTTCGAGCGCGAGGTGAAGCCGCACGTGCCGGACGCTTCGATGGATCGGAGCAAGGACAAGGTCGGCTACGAGATCAACTTCAACCGACACTTCTACGTTTTCACGCCGCCGAGGCCGCTCGCGGAGATCGACGCGGAGCTGAAGACAGCGGAGGACGAAATCCTTCGCCTGCTGCGCGAGGTGACGACGTGACTGGAGCTGATCTCATTGGCCCAGTGCCGCCGAAATGGAGTGTGAAACCGCTGCGTCTGATAGGTCGACTGCTCAAAGGCTCCGGCGGCTCCAAAGAAGATGCGGTGGAGGAAGGTGTGCCGTGCGTCCGATACGGCGAAATCTACACCACGCACAGGAACTTCATCGAGCGCGCTCGAACGTACGTCACTCCAGAGCGCGCGTCGGATTACACGCCCATTGAGTACGGCGATGTTCTATTTGCGGCGTCGGGGGAGACGATCGAAGAGATCGGGAAGTCCGCGGTCAACCTGCTTCACGGTGCGCGCTGCGGAGGTGACGTGGTCATCCTCCGGCCCACCGAGGTATTCGTCCCCCGATTTCTCGGTTACGCCACCGATGCTGCGCCGGTCGCGGCGCAGAAATCTCTGGCGGGTCGAGGCAGCACCGTCAAACACATCTACCCGGACGAGCTTCGTGAGGTGGTGATCGCGATCCCACCCGTTGACGAGCAACAGGTCATCGCCGACTTCCTCGACCGTGAGACAGGTCGTCTCGATGCGCTGGTTGGTGCGAAGCAGCGCGTCCTCGACCTGCTCGCCGAGAAGCGCAAGGCCATCATCGCCACCGCCGTCACGCGCGGGCTCGACCCGAAGGTGAAGCTGCGCGACTCCGGCGTGCCGTGGCTGGGCGAGATCCCGGCGCATTGGGATGTGTCGCGTCTCAAGTTTGAAGCAACCGACATAGTGGACTGCCTGCATGCAACACCGCCTTACGACCCCAGCGGCGAGTTCCCAGCTATTCGAACAGCAGACGTTGAACCCGGTCGCCTGTTGTTGAATCAGGCGCGGCGCCTACGCACAGAGGACTACCGTCGATGGACGGAGCGTTTGGCACCCGTCGAAGGAGACATTCTCTACACGCGTGAGGGAGAACGGTTTGGGATCGCGGCGAATGTTCCAGCCAACGTCCAGCTGTGCATTTCCCAGAGGATGATGCTGTTTCGGATTCGACCCGACCGAAACAGCATCTACTTCATGTGGCAGCTGAACTCGCCCAGCGTGTATCAGCAGGCCTCAGAGGACCAGTTAGGCACAGCGGCACCGCATGTGAACGTGGAGAAGATCAAGAACTTCTGGATGCTCGTGCCTCCGCTCGTCGAGCAACGAGACATCGTGGACCACATCGCGCGCGAGACCGCGAAACTCGACGCCGTGCGCGCCGCCACTGAGCGCACCATCGCGCTGCTCAAGGAGCGCCGTGTCGCGCTCATCGCCGCCGCGGTCAGCGGCCAGCTCGACGTAGGGGCTGCAGCATGACGCGCGTGCAGGTCAAGCCGGAGCTTATGCGCTGGGCCTGCGAGCGGTCCCGGATCGACGAGCTCGAGCTAAGCGTGCGCTTCCCGCACGTCGACGCGTGGGAACGAGGAGAAAAGCAGCCGACGATCAAACAACTCGAGGCGTTCGCCAAAGCCACGCATACGCCGCTCGGCTACTTCTTCCTCCCCAAACCTCCCGTCGAGCGCCTACCCATTCAGGACTTCCGCACCGTGCGGGAGGATGTCGCGCGGCCGAGCGCGGACTTGCTCGACACGGTCTACGCCATGCAGCGCCGGCAGGACTTTCTACGCGAGGAGCGGCGCGACGGTGAGGGCGAGCCCCTCGACTTCGTTGGCAGTGCGCGCCTCGCCGACGACCCCGAGGCCGTCGGTCGCGAGATGCGTCGCGTCGTCGGGCTCGACGACGGTTGGGCGGCGGAGGTGAAGACCTGGACGGAAGCGGTGGGTGACCTGCGGCGGCGCACAGAGAAGCTCGGCGTGATCGCGGTGATCAACGGCGTCGTTGGCAACAACACCTCCCGCAGGCTCGACGTGCGGGAGTTCCGTGGCTTTGCGCTGACGGACGCCTACGCGCCGCTCATCTTCGTGAACGGCGCCGACGCGAAGTCGGCCCAGATGTTCACGCTGGCGCACGAGCTCGCGCACGTGTGGCTTGGACGCGACGGCGAAGGGGTCTCCGGCTTCGACGGCATCTTCCCCGGCGACCAGCGCGTCGAGAAGTTCTGCGACCACGCGGCGGCCGAGTTTCTCGTGCCGGCCGCCGAGCTAAGGAAGCAGTGGCCGGCGGTGAAACACGAGGGCGACCCGTTCGAGCGGATCGCGCGTCATTTCAAGGTCAGCCCCATCGTCGCCGGACGCCGTGCGATGGACCTTCGCCTCGTCGGTCGCGATGCGTTCTTCAAGTTCTACAAGGACTACACGCAGCGCGAACGCGATCGCGTCAAGACCGCAGGCGGTGGGGACCTTTACAACACGCAGAACACCCGCCTCGGCCAGACCTTCGCTCTCGCCGTCATGCGTGCGGCCCTCGAAGGGCGGTTGAGCTTCAAGGAGGCCTACGACCTCACCGGGCTGCGCGGCGGTGCGTTCCAGGAGTACGGGCGTCGACTAGGAGTGCCGCTGCCATGAAGAAGCCCGCCGTCTACGTCCTGGACTTGGACGTCTTCATTGCGGCGAAGAACGCCTACTACGCGTTCGATTTTTGTCCAGGCTTCTGGGACTCGATCGTGGAGGCCCACCAGCGCTACCGGGTCCGCAGCATCGATCGCATCAAGGCCGAGCTACTCGCAGGGCAGCCCAAGCAAGACCTCGTCATCTGGGTGAAGCAGACAGTCCCTGCCGGCTTCTTTCACGGTAGCCAATCAAAGCCCGTGCTCGACGCGTACGCCGAGATCGCCCTCTGGGTCCAACGCAGCACGCAGTATCTCGATCGCGCGAAGGCGAAGTTCGCCACCGAGGCCGACGGTTGGCTTGTCGCCTACTCGATGGTTCACGGCACCACCGTCGTGACCAACGAACAACCGAGACCTGACTCCCGCAGCCGAGTGCTGCTGCCCTACGTGTGCACGCAGTGCAAGGTGGCGTCCAAGGACACGTTCACCATGCTGCGGAGCCTGGCCGTGAAGTTCGACCTTCGCGCGAAGGGGGCGACATGACCGACCAGACCGCGCAGGACGGCGAGCTGATCCTGTACCGCATCGCAGACGAGGCCGTGCGCGTCGAGGTACTCGACGAGTCGGAGACCTTCTGGCTCGACCGGCGACGCATGGCCGAGCTGTTCGGCGTCGACGTCCGCACCGTCAGCTACCACCTGAAGGAGGTCTACGCCTCGGGGGAGCTGAGCCCGGAGGCAACTCTCCGAAGAATTTGGAGAGTTCAACGCTGCCGGGCAGATCCGTGCAAGGAGCACCTAACCGCATGGCCAACGTGAGGGTCACGTGCCAGAATTTTGCAGGACCGTTCGCAGCGACGAATGGCGTGCGCACGCGAGATATATCGCAGCGGGCCGTTCTGCGGGCGGTGGTTACCGTGGGTGCGCAGCGATTCCGCGACGTGCTGTCGCCGGGTTGGCGTCACCTCCTGCACCGCTTCGGCATGGGTCTTTCTGCCGTCTCGTTCCTTCGGCAGACACCTGCGGGGTTGTGCTTGTCGGATACATATGGCTCTCTCGACGGCTCTGAAAAGGGCGCAGCGACCTACTGGTATGGCATGGCGCTCGCGAAGATTGTTGCTGAGACGGAGCTTGGGATACCGTGGCTAGCCCATGTGGATCAGATGCGGGTGAGCGGCGCACTCACGATCACTTCAGGTTCCAACGAGCGAGGCGATCTCGTGGGTCGGGACGGTCAAGCTCGTTGGCACGTGGTTGAGGCAAAGGGGCGAAGCAGTCCATTTCCAGGGTCTCTCGTTGCCAATGCGAAGAGCCAGTCGGCCAGAGTGACTAAAATCGATGGTCACTCTCCTGCAACCACGTCTGCGTGCATTGCTTCTCTCTTCACGCAGCCGATCTCTGTTTTGCTCGATGACCCGCCCCCGCAAGACGATGCAAACGGCGAGCAGTGGGAGATTGAAGACGACCTGTTCTTCAAGGAGTACTATCGCGGTATCACCCAGCTTCTGCGCGCGTTCGGCCAGTATCGAGAGCGGACAGTCGGTGGTGCCGCCCTCGTTGTTGCGCCCCTCTATCCGTTCTTCTGGAACTACTTCCCAGTTCCGCGACCGCCCCCATTTGACGGTCGGGGGCTTGAGCTCGGGCTGCTGAAGACCATCTTCGAGACACCCGAGCGAGCGTCGGACGCAGTCAAAAAACTGGCGCGCGACGACGAGGACAAAGTAGCTGGGGACGGGATCGCCATTCTCGGTCCCATCCCTGAATGGGAGAAAGACTGATGCCGGGGCGGCACACAGAACATGCCTTCGAAACCGTCATCGAGCACCACCTTCTCGGGCACGGCTACGTCGCCGTCTCGCGCGATGGCTTCGACCGCGAGCGCGCCATCTTCCCGTCCGTGGTCCTCGACTTCATCAAGGACACACAGCCAAAGGAGTGGGCGAAGCTCGAAGCCCTGCACGGGCCGAAGACGGGCGAACAGATCCTCACCGACCTCTGCAAGTGGATGGACGCGAACGGCTCGCTCGCGACGCTGCGCCACGGCTTCAAGTGCTACGGGCGCACGCTCTTCGTCGCCTACTTCAAGGCCGCGCACGAGCTGAACCCGGAGCTCGAGGAGCGCTACGCCAAGAACCGCCTCGGCCTGACCCGCCAGCTCCGCTTCTCGACGCGGTCGGAGAAGTCGCTCGACGTCACGCTCAGCGTGAACGGTATCCCCATCGCCACGCTCGAGCTGAAGAACGCCATGACCGGGCAGACCGTCGAGGACGCTCGGCGGCAGTACAAGCAGGACCGCGACCCGCGCGAGACCATCTTCGAGTTCAAGAAGCGGACGCTCGTGCACTTCGCCGTCGACACCGACAAGGTGCTCATGACGACGCGCCTCGCGGGCAGCGCCACCCACTTCCTGCCCTTCAACAAGGGCGACGGAGGCGGGGCTGGCAACCCGGCCGATCCACAAGGCCGGGGCTACCGCACTGCCTATCTCTGGGAAGAGGTGCTCGCCCGGGATAGCCTGCTCGACCTGCTGGCGCGCTTCCTCCATCTCCAGGTCGACGAAAAGCGCGATGACCAGGGCCGCAAGGTGAAGGCCGAGCAGATGGTCTTCCCACGCTACCATCAGCTCCAGGCGGTGCGCTTCCTCGTGGACTCGGCGCGCACGGAAGGCCCCGGCCACAACTACCTCGTCGAGCACTCCGCCGGCAGCGGCAAGAGCAACACGATCGCCTGGCTCACGCACCGGCTCGCGTCTCTGCACGACGACAGCAACCGGCGCGTCTTCGACAGCGTCATCGTCGTCACCGATCGCGTGGTGCTCGACCAGCAGCTCCAGGACAACATCTACCAGTTCGAGCACAAGCGCGGCGTCGTGCAGAAGATCGACGAGAGCTCGCGCCAGCTCGCCGAGGCGCTCGAGAGCGCCGTGCCGATCATCATCACGACGCTGCAGAAGTTCCCCTTCGTCTCACGCCAGCTGCTCAAGATGGCCGAGGAGCGCGGCGAGGCTGGCGCGGGCACGCTCCAGACCCGGCGCTGCGCGGTCGTTATCGACGAGGCGCACAGCTCCCAGGGAGGCGAGACCGCGACGGACCTGAAAGAGGTGCTCGGCGGCGAGGCGCTCCGCAACGAGGCTGAGAAGCGGGCCGCCGAGGAGGGTCGAGAAGATCTCGAGGAGCTGTTCCGCAGCATGGCCAAGCGCGGCCGACAGGCGAACCTGAGCTTCTTCGCCTTCACGGCGACCCCGAAGCACAAGACGCTCGCGGTGTTCGGGCGCAGCGGGAAGCCCGCGCACCTCTACACCATGCGGCAGGCGATCGAGGAGGGCTTCATCCTCGACGTGCTCAAGAGCTACACGACGTACGCGACGTACTTCCGGCTCCTCAAGTCATGCGAGGACGATCCGAACGTCGAGCGCAAGAAAGCGGCGCGCGCGCTGGCCCGCTTCCTCAAGCTCCATCCGCACAACATCGCCCAGAAGACCGAGGTGATGGTCGAGCACTTCAACGCCGTCACCCGTCACAAGCTCGGCGGGCGGGCGAAGGCGATGGTCGTGACGGGCTCGCGTCTTGAGGCCGTTCGCTACAAGCAGAGCTTCGATAAGTACATCAAGGACAAGGGCTACGCCATCGCGTCGCTCGTGGCCTTCTCCGGCGCGGTGCAGGACGACAAGCTCGCCGACGTCGCGTACACCGAGGAGGCCATGAACGGCGGCCTCCGCGAGAAGGAACTGCCCGAGCGCTTCGCGTCGTCCGAGTACCAGGTGCTTCTCGTCGCTGAGAAGTACCAGACCGGCTTCGATCAGCCGCTCCTCCACACGATGTACGTCGACAAGCGGCTCGCCGGTATTCAGGCGGTGCAGACGCTCTCACGGCTCAATCGTATCCACCCGCTCAAGGAAGACACCTTCGTCCTCGACTTCGTGAACGAGCGCGACGAAATCCGCGAGGCCTTCAAAACCTACAACAAAGGCGCAGAGATCGGTGTCGAGGTCGACCCCGCGCGGCTCTACGCCATCAAGGGTGAGCTAGATGCGGAGGGTATCTACCTCGACGAGGAAATCGCGCGCTTCTGCGACGTGTACTTCAAGCCCAAACAGAAGCAGAGCGCCCTCGACCACCAGGCGATGAACGCGGCGCTCGATCCCGCGGTCTCTCGCTTCAAGGCGCGTTCCGACGAAAGCCCCGACGAGGCCGAGCTGTGGCGCGGGAAGCTTCAAGCGTTCCAGAACCTGTACGGCTTCCTCAGTCAGGTGATCCCGTACCAGGACTCCGACCTCGAGCGCCTCTACGTGTTCGTGCGTCATCTCATGACGAAGCTGCCGCGGCGTAGCAGCGGAGGCGTCTACCAGTTCGATGACGAGCTCAAGCTCGAGTACTACCGGCTCCAGAAAATCAGCGAGGGCTCCATCTCACTGAAGGAAGGGGAGGCGCGCAAGCTCGATGGACCGTCAGAGGTGGGAAGCGGCGCTCTCCATGAGCAGCCCGTGCCGCTCTCGCAGCTCATCGATGTGATGAACGAGCGCTTCGGGACCGACTTCAATCAGGCCGACCAGCTCTTCTTCGACCAGATCGTCGAGGCAGCAATGGCGGACGATGGCTTGCGTCGCGCGGCGGCCGTGAACCCGGGTGAGAGGTTCGAGCTGCTCTTCAAGAACGTGCTCGAGCGACTGTTCGTCGATCGGATGGACCAGAACGAGGACATCTTCGTTCGCTTCATGAACGACGTTCCGTTCCAGAAGGTGGTGACGTCGTGGATGGCTGAGGAGGCGTATCGCCGTCTTCGGCCGAAGGAACCCTCGCCGCAGACCGCGGCCCCGCCTAAGCTGCGTCTGGTCGAAGGCTCCAGCAGGGACCGGTACGTGACGTGTGTGCCGCTCGTGGCCCTCAAGGCGGCAGCGGGTGCGTTCCATGGTCCGCAGCACGTCGCCGACGAGGACTTCGAGTGGGTCGAGATCGAGACCGAACGCCGGTTGCGACCGGGTATGTTCGTCGCGCAGGTCGTTGGGCATTCGATGGAGCCGGTCATCGAAGACGGCGCGTACTGCCTCTTTGCCGGCCCGGTCACAGGTACGCGCCAGGGAAGGATCGTGCTCGTCCAGCTCCGCGATGCTACCGACCCCGAGACTGGGCACCGGTACACGGTGAAGCGATACGAGAGCGAGAAGGCTGGCGTCGGCGACTCGTGGCGACACACGACAATCACGCTGAAGCCGACCAACCCAGAGTACGCGCCCATCGTGATCGAGGACGTGGAGCAGGACGCGGTCCAGGTAATCGCTGAGCTCGTCGAGGTTCTGGGTGCGGAAAATCCCGTGCGGTCATGAGCAGGCTCGAATCGACCACACGCAGAGAGACGCCCGCGAGCAATCGACTTGGGACCGGAATGCCTGTTACGATTGACCGAAATACGCACGGTGAACGGCCGAGGCGACAACTACGCTGACACAGGGGGATATTGCCTTCAAACATGGGTAAAGTGAAGTGGTGCTGTCTCCGGGCCCGGCGGAGCCGCTGAAGGTTAACCGGCCAGACGCGACGACGGCTGAGCGATCGCCCACGTTGGCGCTCAGAGACCGCTGGCGTGGGTCGAGAACCAGTCCCGCGGGAGCCTCCGCCGCAACGCCTGAGCGCGGCTCGGGCTGTCGACGATGAGATCGATGCCCCCGTCGTAGGGCGCGAAGACTTCCCCGCTGGCTTCGGAGAACCACGCCAATCTGAGCGCGTCGCGCGCGACCTCGTCGACGAGGGCCTCGAACCCATCATGGGGCCAGGTGGTCTGCGCGACGTGAACGAGGATGGGCAGCTCCAGCTGCGCGTGCGTGTAGCGGCCACCCTGCTCGAAGTTCAGAGACAGCTGCCGAATCGTACGTGCTCGCCCAAGCCCCCTGGCGGAGTCCTTCGGCACGTGGCAGGTCGCCCGGCGCCCAGCCGAGCCTATGGGGCTACTCCGCTGCAGCCTTCGCCACAGCAAACTCATGCGGCAGCAAGCCCGGCTCCCCGCGGAGCCGAGCCGCCGTCGTCGCCTTGAGGTACACCGCCGGATTCAGGCCCACGTGTTTGGCCGTCTCGATCAGCGTGTACATGGCCGCGGAGACTTCCATCCCGCGCTCGGACTTCGAGCCGTAGTGGTTCTTGCGCCCGAGGACGGGCGTGCGCAGTGCGCGCTCGACCTCGTTCGTCGACAGCGGCAGACGCGCGTCGTCGAGGAATCGAGATAGGCCCGTCCACTGGTTGCGGAGATACGTGATCGCTTCGCCGAGCGAGCTGTTCGCGAGGTGCGGTGTTCGCGCCACGCGTTCGCCCACCGCGGCCACGAGCGGGCGACTGGACTCTTCCCGCACGCGTTCGATCTCCTCGACGTCGGCCTCACGTTCGGTCAGCTCGCGCTCGATCCGGAATAGCTTGCCGATGTCGTCGAGGATGGGTCTACACTCTGCCGGATAGCTCTTCTCCGACGACATCGGCAAGCTATTCCGGATCGAGCGCGAGCTGACCGAACGTGAGGCCGACG
>VYLP01000368.1_pt1 | contig 11747 bp, 7 predicted proteins | sample 5114311 | NCBI WGS metagenome assembly VYLP01 (sample SAMN12291775, study PRJNA351875) | freshwater metagenome | isolation source: freshwater lake | place: USA: Michigan, Lansing Lake | collected 2013-08-14 | reverse complement strand
GGATCGTCGGGCGGCAGCTCGGGCGCGTTGGGCGGGAGCTCCGGCTGCTCGAGGAAGCGGCACACGAGGCGCGCGAAGTGGGGCGCGCGCTGCTCGGCGGCCTCGACCAGGTCGGAGAAGACGACTTCGCGCACCGTCACGATCGAGCTCGAGTGCGGCGCACGCTAGCCGCGTCAGGGCCCGCGATCCAGCCGCCCTTGCGCGAATGCGAACGCGCAGGCGGTGTAGCGCCTGTCACCGCCAGCCTCGGGTTCGTGCGCTCCCCTCGCTGGCCCAGAGAGCTGCGTCCGGTCGGCGCAGTGCTGCCGCCGCACGCGACGTACCGGTTGCGCCGGGAGTTGTTCGGCCGGTGGTGTAGCGTCCGGCCACGCTGCCGTCACTCCAGGCGGGCCTTCCGTGAGAGGAGACGGAAACCGTGAACGCGCTTGTTCTCTCTTTCTCCGACGGAACAAATGGCTCGGGTGTCCTGAACAACTGTTGAGCGAACAGCCGCTTCGGAATAGGATGATGGGCCTCGGAGTACGGGACGAAACGTGATGGCGACGCGTGACACAGGCAACAAGAGGCGCGGGCGACCGCCCAAGGCAGCGGCGAGCGAGGCCGCGCCCGACACGAACAAGGCGAGCGCGAAGAACGGCTCCACGTCCGATGCCGTGGTGGGCTTCGAAGAGAAGCTCTGGCAAATGGCGGACAAGCTCCGCAACAACATGGACGCTGCCGAGTACAAGCACGTCGTCCTCGGGCTCATCTTCCTCAAGTACATCTCGGACGCGTTCGAGGAGAAGCACGCCGCGCTCAAGGCCGACAAGAAGTCTGGTGCCGACCCTGAGGATCCCGATGAGTACCGCGCCGACAACATCTTCTGGGTTCCGAAGGAGGCGCGCTGGTCTCACCTCCAGGGCAACGCGAAGCAGGCGACCATCGGCAAGCTCGTCGACGACGCGATGGTCGCCATCGAGGCACAGAACCCGACGCTCAAGAGCGTGCTGCCGAAGGACTACGGGCGCCCCGCGCTCGACAAGACGCGCCTCGGTGAGCTGATCGATCTTGTCGGCACCATCGGCCTCGGCGACCGGGAGAACCGCTCGCGCGACGTGCTCGGCCGCGTCTACGAGTACTTCCTCACCAAGTTCGCCGCCGCCGAGGGCAAGAACGGCGGCCAGTTCTACACGCCGCGCGGCGTGGTGCGCGTGCTGGTTGAGATGCTCGCGCCCTACAAGGGGCGCGTCTTCGATCCTGCCTGCGGCTCGGGTGGCATGTTCATTTCGAGCGAGAAGTTCGTCGAGGCGCATGGCGGTCGCGTCGGCGACATCAGCATTTACGGCCAGGAGTCGAATCACACGACGTGGCGGCTCGCGAAGCTGAACCTCGCGATCCGCGGCATCGATGCCAACATCGTGCACGGCGACACCTTCCACGCCGACGGCCACAAGGACCTCAAGGCCGACTATGTCCTTGCGAACCCGCCGTTCAACGACAGCGACTGGGGCCAGCCGCGCCTCAAGGAAGACGTGCGCTGGAAGTACGGCGTGCCGCCCGCGGGCAACGCGAACTTCGCCTGGGTGCAGCACTTCCTGCACCACCTCGCGCCCACCGGCATCGCGGGCTTCGTACTCGCAAACGGCAGCATGTCGTCGCAGCAGTCGGGCGAGGGCGACATTCGCAAGGCCATCGTCGAGGCGGACCTGGTCGACTGCATGGTCGCGCTGCCGGGACAGCTCTTCTACTCGACGCAGATCCCCGTGTGCCTGTGGTTTCTGGCGCGCGACAAGAAGAACGGCCTCGGTGGTCGCGGCAAGAAGATGCGCAACCGCCAGAACGAGACGCTCTTCATCGACGCACGCAAACTCGGCACGCTCGTCGACCGCGTGCATCGCGAGCTCTCCGACGACGACATCGCGAAGATCGCCGACACGTACCATCGCTGGCGCGGTGACGGCGCGGGCAAGTACGAGGACGTAGCGGGCTTCTGCAAGAGCGCGACGACCGAAGAGATCGCCTCGCATCAGTTCGTGCTCACGCCGGGGCGGTATGTCGGCGCGGAAGAAGTCGAGGATGACGGCGAGCCCTTTGACGAGAAGATGAAGCGCCTCGTGGCGACGCTCGAAGAGCAGTTCGCCGAGGGGGCGCGTCTGGAGAAGGAGATCCGGAAGAACCTGCGGGGGCTCGGCTATGGGCGGTGAGTGGACGAGGGTCAGGCTTGCCGACCTCTGTGAGTTCCGCGCAGGTTCGGTGTTCAAGCCGGAATACCAAGGCCAGAGCACGGGTACTTACCCGTTTGTGAAGGTGAGCGACATGAACCTCCCGGAGAACTCCGTGAGAATTCAGGCCGCGAACAACTGGGTTTCGGAGAGCGATATCCGGGCACTGAAGGCTAAGCCGTTGCCGCAAGCCACTGTCGTCTTCGCGAAGATCGGGGAAGCACTCCGCCAGAATCGCTTGCGGCAGGTGGTACGCGACACCGTCGTCGACAACAACATGATGGGAGCGATTCCTCGACGGGAACGGGTAGATCCCGCGTTCTTCTACTACGCGCTCGCTCAGTTTAACTTCGCCGACATCGCCCACGGCACGGCGCTTCCCTACCTCACGGTTGCGTCGCTTTCCACGTTGGAGCTTGCATGTCCGCCCCTCGCCGAGCAACGCGCGATCGCCCGCATCCTTGGCGCGCTCGACGACAAGATCGAGCTGAACCGCAAGATGAACGCGACGCTCGAGGCGATGGCGCGGGCGCTCTTCAAGTCGTGGTTCGTCGACTTCGACCCCGTGCGCGCCAAGGCCGAGGGCCGCGCCCCTAGCGGCATGGCCGCCGAGACTGCGAAGCTGTTCCCGAGTGAGTTCGTCGATACGGAGTTTGGGAAGATTCCGAGAGGATGGACCACAGCGGAGCTGCGCGACCTGACTTCCTACCTGGGTCGTGGGCTCGGGCCCGCCTATCTTGAGTCCGGCGGCGTCTGCGTAATCAATCAGAAGTGCATCCGAGACCGCCGCGTTCATTTCAGCAAGGCCCGACGTCACGACCCTTCGCGCAAGTCGGTCGAAGGAAGGTTTATCGAGAAGCTCGATGTTCTAGTGAACTCCACCGGAGTCGGGACGCTGGGACGGGTTGCTCAGATTTGGTCGCTGCCGGAGCCGACAGTTGTCGACTCGCACGTGACGATTGTTCGAGCCGCTCACAGCACGGATCCCTGGTACCTCGGGACTCTGCTGCTCGGCCGAGAGACGGAAATCGAGGCGCTGGGCGAAGGCTCTACCGGGCAGACTGAGCTGAGTCGTGTTCGCCTTGGGGCGCTAGCTTGTGTTGTCCCGCCGCTGGCCCTCCAGCACCAGTTCGGCGCGTTGGCGGCTGTCATGTACGCAAAGTTGGCCGCGAACCAGACTGAAGCCGATGGTCTCGCGCGTCTGCGCGATGACCTCCTGCCCCGCCTACTCTCGGGCGAGCTACCGGTCAACGCTGCCGAGCGCGCAGTCGAGGAGTTCGCGTGAAGCTGACGCGCATTACCAAGCTCCGCCACCGCGTCTTCCGCGATTTCGCGTGGCCGAGCGACCTCCACGCCTTCGGTCAGTTCAACGTCGTCTACGGCTGGAACGGCTGCGGGAAGACGACGTTGTCGTCGCTTCTCTCGCTCGTCGAGAAGAAGGCCGCGCTCACCGAGGGTGAGGTCGAGCTGGAACTCGACGGCTCGGCAAAGGTCGGAGGCTCCGCGTTCGCCTCGGCGCAGCTCCCCCAGGTTCGGGTCTTCAACCGCGACTTCGTCAATGGCACCCTATCCCAGGCGGGCGGCATTGCGCCGATCTACTTCATCGGCGAAGGCAGCGTCGAGAAGCAAGCATGTCTCGACCAGCTCAAGAAGGACCTTGCATTGGCCAACACCGAGGTGATGGCCGCCCAGACGGACAAGACGAACGCGGACTCGAAGCTCGACAGCTTTTGTAAGGACAAGGCAAAGCTCATCAAAGACCTGCTGACCACCGGTCGAAGCACGGCCTACAATAACTACAATAGGCGCGCATTCCAGCGCACGGCCGAAGCGCTAAATGCGCAGAGTGCCGAAACCTCTGTCCTCACCGACGAGCGGAAAGCGTCCTTGCGTAGTCAGAAGGATGCGCAGCCAAAGTCTGACATTCCAAACAGCAGCATTCCGTCCATCGACCTCGCCGGGCTCACGACTGAGGTCGAGGCTATCGTCGGTCGCTCCGTAGTCGCAGAGACGCTCAGCGAGCTAACCACCAACTCCATGCTCGCCGTGTGGGTGCAGCAGGGGCTGGTCCTCCACTCGGGCGAGCACGCCTCCAACACCTGCCGCTTCTGCCAGCAACCGCTCCAGGCCTGGCGGCGCGCTGAGCTCGAGGCGCACTTCAACGATGCCTTCGCAACCTTCCAGACGGACGTGGCTGCACTGCTCGCGAAGCTGAAGGCGGCCAAACAGATCTCGGGCTCTCTGTCGCTACCCGACGCGTCGCGCTTCTACGAGGCGCTCACGGCGGAAGCGGTCGCCGCGAGCGCGAAGGTGTCGACGGCGCTCTCCGAGACCAGTGCCGCGATCGATACCCTCATCGCGCGCGTCGAGGCCAAGCGCGACAATCCATTCGCACCCACCGCCACGGCGGCTCCAATCGCGACGCCGCCGTCCTCGCTCGCGGACTCGGTCGTTGCACTCAACGCGATCGTTGAGAGGCACAACCAGACCTCGGCGCAGTTCAAGGCTTCGATCGATGAGGCCTGCAAGAAGCTCGAAGCTTCCTACGTCGCCGAGGCCTATCCCGAGTTCGTTCAGCTCTCCGAGGCGGTGACGACCGCGAACGCAGCGCTGGAGGACATCAAGACCAAGCCCGCAGGCATCCAAGCCCAGATCGATGAGGTGGAGCGAGCGATCCTCGAACATCGCCGTCCCGCTGACGAGCTGACCGAGGAACTCCGTGCCTATCTCGGGCGGGACGAACTGCGCTTCGAGGTGAAGGGCACGGGCTACGCGCTCACGCGCGGCGGCCAGCCAGTGTCGCATCTGAGCGAGGGCGAGCGAACGGCGATCGCGTTCCTCTACTTCCTCAAGTCATTGCAGGACAAGACCTTCGATATGAAGAACGGAATCGTCGTCATCGACGATCCGGTCTCGAGCCTCGACGCCAACGCTCTGTTCTCAGCCTTCGGCTACATGAAGGAACGCACCAAGCAGGCCGGGCAGCTCTTCATCTTCACGCACAGCTTCCCGTTCTTCCGCCTGGTAAAGAACTGGTTCCATCACCTGCCGAAGCAGAAGAGCCCGCAGGTCGAACGTCGCCTCGGTCGGTTCTTCCTGCTTCGCTCTCGCCGGCACACCGACGGTTCGCGAACCAGCGAGCTAGGACCTCTCGACCCGCTGCTCCAGGAGCACGAGTCGGAGTACCAGTACCTGTTCAAGCGCGTCTACGAAGAGGCGCATCGCCATGACGTCGGCCAGTTGGAGCATCACTACGGACTGCCCAACGTCGCGCGCCGTTTGATCGAGGCGTTCCTCGCGTTCCGCTTCCCCGAGATGAGTGGCGACTTCGGACCGCGCCTCGACCGCGTGACCTTCGACAACGCGAAGAAGACCCGCATTCTACGGCTACTTAACACCTACTCTCACGCAGGATCGATTGCCGACCCTGAGCACGACCTCTCGCTCCTCGCCGAGACTCAACCCGTGCTGCTCGATGTGCTGGAGTTGATGAAGACGGTCGACAAGGACCACTACGAGGGGCTGGAGAAGCTCGTCGCGCCTACGGGTGGCGGCCCTACCTCGACTGGGCAGTCCGCCGCTGGCGCTAAGCATGCTGTTTCGGAGGTCGCGCAACCATGAGCGGGTTCACCAGGGTTCGTCACCGTGTGCTCCACGGGTGCGCGTGGCTCGATACAGTAATCGGGCAACGGGTGTTGCACAACTGCGCCTGGGGCGCCGCGGCATGACTCCCTCCGACGCACCGAAGGGAGAGCTGGTCCTCTACCAGACCGACGACGGGCGCACGCGCATTGAGTGCCGCTTCGAGGGCGACACGATCTGGCTCACGCAGGCGCAGCTGGCAGAGCTGTTCGAGACCAGCGTCCCCAACATCAACATCCACCTGAAGGCCGTGTACGAGGAGGGGGATCTCGACGAAGCGGCAACCATTAAGCCGTACTTAATGGTTCGAGCCGAGGGCAGTCGCTCCGTCTCCAGGCAAGTGCTGCATTACTCCCTGCCCGCCGTCCTCGCGGTGGGTTTCCGGGTGCGCAGTCACCGCGGAACGCAGTTCCGAAGGTGGGCGATCCAGCTGCTCGAAGAGTTCGTCGAGAAGGGCTTCGTCATGGATGACGAGCGCCTGAAGAACCCACCAGGACCGGGGCAGACCGATTACTTCGACGACCTTCTGGAACGCATTCGCGACATCCGCTCGTCGGAGCGCCGCTTCTATCAGAAGGTCCTCGATATCTACGCGCTGAGTGCAGACTACGATCCGCGTGTCGAGGCCTCTCGCCAGTTCTTCAAGACCGTGCAGAACAAGCTTCACTGGGCCGCACACGGGCGTACTGCCGCGGAGGTCATCGCCGCCCGCGCGGACGCGAGCAAGCCGAACATGGGACTCACCTCGTGGACGGGTGCGACTCCGCGCAGGGGTGACGTCGAGGTCGCGAAGAACTACTTGTCGCTCGAAGAACTCGAAGCGCTCAACGGTGTCGTCACCGCCTACCTCGAGTTTGCCGAGCTCCAGGCCAAGAACCGGCGCGTGATGTACATGCGCGACTGGATCGAGAAGCTCGACAGCTTCCTCAAGCTCGCCGACAAGGACGTGCTGACGAGCGCAGGCAAGATCAGCCACGAGCTGGCGGTCGAACGCGCCAGCACGCAGTACGAGCTGTTTCGCAAGCAGCAGGCGCTCTTGCCGTCTCCCGCTGAACGTGACTTCGAGGCGGCGATCGCCCAGACCCAGCGGCTCGAAGACACACTGAAGAAGGCTAAGGGTAAGCGCGGGGCGCGCAGGGCGAAGAAGCCATGAGCGCCTTCACCGAATCCGTCGTCGAGGAGGCCGCCCTCGCGTGGTTCGAGGCGCTCGGGTACACGATCGCCGGAGGCCCCTCGATCGCGCCGGGCGAGCCCGGCCAGGAGCGGCGGAGCTACGCCGACGTGGCGCTCGACGGCCGCCTGCGCGAAGCGCTCGCGCGGCTGAATCCCTCGGTTTCGCGTGAAGGCGTCGACGAGGCCTTCCGCAAGCTCACCCGGATCTCGTCGCCGCAACCGATCGACGCCAACCGCGAGCTGCACCACTACCTCGTGAACGGCGTCAGCGTGGAGTACCTGCGCGCCGACGGCACCATCGGCTACGACCCGGTGCGCGTCATCGACTTCGACGTGCTCCAGAACAACGACTGGCTCGTCGTCAACCAGCTCACGATCAGCGAGGGCGGCCACAACCGACGCCCCGACGTCGTCGTGTTCCTGAACGGCCTGCCGATCGCCGTCATCGAGCTGAAGAACGCGGCGAGCGAGAACGCGACCATCTGGAACGCCTTCCAGCAGCTCCAGACCTACAAGCAGGAGCTTCCATCGCTCTTCGTGTTCAACGAGCTGCTCGTCATCAGTGATGGGCTCGAGGCGCGTATCGGCACGCTCTCGTCGAACAAGGAGCGCTTCCTGCCTTGGCGCACCATCGAGGGCGAGGCACTCGCATCGAAGACGATGAGCCAGCTCGAGGTGCTGATTCGCGGTGTGTTCGACAAGCGGCGGCTCCTCGACCTGCTCCGCTACTTCATCGTCTTCGAGGACGACGGGGATACGGCCATCAAGAAGGTGGCGGGCTACCATCAGTTCCACGCCGTGGCGCGAGCGCTCGACGCGACGGTCTCGGCCTCGCGCCCCCAGGGCGACCGTCGCGTTGGCGTGGTCTGGCACACGCAGGGATCAGGCAAGAGTCTCACGATGGCCTTCTACGCGGGCCGCGTCGTGCTGCACCCGGCGATGCAGAACCCGACGCTCATCGTGCTCACCGATCGGAACGATCTCGACGAGCAGCTCTTCGGCATGTTCGCGCGCTGCAAAGACCTCCTGCGCCAGAGCCCCGAGCAAGCCAAGGGTCGCGCCCACCTGCGAGAGCTGCTCAAGGTCGCCTCGGGTGGCGTAGTCTTCACGACCATCCAGAGATTCCTGCCGGAGACGCGCGGCGACACCTTCCCGCTGCTGTCCCAACGCTCGAACATCGTCGTGGTCGCAGACGAGGCACACCGCAGCCAGTACGACTTCATCGACGGCTTCGCGCGCCACGTGCGCGACGCACTGCCGAACGCATCGTTCATCGGCTTCACCGGCACGCCCATCGATGGGGCCGACAGGAACACGCGGTCGGTCTTCGGCGACTACGTCAGCGTCTACGACATCCAGCGCGCGGTCGAAGACGGCGCGACGGTGCCCATCTACTACGAGAGCCGCCTGGCGAAGCTGGAGCTCAAGCAGGAAGAGCGCCCGCACCTCGACGAGGCGTTCGACGAGCTGACCGAGGGCGAGGAGCTCGAAGGTCGCGAGAAGCTGAAGACGAAGTGGTCGGCGCTCGAGGCGCTCGTCGGGACCGACCGGCGCGTGCAGCTGATCGCAAAGGATCTCGTCGAGCACTTCGAGGCTCGACTGGAGGCCATGGACGGCAAGGCGATGCTGGTCTGCATGAGCCGTCGGATCTGCGTCGACCTCTACGAGGCGCTGACCGCGCTGCGCCCCGACTGGCACGACGAGAGCGACGACAAAGGCGCCATCAAGGTCGTCATGACAGGCTCGGCCTCCGACCCGAGCGACTGGCAGCAGCACATCCGCAGCAAGCAGCGCCGCGAGGGCCTGGCCAAACGGTTCAAGAACCCGAGCGACCCCTTCAAGCTCGTCATCGTCCGCGACATGTGGCTCACGGGTTTCGATGCCCCGTGCATGCATACGATGTACATCGACAAGCCGATGCAGGGCCACGGCTTGATGCAGGCCATCGCGCGCGTGAACCGCGTGTTTCGCGACAAGCCCGGCGGCCTCGTAGTGGACTATCTCGGGCTCGCGGACCAACTCAAGAAGGCCCTGCACACGTACACGGAGAGCGGCGGGCAGGGCGAGACGGCGCTCGACCAGGAAGAGGCCGTGGCGGCGATGCTCGAGCGCTACGAGGTGTGCTGCGACCTGTTCCACGGCTTCGACTGGAGCGCCTGGACCAGCAGCTCCCCGGCCGCGCGCCTCTCGGTGCTGCCCGCCGCACAGGAGCACGTCCTCGCCCAGGAACGCGGCAAAGAGCGGCTGCTTCAGGTCGTCACCGAGCTTTCGAAGGCGTTCGCGCTCGCCGTGCCGCACGACGACGCGATCCGCATTCGCGATGACGTCGGCTTCTTCCAGGCCGTGCGCACGGCCATCGCCAAGACGCAGGTCGGGGACCGGAAGGGCTCGGGCGACATCGACCACGCCATCCGGCAGATCGTGTCGAAGGCGATCGCGAGCGACCAGGTCATCGACATCTTCGCGGCGGCGGGCCTCAAGAACCCCGATATCTCGATCCTCTCGGACCAGTTCCTCGCTGACGTCCGCGGGATGAAGCACCGGAACCTCGCGGTCGAGCTGCTCCGGAAGCTGCTCAACGACGAGGTGAAGGCGCGCTCGAAGCACAACCTCGTGCAGGCGCGCTCGTTCGCGGACCTGCTCGAGAAGTCGGTGCGTCGCTACCAGAACCGCGCCATCGAAGCCGCGCAGGTCATCGAGGAGCTGATCGAACTGGCGAAGGAGATGCGCGCTGCCCAGAAGCGTGGCGAGGAGCTTGGGCTCACGAGCGATGAGCTGGCCTTCTACGACGCGCTCGAGGTCAGCGATACGGCGGTCAAGGTGCTTGGCGACGACACGCTGCGGATGATCGCGCGCGAGCTGGTCGACACCGTGAAGCAGAACGTCTCGATCGACTGGACCGTGAAGGAGTCGGTCCGTGCCAAGCTACGCGTCATCGTGAAGCGCATCCTGCGCAAGTACGGCTACCCGCCCGACAAGCAGGAGGCCGCGACGAACACGGTGCTGCAGCAGGCCGAGTTGCTGTCGGACTTCTGGACCGCCCATGGACGGGTATCAACGTGAAGTACGCGCATGAAGACTTGAGGCCCGAGAGACCCAAGAGCAGCGCGGGGAGCGGAGCGTCGGCCGCCGTCGTTGCTTCGATCGGGAGTCCGAAGACCTCGCGGTGCGCCCGTTGCGCAGAGCCGGTATAGCGCCCGTCACTTCACCTTCAGCACCGGCACCCCGCGGTCGTTCACCACCACGAGCTTGTCGCCGTCGCGACAGCTCCCGCCGAAGCTCTTCCCGTCCTTGCTCGTCGCGCGGATCGCGCCCGGCGCGATCGACGTGTGCGTGCGCGGCCCGACCCGCTGGTTCGACACGTTCCCCGACTCCACCGTGAAGTCCCAGGCGGTGTCGTTGAACAGGTCGCAGCGCGCCCACGCGGCGGCAGGGAGCACGAGCATCGCGCTGAGCGTGAGTCCGGCGAGGGTACGGAGCGGCATGACCGGCCTACGGCGCCGCCGCGCGGATCTTCCCTCGGCGGCTCACTCGAAGACGACGGTCTTGTTCCCGTAGACGAGCACGCGGTCCTCGACGTGCCAGCGCACCGCGCGCGCGAGCACGGAGCGCTCGAGGTCCCGCCCCTTCCGCACCAGGTCGTCGACCGCGTCGCGGTGGGAGGTGCGGATGACGTCCTGCTCGATGATCGGGCCCTCGTCGAGGTCCGACGTGGCGTAGTGCGCGGTGGCGCCGATGAGCTTCACGCCGCGCTCGTGCGCCTGGTGGTACGGCTTCCCGCCGATGAACGCCGGGAGGAACGAGTGGTGGATGTTGATGATGCGCGCCGGGAAGTTGGCGACGAAGCTCGACGACAAGATCTGCATGTAGCGCGCGAGCACGACGAGATCGATCTGGTGCTCCGCGAGCAGCTCGAGCTGCCGCGCCTCGGCCTGGGCCTTGTTCTCCGCGGTGACGGGGACGTGCACGAACGGCACGCCAAAATGCCGCGCGACCGGCTCGAGGTCCGGGTGGTTGCTGAGGACGAGCGGCACCTCGCAGCGGAGCTCGCCGGAGCGGTGGCGCTGCAGGAGGTCGTAGAGGCAGTGGTCGTACTTGGACACGAGCACCGCGACGCGCTTCCGCACGTGCGCGGGCGCCATCCGCCAGGCCATGCCGAAGCGCTCCGCGACCTCGGCGATCGCGCGCTCGAGCGTCACGCGATCGGTGTGCATGTCCTTCGTGTCGAAGCGGATGCGCTGGAAGAACTGCCCCCGCTCGACGTCGGAGTGCTGATCGGCGTCGAGGATGTTCGCGCCGTGGCCGTACAAGAGCTGCGCGAGCGCGGCGACGATCCCGCGGCGATCGGGGCAGGAGACGAGGAGGGTCACCGTGGTGGCGTCGGACACCGCGGTACGGTAACGCGGGCCGGGCGCGACCGATACCCAGCGCGCCCGCTCAGCGGACGAACGTGAACACCGCGGTGTTCGTCAGGCCGGCGAACGTCCGGGAGCGGAACGACAACACGCCGTCCTTCACGCAGTAGGTGCCGGCCGCGTTCTCGGGCACCTCGGGCCGGTACGTCGACTCGTCACACGTGCCGAGCTGGTCCTGCGCCATCGCGAAGCAGACGTTCGCGCCGTCGGTGCGCCACCAGCCGCCGTGCGCCTTGTCGACGCCACACGCGGCGCCGGCGCCATACGACCACGCGCGCCCGTTGACGACGAGCGAATACCGGCCGTTGTCGTTGAA
>VYLP01000419.1_pt1 | contig 11814 bp, 12 predicted proteins | sample 5114311 | NCBI WGS metagenome assembly VYLP01 (sample SAMN12291775, study PRJNA351875) | freshwater metagenome | isolation source: freshwater lake | place: USA: Michigan, Lansing Lake | collected 2013-08-14 | reverse complement strand
GAAGCCCAAAATCGCTGAAACCCAGATATATCAAGGAAAATCATAAATCGAGGTTAACCCTTTGTCCCGTAATGGTTTGAGCCTTTTTTGCTGACCGAAAACGCCTAAGTCCCACTAGTAGCTTGGCTATGGCTTTTCTACCAGCACTTTTTGAGAATTTACTACGCAGTCCTCTTTGAAAATGCCGAGAATAGCTGTTTTTTGGTGGAAGGAATCGAAAACGCCAGGGGCGATGATGGTTTAGAATTAGAGGGGACCCTAGCGCTCAATTCCCCACTATTTGGAGAAGGATACTGGCTCAATTATGGTACACCCAAAGACTCGGAATTAAGGCAACAATTCCCCGAACCAGATTTGTATTCCGATTGGATGAAAATGGGAGAATATTTTTATCGTCTCAGTGGGGCATTAATTGCTCGGGAGGAGTATGATTATCCTAATTGCCGTCAAGATATTTCCCCATCGGAAGCAGTTAAAATAATCGAATCTTTTGGAGATAACAATTAAATTGAATTTATCTACAGTCATTTCTGATCTACAACAAAGAAGCAAGGAGCGGTTATCTTGGTCTGATTTTTGCTGGTTAGGATTAGTAATAATTTTGGGACTGGTTATTAGGTTAACACAATTAACGAGCAAACCTCCCTGGACGGATGAATTTGCCACTATGGTTTTTAGTATTGGCAATAATTACCAGATAGTGCCGTTAAATCAAATAATTTCCCTAGACACTTTATTAGCACCTCTCCAGAGCAACCATCAGGCAACTATTGCCGATGTAATTAAATTAGTTATTCAGGAGGACAATCATCCACCTTTATATTTTATTTTCGCCTATCTCTGGAATAAATTATTCTTTGATCGGGGAGAATATGTATCTTTAGAAGGAATGCGATCGCTGGCAGTTTTTTGGGGAGTTATTTCGATTCCTTTAATTTATTTTATCAGTAAATTGGTCTTTAAATCCGGCTCGATCGCTTTTCTGGCGGCGATTTTAATGGCGGTTTCTCCCTACGCGGTTTTTATCTCCCAAGAAGCGCGTCATTATACTTTAGCGGTTGTATTTGTCCTCATATCTTTAGGCTGTTTTCTGAGGGCAAGCAGCAAAATTATCGACCATAAGAGAATATCACCTACTTTGGTTTTTTTCTGGTTAATTGTCAACTGTCTAGGGTTATTAGTCCACTATTTTTTTAGTTTAACTATCCTCGCAGAAGCAATAACTTTATTATTGATTTTATTCAAGCAAATCCAACAAAAAAACTTTTGGATAACTAATTGGTGGCGTTTAAGTTTAGTTTTTTTAGGTAACTTGAGCTTTATTATTATTTGGTTTATCACGTTTGTACCCAAAGATTATGGCAATCAGATGACTGGTTGGATTCAGAGAGACAATGATAGTTTTTTAGCCGTAATTAGCCCCTTTTTTCAATTACTGGGAACATTAATTACTATGATTTCTCTGCTACCCGTTGAATCAGAATCTTTAATAATTATCTTGATTTCTGGAGCAATAATGATCGGGTTTTTTCTCTGGATTATCCCACAATTAAAAACAGCTTGGCTAGACTCCTATAAACCAGAATTAGGCATTCTCTCGGCATTTTTTCTCAGTTCAATTGCTATTTTCTTTGTCATCACTTATCTGCTTTTGATCGATATTACCCGGGGAGCTAGATATAGTTTTGTTTACTTTCCCTCGGTAATTTTAATTCTGGCAATTTTATTAGATAATTGTTGGCAAAGGAAGCAGAAAAGAATAGTAATTATTGTCCTTATCATGGCTTTAGTTAGTTCCCTAAGTGTGACTTTTAATTTAGGCTATCGTAAGTATTATCGGCCAGATAAATTAGTTACCACTATCGAAAATAATAGCAGTTATCCGTTAGTAATTGCCACTAGCTATAGGAGTTTAGTTCAGGTGGGAGAAATGATGGGAATTGCTTGGGAATTTAACCAAAGATTTCCCGATAAAAACCCTAAGTTTATCTTAGTTAACTCAGAACAAAAGCCAAATTTTAATCTGTCATCTTCTCCCCCTTTTGAATTATGGTTAATCAATTTCCATTCTTCAATAGATTTATCGGACTGTCAACTCTCAGAGTTATCCTCCAATTATGTAACGGGTTATCAATATCAAAAGTTTCTCTGTGGGCGATCGATGGAGTATAATAATAAAGTTAAGTAGGGCTATTAACTATGATTATTTGGGTAAATGAACAGATTGATCCCTGTGGTTTAGTACAAGCTTGTATTGCCTGTCAAGACGAACAAGCAGCAAAAGATTGTCATCAAAGTTGGTTAACCAATCTTACGGACGAACAAAAACAAGCGGGGTGGGTAGCAGTTTTAAGAACCGTAGAATCTTGGGATGATGTACCTGTAAATGCTCTGAAGTTAAGTTATTAAGTGGGTGGGTGGAATTAAATATAAGATGAACGTAGGTTGGGTTGAAGCATGAAACCCAACGCCCGATTATGTTACGCTACCGCTAACCTATCCTACAAATAATTGTGCTTCCCTACTTAACTCTCCTGCAACAATCAAAAATCTTCCGTTAGGTGAAGAAACTCCGAGACAGGAGATATCTGCCTAAAATAAAAAAGAGGGCAGGTTTTACCCCACCCTTTGGTTTTATTTTAAACGAATTACTAACCGGCGATCGGGTTCCACGCCGCGACTTTCCGTGGTTAAATCGTTTTCTTCCTGAAAAAAGGCATGGATTTGGCGACGTTCCGCCGAAGATAGGGCTTTTAATTCTATTTCCTGTCCTGTTTGCCGCACTTGCGTCGCCGCTTGATTAACCCAGTCGAAAAGTTCTGACTGTCTTTGTTGACGATAGCCATTGATTTCGACAATATAGAACTGATGTTCTGCCGACTCGACACCAATATTCAGAATCGTATTAGCTAGGGATTGAATCGCATCCAGTCCCTCACCCTTGTTAGCGAGGAGAAGTTCCACTTGTTGGGGACTCAATTGACTGCTATCAATAATTAACCAACAGGAGGAAGGTCCAGTTCCCAATTCCTGCACACCAATCTGGACATCTGTGGGCATGGCCATCAACTTTAGCAGTTTTTCCAGCCATTGTTTAGCTTTCTCGCTATTTTGCTCCCATATACTCATTACGATGTTTTTTCCTTTTTCTTGCTAGAACGTTTTTCAAAGGGGAGAGCATCGCGGGATTTTTCCGTTTTTTCCTGTTCCGCTACCAATTTTTGCAGGTTTTCCGGTAACGGTTCCCGCATCAAAATCACCGTTTGAATAGTTTGGAAGATGTTCGCAGTTAAGATATACATCAATACCCCCGCTGGTAAGGGGAAAAACAGGAACATCATACTAAAAATTATCGGGGTGATTTTATTCACCGTTTGCTGTTGTTGGGCTGCTCCCCCCGAAGGAGCGCCGGCGCCGGATAACTCTTGGTTAACATAGATACTAATGCCGAAAGCGATCACCATCGCCAAAATATCCCAGTGAATTTCACCATTGGCACCGGTTGCCCCAATTCTTCCCAGGGCCTCAATAAAGAGAAAACCCGTATTAGCGGCAATCCCCGGCACGATAACTTTAATACTGGCATCTCCTGGGGCTAAAGCGACGATAGAACCGTCTTCATTAACTTGCACCAGTTCTTGACCTTTAACCACCTCGTAGGTGGGTTTTAGGTTATTTTCGGGTACTTCCGTGGCTAATTGGCTTAAAGACTTGCCCTGGTCGTTTTGCAGGTCAATTTTTACCTGTTCTCCCGGGGCGATTTTATTGCCTTGGGGTAAAAAAGCGGTAATGGGATAGTGGAGAGACTCGTCAATATAGACGTTTTGGGGTTTGGTGGCATAGGGTTGGCGCTGCACCAGGGCGATTTGTTCCCTTGGCAGCACCTGTAAATCGACGGTGTAGTTAATATCGGAGAAGGGGGAACCCCGCAGCGTCGCAAATAAAGCCAAAAGAATCGGCATTTGTAATAACAGGGGTAAACAACCGGCTAGGGGATTGCCCAACTCCTGCATTAATTTGCCCATTTCCTCCTGTTGTTTTTGGGGGTCATTTTTGTAGCGTTGTTGAATTTCTGTCTGTCTTTCCTTCATTAAGGGTTGAGTGATTCGCATTTTTCTCATATTGCGAATCTGGCCGGCGCTGAGGGGAAAGACGGCAAATCTGACCACCAGCGTTAAAGCAATGATGGCGAAACCGTAACTATGCACAATCCGAAAGAAAAAATCTAGGATTGGCAACATGATATTTGTGGAAATAAATCCGACTCCAAAATCCATGGGTTTAATCTATGCCTTCTCGTTTAATAGGGGTTCACTTTGACAAATCTAATTTATCGAATCTCGGCGATCGATTATTTTGTTTTATTGACTTATGATCGATTCTAGGGGACGACCGGTTTTATCGGCGACTCTTTCGGCAATATAGTCATGAATTTCCCGGAATTTCGGCATCGCGCGCATTTCTAAACGACTTCTATCCTTGAGAGTTACGACAATATCTCCCCAAACACCAATCCCCCTCGGCATTTTTGCCACTTTTGCCACTTCTGAATAGATAATATCTGTGCGATCGCGTCCCATCCAACCCCCGGTGATCGAAATCCGCCGATCGGTTATCTTATATCTTAACCAGATTGCCCGTACCACTGCCCCAACGGTCAAAGGTAAACAAATCACCGTAAATCCTAGCAGGATATTGATGATTAGGTCGCCGATGTGCGGACCCCCTTCATAAAAAGTTTCTTCTTTAATGCCCATGAATTATATTAGCCTTCACTAACAACTGCTTTAATTCTCGCAAAAAATGTTCATAATTGCACTCGATCGCCCCTGGACGGATAATGATTATCCCTCGCCATCCTGCTGCTATTTCTGGCAATAACTGCCGAATTACCGCTCGTATTTGCCTTTTTAGTCGATTACGAACCACCGCTTTTTTACTAACTTTCTTGCTAATCGAGATACCAAAACGACTGGGGAGAGGGTGATCTGGGCAAGAATCCTCTAAACTAATTAAGGTTAAGTGGGAACCGTGATAACGCCTCCCTTTTCCATAGACAGCTTGAAAATCCTGTCGATGTTTTAAGCGATGAACTTGGGGTAGTCCCACGAAAATTAGTCGGTTCCCAGAATAACCTAAACACTTAAACGATAGCGCCCTCTTTTCCGACGAGCTTTAATTACTTTGCGTCCGTTGACGCTACGCATTCTCGCTCTAAATCCGGAAGTGCGCTTCTGTTTGCGCGTGGTTCCTTCTAAAGTACGTTTACTCACTGCTGATTTTTCTCCTTAAGATAGAGTTACTCTATAGATATAAAGACACAATTTTCTATTATAACAAAATTACTAGGAATTGGGAAGCCCATGGTCAAGCTCCGTTTCGGTCGAGATATCTGTAATTGTCTCCCAGTGGCTGAAAAGCGCGAATGGTTAGTCACTAATGGTATCGGTGGTTTTGCCGCGGGAACTGTGGCCGGATTGCTAACTCGCTGTTATCATGGCCTCTTGATCGCTGCTTTGGCTCCACCGACGCAAAGAACGCTTCTTGTGACTAAAATCGATGAATCGGTACAATATAACCAGAAAATTTATCATCTGGCCAGCAATCGCTGGTTAGGTGCTACGATCGAACCGCAAGGCTATATTAATATCGAAAGTTTTCATCTGGAAGGCACAATTCCCGTCTGGACTTTTATCTGCGGGGATGCCTTACTAGAAAAGCGCATTTGGATGGAACAGGGAGAAAATACCACCTATACTCACTATACCTACCGTCGTGGCAATTCTCCCCTAACTCTCAATCTGACTGCTTTTGTCAATTATCGTGATTTTCACGGCAATACCCAGTGTTTTAACTGGCAAATGGCTATTAGTCCTCTGGAAAAAGGAGTAAGAGTGATTGCATATAACCATGCTGTACCTTTTTATCTATTAATCAGTCAAGGAGAGGTTTTTCCCGCTCATATCTGGTATTATCGCTTTGATTTGGCCGTGGAACGTTATCGTGGTTTAATCGATCGGGAAAATCATCTCCATGGGGCTAGTTTTTCGGCTACTCTTAGAGTGGGAGAATCGGTGACAATTGCCGCTAGTACCCGTCCCGATCCGAATTTAAACGGTCAATCTTCTCTAGAGTCTCGCTATCGCTACGAGAGTAGTCTGATTAATCCCCAGCAGCCGCCATGGATTCAACAACTTACCCTCGCTGCCGACCAGTTTATCGTTAGTCGTCCTCTCCCCGATGAACCAGAGGGCAAAACGATAATCGCGGGTTATCCTTGGTTTGGTGATTGGGGTCGCGATACGATGATCTCCCTAAGAGGATTAACTTTGACTACAGGCAGACCTGCGATCGCACGTCAGATTTTACTAACTTTTTCCCGTTATCTAGACCAGGGTTTATTGCCGAATTTACTGCCCGATGGGGGAGAAATGCCCGAATATAACGCTGTCGATGCTATTCTTTGGTATTTTGAAGCCATTCGTTCCTATTTTAACCAAAGCCAAGATTTTGAGTTTCTCAGAACTATTTATCCCGCTTTAAAGGAAGTGATCGCTTGGTTTCGTCGCGGCACTCGCTACAATATTCACCTAGATGACGATGGTTTGATCTATGCCGGCGAAGCGGGAGTACAATTGACTTGGATGGATGCCAAAGTTGATGATCTGGTGATTACTCCCCGCATCGGCAAACCCGTAGAAATTAATGCCCTTTGGTTCAATGCCCTCAAAATAATGGTTCAATTTGCCCATTATTTGGGCATGGATGCCACTGATTACGAAAAAATGAGAAAAATGACCCTAAAAGGGTTCTCTCGCTTCTGGGATGATTCTCTGGGGTATTGTTACGATGTTTTGGATACGGACAAGGGTAATGATGCCAGTTTACGACCGAATCAACTTTTTGCCGTGTCTTTGTCGGTGGAGGAGTTATTAAATTCCCCACAGAAAAAGGCCATTGTCGATATTTGTGCTTTAAAATTGTTGACTTCTCACGGTTTGCGATCGCTAGATGCCGATCATCCTGATTACCGTGGCGTTTACAGTGGCGATCGCTTAAAAAGAGATAGTGCCTACCATCAGGGGACAGTCTGGGGATGGTTATTAGGGGCATTTATCGAGGCCCATCTGAAAGTCTATCGCGATCCCATCCTAGCTGAGAGTTTTTTAACACCGATGATCGACCATCTTCGGGATAGCTGTATCGGTAATTTAAGCGAAATTTTCGATGGCAATGCCCCTTTTGCCCCTAGGGGCGCTTTTGCCCAAGCATGGACGGTGGCAGAGGTATTAAGAGTTTGGCAAGCGATCCGAGAATTTTCGCCATAATCCTTTAAAATAAGCAATTGTTAGGTGTGTTAGACCAGCTAAAGGACCGACCCTAAAAACCTCAGTCAGACCGTTATAGACAAAACTCTCATGGAGAAACCGCAAGTTATTTTTCTCGATGCTGTGGGTACTCTTTTTGGAGTAAAAGGCAGTGTCGGAGCAATTTATAGTCAAATAGCAGCTGATTTTGGGGTAGAGGTGGCGGCCGAGAGTCTAGAACAATCTTTCTTGGCTATTTTCCCCACTTCTCCCCCCCTAGCTTTTCCTAAGGTTGAACCGGCACAAATTCCCGAGTTAGAGTATCGCTGGTGGCGATCGCTGACGGGGGCAGTTTTTAATAATTTAGGTTATCTGGAACGATTTCCCGATTTTGAGGCTTTTTTTGGCGAACTTTATCATCATTTTGCCACAGCCGAGCCTTGGGTCCTGTACGAGGATGTCATTCCCGCTTTAAGACTCTGGCAGATTCAGGGGATCGAGTTGGGCATTATTTCTAATTTTGATAGTCGTATCTACCAAGTTTTGGCCGAATTAGGCTTAGAATATTTTTTTCGATCGATCACGATTTCTTCCCATGCAGGGGTCGCTAAACCCGATCCAGAAATTTTTCAAATCGCCCTGCAAAAACATGATTGTCCCCCCGCGCAAGCTTGGCATATTGGCGATAGTAAAAAAGAGGACTACCAAGGAGCAAAAGCCTTGGGTATGGAAGCATTTTTAATTAAAAGATCAATCGGTCAAGAGAGAAAAAGTCTCTGAGCGGGGATGGGGGATAGGTGATAGGGAGGGAATACAGACCCTACCGGCTAATACCTAACCCTCAAACCAGTTTAATCCCCATCGGGATTTTAGACCGATTCCTGGGATGGAATAGAAGTAGATTCTGACTGATCAGCGTTAGGATCCGCCTCTTTGGGGGCGGCCACTTTTACCAAAGCATGACGCAAAACCTGTTCTCCGAGAGTGTATCCTCGCACTAACTGCTCGATCACCGTGCCTTCGGGATGTTCATCGGTGTACTCCCGCATCATCGCTTCGTGGTAGGTGGGATCAAAGGGTTGACCTTCCGAACGCATGGGGGAAACGCCTAAACGCTTGAGACTCTCTACTAAGGTTTTATAGACCCCTTGGTAACTCTTGTGAATACCCATCTCGCCATCATTAGCCGGTTTAATTTGAGTACGGGCGCGCTCAAAATTATCCACCACGCCAAGAATTTCCATCAGGGTTTTGCCCTTGGTTTTTGTTTCCAGTTCCTCTTTTTCTTTCTCTGTGCGTTTGCGAAAATTGTCGAACTCGGCTGCTAGAGTGATATAGCGTTTCTTGTAGGCATCAACCTGTTGGGTTTGTTCCTCTAACTGCTGTTTGAGAGTGTCGATTTCCTCTTGTAGAAAATCGATAGTCATTCCCCCTAGAAGGGAAAATTCCTCGCTAGAGGCTGCCTGGTTCGTCACCGTTTTGGCTTCATCGGTGACAGTGGCTTCCGATTCGGTTGTAAGGGATTCGGGGTAATTAGGAAAGGATTCTTGGTTTTCGTCGAAAATTGCTGAGTTATTTGGTTCTGCACTCATCATGGTATGCACGTTTGGTTTTAAATCTGGCGATATATGGCCATTCACTGCTAATTTTGGCCTTTAAACCAGTTAACAATCAAGTTTCAACCTTTAATGTAACATTTAATGTAACATTTTGTGGAGAATATCCATAATGATTTTCCTTGATCTATCTGGGTTTCAGCGATTTTGGGCTTCTCGAAGTAAATCCCAAGCAGGGATTGGGGTTGAGGCTTTTCTCGATTTGTTTTTTGTCTAAGTCCCAATAAGTACCTAAGCAAAATTAATTACACATCTAAGCTCTCAGCCGTCAGCCTTTTGCTGTGATCAGTAAACAGTGAACTGAAAACTCAAATCCGATCCCTGATAGCTGTCTGGGGGTCTCCCAGTCTCGCAGTCTCCCAGTCTCGACTAGGAAATTAATTTGGCACGACTACTTATAGCGGTTTTCACAGAAGTGAGTCCCGATTGAAACGCTGAAACGCCTATCTATCAAGGGATTTACTATACTTTATTAGACTGAAAACCGCTATATATCCCCCCGAAGTCGGGTAGGGCTGATTCATTCTCGAAGACTAAAAAAAAGTAAGGTGAACAAACTCATGTAAAATGAGGAATGTTTAGCTTATCTTTTTATACTATGCAGAGGCTAATCGAAAAATTCAAGAAAGTAAAAGATTTTCGGAAAAGTTCTGGAAAAAGACACCAGCTATGGGTCGTACTTTTAGTCATTATCCCGGCAATTATGCAGTCCTATACTAGCTATAGGGCTATCGGTGACTTGGCTAAATACAACCAAGCCTTATTAACAAAATACTTTAAACTACCTAGGAAAAAAGTTCCCTCTTATTCAACCATTAGAAGGGTTTTAATGGGATTAAATTGTTCAGATATCTTATATATTTTTAACGAATAGGCACGGGAAGAGTATCAGAATAAAGAGGGATTAGATTGGATCGCTATTGATGGCAAAAGCCTGAGAAGTAACGTTATCAATCACGATGATGCAACCCAGAATTTTGTCATGTTTGCTTCTTTCTTTAGTCAGGAAACAGGTATAGTATTACACCTAGAGCGATGGGAGAATAAAGAAAGCTCAGAAGTTGATAAAGTTCAAGATATGGTAAGAAATACAGAGCTAACAGAGAAAATTTTTACTCTAGATGCTTTCCACTCTAATCGAGTTACTCTCCACGAGATTATTGATTCTAATAATGACTATTTGATAACTCTCAAAGTTAATCAATTAAATTTATATAAACCCGTGGAGGAAGTGACAAAAAATTCTCAGCCTGTGAGCATTGATTGTGAAGACGACAAAAGTCATGGACGAGACCTAATCAGACTAACATCAGTCTTTAATGTAACTCATCCTTTTAATAGTGTTTGGGAACACATTAAAAGTTATATTAAGGTGGAAAGGTATGGTGAAAGAGGGGGAGAAGAGTATTATAATTGTGCCTATTACATTAGTAATTTTGTAGAAAGTGATCAGACTTTTGCTCGAAAAATTCGAGGTCATTGCAACATAGAAAATCAGTTGCACTGGGTAAAAGACGTAATTTTTAAGGAAGATATTTTACCTTGAACTGACTTTCAAGCTGTTAGTAATTTGTCAATTCTCCAAACTATAGCTCTAAATCTTTTCAGAGGTTTAGGCTTTTTATCCATTACAAAGGGGCAAAGATGGCTTGATAACAAGTGGTTCAGGCTTTGCGATTTGTTAGAATGAATCAGCCTCTGCCATTACTTTTGAAAAATTGTATACCTGAACTTACCCCATACATATCTACTACAAGAGCCGAAAACCCTTATCCATCAATGGATGCACCCGTTAACTTTTCTTAATGTACCCAGGTAATTTGTAACATTTCTTAATGGACAAAATTCTCCTCCTACAGCAGATGTTATGGCCTTTTGTCAACGGGGAAGTCCAGGTATATTTAGGGCTGGCTGAATAAATCTAAAAACCTTGTTGGGTAAGACTTTTAGACCTTTGGTCAATCAAAAAGTACCAGATCTGGGAGTGATCGGGGGGAAAATTCCGGGACTTTTTCCCTGAAAATTAGGTAATTGACCCCCTCAAAATCGGTAAAACCCTACACCCCCCCTGCCCCCACGAAAAACTTTTTGCCGCCAACCCTATTTAAGATCGACTTCTCCACCCCAAGGATCTTTTACCTGGCGATTGACTAACATCTCAACTATAAATTCCCTTTCCGTGGCGTAGTCGTCCTCGTCATATTGGGTAAAAAGTTGGCTAGGATGTCCTCGTTACTCGCTAAAAGCCGTCTTCAGAGCGACTTGTGCCAGCTGCGCCAACAATTGCCAAGCATCACATAAATTACTCTGACCATCCACATTAACCCCAGCAGTAAGGGGCGTAAATTCCATTTCAAAATTACCAAAGGATTTAAAGCCATGAACTTTAATAGAGTTCAAAAATGAGAAAAATAGGCATAAAATTGCCTAAAATCCCTAAATAGAGCATTTAATTGATTAATGCTCATTCTTAATTCTCCTGACTACTGACTACTGGCTCGGAGACTCCTCATCGAAAATTTTGGGTCTGAAACCCCGTCGTTCTACGACGGCTTTACTGTTAAATATGAGCATCGTTTACGAAATATATGCTAGTGTGAAAGGACATGGAAAAAGCCTATTCGTTTCGATTTTACCCCACACCAACACAAGAGTCGCTATTGCGGCGCACATTGGGCTGTGTAAGATTGGTTTACAATAAGGCACTCCATCTCAGAACACAAGCTTGGTATGAAAGACAAGAAAGAGTAGGATATACTGAAACTTCTTCAATGTTGACCGAGTGGAAAAAGCAAGAAGAATTAGACTTTCTCAATGAAGTAAGCTGTGTACCTTTACAACAAGGGTTAAGACACCTACAAACAGCTTTTACTAATTTCTTTGCTGGTCGT
>VYLP01000365.1_pt1 | contig 11891 bp, 13 predicted proteins | sample 5114311 | NCBI WGS metagenome assembly VYLP01 (sample SAMN12291775, study PRJNA351875) | freshwater metagenome | isolation source: freshwater lake | place: USA: Michigan, Lansing Lake | collected 2013-08-14 | reverse complement strand
CAGAGACGGACGAGGGGGCGGCGGCCCCGGCGGCCAGCGGCGCGTTCCGCCATTCCCAGAGCGAGGACCTGTCCGGGTTCTATACGCCGGTCGCCGAGACGGGGGATGGCGAGGGGCGCCTGTTGCTGGTGTTCATCGGCCAGCCGGCCGACTTCGAAGCCTGGGAGAAGGGGCCACGCGACGAGGGCTTCGCGCCGATCCTGCTGGAGTTCGCGGGGGGTGAGCGGGTCCTTCCTGAGCGCTATGAGGTCACCGACGACCGGGTCCGCTTCTCCGGGACCAGCGAGGACCTTGGTCGGGTGACGCTGGAGGCGCGGCTGGACGGCGGGGCGCTGGCGCTGGCGCGGCGCAACCTCGGAACGGACGAGGAGCCCGCGATGGAGGGCACGGTTACGGTCGGCGGCCGCACCCATGGCGGAGTCAAGTTCGCCTGGTCGATGGGCGGGGGCTGAAGGGCTGCGTCAGGAAGCGTGGCTTTACGGCCCGGCGACGGCGTGATCCTGTCCCTTGTATCAAGCGAGGGGAGTCCGATGAGACAGATCGTTGTTCTGGCGATGGCCGGGCTGTGCCTGGCGGCCTGTGGGGCGGGGACGGAAGACGAGGCCGCGGCCAAGGCGGAATCGGCGGCGGAGGCCGTTGCGGCCGAGACGGCGGTGGTACCTGCCGCCGAAGCCGCTGCGCCTGCACAGGCAGGCACCTTCACCCATTCGCTGACCCAGGAGGTTTTCGGCTTCTACATGCCGGGGGCGCAGGTGGGACCCGATGACTTCTCCCTGATCTTTCTGTCGCTGGGTTCCAAGTCCGAGTTTGTGGACTGGGAGGCGGGCCGCCGCATGACCACCTATGCGCCGATCATGATGGAGTTTCTGTTGCCGGGCGAAACCAGCGTGCGCGTTCTGCCTGACAGCTATTCGGTCACGGACCGTCGGCTTCAGATGACGGGCATGAGCGAAGACTATGGGCGCGTGACGTTGGATGCCCGTTGGGAAGGTCCTGCCCTGTCCGATACGCGGGCCAATCTGGGCGACGGGGACGCGCCAACCCTGGTGGGAACCATCAGTGTCGGGGAGCAAACCTATGCCGGCCTGAGGTTCATGTACTCGCCCGGCGACTGACGACCGCGCAAACGAAAGCGGGCGGCCCGTGAGGACCGCCCGTCGCAGGATCAGTTGACCGTCGCCTTGACGATCTTGCCCGGAACCCGGGGCGGCTCGCCCTTGGGCAGGGCGTCGACGTGGTCCATGCCTTCGATGACCTCGCCCCAGACCGTGTACTGGCGATCCAGGAAGGTCGCGTCGTCAAGGCAGATGAAGAACTGGCTGTTGGCGCTGTTCGGGTCGTTGGTGCGGGCCATGGAGCAGACGCCCCGCACGTGCGGCTCGGCCGAGAACTCGGCCTTCAGGTTCGGCTTCTTGGAGCCCGAGGTGCCGGTGCCGGTCGGGTCGCCGCCCTGGGCCATGAAGCCCGAGATCACCCGGTGGAAGACCACGCCGTCGTAGAAGCCCTCGCTGGCAAGTTCGGTAATGCGGGCGACGTGGCCGGGCGCCAAGTCAGGGCGCAGGCGGATGACGACGTCTCCGGTGTCGAGTGTCAGGGTCAGGGTCTGGTCGGCCATCGGGCGCTCCGTCTTGGATGAATTGGCGGGGTCATAGCCGCATCGGGCCACGGGCGCTATGTGGGGGCGATGAGCGAAGACGAAAAGCCGCCCTCAGCTGAAACCCCTGCGCGCCGCCGCATGGTGCGCCCGCCCTCGGGCGGGACCGCGGCTGGCCGTGGACTGGGCAGCCAGATCAAGACGGCGGACAAGAAATCGATGTCCTCGATCCAGTGGATCAAGCGCCAGCTGGCCGATCCCTGGTCGGAGCGGGCCCGTGCCGAGGGATGGCGCAGTCGCGCCGCCTTCAAGTTCGCCGAGATCGACGACCGGTTTCATCTGGTCAAGCGGGGCTCGCGGGTCATCGACCTTGGCGCGGCCCCGGGAGGCTGGGTGCAGGTCTGCGTCAACCGGGGCGCGGCTGCCGTCGTGGGCGTCGATCTGCTGCCGATCGAGCCGATCCCGGGTTCGACCCTGATCCAGGCCGATTTCACCGATCCCGGCGTGGATGCACAGTTGATCGAGGCGCTGGGCGGGGCACCGGACCTGGTGCTGTCGGACATGGCCCACAATACGGTCGGGCATCGTCAGACCGATCACCTGAAGATCATCGCCCTGATCGAGATCGCGTCTGAGTTCGCCATCCGGACGCTGAAGCCCGGCGGGCATTTCGTGACCAAGAATTTCCAGGGCGGAGCCGCCGGCGAGGTGCTGAACGACCTGCGCGCGGCCTTCGAGGACGTGAAGTACGTCAAGCCCGCCGCCAGCCGGAAGGGGTCGTCGGAGGTCTATCTGGTGGCGATGGGGCGGAAGGGCTGAGGTCTCAGGCCGTCTGCGTTGTCGCCCGGGCGCGGCGTGCTTCCCGCGCGGTCCATACCCGGTCATGCAGGGCAAAGAAGACCATCTGGACCAGGGGCTCGACAATGCCGATGGTCAGAGCGGCCTGAATGTCGCGGGTGATGGCGAACGCCACCAGCACGGCGACCACGAAGTGCATGACGCCGTAGGTCACGGTCTTGACCGCGATCTTCTTCAGCGATGGCAGGGCGTGGGTGTGGCCGTGGTGTCCGTGGGCGCGGGCCTGCTCGCCCGCGTTCATCACGTCGAGGCGGGCAGTGAAGGCCTCGGCCGTCTCCTCCATGCCGCTGCGCATCCGCCGCTGTTCGATGCGGTGCCAGATACGGTCGTGGAAGGAGTAGGCGATCGTCTGGAAGAAGGGCTCGACGAAGCCGATGGCGAGGGCCATGCGCCAGTCACGCGTGATGACAAAGGCCACCAGCATGGCCACGATCAGGTGCATCACGCCGTAGGAGGCGATCTTGAGCGCGAGGCTCCGCACAGATCGGGCGAGTGTCACGACCATCGGCTCCCTAAATGTTAGCTATGGCTGAAAAGTTCAACCGTCACTGAAAAAATCGCGGCCCCATGCCGCGGCCTGGGCGACGCTGTGTCGCCGGTTGACTTCGCACCCGCGAAAGACGATAGGCGGCCCGCAAAACGGAGACTCCCATGGAGATTCGCGAAGGGCTCACCTTCGACGATGTTTTGCTTGAACCCGGCGCGTCCGAGATCATGCCCGCTGATGCGGATGTCTCGACCCGGTTGACCCGCGACATCCGCCTGAACATCCCTCTGCTGTCGTCCGCCATGGACACGGTGACCGAAAGCCGGCTGGCGATCGCCATGGCGCAGGCCGGTGGTCTGGGGGTCCTCCACCGCAACATGACCGCCCAGCAGCAGGCCGATCAGGTCCGTGAAGTGAAGCGGTTCGAGAGCGGCATGGTCATCAACCCGGTGACGATCCGGCCCGAGACGACGCTGGGCGAGATTCGCCAGATCGTGGCGTCGCGCAAGATCAGCGGCTTTCCCGTTGTCGATGCGGATGGACGTCTGGTCGGCATCCTGACCAACCGCGACATGCGGTTCGACACCGATCCGAACAAGAAGGCCGCCGAGCTGATGACCTCGGGCGAGCTGATCACCGTGCGCGAGGGTGCCGGCAAGGACGAGGCCCGAGAGCTTCTCCGGACCCGCAAGATCGAGCGGGTCATCGTGGTCGACGAAGCCTATCGCGCCGTCGGCCTGATCACGATGAAGGACATCGACAAGGCCCAGGCCCACCCCAATGCGGCCAAGGACGACCAGGGGCGTCTGCTGGTCGGCGCCGCCTCGACGGTCGGTGACGCAGGTTACGAGCGGTCCATGGCGCTGGCCGAAGCGGGTGTGGACGTGGTGGTGATCGACACCGCCCATGGCCATTCCATCCAGGTCAGCCGCGCGGTGGAGCGCATCAAGCGCGAGAACAACCGCGTCCAGATCGTCGCCGGCAATGTGGCGACCTATGACGCGACACGCGCCCTGCTGGACGCGGGCGCCGATGCGGTGAAGGTCGGGATCGGACCGGGAAGCATCTGCACCACCCGCATCGTCGCGGGCGTCGGCGTGCCCCAGCTGACGGCCGTCATGGAGGCGGCGCGGGCGGCCAAGGACACCGGCGCGCCGGTCATCGCCGATGGCGGCATCAAGTACTCCGGCGACCTGGCCAAGGCGCTGGCGGCGGGCGCGTCGGTCGCCATGATGGGTTCGATGTTCGCGGGCACCGATGAAAGCCCCGGCGAGGTCTTTCTGTACCAGGGTCGCTCGTACAAGACCTATCGCGGCATGGGCTCGGTGGGCGCGATGGGGGCAGGGTCGGCCGACCGCTACTTCCAGAAGGAAGTCGACACCCAGAAGCTGGTGCCTGAGGGCATCGAGGGCCAGACCCCCTACAAGGGACCGATCGCGCCGGTGCTGCACCAGATGGTCGGCGGTCTGAGGGCCGCCATGGGCTATGTCGGCGCGGGCTCGATCGCCGAGTTGCAGGCCAAGGCGCGGTTCGTGCGGATCACCGGCGCGGGCCTGCGTGAAAGCCATGTCCACGACGTGATGATCACGCGTGAGGCGCCCAACTACCGGCAGGGATGACGACGATGAGCGACGCCTGGGTCCTGGCGACCACGCCCGAACTGACCATGCTGACGGCGACGCTGATCCTGGCGTTCGTGCACGTCTTTCTGCCCGCCGCCGGGCGGACCATGGTCAACGGCATCGGCTGGAACGCGGGGCCGAGGGACGGCGCTCCGGCTCGCCCCGGCGTCATCACCCAGAGGCTGGAGCGGGCCCAGGCGAACCTGTGGGAGACGCTGCCGCTGTTCATCGGCGCGGTCCTGATCGCCCATGTGACGGGGGAGGAGGGGCCACTGACCTTCTGGGGGACGCAGGCCTTTTTCTGGTCGCGCCTGATCTACATCCCCATCTATGCCCTAGGCATTCCCTTCGTGCGGTCGGTCGTGTGGCTGGTCGCCATGGGCGGTCTGATCGCCATCTTCACCGCCATCCTGACCTGACAGACTGAACTGAACACCTGATTTGACCCCCGCCGCCCGTCTCGCCGCCGCCGCCGCCATCATCGACCGCATCTCTGCGGGCAAGGCCCCGGCCGAGGCCGTGCTGAAGACCTGGGGGACCGAGAACCGCTACGCCGGGTCAAAGGACCGACGGGCGATCGCCGATCAGGTCTACAAGGTGCTGCGCGCGCGCGGGCGCCTGGTCTGGGCCATGGGCGGGCGCGAGGATGGGCGGGCGCTGGTGATCGGCGCGCTCAGCCTGATCGACGGCCTTTCGGTCGAGGAGATCGAGGCGCTCCACTCCGGCGACGGCTATGGGCCCAAGCCCCTGTCCAAGCAGGAACGCGCCCGGATCAGCGCCACCGCCGACGACCTGCCGGGCTGGGTGGCCGCGGGCCTGCCCGAGTTCGTGATCGAGGACTTCAAGGGAACCTTCGGCGACCGCTGGGCCGAGGAGGCCGCCGGGCTGATGGTGCCGCGCGCGCCTATCGACCTGAGGGTCAACGCCGCCAAGGCCACTGTCGAGGAGGTCGAGGCCGAACTGCGTGAGGCAGGCCTGTCGCCCGCGCGAACCCCTTGGTCGGCGTGGGGCCTGCGCCTGTCAGCCGAGCCGCCGCCCAACGTCCAGGCGCTGGAAGCCTTCAAGGCGGGGCGAATCGAGATCCAGGACGAGGGCAGCCAGATCGTCTGCTGGCTGGCGGGTGTGCGGCCGGGGATGACGGTCGTGGACTACTGCGCCGGGGGCGGGGGCAAGACCTTGGGGCTGGCCATGCAGGGGCTGGCGGCGGGTGCGTCCCGTGTCGAAGCAGCCAGCGAACCCGAACGGGTCTGGACGCCCACCGGCTGGGTCGATCCGCCCGCAGCCGGAAAGCCAAAGCCCGCCCCGATCGCTCAGGGCGAGGGTCGTCTGATCGCCTGCGACGTGGTGCAGAAGCGGCTGGACAACATCCGCCCCCGTCTGGCCCGGGCAGGCGTCGAGGCCGAACTGATCCATCTGGGTCCCAATGGCGGCGGGGTCGAGGACATCGTGGGCATGGCTGACGTTGTGTTCGTCGATGCGCCCTGCACGGGGTCGGGGACGTGGCGTCGTCGGCCGGAAGACGCCTGGCGGCTGAAGCCGGAGGACGTGGACCGGATGCATTCGCTGCAGACCGCGATCCTGGCCCGCGCCGCCAAGCTGGTGAAGCCGGGCGGACGGCTGGTCTATGTCACCTGTTCGATGCTGCGGGTCGAGAACGAGGCGACGGTGGACGCCTTCGAGGAAGATCATCCGGGCTTCGTGCCGGTCGCGATCGTTGAGGCCCTGTCCAGCGATGCGATCACCGATCCGGGCCGAGCCAGGCTGGGCGCGCTGGCGCAAGGTCATCGCCTGCGGATGTCGCCGGCTTCGACGGACACCGACGGCTTCTTCGCCGCCGTCTATGAGCGCGCGCGGTGAGCCACAGGCTGGAGCGGTGGGGCGGGGTTTCGATCCTGACCGTCATGGCCGCCCCGGCCGAATACGGCGACCATCTGAGAGCACGGATTGCGCCCGTAATGACGGGCATCGGCCCGGTCGAGGCAGCGGTTGTCCTGACCCACGTGCTGGCCGAGCTGACGGCGCGGGGGGACTTGCCCGATCTGATCGTGTCGCTGGGGTCGTGCGGGTCGCCGACGCTGGAGCATGCCGCCGTCTATCAGGCCGCCTCGGTCGCCTATCGCGACATGGACGCCAGCCCGCTGGGGTTCGAGAAGGGGGTGACGCCGCTGTCGGAGTTGCCTGCTGTCCTTTCGCTTCCGACGCCGATCCCCGGCGTGCCGACGGCGACGCTTTCGACAGGCGCGAATGTCGTTTCCGGGGCCGCCTATGCCGCCATCGAGGCCGAGATGGTCGATATGGAGACCTGGGCCCTGGTCCGCGCCGCCATGCGGTTCGATGTTCCCCTGATCGCGCTGCGCGGCGTGTCGGATGGGCGCGCCGAGCTGACGGCGCTGGAGGACTGGACCTCGACCCTGCACCACGTCGATGAAAACCTCGCCGTCGCTCTCGACAGACTGAAGGCCGTGCTGGAAGAGCGCGGCCACCACGCCCTATCCCCCGCCCGCGCCAGGAAAGCCGCCCGATGACCGCCCCGACCGATCACGAGAAAGTCCTCATCGTCGACTTCGGCAGCCAGGTGACACAGCTGATCGCGCGGCGCCTGCGCGAGGCGAGCGTCTATTGCGAGATCCATCCCTATGCGAAGGCGGAGGCCGCGCTGGCGGCCATGAGCCCGCGTGCCATCATCCTGTCGGGCGGCCCCGAGAGCGTGCATGAGGAGGGCAGCCCGCGCGCTCCCCAGGCCGTGTTCGAGGCCGGCGTGCCGGTGCTGGGCATCTGCTATGGCGAGATGACGATGTGCGAACAGCTGGGTGGCAAGGTCGAGGGCGGCCATACCCGCGAGTTCGGACGCGCCGAGATCACCGTCGAGAGGGCCTCGCCCCTGCTGGAAGGGCTCGCGCCAATCGGGGCGGATGAGACCGTCTGGATGAGCCACGGCGACAAGATCGTCGCCATTCCGGAGGGCTTCGACGTCGTCGCGTCGTCTGCGGGGTCACCCTATGCCGTGATCGCCGACGAGGCCCGCCGCTTCTATGGCGTGCAGTTCCACCCGGAGGTGATGCACACGCCGCGCGGGCACCAGATGCTGAGGAACTTCACCCACGGCATCGCGGGGCTGAAGGGCGACTGGACCATGGCGGCCTATCGCGACGAGAAGATCGCCCAGATCCGCGAACAGGTCGGCTCGGCCAAGGTCATCTGCGGCCTGTCCGGCGGCGTCGACTCCTCAGTGGCAGCCGTACTGATCCACGAGGCGATCGGGGATCAGCTGACCTGCGTGTTCGTCGACACCGGCCTGCTCAGGAAGGACGAGGCCAAACAGGTCACGACCCTGTTCCGGGAGCACTACAACATCCCGCTCATCCATGTGGACGCGTCGGCGGAGTTCCTGGGGGCCCTGGCCGGCCAGTCGGACCCGGAGACCAAGCGGAAAACCATCGGCCGGGTCTTCATCGAGGTGTTCGACCGGGAGGCGACCAAGATCGAGGGTGCCGAGTTCCTGGCCCAGGGGACCCTCTATCCCGACGTGATCGAGAGCGTGTCGTCGTCCAGCGGGAAGGCCCACGTCATCAAGAGCCACCACAACGTCGGCGGCCTGCCCGACTACATGAAGCTCAAGCTGGTCGAGCCGTTGCGCGAACTGTTCAAGGACGAGGTCCGGGCGCTCGGCCGCGAACTGGGCCTGACCGACGCCTTCGTCGGCCGTCACCCCTTCCCGGGACCGGGGCTGGCGATCCGCATCCCCGGCGAGATCACGCCGGACGCTGTCGCGACGCTGCAGGAGGCCGACGCCATCTATCTGGACGAGATCCGCAAGGCCGGGCTGTACGACCAGATCTGGCAAGCCTTCGCGGTGCTGCTGCCGGTGAAGACCGTCGGCGTGATGGGCGATGCACGGACCTATGAGAAGGTGCTGGCGCTCAGAGCTGTCACCTCGACCGACGGCATGACGGCGGACTTCTTCGAGTTCCCGTGGGACGTGCTGGGCCGCACGGCGACGCGCATCGTCAACGAGGTCCGGGGCGTGAACCGGGTGGTCTACGACGTCACGTCCAAGCCGCCGGGGACGATCGAGTGGGAATAGCGCGTCGACCTGACCCTGAGCCTGAACGCTAGAGCGGACCCGGCCCCGTCGCCCAGTCGTTCAGCTGGCCCTGCCAATACACCTCTTCCTTGCCGTCGATTTCCCAGGCGACCTCACCGAAAAAGGGGATCCAGCGACCCTGGTGTAGCCGGTAGTCGGAAAACCGACCCCGCCAGGGCGTCGGCACGATGGGCTCCACCGCCGAGCGCGGCCGATCGGGAGCGAAGACCGTGGCAACCCGTCCCACCTCATCCAGACCAAGGGTGACCTCAGCCGCCGCCGTGCCCTCACCAGATCCGACGATGAGTTCATTCGCTCTGCCCTCGCGCCAGCGCAGGGCCGGGTTCGCGAGGATGGCGTCTGGAACCCAGGGCAGTTCGGCCAGATAGCGCATCAGCTCGCCACGCATCAGCGCAGGCGTGTGCGGTGTACGGACCATCGGGATAAAGCCGAGCGCCGTGACATCGAGCCGACCGACACCGTTTTCGAGGGCGTCGCAGACCCCGATCAGACCGAAGGGTGGGAACCGGGCGCGCCATGCGAAATCGCAGGCCCCGATCTGCATCGACTGGCGCGCGGTGAAAGACATCCAGGATGCCGATCCCAGAGTGCGCTTCATCCGGCCGGTTTGCACCAGGCGAACACCCGATCCCTCCGGAAGGATCCGGGCGCCCAGTCGATTGGCCAGATCAAGAACTGACGGCGGCAGGTCGCTGCGTTGATCCGAGGGCGAGGGGTTCATGACGAGGTTTCATTCACGTCTCGATCACTGCGGCGACGGGTCGGCGGGGCGCGTAGGGCAGGGTGGGTCCATACCCAAAGCGCATCACGATATCCGGCCGGCGTCCGGGCAGGCCGATCAGACTTGCCAGCTCCGGTCGCAGCGACGGCACCTCGACGGGCTGGTTGATGAACGCGTGCTTCAGGCCGAGCGCGGTGGCTTGCAACGCGAAGCGCTGGCAGGCCTGACCCACAGCCACCCAATGTGCTGGGTCGGCCCGCTCAGCGGTGAACACCGCGATCCCGGCAGAAGAGCGGATCTGCCTGGCATAGGTCTCATTCAGCGACCGCGCCGAGGACAGCCAGTCGAAGGCAAGCGGCCCCAGCCAGTCCGGCAGCGCCGGGTTGCCGCTGGCTACACTGTAAAGCCCGTCGCCTGTGCGAAGCGCCTGCGCCGGGTTGAAGCGAAGCCACGACTTCAGCTCTCGCACGAATGCGACATCGGCCATTTGCGTTGTGTTGCCCGTGACAACCAGATCGCGCAGGGCATCGGTGCGGGCACGGTCTGTCAGCAGAACCAGATCGACGCCAGTTACGGCCGCCGCGTTGGCGAGCAAGGTCAGGTCGGACGCGCTAACGGAGCGGCCATCGTAGTCGGCACGGGTCGACTGGCGCAGCGGGATTGCGTCGAAGAGGGCTGAGCGCGATGCCGGTCCGGCCTCGAAATCGAACAGGACCGCGCCATTTCCCTGGGCCTCGAAGGTCACGACGCCGGGCCGACCAAGCACAGCCGAAGTCAGCGCCAGATTTTCCACCGCACAGCCAAGGCTCACGAAGACATGATGGTCGTCAGGGTCGACCACGGGCGTCCGCCGCGACAGATCAGGCAGGATGGAGATGCGCCGCTCACTCAGGCGAAACCGCCATGGCTGGGCGTTGTGTCCGTTTGGCGCGAGCGTGGCGTACCGGATCAGATCACGCGCGTCGGCGTTCGCTGCCGGCAGAGCCCGCATGGCCGACATGGCGTCATCATAGTCGGAACGGGAGCCCATCGTCGCGACTTACAACCCCGTCGCGCCTGTTACAAGCGCCGCAACCGCCGCTCCGCCAATAAGGAGCTGTCGCCGATCCATTTGCATTTTCCTCGGTCTGCCGACGTTCGGCACCAAGGGAGCGAACCCCAAAGAGATCGCATCGACGGCGTGTCAGGACCCGGGTGTCGACAGGCTAACCCGGCGTTCGCCCGATGGTTCCACCGGATCGGCAGGCGTTCGCGGTCCTTTGAACGGTGCCGGTGCCGAGGGGCGTCAGGCCCGGGCCGCCGCCTCCAGCGCGGCGATGTCCAGGCGCTTCATCGGCATCATGGCTTCGAAAACGCGGGTGCGGACGGCGGGGTCGGGATCCTTCATCAGGGCAACGAAGGCCTTGGGCACCAGCTGCCAGCTCAGGCCGTAGCGGTCCTTGATCCAGCCGCACTGCTCGGCTTGCGGAACGGCGGACAGGGTCGAGTACAGATGATCCAGCTGGGCCTGATCCTCGACCGAGAGCTGGAGCGAGATGGCTTCATTGAACTTGAAGAACTGGCCGCCGTTCATGGCCGTGACCTTCATGCCGCCCAGCGTCATCTCGACCATCAGAACGTCGCCGGCCTTGCCGGCGGGGTAATCGCCGGGTGCGCGCTCGACGCTGTCGATCCGGGTATCGGGGATGACCGAGGCATAGAACCGCGCCGCCTCTTCGGCCTCCTTGTCGAACCACAGGCAAGGCGTGATGCGGCTCGGGCCCATGCGGCGTCTCCGGTCTGTGTGACCGCCTTTTGATCCTGCCGGGGGGCCAAGCGCAAGTCTGTCCAAGGCTTCACCTGGGCGCCCCAAACCCGCCGCATTCCGCTACAAATGTAGCGTTACATATGTAGCGGAGATGGTGATGATCGAAGGCCTGCCCCGACGCGAGCGCGAGGTGTTCGAGGTGTTGTGCGGCCAACCCGGCGCGACGGCCGCCGCGGTGCGTCTGGCCCTCGTCGATCCCTTGAGCGACTCGGCCGTCCGTACCCTGCTCAAGCGGCTTGAGGATCGGGGGCTGGTGGCGCGCCAAAGCGCGCCGGACGGCTTCCTCTATCGGCCCGTGCCGCGCGCCTCGACCGTGGCGGCAGGCGCGCTCCAGCGCATGGTCGACACCTTCTTCGCCGGTTCAGCGGCATCGGCGGCCACGGCCCTGCTCGGCATGAGCGGGCCGCTGAAACCCGAAGAGATCGAGGCGCTCGAGCGTCTGATCGAGGCCGCGAAGGAGCCCGAGGCATGAGTGCCCTGTTGATCGCCCTGTTCTTCAAATCGGCCCTGATCGCGGGGACGGGACTGGCCCTTTCCGCCTTGGTCGCCCGCCGGCCGGTGGATCGCAGCGATATCCTGCGTGCCACCGTCGTGCTTCTGCTGCTGCTGCCGCTCGCGATCGCCTTCGGGCCGGAGATAAGGCTGGCGCTGTTGTCGCCGGTCGAGCCCGTCGGCACCGAACCGCTGACTTTGTGGA
>VYLP01000361.1_pt1 | contig 12187 bp, 11 predicted proteins | sample 5114311 | NCBI WGS metagenome assembly VYLP01 (sample SAMN12291775, study PRJNA351875) | freshwater metagenome | isolation source: freshwater lake | place: USA: Michigan, Lansing Lake | collected 2013-08-14 | reverse complement strand
AGAAGGTTCACAACATAGATTTCTGCCGAAAAAAAGTGTTACCTATGTCTTGAGTCAAACATATGGGTCGTTGCGTATAACGAACTAGGCTACACGACGTTGTCCGTAGCTGAGTCTCGAAGAGACGTTAGCGTCGGCGCGCCTTCTTGCAGCGCAAGAAGCGTGACGGAGGACAATGTGCCTTTAGGCCGAGCGAGGGCGAAAGTCCCGAGCGGAGCGTGTCAGCCGCAGTTATGCGAAGTTAAATCAATTAACGCAAGAATTATATTTTATTTTTCGATAAATATTAAATTCATCTCTTAGAAATCTAGTAATTTTTTCGTAATCATCGTCTGTAGAATAATTGAAAATTACCAATGATTTATATTTTTTCAATGAACCAGAAGTTTTGCTAGAATCGCTGTAAAGGTCTAAATTTGAAATATAATCACTGATCAAAGTGGAATCGTTTAATCTTGTCCATGGCGATTCATCAATATAGAAGAAGGTGTTAATTATATCATTTGAACCAAGTTTAGAGTTTATAATCTGAGAGAAGTTTTCTGGTATACCTTTAGACCAATAAATTTCAAGTAGAATGCTTTTTTTTGAGATGTGAAAATTTCTATTATTAATAATTACTTTTTTTGTTTTATCCTGATTTAAGTCATAAAGTAGAATTAAATCATCGTTCTTACTAAGCGAAGATTCATAAACACATTCATTTATTATATTTTCTACTATCGTCCATTTTTTTGAATAATGGAAAAAATTGGGAGTGAAACAGTTTATTAAACAAATACTTAAAACTATGATTATCAATTTTTTCATTTCTTTAAATTCTATTAGTTTGATTTAATTTCGCATAACTCTTTCTTTCCGTCTTGCTTGATAGGTGGACTATCCGTGTATGTGTTCGAATAAAACCTAAAATTCAGATTATTTCGTAATTTCTTTCGAAATTTTCCTAGATAGGTTTTGTATTATCGTAAGAATATTCATCTTTTTAGACAAATCGTAGCTACATAGATGTGCGTGTTAACCAATTTTTCCTATCCTTACTTTACTTGCAGAATAATTAAAAAAATGGTTTTTAAAGCGACGTGCGAGTTGAACGCCATTTTAAAGATTATCTGGCTTATCAAATTACGCTCGCCATAATGATAAAACAGATGTGCGTGTTAACCACTTTTCCTATCCTAACTTTACTTGCAGAATAATTAAAAAATTGCTTAGTTAAGCGACGTGCGAGATAAACGCCTTTTTCCAGATAACCGAGCTTATCAAATTGTGCTCGCCATAATGATAAAACAGATGTGCGTGTTAAACGCCATTTTAAAGATTACCAAACTTACCAAGCTTACCAAATTACCCTCGATTCGATGATAAAACAGATGTGCGTGTTATCCACTTTTTTGTAACATTTGCAGTATAGTGACCATCGATCGGATGGTTAGGGACCAATGGATCCATACGATTTTATGATGTAAATCATTAAAGGTAAGATTTCGGGCACAATCGATTGGCGTAATGAACATTTTATCAATCTCGTTCCATAATTCGATCGAGGGGACTTTTTATTTTTACGAGTTGGGTATTGGCGACCTTGGTATAGATTTGGGTCGTTTTGATGCTTTCATGTCCCAACAAAGTTTGGATCATTCTTAAATCGATTCCTTGTTCCAAAAGGTGAGTAGCGAAGGAATGTCGCAAAGAATGAAATGAGACCTTTTTTTTGATGGCGGCTTTTTGTTTTGCATTTTCAAAAACTTTCTCTGCGGTACGAATTGCTATGTGACTGCCGTTCGGACCTGGAAAAATCCAATCCTTGTCGGAGTCAGTATTTCTTTTGATCGGGGAGTCGCTGAGTAAGTTCATTTTCCTTTGTTCTGCAAGTAAGAAGGAGAGCTCTGAAACTAAGGAGTCGGCCAGTAGGGAATAGCGATCTTTTTTTCCTTTTGCCTGTTGGATCCGAATCGTCTTTCTTTCGAAATCAATGTTTGCATATTTGAGTTTTACGACTTCGCTCACTCTCAAACCAGACGAATACGCTAGTTTGAGAAGCAGTTTGTGTTTCAAATTGGGAAGGCAGTGGCAAATGGCAAAGATTTCCTGTGGAGAAAGAACTTCTGGTAAAGTTATTTCTTTTTTGGCTCTAGGAAACGAAAGGTCGGGAATTTGATTGCGACAAACCTTAAAATAAAAAAGATAGGCTTGTCTCATTGAACGGATGCTAGATGACTTTACGTTTGCTTCCGTTTGGCTTATTTTTAAAAACTCATGTATATCTTGAGACTTAACTTGATGCGGAAGCCTTTTTACAAAAGAGCAAAGCCTTAGTAAACAAGAATAGTATGTTTTTGTGGTTTGTAGCGAGTAGTTACGAGTTCTAGTTTCATCGAATAGATCCTGAAAAAGGTTGCGTTTATTAGGAATTTCGCGCGGGTTAACGACCAATTCTTCATCATGCAAAAGAGCAAGAAGGTTGTGAATGATATCACTTTCAGCAGGGAAAACCCAAGCAAGATTTGAATGATCAAATTTAGCTTCTGGGATTGTGCGCACGATGCCAATGATCCTTCGATCGAAGGGAAAGTGAAGGTGATACTTTCCGGAGGGGGAGTGGTAGCTAAGTTGGAGCATACATTTTTATGAATAGATACTAAACATATGTCAAGTAAAAATGGTGAAAAAATGAATGCTTTTAAATTCAGAGTTTTGTGCAATAGGATAGACTTTCGCCCTATAAAGGAACAAATCTTTGCTATTTTACCTCTCTTTACTTTTCAATAAAGACCTCACATAACGGTTAGGGATGGCTTCGCCCCATGAGTCCCATTTTCAAAAATTCCTGACTCAAATTCTTGTTATCCTGCATGGGTTAGCAAGACTTTTTTCTCGTTCAACTAACGCTATTTTCCAAATCTTTGTTAGATGATTTAGATAATTAAAATTTGACGATATAAGACCTAAAGTGATAAATTGTGAAGCTCGCCTTGGTTTCCTGGATGTTTTTAATGATAGTTGTATCGTTATGTAGCGAAAATCTCTTGTCCTGGCTCACCAACGCTCCGAGGCACGGCTCGGCTCGGCGAAAACCATCCTGGTTTTTTGTGGTCGCCTCACTGTTCGATTCCCATTCTGTCGTGTGGTAAGTTTGTTGTTAGTTGATTAAAGTAAGCGAAGCTTACTTTGTAATCTGCCCCAGGAGGGAATCGCCCTCTCTGCTGGTTCGCCGTCCTGGCTCACCAACGCTCCGAGGCACGGCTCGGCTCGACGAAAACCATCCTGGTTTTCTTTCACAAACACTCGTTCCCTATGGGTCACTCCTGTTTGTGGTCGCCTCACTGTTCGATTCCGAATCGTTCGTATGTTGAGTTTGTTGTTAGGTGGTCAAAGTAAGCGAAGCTTACTTTGTAATCTGCCCCAGGAGGGAATCGAACCCCCACTGTCGGTTCCGAAGACCGATGTTCTATCCGTTGAACTACCAGGGCAAGCTAGGTAAGGTCATGTTGGAAAAAGGGATCACTTCTGCAATTGCTTTTTTAAGAAAGGAAAACTTTGACTTATAAACAAATAGCTTAAATAAACTGCCCAAATGTAGATAAAAATCCGAAGACCAAAAAGAACATAATAGAGAGGTCTTTCTTCGCCTGGAACCAAAAACACACTCAATCCACCAATTTCTCTTACTTCACAGTGGCGTACTTTTCTTTTTATGGATTCAAAGATTTTTTTAAATTCCGAACTACGTATGGCCGTGTCAACATTCAAATCATTTGTGTATCTCAATGAACCGTCCTCACCAAATACGTAAAATGTGGTTTCCCAACCTACAAATTGAAAGTTCACTGGAAAGTATCCTGATGAATTTTTTACAAAATAATAAAACCGATTGTTTTCAATTTGAAAGTAGGTCAATTGCCCTTCGTTTCTTAATTTAGCAAGACTGAGGCCATCCTCATAATAATCACTCCAATCTCCCCAAGAAAAAAATACTTCACTATCTCTATACCAGAGTAAACCACCGAGATTTGGAATGCCCTCTAACGCTTGAACGAATTCGAGTTTAGCTATGGTTTCATCTTTTACAATTCTTTTTAAATGATCGTTTTTATGTAACAGATGTTTGATCGAGGACCTCAGCGAGGCAACTTCTTCTCTGTTTTTTTCCATAACACGCTTTTCAATTTCTGTGATTTCTTTTTGTCTTGGTGATAAAAATACATCTTCGGCAATTTGATCCAACATTGAGTCGTAAATGGAGGTCGCACTTGCAAATATTGAAACCGGCAAAATGATCAAAGATATGCAGAATGTTTGTAATCGAAAGAGTGCAAGAAAATGAAATTGTTTCAAAAAATGACTTCCTATTCTTACTCATATATCGGAATCTTTCCCGTAGATGATTACCTGTCCTATTTGCAATGCTCATAAATTACGCGAGGGTATCATCGTTGAATCGGAACATTGGATCGTTCGGAAAGCTCCCGATGAAAAAAATTTAGAAGGATATTGTTATTTAGAATCTAAATCCCATACCGAATCTTGGTTTTCCTTGAGTATGGAAGCTTGTAAAGATTTTGGAAACATCCTCCATCTAGGACTTGCGGCATCTCTCACTCTCCCGGAATCTCCCGAAAAGATCTACTTCACTTGTATCAGTGAAGCTGTCCCACATCTCCACATGCACATGGTTCCGAGATATAAACACCATGAAAAGGGAATCTCCCATATAGAAAAAGCACTCGGTCCTGGTTTTTCTAAACCTCTCTAAAAAATTCTTTTCATTCCTTATTTTTTCCGATTCAATGTGCGCATGATTCGATTGAAAGAGATCCAGCCCCTCTTAGATTCCGAGAGCAAAAATTTTGATTTAGAAACCTTACAAGAACAGCTGTTCATTCTAATGAAGACTTCCTTTGAGAAAAAGATAGGTCATATTTTTCTCCTTGAGGGTTGGTCATCGAGTGGGAGAGGTGAGCTTCTCAAAACTTTGACAGTTCGTCTTGATCCACGAAAGTTCAAAGTCTATTCTCCCTTCGTTCAACAGTCAGAAGATCGAGGATACCCCTTTCTTTGGAATTTTTGGCAATACTTACCAAGATTTGGTGAATCATTATTTTATCTGAATTCGTATTATGCAAGAATGATCTATCTCATGAGTGTTGGAAAGCTGACTTCTTCAGAGTATGATCAAAGACTTTTATCTGTCCTAAACACGGAAAGGATTCTATCTAGAGATAAAATCCGTTTTCATAAATTCTTTCTTCATATAACAGAGAACGAACAAGATAAGAGGATTCGCAGGGCAAAAAAAGAAAGTAAAGTATGGGCATTATCGGATCTCGACAAAGACCAATGGAAAAATTATTCAAAATATCGTAAGAACTTTGAACGTCTTCTTTCTGATTCAGACATGGAACACTCCTCTTGGAATATCATCCCTTGCGACGACCTGCAAAGCGCGAAGATTCACTTATTACAATCAATTATCCAGAGAATGGAAGCCGAGTTACAGATAGACTCTGAAAAAGAGCTAAGTTTATTATCCAAGGGAGGTGAGTTACTTCCATGAAAACATCGATCAATCTTGAAAGCTTAACTACCAAACAACAAATCACGTTAGATGGTATCACCGATTTCCCGATAGTAGAAAGAAGTATTTATAAAACAGAAATGAAGCATCTGAAAGATCGAATACGCAGAGCAACATTGTATGCAAAACAAGAAGAACGACCCATAGTTCTGGTATTTGAAGGATGGGATGCTGCGGGCAAAGGTGGTGCCATCCGAAGGCTCACGCAAGAAATTGACCCAAGAATTTATGAAGTTCATAGCATTGCGGCTCCCGACCCGCATGAAAAGGCTCGTCATTATCTCTGGAGATTTTGGAACCGAATTCCTAACAAAGGTTATGTCGGAATATTTGATCGTTCTTGGTATGGTCGTGTGCTTGTGGAAAGGGTAGAAGGTTTTTGTAGTGAGGAAGAGTGGTCGAGATCCTATGAAGAAATTGTTCTCTTTGAAGAACAACTTGCAAAATTTGGATCCATCATCCTTAAGTTTTGGTTACATATCACTTCGGAGGAGCAACTTGCTCGTTTTGAGGCGAGGAAAAATGATCCGCTTCGAAGGTGGAAGCTGACAGATGAAGATTGGCGGAACAGAGAAAAGTGGGATCTCTACAAAGCGGCCGCAGATGAAATGTTTTTACGCACTCATTCTCCGTTTGCACCTTGGATCGTAGTTCCGGCGAAAGACAAGTACTATGCGAGAATCAATATCCTTAGCATATTTGTAGAAACTTTGGAAAAAGAACTCAATATTCCGAAAAAGTTTCGCTGATAGATATTGAGAGTTATTTTTCTTTTTTGATTCGGTAAGGCTTTTGTTTGATTTGAAATATCGCCTGAGATTTTTCTGTAACAAGAAGGATCTGAGCAGAAAAACTAAGAGTTAAGTTTCTAAATTTAGATCGAAAAAAAGTATAATCAACATCAAAGATCTCCGAATAACACGGTTCTGCTATTGATTGAAGATTTTTTATAGAAAGAGAATGGTATAAAAATCCTTTTGAAAACTTTGGGATGGTTTTTGAATCCCATTTTACTTTTTCCGAAAAACAAACAACACCTTCTTTTGTTAGGATTCGAAATTCACCCTCCCAGTTTTTATCTGGGAAGATTTGATCTTGATTGGTATTGTTTTCGATAAACAAAAAGTATCCTTGGTTTGTATCATCAACTTCTCTAGATAAGGCTAAATACATAGGGTTGCCATCTATGATTTGTTTTGCGGATTGGGTCGGATCTTCAAAACTTCCTGGGTTTAAACTTCGAAACACCAAATAGATTACAAAAATCAAAAGAAAAATATCCAATAAGATGACGATTTGTCTCCATCGGAATTTGGATTTCTGATTGCCTATCGATTTCAAATACTCACGAAATTCTTCTGGCGATTTAGAATGATATCCTTTGCTCATCTTATAGTTTGCCTTTTAGGTATTTTAGCATATCACCCGCTGTTGGATAAGTTTCTGGCATCTCTCGAACTGAGTCTAAAAATGAGAGAGCAAAATACACTGAATTGGGAATATCATGACCAATTGATAGAAATCTTGCTATGATTCCCGTAAGTAAATCGCCTGTGCCCATCGTCGCAAGCATTGCATTTGGTGATTCCCAAACAAAACACAGACCATCATTTGTGACTAACAAAGAAACAAATGATTTAAATAAGATGTTTACATTGTGTTTCGTACAAAAAGGCAAAGCCACTTGGTATGCCGATTGGATGGAATTGCACTTAACTCCGGTCAATCTTTCAAACTCTCCAGCATGTGGAGTTAGTAGTATGCTACCTGAATTTGGAAACACAGCTCCCAAATCGGGAATCGCCCCTGCATCTATAACTAGCGTTTGGTCTTCATCCATGGTAAGTGAATTTAAAAAATCGGGTGATTTTGTTAAGCCGGGACCGACAACGATCGCCTTTGCTTTTTTATAAAACGGATCCATTTCTAGTCCGCTACCATCTCCGACGGTTACCATTCGGGAAGGATCATCTTGTAGGAGCAAATCACGTGTAGATTCTTCTGGAGTATAAACCTTTGTGATCCCTCCACCTAAATGTTGAAAGATGGAGGAAGAGAGAAGGATTGCACCTTGCATTCCTAAACTTCCACCATAAAAAAGCGCGGCACCATTCGTATATTTGTGAGATGTCGCCTTTCGTTTAAAAAAAGGTAAGATGGAATCGATATCAGCCTTTTCCCAATAATATCTTTGCGAAAACACTTCAGAAGATTCCAATGTTCGAATGGGAAAACCAATGCTTTCATAATATCTTGGAACAATTTGTTCATCAATGGTAAATCCTATATTTTCCCATTTTCGCGTGCCAAGCTCTTCTATGGAATCTGCCTCAATGGAATGGGACTCGGGTAGGCCCGCCTGGAATCCTGTTGCTGAATCCAAAGAAAGTTTATAGAAAAAAAGAGAGGACTCGTTGATCCATTCGATGATTTCCAAAAGATCTTCGGTTAATATCCCCTGAAATCCAGTGCCTAAGATCGCATCCACAAGTAAAATACTTCCAGGCTCAACTTCAAGCTCTACTTCAGCTAACGCAGATATGAAATTGATTTCGATGCCAGCTCTGTTGCATAAACTTGCGTAAAATTGGCTATCTTCCCTTTTGGGATCATCCATCTTAAAAATACGAACAATGTGTCCTTCTTCGTGAAGGATATTCGCTAGCGCATAACCATCTCCACCATTGCCACCCGTTCCTACGATCATCCAGATTTCTTCGGCTGTGGACCAAAGATCTTCATTGGCATGGAAGACAGAAAGAGCTGCCATTCCCATAAGAGTTGTTTGTGGGTAGCCCAATACGTCGTGTGCATACCTGTCGAGGGCTCGCGATTCCGAATTTGTAAAGAGAGGGTATGCTTTCATGAGAACCTAAATAAATTAAATTTTAAATCCAACGATATACTTCCAGAGCACCAGAACGAATCCGAACACTGTATATGTTGTCATCGGCATCAGTATATGTTTCTCTCCATTGGCCACGAGGTGGAGCAAATGGTAGGCGTTTGTTGTTGACATGATTGCCTTCATTGTCATGAACTTGCAATCGAATCGAATTCCCTTGGTCTTCCGTTTCCCACACATAAAACTCGTTATTCGAGCGTATGGAAAATAAAATTTCAGAAGGATCCTGAATTTCTTTTATAAATTTATCTTCGCCGCCAGCAAATGAATACCGAAAGATCTTTCTATATTTAAATCTTTTGTCTTTTTTTGAAAAAAAACTGAAGGAAGCAAGGACATAATCGCCTTCCGGATGGGGCAACATTCGATCCAACGTGATATCAAAATCTTTTGCTTCTGGGCTTGTAAAAACGGGCAAAGCAGATTCTTTTATGTTCCCTTTGAGTTCCCCTTCATCAAAAAAGGATAACCGCATTTCCTCGGCTATACGGTGATAAACAAATAATTTATCACCTTCCCCTGGAATGATGGACTCAATGTAACGGAAAGGCTCGGAATTTTTTCCCGAAGCACCCAACATAAACTTTACGACACCTTTTTGGGAAATTTGGACAAGGAAGGACGGTAAGATTGTTGTTCCAGATGTAGAAAAGGTTCCGCTGTAGGATTTGTAGACGTTTTCTTGTCCCTGCGGCACTTCGGCACCCTTGGACGAAATCCGGTTTTGCACAACAAGGTCACCGTCTTCGGTGAGTGCCACCATCCCAATTCCACCAAAACGAAACGGATAGTGGGGGATTCCGGAAATGGGTTTAAAATCCGGATTGCCGAGACTTGCCTCAAGCCTTCCATTTCGGTCAAAAAGCTTGATGATGGATTGTTTTGCATCGGCAAGGGCAACTACGTTTCCAGAAACGGGTAAATTGATCGGAACATTGGTCAAAACCTGGTTTACAACCACTCCCTCCCAGGTATCTGGAGTCGTTCCCAATGGAATTCGAAATAAAAGGTCATCTTTGAGGTTGTCCACCCGAAACCGTAGGCAGTGGGAGAGGGAAAAAAGGAGCAGGAGGGAAATGATGAATTGCATAGACAACCTTCCATTCCCTATTTTTTTATTTACAGCACAACTCGGTTTTCCTAGCTTGACAAGTGTCGTGTTATTTTTTAACATGAGTTGGGTCTCTTACGAAGAATCCTAAACACAGGATTTTTTTGGATATGGTTTGGTATACACCGAGGAAAACATCAGAGAAGTTTTAAATAAAATTCTCGAACCACCTCTAGCGCTTTTTTCGCTCCAAGTACAGAATCGGAAAAACCACGCCCTCATTGAGATTTCGCTGGATCACCTTGAAAGCAAAACTGGCTCAGCCAGTATGTTTGATTGCGAGGATGTTTCCAAGAGGCTCAAAGAGGAGTTGGATTTATGGGGAGAGGAGTTTGACTTCACTCTCCAAGTCTCCTCTAGTGGGGTGGAGCGTTTGCTACACCTACCAGAGGATTTGGATCGTTTCCAAGGTCTTTTAGCAAAACTAGAAGTTCTTTTGGAAAATGGAAAATGGGACAAGCGAGTCTATCGTCTTGGGCCGAGAACGGGGGACACCATCGAGCTGACACCTTATGAAAAACGAGGACCTAGGCGCAAGGTAGTGAAACCCATTCAAAAACCTTTAAGTGAAATTCGAAAAGGAAATCTATTTTTAGAATTATAAACCTATGGCTACAAAACAAGTAACGAAAGAAATCGGCCTATTCGAAGCCATCCAGCAATTTTGTGCAGACAAGTCCCTGGATCGCGATCTCGTCCTCAATGTGATTCGAGATTCTCTCCTTACTGCTTACCGTAAAAAAGTAGGTTTGGAAGTTGACTCCGAAGAGCGATGCCAAGTTGAGTTCGGACAAGAAAACAAAAACGAAATCGTCGTGAGCGTCCTAAAGGATGTAGTGTCTGGCGAACCTAAGTCCCTTGTCGAAATCAAGTTAGACGATGCCAAAGCCTTGGATCCATCTGCAGAAGCAGGGACTCAAATTCGCATCTTTGAGAAGCCGCAAGATTTATCTCGAGTTTTGTCTAGCCAAGCAAAACAAATGGTCTTCCAAAGACTCAGAGACATCGAAAAAGAAATTTTATTTGAAGAATACAAATCGAAAGAAGGGGAGCTCACTCATGGTTACTTCCAGAGATGGAAGAAGGATGCTATGAGCATTGATTTGGGAAAGGTCGAGGGCATCATGCTCAAAAAAGACCAAAACCCAGGGGAAAAATACCGACAAGGTGATCGCCTCAAAGCGATCATCTCACGAGTTGAAATTCGCCCCCGCGAACCGATGCCAGTGATTACACTTTCACGCGCCTCTGGTGACTTTGTTAAAAAGTTATTCGAGATGGAGATTCCTGAAGTTTATGATGGCATAGTTGAGATCCGCGATGTGGCTCGGATTCCTTCTTTTCGCACAAAAGTCGTTGTATTCACTTCCAAACAGGATGTGGACCCAGTAGGTGCTTGTGTGGGAATGAAAGGTGTTCGGATCCAAGCCATCGTCCGTGAACTTGGAAACGAAAGAATCGACATCGTGCTCCATTCGGAAGAGCCGAGCGTTTTTATCGCCAATGCCATCTCACCGGCAAAACCAGTTGAGGTACACGTAGACCGTAAAAGAGGAGATGCACTCGTTATCGTTCCGGACGAATCTCTTTCTCTTGCTATCGGGATCAACGGGTCCAATGTCAAGCTTGTGTCCCAACTCTCTGGATACAAAATTGACATCAAAACAGTATCACAATACAACCAGGAACTGGCTTCACCTGAAGCTAGAGAAAAACTGGACCGCCTTTTCAACGCTCAGCAAGAAGCGATGGAAGGAGAGGATCTTTCTAGCACTTCTAACGAAACAGAAGAAGAAGAGGATGATTCACTCACACCGCTCTCAGAAATTCCTGGTTTGACACCTCGAATTGTGGGATTGTTGGAAGCTGGTGGAGTCAAGAACGTCGAGACACTTTTGGATTTTAGTCCAGAAGAACTTTCTGCCATTTCTGGAATTGGCCGAACAACTGCAGATCAGATTTTAAGACTACTGCGCGAGTCAATTGAATGGGTGGAAGAGGGCTAGATTAGCAAGTATTATATGGAAGAACAAAAATCGATCAAAGAAACCCTCCAACAAGGGGCCGCTGGTGATAAGACCAAAAAGAAACTTGTCATCAAAAAAAAGCCGGGCTCTCCGGAACCCAAAACTACGTCTGCAGCGCCAGAGGTAAAATCTAGTTCTTCTTCTCCTGTTTCAGAAAAGAAAAAAGACCTAAATGAACTCATTCGTGAAGAGGCAAAACGACAAGGTGGATTGAATGCAGGCTCAGGCCCGCAAGCCCCTTCTTCAGCCTCTCCTATCGTATCTAGACCAGAACGCAAAAGGGACGAATCCATTGAGCAAGCAAGGCCAATGGACAGAAAACCAGAATCCATCCTTTCGGGTGATACAGCTTCTCCTGGATATCGAAACGCAGAAAATAAAAACCAAGCACAAACGGTTCCGGGTTTTTTCCGCAAGGAAGACCGTAACCCAATTGTTTCACGTCCTATTTCGCGACCACCTTCTGAAAATCGTGGCCCGAGCCAGGGCGGTGGCGGCGGTTACCAAGGGAATCGCGGACCAGGCCAAGGCGGTGGCGGTTACCAAGGAAATCGTGGACCAGGCCA
>VYLP01000357.1_pt1 | contig 12261 bp, 9 predicted proteins | sample 5114311 | NCBI WGS metagenome assembly VYLP01 (sample SAMN12291775, study PRJNA351875) | freshwater metagenome | isolation source: freshwater lake | place: USA: Michigan, Lansing Lake | collected 2013-08-14 | reverse complement strand
CGCCGCCGCCGCCGAGCGCTGTCGGGACTGTTACGACTGGCCAAATCACTAGGCAGTTCGCTGGGCCTGAGACATACTTGGGCCCCATGCCGACCGCGGTAGTTTTGCTCCGGCGAGATCAAACGGACCGCAACGCTCGATTCTGCTCCGAGTACATCGGGCAAAACGGTCTGGAAGCCGTCGCGCGCGAGGGGGGGCTTGCTGCGAACATGCTTCTCACGCGTTGGCCGCTTGCAGCGCCTGGGCTGGAAAGCACTCCGACTCAATGCGACCGAATGCTCCTGAACTACGACTTCAGTCGTGCTGCCGCTCTGATCGCCGCGTTCACGAAGGAAGAGGGCGGCGCGCTCGGGCAGATTGGTCCCCACATTCTCGTTCTCTACCCCGACGGAGGAGCCATTATCGTCGATGGGAGTTCCGTCCCCACCAGCGAACTCCGCCAGTGGTCGAGCGCATGGGTCGGTGCACTTCGTGCACCTCTAGCTTCGACTGCACCCCGTCCTACGGAGACCCCGACCGCCAATGCGACAAGGCAGGAAAACGTCTCGTTCTGGGAGCGAGCTCGCCGAGCCGCATACACAGCCATTCGAGGCTTAGGACGCTACGGTGAGGCCATCATGGGCGCTCTCACCTGGGCATTCGCTCCTGTTCCTGCGGAGCGGGGCTAAAGGCCCTCTGGATCGCCGATAAACAGCATCGTCGGCTAACCTTCCGCGTCGTCCTCTGGCCTGCGAAGCTAGAGGTTATTGCGACAGCCCTCGAATAACGAGGCAAATACACTCCCGCTGCACCCGTCGCCGGAGATCCTAAGTGATGATCGACCCAGAACTGCTCCGCTTGGAAGCACTTACAGAAATGCGAAAGACGCAAGTATGAGCGACTGCATCCTTGCAGCTTACTGAAGCCTAACGTCCGAGAGGAATCGTCAGCGTCCGCGGTGGGCCGAACGTGGCCTTCCTTCCCGCAAACAGGCTGCGACTTTGATTGGGTCCCGTGCGAGCTGGGGTGGGCGAACGTGGCTCCCACCAACCACGATGCCTCACACTTCGCCCGCCCGCCGCTCCAGCAGGATGACGGCCTTGTCCTGATAGGTCCCCTCGGCATAGGGCCGAAAGCCCGTCCGTTCGGCCAGCTTGAGCGAAGGCGCATTGGGCGGGTCGATCATGCAGACGGTGCGCGGAGCCTTCAGCACGCGGTCGCACCAGCCCAGCGCCGCATCCAGGGCCTCGCGCGCCAGTCCCTGTCCCTGAAACCGCGGGGCGACGCCCCAACCGAGTTCGGGCGCATCCATTGCCGGGGTGCAGGCGCGGCGATAGTCCAGCACGCCGACGGAACCGACATAGGCCCCGGTGTCCTTCAGGCGGATCGACCAGTTTCCCTGACCCAGGGCCTGCCAGTGACCAAGGTCGCGCAGCAGGCGGAACCACACCTCCTCCGTCGTCAGGGGGCCGCGTCCGGCGATAGGACGGGTGAAGCGCTCGTCGGCCCAAAGGGCGGCGAGGTCGTCGAAATCCTCGATGCGGACCGGACAAAGCATCAGCCGCTCGGTGGTCAGATCAATCATTGCGCCCGTGTCTCTCCGAACAGGCTGTCAGGGCCCGTCCCGCGTCCACGATGCGTCCGTGGCCATCGTCCGGCAAGCGGTCTCACACCTGCGATTGCGAGCCGCTCTCAATTGTCTTGAAACTAAGAATGCGTCGCAGTAAGGGTTCTGTCCTGTTCCGATTTCGAGGTTCCCGTGCGCGTCCTGCTGGTTTCCACCGCCCTTCTCACCGTCTTGATGCCGGCCGCGGCCATGGCGGAGGACCCGGTCGACCAGCTGAGCCCCATCATCGTCACCGGCGTCACGCGCGGCTATGTGGCCCTGAACTCGGTGACAGCGACCAAGACCGACACGCCCCTGATCGACGTGCCCCAGAGCGTCAATGTCATCACCCGCCAGCAGCTGGACGATCAGGCCGCCTACAGCCTGTCCGACGTCCTGCGCTATGTGCCCGGCGTCACCATCGGCCAGGGTGAGGGCAACCGCGACCAGATCACACTGCGCGGCCAGAACACCACCGCCGACTTCTTCCTCGATGGGGTGCGGGACGACGTCCAGTACTTCCGGGGTCTCTACAATCTCGAGCGGGTCGAGGTGCTGAAGGGCCCCTACGCCCTGATCTTCGGCCGGGGGGGTGGCGGCGGCATCGTCAACCGTGTGCAGAAGACGCCCCAGGCGGGCGAGATGTTCTTCGGTTCGCGCCTGTCGGCCAACAGCTTCGGCGCCTGGGACCTGTCGGCGGACCTGAATACCCCGCTTGGAGCGATGGCGGCATTTCGCCTGAACGCCGCCTATGAGGAGCTCGGGAACCACCGCGACTTCTATGAAGGCCAGCGTTTCGCGGTGAACCCCTACGTCGCCGCCGAGCTGGCCCCCGGCTGGTCGGCGGGCCTGTCGTATGAATACGTCGACGACGACCGGTCGACCGATCGGGGTGTGCCTTCGTTGAACGGACGGCCGATCGAGGGCTATCGGGAACAGTTTTTCGGTGTGCCGGGTGTCAACCGGACCACGCTGGAGGCCCAAATCCTCAAGGCACGGCTGGACGGCGAGCTGGCCGAGGGCCTGACCTGGTCGACCACGGCCCTGTGGGGCGATTTCGACAAGGCCTACACCAACGTCTACCCGAACGGCCCGGCGACCGGCCAGACAGGGACGGTGCCGCTGGCGGCCTACACCGACCCGACCACCCGCGATAACATCCTGATCCAGTCCAATCTGGTCTGGGAAACGACGACCGGGCCGCTGGAGCACAAGATCCTGTTTGGTCTGGAATACGGCGACCAGACCTCGGCGAACGCGCGCCGCAATGGCGTCCTGTCCAATCCGACCTTCAGCCTGACCAATCCGGTCTTCCCGACCGTGACCTTTCCGACCCTGTCCCGGCAGACGGAATCAACCGTTGAGACGGTCTCGGCCTATGTGCAGGACCAGATCAGCATCGGCGATCGTTTCGACATCGTCGCGGGCCTGCGCTTCGACCGTTTCGACATCTCCGGCATTGACCTGTTCGCCAATCCGGACCGGCCCTTCTCGCGCAGCGACGAAAAGGTCTCGCCGCGTCTGGGCCTGATCTTCAAGCCGGTTCCGGATCTATCGCTCTACGCCAGCTACAGCCAGTCCTTCCTGCCCCGCTCCGGCGACCAGTTCCTCAGCCTGTCGACGGTGCAGGAAAACCTGGAGCCCGAGCGGTTCACCAACCACGAGATCGGTCTGAAGTGGCAGGCCCGGCCGAACCTGATCGTCACCGCCGCCCTGTTCCAGCTGGACCGCACCAACGCCACGACGCCCGATCCGAACAACCCGCTGGTCACCATCAATGTCGGCGAGACCCGCACGACCGGGCTTGAACTGGCCGCGACCGGCAACATCACCGACCGCTGGCAGGTCAGCGCCGGCTACGCCTGGCAGGACGGCACCTTGAAGGGCAACGACTTCGTCCGCCTGGCCCAGGTGCCGGAACAGCAGTTCAGCCTGTGGAACCGGTTTGAGGTCACGCCGCGCCTGGGCCTGGGCCTGGGCGTCACGCACCAGTCCGACCAGTTCGCCGCCATCCGCACCTCCTCGGCTGCCACACGCCTGCCCGGCTTCACCCGGGTTGACGCCGCCGCCTTCTACGAGGTCTCGGACCGGGTCGAGGTGCAGCTGAACATCGAGAACCTGTTCGACGTCGACTACTTCCCCGACGCCCACAACAATCAGAACATCTCGACCGGCGCGCCGCTGAACGCGCGGCTGACGGTGTCGACGCGGTTCTGATCGGCAGGCCTACATCAGCCCCAGCGACTTGAAGCTGGTCACGCCCTCGCGGCCGACGATCAGATGGTCGTGGACCTCGATCGACAGCGACTTGGCCGCCTGGACGATCTGTTTGGTCATCTCGATGTCGGCCCGGCTCGGCGTCGGGTCACCGGACGGGTGGTTGTGGACCAGGATCATGGCGGCGGCCGAGACCTCCAGCCCCCGCCGGACCACCTCGCGGGGATAGACCGGGGCGTGATCGACCGTGCCCCGGTTCTGCACCTCGTCCAGGATCAGCTGGTTCTTCTTGTCCAGATACAGCACCCGGAACTGCTCGCGCGGCTCGTGCTGGAGGGCGACCCGAACATAGGCCAGCAGCGCCGTCCACGACGAGATCACCGGTCGCTTCACCGCCGGTTCCTTGGCTACGCGCTGGGCTACCTCGTGCAGGGCCGCGAGATCGAGCGCCGTCTCCACCCCGATCCCCTTGACGCGCCCCCTGGTGTCCTCGGCCCGCACGGTCATCAGCTCCTCGACCGAGGCCGCCAGCACCGCCGCCAGCGACCCGAACCGGGCCAGCAGCGCCTTGGCGATCGGCTTGACGTCGCCCTGCGGCTGGCTACGGAACAGGAACAGCTCCAGCAGTTCGTAATCCGGCAGATGGTTCAGCCCCGCCGTCCGCGCCCGGTGACGCAAACGCTCGCGGTGGCCGGCGTGGTGAGGGACGGGGCGGTGACCCGGCATCGGCGCGACTGCCGCCGTTCGCTCCGGGAAGCTCAGAACTGTCGCACCCGCCTGCATGAGCCACCCTCGTCCGTCATCCGTCCCGCCAGGAGAGCATGGCAGAACAAAGACAGAACGTCCAGTGGCCTCAGTTCGGACGGAACAGGCCGGCCGGGCTGGCGGTGAAGATCTCCACCCCGTCCTCGGTCACGCCGACGGTGTGCTCGCACTGGGCCGACAGGGACTTGTCGCGGGTCACGGCGGTCCAGCCGTCGGACAGGACCTTCACGTGCGGCTTGCCCAGGTTCACCATCGGCTCGACGGTGAAGAACATGCCCGGCTTCAGCACCGCGCCCTCGCCCTTGCGGCCATAGTGCAGGACGTTGGGACTGTCGTGGAACAGACGGCCGATTCCGTGGCCGCAGAAGTCGCGCACCACGCTCATGCGGTTGGCCTCGACGTGGCGCTGGATGGCGAAGCCGATGTCGCCGAACGTGTTGCCGGGCTTGACATGCTCCAGACCCAGCGCGAGCGATTCATAGGTCACGTCGACCAGCTTCTTCGCCCGGGCATTGATCTCTCCGACCGCATACATGCGGCTGGAGTCGCCGTGCCAGCCGTCGACGATGACGGTGTGGTCGATGTTGACGATGTCGCCGTCCTTCAGCACCCGGTCGCCCGGAATGCCGTGGCACACCACGTGATTGATCGAGGTGCAGACGGTCTTCATGTAGCCCTTGTAGCCGAGGCAGGCGGGCAGGGCGCCCCGGTCCAGGGTGAACTGGCGGATGCGGTCGTCGATCTCCTGGGTCGTCACGCCCGGCACGACATAGGGCGCGATCATGTCCAGCGCTTCGGCCACCAGCCGGCCGGCCGCCCGCATGCCCTCGAAATCCGCGGGGTCGTCGTAGATGCGGATGGCACTGGTGCGAACCAGGGCGTCGGCTTCCAGCTCGGGTGTTTCGTACATGCGTCGGGTCTCGGGTGGTCCGTCCGGGACCGTATCAGGGCGTCAGATGGCGACGATAGCACAGAACCTCAAGCGGTTTGAGACCTTGCGCACAAGCCCGGAGGGCATAGCTGATCGACATGACACAAACCGCCCCTACCGCCGCCGTCCTGATCATCGGCGACGAGATCCTGTCGGGCCGGACCGCCGACACCAATCTGAACACCATCGCGCGGTTCCTGGCGGCGCTGGGCATCGACCTGATGGAAGCCCGCACCGTCGGCGACCGGGAAGACCAGATCGTCGGAGCGCTGAACGCCCTGCGTCACACCCACGACTACGTCTTCACCACCGGCGGCATCGGGCCCACCCATGACGACATCACCGCCGACTGCGTGGCGCGGGCCTTCGGCATCGGCATTGCTGAGCATCCCGAGGCCCTGGCGATCCTGGAGCGCCGCTATGGCGACGAGCTGAACGCGGCGAGGCAGCGAATGGCGCGCATTCCGGACGGTGGCGTGCTGATCGCCAATCCGGTCACCGACGCGCCGGGGTTTCAGGTCGAGAACGTCTTCGTCATGGCCGGCGTGCCAAAGATCATGACCGCGATGCTGGAGGACGTCGCGCCCCGGCTGCGCACCGGCGCGGTGGTCCACGCGCGGACGCTGCGGGTCACCGGCGTGGGCGAAGGAACGGTCGCCGCGACGCTGTCCGAGGCCGCTCGCGCCAACCCCGACCTCAGCTTCGGCAGCTATCCGTTCGGGGCCGGCTCCCAGGGCGAGATCGGCACGAACCTGGTCGTGCGCGGGCGCAACGCTGCGGCCGTCGAGGCCGCCATTACCGCCCTTTCGGACCGGCTGACGGCCGACGGCATCGCGGCCGTCTTGCAGCCCACCTAGTCCAGCTCCGGCCCGCCCGTCGGGTCGCGCGGATCCAGCGGCAGGCCCGCTGCCTGACGGCGCTTCAACACCCGGAGCCAGCCGTGCATGGCCTCGCAATCCAGACCGTGCATCATCAGCCGATAGCCCGCCTGCAGCGTCGACAGCGCCACCAGCGGATGGCCGTTCTTGACGAAGCTCATGTGGTAGTCGGTGCCCAGGATCCGGCCGATATAGACGCCCACGATCTCGTCCAGCTGCAGCGAATGGCTGGCCCGCATGAAGTCGGCGCGCGGCAGCATCAGCGCATAGAGCGGCGTGTAGAACTCCACCGCCGTCTGGATGTCGATCCTGTTCAGCTGGCCCGTCGGGAATCGTTCGAACTCGGGGTCGATGTCCGAGATCATCGAGAAATCGACCCGCTCCGGCGGCATGATCTCCTTGCCGGCGGCACGCAGGGCCAGGTTCAGCTCGATGATGAAGTTGAAGACGTTCAGGTCATGCTGGAGGAAGACATTGTCCTCCAGGTCCTTGAGCGTCAGGGGCTTCAGCGGGACGGTCTTGACCAGATCCGGGTCGATCCCGGCATTGGCCTTCATGAAGGCGAGCAGCTCTGTTCCGACGTGAAAGTGACGCAGGATCAGGGTGTTGCACTCCGGGCTGCCGAACACGCGCAGCCCCCAGTGGATGGACTTGTGCAGCAGGCCGTTCAGGTTCGGGTATCGGGGCGAGATCGCCCGCAGCACCTTCACCAGGCCGAAAAACAGGAACACCAGCGGGCGGCTGACCGGAAACAGCCACCGCCGCGACCACGACCGGGCCCCCATGAGCAGCGCTCGCTTGGCCTGCGGGTCGATGGGAAGGGAGTGATCCAGATACAGCGCCAGCCACGGGTCCGGATCGTTCGCGTCATAACGGCGAGGATCGAAGGGATCGTTCTTCCACGCGGTCGCGCCGTCCGACAGGCTCAAACCCCTATCTCCTCGATCTGCAGCGCATAGAGCCGCGCGGTCACCTTCGCGGTCATCACGATCCGCTCCGCCACGGCCTCATCGGGCAGGACCATGCGCAGCATCTCCTCGAACTCCGCCATGTGCTCGGCGTCGTTCTCGCCGTGATACAGCAGGAAGCGCACCGCCTCGTCCGGCAGGGCCAGCCGCTCCTTGACCTGACGCCCCCAAGGCGCGGCCTTGATCGAGCCCAGGCCCTCGATGACGAACATGGCCCCCAGCAGGCCGAAGGGATCGGGCCTGGACGCCTCGTGGAACATCCAGGCCGACAGGGCCTCGGACCCGACGTTCTTTTTCGCCGAGCGGATGACCGACAGCTCGCCGCCCGAGGCCACGAAGTCGGCTTCCAGCAGGCGGAAGTCGCGATGCTCCGTCACCGCATGGCGCATCAGGGTGGAGCGCAGCTCCAGATGCCCCTCTCCGATATTGGACGCCGCGCGCGACATCCACAGGGCCCCTTCCTTCACCTGCTGGCGCAGATTGATGAGGAAGGCGTGATAGTCCTCAATCTCGAACCGCCCGCGCGTGAGCTTGCGGATGAGCGGCGTCGCCTCCAGCCGCTGTTCGAAATCCGCGAAGACCAGGGCGAGCTTCCTCAGGGTGTCCGCCACAGGGTCGTCGATCCGCGCGCCGTCCGCCATCACACCACCTCGCACATCGCAAAACCCACCATGGCTCGCCCGCTCTCGGGCACGATCAGCAGAACCCGCTCGCCCCGCTTCGCCCGTCCGGACTTCAGGAAGGCGTCCAGCATGACCCAGATCGAGGCCGCGCCGATATTGCCGACGGTGGCCAGGTTCGAGAACCACCTGGATTCCGGGATCATCGCGGCGGTGCTCTCCAGAAGCCCGACGATCTCTTCGCGCAGCGACCGCGCCGAATAGTGGCACAGCAGGTGATCGACGCGGGCCGGGTCGATCCGGCCCGTGTCGACCTTCTCCAGCCAGACGCCGATCCAGGCCCGGATGACGATCTTCAGAAGCTCGAAGTCCTGAACCAGCGCTACTGAACCCGCTGCATGGGCCGCGACCGGCCCGGCGTGGCTCCAGGCCGTGCGCATGTCCGACCGGTCCGCGAAGGTCGAACCCGCCCACATGCAGGGATCGAAGCGCCCCGCCAGCGAGGTCAGGTCGATCCACTCGATCTTGAGCGACAGGGCGTCGGTTCGGGGCCTGGGCTCCAGCACAACGGCGCCCGCCCCGTCCGACAGGGTGAACCGCAGGAAATCCGCCTCGACCCGCGCCCGCCCCTTGGCGTCGACCAGCGTGGTTCCTTCGTAGAACTCGGGCCGGAACCAGCGCGACGAGAACTCCCCGGCCGCCGTCGCCGCGACCTCGGCTTCCCCGGCCCGAACCGAAAGCCAGGCGTGCTTGAGCGCCGTCAGGGCGGAGGCGCAGACCGACTGGTGACTGGCGATCTCCATCGGGCCGCAGCCGAGTTCGCCATGCACCGCCGCTGCATGGCCGGGGACCAGATAGTCGCCCTGGGTCGTCGCCGTCGCCAGAAAGTCGAGATCGGCAGCCGCCAGCCCCGCGTCGTCCAGCGCGGCCCGCAAGGCGTCGGCCGTCATGGAGGCGTTGGAATGCAGCGGCCGGCCGTCAGCATTGAGGGCATAGTGCCGCGTCTTGACCCCGTTCCAGCGCAGCGCCCGGCGGCCGACCGCTGAGGACCGCCCGCCGATCCGGCCGATGAAGGCCTCCATCGCCTCCACGGCGACCGGCTCGCCTGGCAGGAAGGCCCCCGTCCCGGTGATGAAAACGTCCCTGAGACGCGCGTCACTCATGCCGCCCTATGGGCACGGTTTGGCTCCTGACGGCAAGCTCACGATCCCTGACTTCAGCGCGATCGCTTACTCCTGTTTTCTTTCGTCATTCCGGGCGGAGCGCAGCGCAGACCCGGAACAGGGCGGCGCCGAAGCGAAGCGCAGGCGAAATGCGTCAGCAGCATCGTGCGGGACAGTTTCGCGCTCTCGCGCGCCACCCTGTTCGGGGTCTCTGGTCGCTTCGCTCCCGTCGCCCGGAATGACGAAAGGGGAAGTCGAAGCGCGCGACGGCTGGCCTATCCCTCGATCGACACCACCGGCCCGGCTTCGACTGGGCGGCGCGCGGTGCGACGCCGTGACAGCCAGCCCTTGATCCGGTTCTGGATCGGCTGATCGATCAGCGCATGGAAAACGAAGGCGAAGACGAAGGCCGCCAGAACCCCCAGCGCCCACAGCCCCCACTGCACGCCGACCGGCAGGGCGAAGCGGGCGATCAGCACATTGACCACGCCGAACCAGGCGATGCGCACCGGCTCATTGGTGATGAACATGGCGAAGGAGACCACGCTGGCCTTTTCGACCCACTTCGACGGGCGCGTCACCGGAATGGCCCCGGCCGCCAGAAGGATCAGGCTGATGAAGACGATGGAGATCAGGGCGTGCTTGTCGAAGGCCTGCACGGTCGCCAGCCCCACCACGGCCGCCACGCCGACGATCCGGGCCAGACGCGGCGCCACGAACACCCGCTCCGACACCACCGCCAGCGCCATGCCCAGCAGGAACAGCGGCAACGCCCGCCACACGCCGTACATCATCGGCATCTGGTAGACAGGATAGCCCAAGAGGCTGTGCGTCAGCGCGTTAGCGAGAAGATAGAGCCCCGCCGCGGCGATCAGCGCCGTCCACGGCCCGGCCCGCTTTAACGCCATCAGGATCCACGGAAAGGCGAGGTAACAGCCGAGCAGCGCCGAGATCGACCAGCTGGGCGCGTTCCAGCCCAGCCCACCATAGACGCCGAAAGACTGAACCAGAGCCGCCTGCGCCGGCAGCTGGTCCCAGGCGAACCATTCGGGATTGCGCGGCGCAAAGCCGACCGCCGTTCCCACGACGACCAGGGCCACCAGCCCCACCACCATGATCAGATGGGCCGGATAGACCCTGAGGAACCGCTTCAGGAAGAAGTCGCCCGGTGACGTCCGGCCCGAAGCGACCGAGCCGCCATAGACCCGCATCAAGACGTAGCCGGAATCGATCAGGAAGAAGTTGGTCAGAAGGAACCCGCCCCGCTCGAACACGGGATGCAGCGCCTCGGCCAGGGGCACCGGCCCCGCCGCCTGGAAGTGATGCAGGATGATCAGGGAGGCCACGATGAAGCGCAGCGCATCCAGCCACCCGCCGCGCGCGATGGGCGGTGTCTCGTTTCGGGTCGAAATCGCGGTCCAGACCATGGAAAGTCCCTGTTCTGGCGGCTCCGGCGCAAGGGTCGGGCCGCAGCCTTGCCGCCCGCGACACTTGCGCTAACCTGACCGGCGACCGGGGGGCGAATGACCGACGAGGATCCGCGCGAGGGCCGCATCCGGCTGGGCCGCCGCCGCAAGGAGGCGGTCGAGACGCTGGACGCCATCGAGATGGCCGAAGAGGCCATGGAGCAGGCCGAGCCGACCATGGGTCCGCCGGACCCCGCCGTCCTGCTGGTCGAGGAACAGCGCCGCCTGATCAAGGCCCAGGTCTCCAACGAGCGCATGGGCTTCGTCCTGCGCGTCATGACCGCCTGCGTTGGCCTGGCCTTCGTAATTGGCTTGTGTGGAATGGTCTGGACGGCGTCTCAATCGAGAGCCGTTGTCGTGAACCCGTTCGACAGCCCCTTTGCACTGACCCACCGCGGGCACTCCGGCCAGGTCATCGCGCGCGGGGTCTCCGACGTCATCATCACCATCAACCGTGAGGCCCGCTACGGCGAACAGAGCCGGGCTGTCGCCCTGACCTGGACCCGGGACACGGCGGTCGTGGTGCCGACGACCGGTGTATCGATCGGTGACATCGACAAGCTGTTGCGCACCTGGTTTGGCCAGGAAACCAACATCACCGGATCGGTCACGGTCAGCACGACCGGCGTAGTGTCCCTGACGATTCGCGCCGATGGCGTTCGTGCGCAAACCTTCACCGGTCCCGAGTCCGACATGCCGCGCCTTATCCGCGAGGCCTCAGAATACATGTACGGTCAGTTCCAGCCGGAGCTGTTCACCTGGTACCTGCTGCAGACCCAGCGCTATGAGGACGCCGAGGCTTTCTTGCCTGGCGCCTATGCCCAGCACCCTGAGTCGCGCGGGGCGCTGGCTCGTTACTGGGGCATCATGCTGAGTTCCCTGGGGCGGCCAGAGGAGGCGGCCGAGAAGCTGCGCCTGTCGATCCGCGCCAATCCCGACAACGAGTCCGCCTGGGACATGCTGGTCGGCGTCCTGTTCGATACGGAGGGCGAAGAGGCCGCCTACCGCGTCGGCCGCGACATGGCCGCCCGAACGGCAGAGGACGGCGAGCCGATGGAGAGCGAGTCCTACCTGCTGCTGCTCCGCGACTGGACCCGCCTGGTCGAAATCGGCACGGGCGACATCGCTGAGACAGGCGGCGAGAACGCGCTGGGCGGGCAGGAAATCACACTCGCCGACGCCGAGGCCAATCGGCATGATTTTGTCCATGCCCGCACCCTGTTGCGTGCCGGCCGGGTCGGCTCCCCCGAGGTCGCGGCCACCGGCCACATGGTCGACACCTATGAGGCGCTCGAAAGCGGCGATACGGCCCGCGCGCTCGCGGCCATGCAGGCGCTGGACGCGCTGTGGCAGGCCGACGGCGACGTCGCCTACGCCTTCTACGAGGCCCCTTGTTACCTCGGGCTGACGCTGGGCCTGAATGGCAGCCGCCAGGAAGCCGAGGCCGCCTTCGCGCGCGCCGACCGCCTCATCGCCTGCGCCGCCTTCCGCGCCGATGTGCTGGAGGCCCAAGGCCTGACCGCCGAGGCCGACCGCCAGTATGGCGTGGCCATTCGGCTGGCCCCGTCCCTGCCCTTCGCCTACCAGCGGCGGGGGCTCGCACTGCTGGCCCGCGGCGACCACGCCCGCGCCGTCACCCGCTTCCGCGACGCCCATCTGCGCGGGCCG
>VYLP01000354.1_pt1 | contig 12410 bp, 11 predicted proteins | sample 5114311 | NCBI WGS metagenome assembly VYLP01 (sample SAMN12291775, study PRJNA351875) | freshwater metagenome | isolation source: freshwater lake | place: USA: Michigan, Lansing Lake | collected 2013-08-14 | reverse complement strand
CCACGATGGCCGCCAGAGCAGGCGGCGCGCTCTGGACCGGGTCGCCTCCGGCCCGGGCGCGCCGCCTGCTCTGGCGGCCATCGTGGTGGGGCGCGACGGACCGCTCTGGACCGGGGCGCGGGGCGTGCGCCGCGTCGGATCAGCCGACACCGCGACGGTGGGCGATCTCTGGCATCTGGGCTCGAACACCAAGGCCATGACGGCGGCGCTCTATGGTCGCCTCGTCGACGCAGGCCGTGCCGACTGGGGCGCGACCCTGTCTCAACTCCTGCCCGACGTGACGATGCACGAGGCCTGGCGCGACACGCCGCTGACCGCGGTCATGGGCCATGTCGCCGGTCTGTCGGACGATACCTCGATGGGCCGTTCCTGGCTGATGACGGCCCGCGCCGATCCGCGCAGCCTGGCCGAACAGCGTCGCGCCCTGGTCGAGGCCATGCTGGCCGTGCCACCGGCCGGGACGCCGGGCACCTTCGCCTATGGCAATGCCAACTACGTCGTCCTGGGCGCGGTCATCGAGACCATCACCGGCCAGCCGTGGGAAGACGTCCTGCGCACCGGGCTGTTCGCGCCGCTCGGCATCACCACCGGCGGCTTCGGCGCGCCGCAGGGCAACCAGCCCTGGGGCCACAGCGGCGGTCGGGCGATCGATCCGTCCGGCTCCTTCTCCGACAATCCCCTGGCGCTCGGTCCGGCGGGAACGGCGCATATGGCGTTGGCCGATTATGCGCGGTTCCTCGCCGTGTTCCTCAATGACGGGGGTGGTTTCCTCTCGCCCGAGACCCTCGCGGTCCTGACCCGGTCCGTCGGGCAGGGTCGCCCGCCCTATGGCGGAGGGTGGCTGGTCCTGGGCGGGCAGCCCTGGGCCGGCGGACCCGCCCTGGCCCACGATGGCTCCAATACGATGTGGTACCTGTCGACCTGGGTCGCGCCGGGCATCGGCCGGGCCTTCGTCGCGGCCTCCAATGACGGAAACGCCGGGGCCCAGGCCTGCCGCCAGTTGGTCCCGGGCCTGATCCAGGCGGGCTGAGCGGTTGACGCTGGCGGATCGAACCGCCGCGCTTCATGTTCAAGGGGCATGAAGCGCGACTTCGCCGATTTCTGGAACCTGCTGTGGGAGGTGGGGCTGGCGCTGTGCGCGGGCTTTGCCTTGCTGAACGCCTTTGCCCCGCCCCAGGACCTGCCGTGGAAACCGCTGGATCTGAACCGTCCGATCGGCCAGGCGACGGCGGCCCAGGTGGCCGATTTCGCCGTCTCCTTCTCCGCACCGGACGAGGAGGTCGAGGCCGTCACCGCCGCCTGTATCCAGACCCTGAGAGAAGCGGGCGTCGAGGTTCGCCGCGCCGAGGACATCGATGGCGGTGACTTCTGTCAGGTGAGGAACGCTGTGGTCATCACCGGCGGTGCCGTGACCCCGCTCACCCCCGGCAATCTGGCCATGCAGTGCCCGCTGGCGGTGCGCTATGTGATCTGGGACCGGCAGGTTCTGAGGCCCGCCGCCCAGGCTGCCTATGGCTCCACACCGGTTTCGGTGAACAATTTCGGCACCTATTCCTGCCGTCGCATCTATGGCTCAGTCGATCCGGCCGACCGCCCCAGCGAGCACGCGCGGGCCAATGCGCTGGACGTCGGGTCCGTCACCCTGGCGGATGGGCGCACCGTCTCGGTTCAGGCGGACTGGGGCGGTCAGGGACCTCAAGGCGTTGAAGGGGCAGGGTTTATCCGACGCATACGCGACGGCGCCTGCCGGGTGTTCTCGACCGTCCTCAGCCCCGACTACAACGAGGCCCACGCCGACCATCTGCACCTGGACGGTGCCCCAAGGGGCCTGTGTGCCTGATTTCACATAGGCTTGATCGCCTGATGCGCGAATCGATTCCGATTGACCGAGCTTGACGGCTGTTAGACAACGTTCGCGCAATCCGGATTTCGCGTGGGGTCCACACCTGCGTTTAGCTCCTTCTATGAACGAGCCTGTCCAGATGGATTGTCGGACCCCTTGAACAGGGTGTTCGCCTGGAAGAGCGCGTTTATGGAGACGCACAATGCCGACCGGAACGGTCAAGTGGTTCAACCCCACCAAGGGCTTCGGCTTCATTCAGCCGGAGTCCGGCGGCGCCGATGTGTTCGTGCACATCACCGCCGTCCAGAAGGCGGGCCTCGCCGGCCTCGATGAAAACGCCAAGGTCGAGTACGAGCTGGAGTCCCAGCGCGGCAAGACTTCGGCCGTGAACCTGAAGGTCCTCTGATCCTCACCGATCAGGGTCGCCGATAGCGATCACGCGGGCGCGGTTCCTTCGGGGGCCGCGCCCGTTTTCGTTGGACCGGGCCCTCTCGCGTTCGACCACTGCGCCAGCACGATGGCGGCCATGACCAGGGCTGCGCCCATGGCCTGAACCGGCGACAGGATCTCGCCGAAGATCAGCCACCCCAGAAGCCCGGCCACGATCGGCTGGATCAGGATGGTCACGGCGGTGATGGAGGCGGGCAGTCGCCCCAGCGCCCAGGCCACGCCGCCCTGTCCAGCCACATGCATCAGCCCCATGCCGACGCAGGCCGCCCAGCCCGCGGCCGTCGCGGGGACCATGTCCTCGCCCAGCGTCAGGGCCACGCCCCCCATCAGCGGCAGACCCGCCAGCGTCGCCCAGAAGGTGACCTTCAGCGCCCCGGCCGTGCTCCGCGCGAACTTCACCATCAGGAAATAGCCCGCGTACCAGAAGGACACGAGCAGCGAGAGGAAGTCCCCCAGCGGCGGATTGGTCCCCTGACCGCTCGCCTTGCCCGCCGCCATCGCCCAGGCCCCGGCCATGGCGAAACCCAGCGCCAGCAGGAACAGCCGCGCGGGCTTCTCCTTGAAGAACAGCCACCCGATCAGGGTCACGACGACGGGCGTCAGGTTGCACAACACCGTGGCGTTGGCGACCGAGGTCATGACGATGCCGTAGTGCCAGAACGACAGATCCAGCGCGAAGAACAGCCCCGCCAGCAGCATCCACTTGGACGGCCGCCCGATCCCTTCGCCGCCGGGCCGCGCGACCAGAATGAACAGCAACGGCATGGCGAACAGGAACCGCCAGAACCCCGCCGCCGCCGGCCCGGTCTCGGTCAGCCTGACAAGGATCGGCGCCAGCCCCAGGATCGACGCCGAAGCCAGCACGACCAGCAGGGGAATCAGACGGGGGGCGGGGGCGATCATTCAAGGTCGCATACGCCGTTCCCTTTCTCGGCGGGAGAGGGTTCAGGGGTCGTGGCGTTGTTCTTCCTGGGCCGCATGCCGGCGACAGACGATTTGGGGCTAGCGCCTTCTCAGCGCCGTCGGGTCAAAGACCGCTCTCGACCCAGAGCAGACCTTAGCCGGGCATGCTTTCTAGGTCACCTCGGTAGGCTGGCCACCAGTCGACCCGCGCATGCCGTTCGCTATGGTGGACGGTCACACCGCAGGCTGCTGCTACCATCGTTCTACGCCCCTCTGCGGCTACGATCTCTTCGAGCCTCGAGCGATTGCACGCCAGAGGAGCAGCCCTCCCAGGATTATCATGGGAAGGGAGTAGAACTGCCCACGCGTCAGGCCGAGGATCAGTGTGGCGTCTGGTTCTCGCGTAAGTTCCACGAGCGCTCGCAGGACGCCATAGCCGCCGACAAACACACCGGCCAACAGGCCCTGCCGGGCGCGGACCGTGGGGAAGCGGATCAAGAGATTGATCACGACAAATAGCAGAACGCCTTCGAGCGCGGCTTCATAAAGCTGGCTAGGATGACGCGGCTGGGGGCCAGCGCCAGGGAAGACGAAGCCCCACGGGACCTCGGTCGGACGCCCCCAGAGCTCCCCGTTGATGAAGTTGGCGATCCGGCCAAGGAAAAGCCCGATCGGGGCCACGGCGGCCAGGATGTCCGCCAAGCCTAGCAGCGGGAGACCGCGCCTGCGGCAGAACAGGATCGCCGCCACGAGCACGCCCAGAAAGCCTCCGTGGAAGGACATGCCGCCCCGCGAGAGAAGGAAGATGTCCAGCGGGTTCTCGATGTAGTGCGGAAAGTTGTAGAAGACGACGCTGCCTAGGCGACCGCCGACAAGGACCCCAACCGTCGCCCAGAAGGTGAAGTCGTCGATGTCCGACGGCTTGACGCCGTATTCGGGATATTGGGCGGCGTGACGACGCCCAAGGAGCATCCCGAGCAGGATGCCGACCAGGTAGGCGAGGCCATACCAGCGCAGATCGAGCGGTCCGATCGACAGCGCCACGGGATTGAGGTCGGGAAACGGCATTCAGCGCTCCGTGGGGCTTAGCGGCGTCACGTGATCATCGACATAACGCCCGGCCAGATTAGCCCGATGCCAATCGCAGCCCCTAGGGGGATCGGCCAAACGCCGAGGATCACGAAGATCAGAAGGTCGACCGCCACGAGGGAAGCTGAAAAGCCGAGACCTGCCCCGAGGTAGGCGAAGCCGAGATGAGGGGTAGCAGCACGCCGCAGAGCGGCGTGAGCAAACAGCGCCCCCGTTCCAGCGATCACAGCGTAAGCCAACGCAAGAAGCATGGCGCGACACTACCTTGTCGATGGTCCGCTTCCCACCCACTGCAGCCATTCAGCGTGTCCGCTTTCCGCCGACACCTGGCACGCGAAGGACGAAGATTATCAGGCGAAACCCAGCTCTGCCCGTAACTCCCGCGCTGTCACGCCCGCCTCCCTCAGGGCCATCAGGGTCACTGACCCATCCCGCTTCGCATACCGCTTCCCGTCCGGCCCCAGCAGCAGGCGGTGGTGGCGATAGACCGGCGTTGGCAGGTCCAGCAGGGCCTGCAGCACGCGCTGGATGGAGGTCGTCTGGATCAGGTCCTCGCCCCGGATGACGTGGGTCACGCCCTGTTCGGCATCATCGACCACCGAGGCGATGACATAGCCCGCGCCGATGTCCTTTCGCCCCACGACCATATCGCCCAGGGCTTCGGGCCGGGCGGTCCTGACCCCCGTATCGGAGGTCTCCTCCACCCAGGTCAGGCGGTCGAAGCCACCCAGCCGATCCCGCGCGGCGGCCAGCGACAGCCGCCAGGCGAAGGGCTTGCCTTCCGCCAGAAGCGCCTCCTCCTCGGCCGCAGGCAGGGGGCCACCGGTGAAGGCTCCCGCGTCGGCCGGATCATCCGCATGGGGCGCGCCGCCCGCCAGCGCCATCAGCTCCTTCCTCGTGCGAAAGCAGCGATAGAGGACCCCCATCTCGCGCAGGCGATCCAGCGCCGCGTCATAGGCCGGGCGGCGTTCGGACTGGCGCATCACGGGCCCGTCCCAGTCCAGGCCCAGCCAGCGCAGATCCTCGATCAGGGCCGTCTCATACTCCGGCCGGCACCGGGTGAAGTCGGTGTCCTCGATCCTCAGCAGGAACCGCCCGCCCGCCGCGCGCGCCGCGGTCCAGGCCGTCAGGGCCGAAAAGGCATGGCCCCGATGCAGCAGGCCCGTGGGCGAGGGGGCGAAGCGGGTGACGAAGCTCACGCCCTCACATCCGGGCGATCGCCCCGGCCGCCTCCGCCGCGTGAACGACGGCGTCGAGGGTCGCGGACGGATCGCCGTCGAACTGCACCTTCAGATGCTGAAGCGCGAAGCGACGCTGGCCGGCGATCCAGGCGTGGATCTCGCGACCCACGGCCGTGGTCTCGGGGAAGGGCCTGCCCGTGACCTGATAGAGCGTCAGCGTCGGCCGATCCGGCAGGGCGAAGGCCGGCACGACCGGCTTGGCGCGATGCTGTTGCCGGGCCGCCGCGTCGCGGAAGGCGGGCGAGGCGAGGATCTCGGCCAGCACAGGTCCCAGGGCCGCGACGGCCGCCCCGAACGCCTCCGGGTCCCGATCCGCCGACGGCAACCAGGCGCGGAACGCGGGGTGATCACGCGCCATCTGGTCGATCAGGGTCAACAGCGCCCGGCCGGTCAGGGCCTTGACCGTGAAGCTGACGTGCAGCGACGGCGCATCCACCGCGATCGCGTCGTGATAGACGCCGCGCGGCATGTAGAGCAGGTCGCCCGGCCGCATCGTGATGGTCGTGACCAGCCGCCCCCGGCTCTTTTCGATGTCGGCGTTGGTCAGGCCGGGCGGATAGTCCAGCGGATCCTCGACCCGGCCCTCATAGATGTTCCAGACCTTCTCGCCCTCGGTCTGGACGGCGAAGACGTCGTGGACGTCATAGTGGGTGCCCAGAACCTTGCTCTCCTTGAAGGAGCAGAAGACGCTGGCCCCGACATTGGCCCCCAGCGCCTCTCCGATCGCGGCACCGGCCCGCGTGATCGGGGCGTGCAGCGTCAGCATGTCGTTGACCAGCAGGCTGGCCCCAGCGCCCAGCATCAGCTCGACCATCTCGGGATCCGGCCGCCAGACCGGGCCGTGGGTCGAGGGCCGCGTGCGGCAATACTGTTCGGGCGGCACATCGACCTGACGGTGCAGCATCTGCAGACGGTCGTTATCCCAGATGTTGGTCTGGCCCAGCAGGGTGTTGAAAGCCGCCCACGTCAGCAGACCGCGCCTCGGCGCGTCGCCGGAGGCGGGGATGTGCAGGGGCTGACGGCCCAGATGCCCGCTTCGAAAGGCCTCGACGCCGATCGGGGCCAGGAGATCGTCGAAGGTGTCCATGACCGTTTTCTAGGGGCAGGCGAGGGCGCTGTCGACGCGATCGGCGCGCCTCGGCCTGACCGTCAGGCCGCCCTGATGGCGCCCGCGTCTTCGGCCGCACGAACCGCCGCGCGCAGTTCGGCCTCTGGCACGAAGTCGAACTGGGCGATCAGGTCCTCCAGCGCGAAGCGGGGCTGATCCAGCGCCCAGCCCAGGGCGATGGCCACGGTCCCGGAAAAGGCCGGCGGGGCGGCCGGACCCCGGGCGTAGAGCGTCAGCGGCGGACGATCCGGCAAGCCATAGCCGGGCTCGGCCGGGACCCGCCGCCCTTGCATGACCGAGGCCTCCTCCAGCATCAGGTCGCTGGTCGCCAGCGCCTGAAGCCGGCGTCCGATCTCGGCCAGCTGGGCGCGCAGGACCGCCCCGTCCCCCATCGCCGCCGGGCGCAGGAAGTGGCGGAACACGGGATCATCCTTCACGATCGCCTCGACCCGCTTCATCAGGTCCAGCCCCGTGGCCGGCGTGATCGAATAGGTGACGTGCAGCGACGCCTCCTCGGTCGCCAGCGCCTCGTGGTACCAGCCGCGCGGCAGATACAGAACGTCGCCGGGCCGCATGCGGACCTGCTCCATCACCTCGCCGCGCTGGCCCGCGATCCAGGACCGGGTCTCCTCGCTGTCCACCGGAAAGCTGACCGGGGCATCGGCCCGGTTGCGATACAGCGTCCAGATCTTCTCGCCCGCGCACTGAACCGCGAAGACATGGTGGGTGTCATAGTGGGTGCCGAACGCCTGCACGCCTCCGAACGAGCAGTACAGATTTGCGCTGACCTGTCCGGCGAAGGCCTGTCCAAGGGCCGGCGTCATGGCCCGGACCGACGGGATCAGGTCCTGCACCTCGTCCAGGATCAGACTGGCCCCCTGCGCCAGCATCAGCTTGACCTTGGCGGGCGAGGGGCGGCTGACGGGGCCGGCTCCGGTCGCGGCCTCGTGGCAGTACTGGCGCGGCGGCACGCGCTGGCCGTTGAAGACGACCTTCAGGTTCTGGGTTGTCCAGATCGACGTCTGGTCCAGCAGCGCATTGAACCGGTCCCAGTCCAGCAGCGCCGCCTTGGCCGCGCCCGCCTGCGCCGGAATGTGCAGCGGTTTCCGGTCGTCATAGTCGGCGTGGAACACCTTGGGGGTGATCGGGGCCAGAAGATCGTCCAGAGTGCGCATGGGCTGCGACGCTAGCGGTTCGGCCCGACGACCGGAAGCGCCCATGTCCCTCAGCCCCGCCGACCTCGCCGCCGCCCGCCAGCATCTGGCGGATCGCGACCCGGCGCTGGCCCGGGCGCACGCCCAGACCCCGCCGTTCGAATGGCGGGTCCGGCAGGCGGGGTTCGTGGGCCTGTTCCGCATGATCGTGGAACAGCAGGTCTCGGTCGCCTCGGCGGCGTCGGTCTGGGCGCGGCTGCAGGCGGGACTGGGCGAGATCACGCCGCAGGCTCTCCTGGCGCATGACCTGGACAGCCTTCGCGGCATGGGCCTGTCGCGGCAGAAGGCGACCTATGGCCAGGGCATGGCGCTGGCCCAGGTCGAGGGGCGCATCGATCTGGATCACCTGTCGACGCTGGACGACACCGCCGCCATCGAGGCCCTGGTGTCGCTGAAGGGCGTCGGGCTGTGGACCGCCGAGGCCTATCTGCTGCTGTGCGAGGGCCGCACCGACGTCTTTCCCGGCGGGGACGTGGCGTTGCAGGAAGCCATAAGGTGGGCCGACCACGCCGAGGTGCGGCCGGACACGAAGCAGGCCTATGCCCGGGCCGAGGTCTGGCGGCCGTGGCGGGGCGTCGCCTGTCATCTGCTCTGGGCCTGGTACACCGGCGTGAAGAAGGGCGAGATCGTGCTCGATGAGGCTGGAGGCGTGTGATGGTCGATCCTGCGGCCCTTGGCGCGGAGCTGGCCCGGCCCGAGGCCGTGCTGGGCGCGCTGGACTTCGCCGGTGTTGCCGTCTTCGCCGCGACCGGGGCGCTCGCCGCCGCGCGCGAGCGGCACGATCTGGTGACGTTCGCCTTCTTCGCCGCGGTCACGGGCGTGGGTGGCGGGACCCTGCTCGACCTGCTGATCGGAGCCCCCGTCTTCTGGGTCGAGGACTGGCGCTACATCGCCGTCTGCCTCGCCGCGACCGTCGCCGTCTGGTTGCTGGGCGTCGGCACCTGGCGGTTCCGGGCGCTGCTCTGGCTCGATGCCGTGGGGCTCGGCGCCTACGGCGTGCTGGGCGCGGCCAAGGCCGAGGCCTTTGGCGTGCCGCCCCTGATCTGCATCGTCATGGGGGCATTGACGGCCTGCTTCGGCGGCATCGTGCGCGACCTGCTGGCAGGCCAGCCGTCGATCCTGCTGCGGCGAGAGATCACGGTGTCGGCGGCGCTGCTGGCCGCCACGGCCTATGTCACCGCGCGCGCCCTGGGGTTGGACCCCTGGCCCGCCGCCCTGATCGCGGCCCCGGCCGGGTTCCTTCTGCGCGCTGGCGCGTTGGTGTGGGGCTGGAGCCTCCCGGCCTTTCCGGGCGGTCTCGTCCGGCGATAGGCCTTCGATATCCGACGGAAGGGGGTTCATCACGGATGAGCCCTTGGTGCTCTCCGTGATGAAACTCTTTTTCAACCCCACATCGAGATTCGCCGATCAACCCTCGACTGTTTCCTCATCCGAAGCCTTCATCAAACCGACGCCAAGCCGTCATGGCGGCAGCGACGAATCGGGGGTAGGGTTCGTCCATCAGAGAGAAGGAGCGACGTCTTCAGTCCGATTTCCTCGATCCCAGTTCGCGGTTTCTTGGCCGGCTCCATGAGCAGGGGGACCTCATGATGGTCTCCCACAAGCCGCCGTCCGGTTTTCCGGCGCTCGTGCTGAACGCCGACTTCCGCCCCCTGTCCTACTATCCCCTGTCGCTGTGGCCGTGGGAGGAGGCAGTGAAGGCGGTCTATCAGGACCGCGTGGACGTGGTCTCCACCTACGACCGGGTGGTGCGCAGCCCGTCGATGGAAATGCAGATCCCCAGCGTCATCGCGCTGAAGAGCTACGTCGACCAGAACCGCGCCCCGGCCTTCACCCGCTTCAACGTCTTCCTGCGCGACGGCTTCACCTGCCAGTACTGCGGCACCACCGCCGAGCTGACCTTTGATCACGTCATTCCGCGCAGCCGCGGTGGCCGCACGACGTGGGAGAACATCGTCGCCGCCTGCTCGCCCTGCAATCTGAAGAAGGGCGGCCGCACGCCCCAGCAGGCGCAGATGCCGATCCGCCGCGCGCCGCATCGGCCCAACGCCTATCAGCTCCAGGACGCCGGGCGGCGGTTTCCGCCCAACTACCTGCACCAGAGCTGGCTGGATTACCTCTACTGGGACATCGAGCTGGAGCCGTAGGGCGTTAGACTTTTCGACGGTTGCTTCGGCCCTCTGGCGAAAGGTTTCGCCACAACGGGCACAACGGGTTCACAACGGACACAACGGGACCGAGCAGGCGACGAGGTCACCGACCGCACACACTGAAGGCTCAAGCCTGATCAAGGGCGGCTCTGCCGCCATTCCTTCTGGGACGCGATCTCAACGGGGTCGGTCTATGACGCTTCCGCAAACTCGGTCCCGTCGTGTCCGTTGTGAACCCGTTGTGCTCGTTGTGATGAAACCCTCTTCAGCCGCTCGCATGCGTCGATGGACCCCTGACGCTACGCCTCGCCCGGCCGCACGTGCCGGTACACGTGGCTGATGACCACCGAGCCTTCGCCAACCGCCGAGGCGACCCGCTTGACCGATCCGGCCCGCACATCGCCGACCGCGAAGATGCCGGGGCAGGAGGTGGCATAGGGCGAGTCCGACAGGCCGCAGTCCTGGCCCGTCTTGATGAAGCCCTTGCCATCCAGCTCCACCAGACCGTTCAGCCAGGCGGTGTTGGGGGCCGCCCCGACCATGATGAACAGGGCTCGGCAGTCGATCTGCTGACGCGATCCGTCGGCGCGGTTGACGATCGTCAGATGCTCCAGCCGATCCTCGCCCTGCAGCTCCTCGACCTCGCTCCGGTAGTGGACGGTGATCCGGGGGTCGGCCTCCAGCCTCTGGGTCAGATAGCTGGACATGGAGGCGGCCAGGCTCGGCCCGCGCACCACGACATGGACGTGATCGGCGTTGCGGCTCAGGTACATGGCCGCCTGACCCGCGCTGTTGCCCCCGCCCACGATCACGGCCTCGGTGCCGCGGCACCAGCGCGCCTCCAGCTCAGTCGCCGCATAATAGACGCCGGCGCCTTCGAAGTCCTCCAGACGGGGCAGGGGCAGGCGGCGATACTCGACCCCGGTCGCCACCACGACGGCCGTGGCACAGACCGACTGGCCATCGTCGAAGCGCACGCAGAAGGTCCCGTCCTCGCCGCGCTCGATGCCGGTGGCCCGCAGCGGAATGGCGAACCGCGTGCCGAACTTCATCGCCTGCACCTCGCCGCGCCACACCAGGTCCGCGCCCGAGATGCCGGTGGGAAAGCCCATGTAGTTCTCGATGCGGCTGGACGTGCCCGCCTGTCCGCCGATCGCCAGGTCCTCGCTGACCAGGGCGCGCAGTCCTTCGGCGCCGGCATAGACGCCCGCCGCCACGCCCCCCGGTCCGCCGCCGACGATCAGCACCTCGAACGCGTCCTCGGGATCCAGCTCGATATCGAGCCCCAGCCGGTTTGCCACCCGGGCCGGGGTCGGGTCGGTGAGGATCTCATCGGCCCCGAAGATGACGGCGGGCTGGATCTCGCTCAGGCCACACTGGTGCAGCGCCGCCCGGGCTTCGGGGCTGTCCAGCGGATAGCTGACGGTGGCGATGCGGTTGCGGGTGGCGAAGGAGGCGACCCGGCGGATGGCCGCGCTCTCGTCCACGCCGATCAGGCGCAGCGCCCCGTCGCCGTCTTCCAGCTGGCGGCGCCGCCGTGCCGCGAAGACGCTGATGATGATGTCCGACATCTCGGGGATCTCGCTCATCAGCCGCAGCATGGTCGGCCGATCGACCTGGGTGATCGTGGTGTCCTGCGCCGCCCGCATAGGCAGGGTCCAGCGCCCGCCGGCCAGAAAGCCGATCTCGCCCATGAACTGGCCGGGCCCGAGCGTCGAGGGCAGACGCCGCTCGCCGGTGGTCAGGTCCACCACCTCGACCTCGCCCGCCTCGAGCCAGACGAACTGGTCCATCCGGTCACCGGGACGCGCCAGGAACTCCCCGGCCTTGTAGGTCCGGGTCTGCCCCGCCGCCCGGATCGCCTCCACATGAGCGGGGCTCAACGGGGTCCGCCGGGTCTGACGCAGATCGAAGGCGATGGATTCCATGTGACGCGCGACTCCCGGTGTATCAGCGCAGCTTAGCCGGTGTTTCGTGACGGTTTGATCCGGATGCGGCGGATCACTGACGACCCATCACAGGCGGCCCAAGACCTCGATGACCGGTCCATTGAGACCCGCCTTTACCTCGGCGCGGATGCCATAGGCGGCGGCGATCAGGTCGGGGGTCAGGGCGGTCGCGGCCGGGCCGTCGCCGATCACCGCGCCGTCGGCCAGCACCACGATGCGGTCGGCGATGCGCAGCGCCAGGGACAGGTCGTGCAGGGTCACGATCACCCCGACACCCGCCTGGGCCATCGAGCGGAGCAGGCCGACCGCGTCCAGCTGATGGGCGGGATCCAGTCCGGTCATGGGCTCGTCAGCCAGCAGCCAGTCGGGCTCTCCGGCCAGGGCGCGGGCGATCAGGACGCGCGCCCGTTCACCGCCCGACAGGGTGTCGACGGTCCGGTGCGCCAGGGCGGTGGCACCGGCG
>VYLP01000380.1_pt1 | contig 12492 bp, 9 predicted proteins | sample 5114311 | NCBI WGS metagenome assembly VYLP01 (sample SAMN12291775, study PRJNA351875) | freshwater metagenome | isolation source: freshwater lake | place: USA: Michigan, Lansing Lake | collected 2013-08-14 | reverse complement strand
TTTTTTGAAATTGGGTGTTGCATGGCTATTTTTAGGTATGTTCCTAAGAAAAATAAAGAATCGATCGGGTAGTAGTTCTGTACAAATAATTTCAAAGGCCAGTGGTAGGTACAAAGTGTTGAAAACTATTGGGAGCAGTTCTACGGAGCAAGAATTACAAAAGCTGTGGTTTTTAGGTAAGCAAGAAATTGAAAAACTTTCGGCTCAGTCGGCTCTGTTTGTATCTGAAAAAGACACGTTGGTCGAACAAGTGATGAATAGCTTGGGCAATGCCAGTATTAGAACAGTGGGGCCAGAACCAATCTTTGGAAAAATCTACGATCATATAGGGTTTCAGGTAATTGAGCAAGAGATGTTCCGTCATTTGGTGATCTCGCGTTTAGCTTTTCCCTTGAGCAAACTCAAGACGGTGGACTACCTATACCGCTATCAAGGTGTTCAGTTAGATATTGATGCGGTGTACCGTTTTCTGGACAAACTCAATAGCAGTTTGAAAGCGCAGGTCGAGCAAGTTGCATTCACACACACCAAAAAAATATTGGAGAACAATTTAAGCGTGGTCTTTTATGATATGACCACTCTTTATTTTGAAGCCAGTGACGAAGATGATTTGCGTAAGACGGGCTTTTCCAAAGATGGCAAGCACCAACACCCACAAATTTATCTTGGCCTATTGGTGGGTTTAGGAGGCTATGCCATTGGATATGAAATTTTTGAAGGAAGCATTTATGAAGGACACACCTTGATACCCTTCTTGGAAAAGGCTGCTGCTAAATTTAATCTGGGCAAGCCTATCGTAATAGCGGATGCCGGATTGTTATCAATGGGCAACCTAGCCGAATTAACGCAAAGGAACTATCAGTACATCATCGGGGCAAGATTAAAAAGCGAATCCAAGACCATAAAGCAAAAGATACTGTCCACCTCATGGGAAGAAGGGCACGTGGTGAACATAAAAAAGGATGACGGCACCAAGCTCGTAGTAGCATTCTCCAACAACAGAGCGGCCAAAGATCAACACAATCGTCAGAGAGGGCTTCAACGATTAGAAAAACAAATCAAAGCAGGCAGGCTTACCAAATCAAATATTAACAACAAGGGGTACAATAAGTATCTTAAGATGCAAGGCAAAATCACCATCGAAATTGACTATGAAAAATTCAAGGCTGACAAATTATGGGATGGGCTGAAGGGCTATATAACTAATACTCAACTAGGCGCCAAGCAAGTCATTGAAAACTATAAAAACCTTTGGCATATTGAAAATGCCTTTCGGATGTCAAAAACTGATTTAAGAATAAGACCCATTTATCATCGCTTAAGACATCGTATTGAGGCACACGTTTGTATCTCCTTCACGGCCTACTGCATTTATAAAGAACTTGAACGGGTACTGTACAAAGAGAAGTCAACTCTATCAATAACTTCCAGAATCCAAACACACCCAATCTAAACTGCTCAAAATGGACGATTTACAAACCGAACTGTACCAAATTGTACAGAAAAATTTCTAGGGTGTTGCAACGCTGAAAACAGGACTTCTTAATGATGTCTATGCATACAGCTATCGCGGAACCGTTGTCGTTTGCCCCGGCTGAGTTTTGAACTCTGTCAAAATGAGAACTTACCCCCAACTCTCTTCTCAGCCAGCCCTAAGTCTACAATCAAATTTATCCCGGTCGAGTATTCATGTTTTTGGTAAGCAACCTCTAAATCATCGAGCAGCTTAACAATGATAGCGAGCCTTTCGTAGTTGGATTTGTTGTCCAGTTGTTGAATAAGTTCTATGTACTTCATAGTTAATGCGAACTAACTGTTAGATTCAAAACATCGAGTTTCAACCCTAATCGTTATCACTCTTCTTTGGTTTCTTGTAAGGAAACTCAAACCCAAATCGTACGCTAATGCGATCTGAATACGGGCTCTCTCTCTTTGGGTCATACACATTGTACAACAACTGGGCGTTGCCATTTAGTTTTTTTGATATTTTAAAATCCTGGTTGATTCCGACAAAATAGCTCCACACCCAATCTCGTCTCGTCTGATCCATGGGCTGCAAAAGAGATGGCTTAACAAATGTGTTCATCTGCTCTACGTCCGCACGTAGTGTTTGAAAATCGCTAACATTTAGTGGCTTCCACCACCAAACATGGCCAACTTGATTTAGAATCGTAAGGCTGACGAGAAATTATATGGCATTGAAATACTGCCGAAAGAAATGCTGATGGCTGGAAATTCACAGTCGACTTTTAAGAGTAACTAATTCGAAGCAAAATAGAAATGAAAATTATTTTATCCTACGCTTAACCTTTGGCGGAAACTCAAATCCAAACCGTACATTGAATCGATTTTGATAGGGGCTCTCTCTTTTAGGATCAAACAGATTGTACATAAATTGGATATTGCCCAGAACGCCCGACCCAAAGGAGAACTCTTTCTTTGCTCCAACCAGGTAGCTCCAAACCCACCTGCGTTCCCCAACATCTTGTTGTTGAAAAGAAACAGGAACAAACGAATTCATACTTTCTCCATCTAGTCGAACTGCATAGCCTTTCTTAATTGTTATCTCTAAAAAATTCCGCACCCCGAAAACTCTATATTCAGATTTATAGGTGGGCGACTCATCCAAAACAATTCTTTCATTGTATCCCACTCCAATGGATATCAATTTTTTTAGCCTAAAACGAACAGCCGGGTTCACATCAATTTTCCATAGACTACTCTTATCCACTTGTAATGTGATGCTAGGAATGAACCTTTCGAGTAAAGGAGGTATTGACTCTCGTGGCGGTTTTGGCAAGCCTTTCACTTGCTTCACTTGACTGATTATACTATTCGAATTGCGCTGGTATTCCGATATCTTGCCAACAACTGATTGAATCTGCTTTTCTTGCGAAGCAAATTGCAGCATTGCCATTTCTCTCCCCTTTTGTAAAGTCTGTTTTTTAAATGCCGCAGGGTCTCTAAATGGTTTTGCAAAGGTTTCTTGTTGCTGCTTAAACGTTCCGATATCCCCTTGTACTTTACCAGCTTCATCTTTAGGCAGTGCAGCCATCACATCTTTATCTAGTTTTTTAAGGTTGTCGGTATTTCCTTGGCTGATGTTCTTTACGTCCTGCGAATAGGCATCCACATTTCCCATCTCCTTCGAAATTTCCTGAGTAGAGCTTTGAATGTTTTTTACATCGCTTCCAATATTCAAACTACTTTCAGGACCAACTTGGCCGTTTACCTCTTTGTTAACTTCCTTCTTTGCGTTGTTTATTTCTTTACCGAGCGGATCCTTCATTGAAGGAATTGCAGCAGCGCCTAAACTGCTAGAAGATAAACCCGTGGTCAAATCTGTTTGAGGTAGATTAGTTGAGCCAACGTTAGAAGATAGGTTCGGTATGCCAGAATTTGCTGTAGGTATATTTTTGGTCAAATCTGTTTTTGGTAGGTTAGCAGTGCCCATGCTAGAAGGTATGCTTGACATACTTGAATTGGTTGCTGGTATTTTTTTCGTCAAATCCGTATTATTAAATCCGGGCATGTTTACCTTGGATGGCAGATTTCCTTGCCCACTACTTTCTTTTGAGAGAAGAGAAAATTTTTCGTTGAGCTTTTTGGAAGGTTGATTTATTTTATCTGTAAGATTCGATTGAGCCAGATCTAACTTTACCTTTGCCTTTTCTAAATTCTTTAAAGGATTAACCACTTTCAGGCTATCTAATTTTTTACTCAGGTGAGCGGTTGGCAAACGCAGCGTGGTAAGGCTATCTATCTTATTAGTCAGCCGTGCTTTAATGGAATCAACCCGTTTTGTATACTTGGTAAAATCTTGGATGCTATCAAGTTTGTGTTTGAGGCTTTTGGTGACTTGCCCAATAGTATCTTTGCCATCATTGAGCTTGCCCCTTAATTTGCTAAATGTTTGGAGGCTGTCAAGCTTAAGATTCAGCCCTTTGGCGACCTTGACAATCGTATCTTTATCATCACCAATCTTACCTTGAAGTTCGCCTAGTTTATGGTTGAGTGAATCAACTTTAGAAAGCCTTACTCTTTCTTTAGTTTTGCTAATAGTAGAGTCAATTGCAGATTCTATTTTTTTAGCGTGTTTTTCGGTTTGGGCAACTACTACTGAAGTTACGGATGTCAGCAATAGTATAAAAAGTAAGAATCGCATTGCTTATTTATCCGGTGGTCTTCAACCTACTTGGTCTCTTTGTCAGAAAAAAAACTAGGTGATTTTGAATCGTTTTTTTAAACGCTTGATTTGTCAATTAAAGAAGTGGCGACTTATTATTTCTTCAATTCAATTTAGATTTCAACGAAGAGATATCCTTTTTCAGTTGCTCATTTTCTTTCTTCATCTCGATCACATAGAGTGTCAGTTCTTCTATCTTTTGCAACAGTTTGGCATCCATAGTGCCTAAGTCCACACCCTGTTCTTCTACCTCTTGGGCTGAAGGCATTTCTGGGAGATGGCCAGTGGCAAGAATATACTCTTCTACTTCGCCAAGGGAACGCAACTTATAATCAGGTTTAAAAACAAAATCTGACCATTCTGATTCCAGGTAAACTTTGATGTCATCACTAGCCCGTATCTTTCCATTCACGGACAGTCTATACCCATTCACTTTAGTAGTACCAATGCCGACAGTTCCATTTAAAAGCCGATCAACGGATGGTGGCAATGCAGTTAAATTAGACTGTGCGTACAATGCACTTGCAACACATGTAAAAAAGATCAAAAATGTAATTTGCCTCATATGAGCTATTAGTTCGATCTAAATTATTTCAACTTTGACTTCAATACGGAAACGTCTTTTTTGAACTGTTCTGTTTCCTTGTCCATTTGCATGATATAGAGTGTTAACTCTTCTATCTTCTGCAACAATTTGGCATCCATTGCACCTAATTCTATACCCTGATCTTTCACTTCCTGAGACGAAGGCATTTCTGGAAGATGTCCTTCGCCTTGTATAAACTCCTCCAATTGATCTAAAGATCTTAATTTATAATTTGGCTCAAAAACAAAGTCAGACCATTCAGTAGCAGGATAAACTTTGATATCCCCACTAGCCCGGATTTTGCCATTTACAGATAACTTATAGTCTTTAATCTTAGTGGTGCCAACACCCATGCTTCCAGTTATAAAAAGGCTGGGATATACAACCAGCGAGACCCCAATAGATGTGCCTCCACACGTGGTAACTGAATAAACTCCCTGCTGATCGGCATTGTAGCTATCACCTGTTGCACCAGCAATATCTAATCCATCTCTTTTCCATTGATAAGTAACCCCACTCTGGTTGGTTGTCAAACGCACACTCTCGCCTTGTATGATAGGAGGCACTAATGATGGGATTATGGATGGCGTACCTAAAGTCGAGATATTTAAACTGCCATCGTATACATGAAGGTCACAAACCTCATAAGGTTCTGGGTAAATCCAATCGCATTGCTGATTTCCATATTCATCAAACGTGCAACCTCCCGGGCCAATATAAGGTGGAGGGTAAATCGTCTGACAATTGACATTCTCCTCGGCATGAAAAGAAATAGATCCGCTAGTACCAGCCCAAGAAACCCAAACCTGGTTATCTGAGTTAGGCATTTGCCGTAAATTGGAACCACCACTTGCTATCTGCCCATTATTAAGCGACCAAGTTCCCACCGGTGCTGGTTCTACAATCCAGTAATTATTTGCACCTCCTCCTGGGCATACAAGTGCGGAGCCCGAAATAGTTACGGTATAATTCACTACTTGCTGTGCGTAGGCAGTTAAGCATATCAATGAGAGGACAAAAAAACTAAAACATATCTTAACGCTTCGCACGGCTAGGACATTTTTTTAATGAGATCAAATAAACGAATTTTTTACCATAAAAGCCCGGCTTTTCGTCAAAAAAAACTTGTCTTTTTGAAGAGTTTTTGTCGCTTTAAAAAAAGATACTTCTACAGGCTAATTGACTTACATAACCAAATCAGATACGCGCAAAAAGGCCAATTGACGATCGCTTGCCATCTTTAAGATTTCTTCCAGAAAATCTACATCAAAACTAAGGACTGGCTCATGACCATGCAGTAGCAAAGCTTCTTTCTTCTCTTTGGCGCGGGTCATGGCCTTTGCCAGCAGCTCTTTGTTTAGCCCCTTTCCCTTGTCAATAGAAATGGCTGTGATCAACCGACCTCCATCAAAGGGGTAATAGATATCATTCATTTTAGTAATATCTTCCGTAAGTGGCAAAGAACTACGCAACACGTAAAAATAATTGAGCAATTCCTTATCGGTGAACCAATATTTGGCACTGTAGGGATATGCAAAAGAGGTAGGTCGAAAACCAGAATCAGCCATCACTTTCAATCCTTTCACGATCTCTTCCTGTAGATATTGATCCATCGAATACTTTTTGATATAATGCTCTGACAAGAAGTGCCTCGCTCCATGGAATCCAATCTCGTGGCCGTCTTGCTGAAGGATCCGTAGTTTTTGAACTTGAGAGGCCGTAAGGGTATCAAACTTGGTGACAAAAAATGTAACGCGTGCATTGTACTTTAAAAACAGCCCGCGCAAAGCAAACCATTCATCTACAGAATAATCATCGAAGGAAAGGCAGAGGGAAGCTTGCGCAGCTCGGTGCTGGCGGTAGTGGTCGTTTTTGCAAGAAGTCAAGAATAGCACCGTGCAGAAAAAGAAGAGCCTGTAGCGTACGTTTATGTTGCCTGCAAGGCTTATCTTTTTCATCTTTGTTACGCTACTTCAATGAAGCTTCACCCCAATAAAAAATTCACTGCGAAAACCTGACCATTGCGAGTGTACCTGCTTATTGGTATCATCAATTAATTTCGCATCGGTATTGTTACTAAGATGCAACTCACCGTTTGTATCAACAAAACCTCCAACTCGCAATCCCACATAAAGCCAATCAGTAAAGTTGTAAATCGACTCTATCATAGGGGAAATACCTACGCTAGTTGATACAACTTCCAATTTGTCCTCGTTTTGAGAACTACCTATCCTTATGAATTCACTAAAGTTTACTTGTGAAGCAAGGCGAGCTATCAGCAATGATCCTTTAAGACTAAATCTGCCTTCTTGAAAAAGAGAGTACCTTGCTAATAGGCCAATAGAATGCGCAACAGCTAACTGATCATACCCTACTTCACCGGAATAATCCTTATAGTGAGCGCGGCCGCCTGTTGAGAGGTAACTATAATCAACTCCTATCTCGAATTTCTTAAATCCACCCAAGGCACTTCCGCCAAAAGTCAAATATGCTGGATAGTCATTGGTTATTTTAAGTGGAAGATTGGAGTTTTCTTGGTAGTAGTTCAGTGTATGGCTCAGTTCATCCATTGCATACGATGAATAACCAGTCTTTGCTTCTAGGCTTATTGACACTTGAGTATGCACAAGGAAGCTACATGACATGAATAGGCAAATAAGGATTAACCGGAGTTTCATAAACCACTCATCAATTTAATTTCAGGTTTAACCTATACCAAGAGAGATATAAATTTCCGTTGTACAAACTGTAAGGTCTAACATTAGAAATAACTAAAATTTTTCTGATTACTTCAGCCTTTGAAACATCTATCACATAATAATATTCATCCGCCCCATAGTAGCCGATTTTTTCAGTTGCTGGATCATAATTAACATCATTAATAAAAAGGATTCCGCCACCAGAAATCTTCTTGGTCACCGACTGATCAGAAGTTGGGTCGTATAAAATAAGTTCCTCCCTATTACAGAGTATCACTTTGTTGCCTAAGGTAGTGCTAAAAAAAGAGCCTGTGAAGAACCCAAGACTAGTAAGGTTAGTAAAGTCTTTGGAACTCTGTATTTTGCCACCTGACAAAGTATATAAGTTAACTTTACTGCCATTGTGCAAAACTAAATACTTACCGTCTGGCGATTGCCGATTGCGGTCTCTTAAATTATAATTCACCTGTGGATCTATAAAATCAAAGACTGGCTGGTTGCTAACTATATCGTACATATAGGTGTGGATTTTATATGATGCATCGCCCCTATCACTAAAGCATAGGTATCGGTTTGCACCAATGCTAATACCAGAAAGCAACATCGTTTTGTTATACACCGTACCTTTCGTATCTAAAACGAGTTCAATGTTACCCAGTCTATCCAATCGCTTAATTTGAGAACCATAAGAATAATACATATATTCTCCATTATTACTGGTAGCAACTTGCTCTGGCCTAAGAAAAATAGCCTGCGGCATTGGAACAGTTAGAATCACCTGATCTCCATTTAAAACATAGAACTTTTTAGAATCATAGCTTACACCAAAGCCCGCTCTTGTATTTAATGGAGAATGAACAATAAAATCAAATTGTTGATTCAGTTTCTCGCCTACGTTAATTGATGCTAACGATCTGGTAACAATAGTATCTCTGTAACCAGCAGTGCTTGCCGGAAAATAGCTATATCTTGCTGTTGTTCTAAAAAACAAATTTGCTATGCTTCCAAATGCGAACCTATTAAAAGTCGCAGTGGTGTCTGAGGCATTTGAGCTCCTGAAAATAATATTATACAATTGATTTCGATTGCCATCTGGGTAATCAATGCTGTATTTTGATACGTTGTTGTAAAAAATAGACTTGTTCCACTTGATGGTTAAGGTACCATTTTCATTAGAAGAGTAGCTTACGATTTTAGGGATTTCATATTCTACGGTTTTTGTGTCTTGGGGCGATGTAAAGACAGGGTCAAGCGATTGATTATTGAGTGTAATTTTTATTTTTCCTTCAATTGTTAGCGTATCGATCAGCTTTGTTTGAAGAGGATTAATGATCCTGTAAGACCATTTATTGGATGGATATGGGTAGTATGGAAAGATGTATTCGAAGTCAATAATCTTTTCTGTCTTGACAGCACTTGGCTCCCATTCAACAACCATTCTACCATTTTGTGGATAGACTTTGGTGATCTTTAATGACGGAGGTTGTATACGCTTGATGGAGAATGTCCACTTTAGATCCCACAGCAATTGCTCCTTGCCCACTTGATCAGCCAGGCTGCCGGTACCGGAATTGGTTACAACGGCTAGCCGAATGGAATGGAATCCATCCGCATAGTCAGCCGCACTAATGGAAAAAGTGCCCGACCTTGATTGATTGCCCATGATCCGCTTGCCATCAATGTAAATAGTGACAACAGTGGTGGACGACCGCTCAAACTTGATTGAATAATTTAAAACAGTTGTCCTGGAGAATAAGGCAAATGTATCGGGCATCTTCATCAAATCTAAATTACGCAATGCAGCATCCGTAAGATTGATGGTAGGTTCCCTGTTCAGTTGAACAAAATTTTCGTCTGGCTTAAACGTGCAAGACCCTAGCACCACTAAGAAGAACAGCAGGCAAAAAAGACAAAAAGATGTATTGAGCCTATCCCGTTTCATTCAACTACTCGGCTTTTATAAATATTCTGTAAAGGTGCATCATACTCACTACTTTTTCAAGTAATCTAGTACATAAAAGGAGAGACAGAAGGATACTGTTTAGTTGATCGCCTTACCAACATACTTTCAACTCTCTATCTTTCACGTGTCTCCCACGATGCGGGTCTCCTGACCCGCAACAACAAACTGAAGTTTCAATGATGAAAGAACAACAACTATGGGAAGATTTTTGTCAATCGAAGCCCTCGTGTTTGTTAAAGTTGGTCGCCTGACCAACTTATACTCAATACTATTCTATCTATGTAGTTATCATTCAAATTGCGATCAATTTATTAGACTTCATCATGATGTGTCAGAAAGGCAAAATCACTTTTGCCTTTCTCATAAAAAGCTGCCGAGCTGTATTTATAATCTTCAGGATGATGCGCCAGGTTCCAATGCGGCTGGCAAGGATTGTTGTGCAGGTAATCAAACTTCTGGCGAAAGAATTTTTCGTGCACAAGATCAATACTCATCGAGTTTCTCTTCCAGACTTGATATTTCCTGTCCTTAAGCCCTACACAAATTGATTCCAACGCAAGCTCACCTCCTTCTGCTTTGATCTTATGAATAATTTCCTTTGAAGTAAACTTTAGAAAATCGCGTTGCACATCTTCCAATTGATATCCGTTTTGCACTCGCCATATTAAGTGTATATGATTGGGCATAACTACAAACGCAGCCACTTTTACGTGGCCTTTTTTCACTCGCACAGTTAATGCCTCAACAATGATTTGCTTGTATGAATCATCCTTTAATAGATGAAGCCAATTGTAGCAAACAGCTGTGAAGAATTGAATTGGATTTTTTTCAATTATCATCCATTAAAATTACAAAAGGCGAACGATTTTGACATAATCGTAAATCAAAGATATGTATCAATCAAAGACTCGTGTTTGTTAAAGTTGGTCGCCTGACCAACTTATAATCAATACCAACTTCCGCATATAATCCCGCAACAACTTGTTTTTGAACAACAACAACTAGGGGTAACAAGAGATTGTTGGTCAGGCGACCAACAATAACAAAAACTTTTTACCAACATCAACTAAGGCGACCCGCAACAACAAGTTTGTTACCAACAACAACTAACGTAATAAGAGATTGTTGGTCAGGCGACCAACAATAACAAAAAATTTTTACCAACATCAACTAAGGTTGCCACAAATTAGCTTTGACCAACGACAACTAGGGGGTTAGTATGCACCCATCAACTTCTCTGTAACACTACCAAAAATTTACAATATGAAAAATCTAATAATAGCTAAAATAATTAAGTTAGCTAACACCCACATGACCTTTACCAAAAGATTGCCAATAGTAAAGACTTTCAACTTATCAAAGAAATTTATGTAAACTAAAACAGAAGTAGGGTAATGCCAAAACACACCGTTTAAAATCCTTTCCCTACCGTTGAACTTAATTGCAATAAAAAGTCGACTCAAGTTAATCCTCTCAAAAAAACGTTTGGATATTGGCAATGACTTTACGATTGAAAACTCTACATATCTCCGATATTGCCTTCCTATTACTGTCGCAAACAATTGCAAAAAAGCAAATACAAAGTGAAGACATGGAAGTCCCCAAACGAAAAATAATAGTTTATTAGACTGTGTTATTATAAAAAAATCACGATAAAGAAGAACAGCAAAGTAAGATGCCGGTACAAAAGCAATAAGAAATTGACCAAACGCGAATTTCTTTTTATGCATTACAAAACTGAATCAAATAAGCTTTTTAAAAAAACCTTGCAATTTAGTGTTTGAATATAGCGGGAACCTTTAACACAAATCGAGCACCAGCATTAACTTCGAATTTAAATCCACTACCAGGTCTAAAGCTGGGGATCGAAAAAGTTTCTGCTACCCCCCTTACGCCAATGCTATATCGAGTTGAAATGGGATTCAACGTTACATCCCCTTGGATTTTCCATTGACCAATTGGTATTGGTAAATCGGCTAAAGGAACTAGGCCTTTGGCTCCAGTAAACAATCCCCTAACTCCTGGATCATAGTCCCCTGTACCTATTCCATTGAAAGGAATTACTCTGACGTCTACTGGGCCCATTTGAGCATTTAAATATGATTGCTCAGCTGTTACAAAATCTGCTCTGCCACCTTCATTTGTATTTGCGGATAGTTGAACACCGCCAAATGGAACAACGGCCTTTGTTCCTGCACCAAGATTAATCTCTGTCTTTGCCACCCCACCAACATAAACATCTACACTCTCTACGGGATTAATTTCGGATACAAATGAGCCATCATTTTGACCAAATTGCCTCCTAAAATTTTTATCAATAAAGCCGGCACTAAGCCCTTCCCCCTTACGATAAACTATCCCATGTCCTCCATAAGCTATATTTCTCCAAATTGCACCAAAGATGGAGTAACCTCCATTAGGGTCAACGCCACTAATAGGGTTATTGCCCATGCCAACGTACGGTGAGTAGAATTGGCCTTGAGGATCGAACTGCATCCACCTCCCAATCACCGGATCATACTCCCTGAGTTCAAAATGGTTCCACCCCGTCTCGTCATCCTTCTCTGCATACTTGCCCTGATACCCATAGCGATAACTTTCTCTTTTTATCTGCCTGTCCACTATCTCCAAACCATAAGGATAAAAATCTCCACCTGCCACAATATCAGAAAACTCGTGCGTCACTTTAAGGTCGTCAAAATACACATCCATATTTTGGTCGCTCTGGTTGCTCACATATATGTAGATGTACCCTTCTTTTTCAATGGGGATATCGGTAAAAGACAATCGCTCGTGTGCATGATTCTCGGGGTCTACCAAGGGTATCGCTGCGGCTGTGCTCACCTGTGCCTGGTCAAAAGCAACAGGCACCATGTTTTTATCTAAAAGTACGTAGGTTAAAAATGCCTTGGGCAAATTGTCATCGGCATTGCCCAGTGGGGTAAAAACTCCTGTCGGCACTTGATCTACTCCGTTTAAAATATTGAGCCCATCCACTATAACTTTTGAACTTCCGAAAGTAGATGCCAGGAAGCCGGCAATGCCTGTTACTGCTGTT
>VYLP01000371.1_pt1 | contig 12746 bp, 12 predicted proteins | sample 5114311 | NCBI WGS metagenome assembly VYLP01 (sample SAMN12291775, study PRJNA351875) | freshwater metagenome | isolation source: freshwater lake | place: USA: Michigan, Lansing Lake | collected 2013-08-14 | reverse complement strand
AGCCATTTTCAAGTGAAAAATGTACCCAGTAGTCTCTTTTCAATTTTTTCTTAGAAGCGACCTGCAGTAAGGGTTTTGTTAATTTTTTAGTATTTATGTATGGGGGAAGTCCAGACATAAATGCGCTATTCGGACAAGTAGGAGCAGATCAACTCCGCGAACGATTGAAAACACTTACTCCACAAGAGCGTGAGTTAACCGTTGTAGAATATATCTGTGAAGCCTTGAAAGAAATGGGGGGTAAATATGTGCTTCCATTTCGTTTCAGACATGAAATGGGAAATCGTACTAGCCATCACCTAATTTTTGTAAGCAAGCATTCTAAAGGCTATGGAATTATGAAAGAGATAATGGCTAAAGAGAGTTCTGAACAGACGCAGGGCGTACCATCTTTTGAGTATAATCCTGCAACTCTTCAACAACCGTTACTCTTTGAGCTAACCCGTCCTCTCGATCAACTGGAATCTATGTTGTTGGACAATTTTTCAGGTAAAACTATGACGATGGCAGAGATTTACGACCAGCATCATCTGGGAAAACCGTACATTAAAAAGAATTACAAAACTGCCCTTAGCAATCTTGAATCTCAAGGAAAAGTCACAGTACATTCACCCGAGGACAAAAAACGGCGAAAAGGAACGTTTGCGGATGATTTAAAGGTTACATTTCCAGTTAAGCAATAAGCTCTAATTTTTCTGAACGCCTCGCTGATTTAAGTGGGACACTTCCCCATGTTTGGATATGCTGATTCCAGGCATTAGGCATCTCGTCCCAGATTTTATCATCAAGTAATCTACCCCCTGCTTTCGGTGTCCTTCCCCCAACTTGTTTGAAAAAAAATGCTACCCCTGAATTTTGACATTGATCGCGGATATCCCTTGCCCAGTCAAGTTTCATCTGGCGATGTTTTTGCCCGGATTCTCCGCCGACAATAACCCAATCAATGCCAGTTAAATTAAGTTCTAGGGGTCCTAAAAGTGGCTCACAGGAAATGAAACGCACTGAAACAGGCACTGTCCGAAGATATTCAATCCGATCTATGTGGTTTTGGTTCTCGACAGATACACCTAGCCAAATGTTTTCTGGAAAATCTAATTTAGACGCTAAATCACCTAGACGGCTTTGTCGCTTTGTTAAAATCTGATATATATGCCAAGGTGTTGAATGAATAACTGAGAAAACTTGTCTGATAAAGTCGAGAGGCACATCATCATGAAAAAGGTCACTCATTGAGTTGACAAAAACTCGACTGGGAGTGCGCCAACGTAAGGGTTCTTCCAATCTTTCTCGATGCAAAGTTAAGGTGAATCCATTGGGAAAGTTTTTGGGAAAACGCTGTGTAATAGCTTCGGCATAACAATGCAGACAGCCAGTGCTAATTTTATCGCACCCAGTTGTTGGATTCCACGTTTTATCAGTCCACTCAATACCAGTGTGTGTACTAGACATATTTCAACTCCACAAGCTATATCTATGACAGACGCTACCTGCCGATAATTAGCAATTTACTTGTACTATACCATTGTTTGACAAGTACAATTGTCGCCGCACTCACTTTCTAGATTACGCAATCGTCAATGAGTTGCGGTGTACACAAAATATTACATCGTTTAACGAAAACAACAGGCGCTTACAGCCGGTGCTATGAAATCTAAGCGGCGATCGCCCCACCTGCAATCTCTAAGTAGAGCTTGCTGAATAAATCTAAAAACCTTTTTGGATAAGACTTTTAGACTTTTTTGAAATCCAAAAGTGCCAGGCATGGGAGTGATCAGGGGGAAAATTCCTGGACTTTTTCCCTGAAAATTAGGTAATTGACTACCTCAAAATCGGTAAAACCCCACACCCTGCCCCCAGGAAAAACTTTTTCAGCAGACCCTAAATAATTGTTTAATCGGTAATTCTTGAGGAAATCTAAAATCAGAACTCAACCGGCAAAAAGGGTGAGAGAATAAAAACATAGTTCAGAGAGTAAGCTGTTCGTAATTTAAATTGCTTGTTGACTTGCACTCTTGCAACAGTAAAGGGATTGGGGGAGATTCGGCTAATCTAAGAATAAGCGATTTAAATACGTCTTAGCTTAGAAGCTATCAAGACAAGCTTTGCAGTCGTAAAATCCATAATTCGGGCTAGTTGGAGGCTGATAACTGACTTTCAGAAAAGCGGGATTCAATTTAGTAGAACAAATCGCGACAATCTGTCAATCTACTGAAAAAAAGAGAGAAAACTTATGTTTTGTGAACAATGCGAACAAACCGCTAGTGGTAATGGTTGTCATCAGTGGGGAGCCTGTGGAAAAAGTCCTGAAGTCAACGCTGTTCAAGACTTATTAGTTTATTGTCTGCGGGGATTAGCATCGGTGGTTTTAAAAGCCAAAGAAGCGGCGATATCTACTTGCGAAGCTGATATTTTTACCTGTGAGGCGCTTTTCGCCACCATGACCAATGTTAACTTTGATCAACGGCGTTTTACTGATTATATTCAGCGTTGTTTAGAGATTCGGGAAAATTTAAAAGCACAATTGGGATCGCTGGACTGGTCTGCACTTGCCAACTATCAGCCTAATTTTAATGAGAGTCTAGTTAGCCAAGGTCAAGAAGTATCCTTAGAACTAATTGAAAAAGTGCAAGACCTCGATATTTTTTCCCTAAAGTTAACCGCTATCTACGGAGTTAAAGGTCTGGCTTCCTATACTTTCCACGCTCAGGAATTAGGTCAAGAGGATGACTCGGTTTATCAGGTTATCCAAGAGACTTTAGCGGCGATTGATCGGGGAGATTTAAACCTGAATGATTGGGTGGCAATCTGTCTAAAAGTTGGGGCAGCAAACCTGCGGGCTATGGAATTATTAGATCAAGGTCATACCGAAACCTACGGTCATCCCATACCGACAAATGTTCCCTTAAATCCGCGTCTAGGTAAAGCCATTTTAGTCTCTGGCCATGATATTAAACAATTGGCAGCTTTACTGGCACAAACTGCCAATACTGGGATAACAGTCTATACCCACGGAGAATTATTACCCGCCCACGGTTATCCAAAACTCAAAGAAAAATATCCCCATCTCTACGGTCATTATGGCACCGCTTGGCAAAATCAAACTAAGGAATTTGCTAAATTTCCGGGGGCAATAGTTTTAACTACTAATTGTCTCATGCCCCCCCACGAAAACTATGAAAGTAAACTCTTTACCCTCGGACCTGTGGGTTATGCCCATATTAACCGCTTAGAAACAGTGGACGGTGCGATCGATTTTAGTCCCGTGATTGCTAAAGCGCAGTCATTGCCCGGATTTACTGAAATAAGCGAACCTCGGCAGGTAATGGTGGGATTTGCCCACAATACCGTTCTTAGTGTCGCTGATACGGTGGTTGATGCCCTTAAACAGGGTAAAATCCGTCACTTCTTCCTAGTTGGCGGCTGCGATGGGGCAAAACCCGATCGCAATTACTACACCGAATTTGTGGAACAAGTTCCCGAAGATTGCATCGTTTTAACCCTTGCCTGTGGAAAATTCCGCTTTTTCGACAAACAATTAGGTACTATCGAAGGATTACCCCGGCTAATGGACGTGGGACAATGTAACGATGCCTATAGTGCCATCAAAATCGCCCTAGGATTAGCCAACGCTTTTAACGTTAGCGTCAATGAGATTCCCCTTTCCCTAATTATCTCTTGGTACGAACAAAAAGCGATCGCTGTACTGCTCACCCTGCTGCATCTAGGTATGCAAAATATCCGTCTGGGACCAACTTTACCGGCATTTATCTCCCCTAACGTCCTGAAATTCCTCTCCGATACCTATCACCTGCAGCCGATTACCACCCCCGCAAAAGACTTAGCCGATTGTCTAGGTTAAAACTTTCTGTAAAAATCCCACCATAGGCCACAAATTGTGGCCTATGGGAAGGAGAGGGATATTATCCTCAAGGAGAATAATTTTTATGTCCGTAATCACTTTAAGCATTGATGGCAAAGATGTAGCGATCGAAGCAGGTTCGCGAGTTCTCGCAGCCGCTAGTCAGGTAGGAATAAAAATTCCCGCCCTCTGTCATCTGGATGGGGTTTCCGAAGTAGCTGCCTGTCGCTTATGTTTGGTAGAAATTGAAGGTATTAATAAATTATTACCTGCCTGTGTAACGGAAGTGGCGGAAGGAATGGTGGTCCATACCGATACCCCAAAACTGAAAGAATATCGCCGCATGACAGTGGAATTATTATTCGCTGAAGGTAATCACGTTTGTGCGGTTTGTGTGGCTAATGGTAACTGTGAATTACAAGATTTAGCCATCGAAGTGGGTATGGATCATAGTCGTTTTCCCTACCGTTTTCCCAAGCGAGAAGTGGATATTTCCCATCATCTTTTTGGTATCGATCATAATCGTTGTGTTCTCTGTACCCGTTGTGTGCGAGTCTGTGATGAAATTGAAGGGGCGCACGTTTGGGATCTGGCTTATCGCGGCGAAAAAGATAAAATTATTGCGGGAATGGATCAGCCTTGGGGCAGCGTTTCTGCCTGTACTTCCTGCGGCAAATGTGTTGCCGCTTGTCCAACGGGAGCCATATTCCGCAAGGGTTCCGCCGTTTCCGAAAAAGAGGAAGATCGATCAAAGTTGGAATTTTTAGTTAACGCCAGGACTGAACACCAATGGACGCGTTAGCGAAAAATGGTAGATTCTCAAAACGCTCGTTGGGGACATCTAGGTATTTATGCTAAGTATCTGCGGGAGGAAATGGCTCTGTATGACGAGATTATGGGGATGAATGAAGATATTCGCTTGATTTCCGATTACTGCGGTATTTCTGATCGGGAAACTCAACGAGCAAAGAACTACGCTTTCGGTAGCGGTGTCAGTCAGTATGAATTTTGGCCTAGTATTGATATGGCAAAGGCGTGGTTGCGGATGGCGCGAGGACAGGGAACGGCGATCGATCGCGTCTTTCTACAACACGAAATCTTAGAATCGGATTTAGTGATCAATCAGGGTATGAATCAGCCTTCTGCTCACGAAATCGCTCAAGCTCAATATGGTTGGTCTGTCCTACTGCGTCAAAGGAATCAATAATGTTATGAATGATACAAATCTCGAACAGATCTTTCTGCAAGCCTTGGATCGCTGTCTATCCCTGCTGGATTATCAATCTCAACCAACCAATTTAGCTTGGTCTGCGATCGAACTTTTCGCCGAAGTTGGGCGATTTCCCCAGATGCTTCGCCAATTCTGTGATCAATACCGAGAGCGTGTGGCGGCGGCAGATCGGGCGATCGAGGATTACGCCAGTAGTGTGGATAATTGGACAGTCAAGGGGACTATTTTCGGGGCGCAGGATCAATGTAATATCTTGCATTTTTTTCTCAATGTCCACACGAAAAAATTTAAGTTTTTTAGAGGTGAAAATTGGACACCCCAGCTAATCTGTGAATTTTTGCAAGAATGGAAGGGGATCGATCTTTTTTCTTTAATTGCAGATAATCAGGAACTTGTCGAGATAGGCAAAAACCCTCCCCTCGGTAAACAGCCGCTTTTCTATTAGCTAGTAATCACTATTGCCCAAACCTAACAAACAAGGAATTAAAATTATGTCTAAAATTCGCTTCGCTACTGTCTGGTTAGCTGGTTGTTCGGGATGCCATATGTCCTTCCTCGATTTGGACGAATGGCTGTTAGAATTAGCCGAAAAAGTTGACGTGGTGTATAGTCCCGTTGGCTGCGATCTGAAAACCTATCCGGAAAATGTCGATGTCTGTTTAGTGGAAGGAGCGATCGCTAATCAGGATAATTTAGAACTAATTCATCTAGTCCGTCAAAATACCAAAACCGTCGTTTCTTTTGGTGATTGCGCTGTGACTGCTAATGTTCCCGCTATGCGGAATATGTTAGGAACTGCCGATCCCGTGCTAAAAAGAGCTTATTTAGAGTTAGGAGATAACACACCTCAACTACCAGAAGAACCCGGTATCGTTCCCGAATTATTAGATCAAGTGCTGCCCGTCCATCAAGTCATTCCCATCGATATTTTTATGCCGGGTTGTCCCCCCGATGCGGACAGAATTCGCGAGACACTGATTCCGATTTTAAAAGGGGAATTACCTGTGATGGCAGGACGAGAAATGATTAAATTTGGTTAATTGAATCAGTTATCAGTTATCAGTTATCAGTTATCAGTTATCAGTTATCAGTTATCAGTTATCAGTTATAAGATTTGAGTTTTAAGATTTGAGTTTTAAGTTTTGAGTTTTAAGTTTTGAGTGAGCAGTATGTATTAAGTGAGCCTGATCAAATGCCAGTTTGCTGCTGTCTTTTCGCTGATTACTGATCACTGTTTACTGATCACTGATCACTGAACATCTCCCCCAAATCAAGTTAAAATATCCGCTCCTAACATCCGTTGATATTTAGCTTCTAAAGCTTGTTTCAAGTTGGGCAAAGTGATTAAATGGGGATCATCTAACATAATTTTTTCGGCGGCATCTCTTGCCAAAACTAACACCTCTTGATCCTCGACTAAACTAGCGAGGGCAAAATCTGGTAAACCCGATTGTCGTTGTCCTAAAACTTCCCCCGGACCGCGAAATCGCATATCCATTTCCGAGATAAAAAAGCCGTCTTGGGATTGTTCCAAAACCGTCAATCTTTGACGAGAATTAGCACTATTAGTGCCACTTAAAAGTAAACAATAGGATTGATGGGAACCTCTGCCTACGCGCCCCCGTAATTGATGTAATTGTGAAAGGCCAAAACGTTCGGCATTTTCAATTAACATCACCGTGGCATTGGGAACATCCACCCCCACTTCGATAACCGTAGTTGAGACAATAATTTGCAGAATATTATCGCGAAAAGCTGTTAAGATTTCCTCTTTTTCGGCGGAACTCATGCGACCATGGAGTAAACCGATATTAAAATTGGGAAAAATCTTTTCTGATAGATTTTGATATTCTTCCACCGCAGCCCTCACATCTAATTTTTCCGATTCTTCAATCAAGGGAAAAATCACATAAGCTTGTCTGCCTTGGGCAATTTCACGGCGAATTAAATCATAGGCAGCCCTTCTTTGATTGCCATTTAAAGCGGTGGTTTGAATCGGTTGCCTGCCGGGGGGTAACTCGTCAATTTGACTCACATCCAAATCCCCATGCAGGGTTAAAGCTAAAGTACGGGGAATCGGTGTTGCTGTCATGGTTAAAACGTGGGGAGACTCTCCTTTGCTTAATAATCTTGCCCTTTGTTGTACCCCAAAGCGATGCTGTTCATCAATAACAACTAACCCCAATTTGCGGAAATTAACTGCATCTTGAATTAGGGCATGAGTTCCCACTAAAAGTGGTAATTCTCCTGTCTCTAATTGGGCGTGAATTTCTCGCCGTTTAGCGGTTTTTGTGGAACCAGTTAATAATTCTACGGGTAAATGTAAGAGATTAAACCAGCTAACTAACTTACGATAATGTTGTTCTGCTAAAACTTCCGTGGGAGCCATTAATGCCGCTTGATAACCGGATTGTAGAGCCGCTAAAATGGCATAAACTCCGACAATTGTTTTGCCAGAACCCACATCCCCCTGCACAAGACGATTCATCGGGGTGCTAGAATCTAAATCCTCTAAAATTTCCTCAATAACTCGTTTTTGAGCATTGGTTAATTGAAAGGGAATTATCTGATTAAATTGCTCAATTAGTTGACCCCTAGCACTAAAAATAGCACTTTTCTGTGTCTGACGATACTGTTGCCGCCGCCGCAGAAAACCCAATTGCAAAAAGAAGAATTCATCAAAGACTAATCGCCGTCGCGCTTGACTGAGAATCTCGGAATTATTGGGGAAATGAATGTTAGTAATTGCTGTTTTTAAATCGATTAATCCGTATTGTTTTCTTAGACCAAAAGGTAGGGGGTCTTTTATCGCCTCTACTGCCCCAAAAGCGGCGACTACAGCCTTCCTAATTAGGTCGGCGGGTACTCCATCGGTGAGGGGATAAACCGGCAGGATACGCCCGATTTTTAAGGACTCAATACTTGCCCCAGAACTGTCTAATAATTCAAATTCAGGATTTTCTAAAGTTAACCCATATTTACCCGCTTTAACTAAACCACTAACCGCCACCACCGAACCGACGGGATAGAGTTTTTTTTGTCCTTCTTGCCAAGCTCGATTAGTATAGCGAGTTCCCGCATAGAAACGGTTTAATTTTATCTGTCCAGTGCGATCCTGTAAGAGCAATTCAAAGATAGCTAACTTGGTATTTTTGGGGCTATTAAAACAATTACAGCGCTTGACATTCCCCACTAAAGTTACCGTTTCCCCCTCGGTTAAATTAGCGATATTGACTTGACGACTGTAATCCACATGATCCCGGGGATAATAATATAATAAATCTTCAACTTTGTGGAGGTTTAATCTTTCTAAAAGACTGGCTTTTCTCTCTCCCACTTCCGCTAGATATTTCAAGGGTTGTTCGAGGGTGACTTGCCGTGGAGAATTAGCCTTTGTCGTGATGGGAGTAGTATTAATAATTTTCGCCGCAGCTGGTTCTTTTGGGGTGGGGGCTGCTTCTAAAGTTTGCCGTAATTGTTGCAAAAAATTGCGAGTTTCGGTGACTAATTGTTGTCTTTGTTTAGAATCAAATTGGGAATATTGGGCAAATTTTTGGGCTAATTCTCGCCAGCGATTTCTCTCACTGGTGGAAATTCCCACGGGAGGATTATCCCCGAAACTAAGACAGAAAAACTCGCTAAAACGGTACTGATTTCCCTGAAGATCGGGATAACCTTTTTCCGCTTCTACAGATAAGGCTTTTTGTAATCTCACCCAGTCGGGTATTTCCCCTTTCATAATTGTCTCTTGACTCCAAATTTCCTAGTATTATGTTTCCCTAATACCTCTGTTTGATCATAACTGATTAATCATACCAACTACTGCGCCACGCCGCTTCCGCTTGAGCAATAGTATATTCTTTGCGAAGGTGATGATATTGTTTACCTAGACGATTTAATTGTTCCCAAAGGGAGCGAATTTGATTTCTTTCGACACTTAAGCGCGTGTCAGCAAATTCCAGTTCAGCCATTCGTAGATGAATTGCCGTTACTTTAGTGACTTTGCCACTTGAAAAATCATGATCATCCCCATCATCTTCATCTTCATCTTCATCTTTTTCTTCCTCTGGTTCAGGGTTTTTAGCTTCTACTAAAATGTTTAACATATTATTTCCTCCACCTAGGGATTGTCCCTCTTCTCCCGCTTGAATTGCCATATCGAGAATTTGACTCGGTAGATGAGGGGGAAGAATATAAGCTTTTTGTAGTTGCTGATTAATTTGTCTAGAGATATGATTGAGAATCTCGATACAGTTTTTTTCCAGCACTCGACAACAATAAAGTAAAATATCGGGGTTATTAATCTCTCCAGTTGCGGCTAGATTTTCCGGTTTGTTTAGAAAAAGTTTCAAGAAATCTGGGGTGTTAACTGTCTCTGCTGGACTTTTAGAGAATCCTACCCCTGAAAATGCGCCTCGAGCGAAGCTCCGCTCACCCAATTGCTGTAAACTGGCTTTAGCCTCTTGTCCTAGAGCTTTGATCTCCTCTTGTAGTTTCTGACGATTGCTGTGGGAGAGAGCCAGAAATTCCCCCCCATAGTAACGGGTACAGATATAATACACTGCCCCGATCGCTTGTTTATAGAGAGATTCTCCGAGTAAATCAAGATAAATTCGGTATTTTTCTCGCATTCTTTCGGCTAAATTTGCCACTTCCGTTTCTATGTTCTTTAAATCTTGTTGTAGCTTGTTCAGTCTTCCAGTCATAGAAATTTTACCGAGGGAGAAGTTAGCGATCGGCGAATTCTATTATAGCGACTCACTGTCAGCTATAGCACCCTGACATGGGGGAGATGCTCAGACGAAAAGAAGGTAAACTGGAATCTGTGCCGCGTTGATCGTCTTTAAATTTCACTGTAGAACAAATTGCTCAAGCTTTGGACTTAAAGATAATCTAGCAGTAAGCTATGACAGCGTTTTTCATCAAGATCAAGTGTAATCTAATTTGGGATCGACCACCGACTCGCCAAAACGAAAACTTTCTACCTCACCATCAAGATAACTGCTGTACTCAAATTTATGACTAGCAATCCTTCCGCTTCTTTAAGATTAAAAAAAAACAAAATTACCGACACAAATATCACTCTCTCCCATGGCAGTGGTGGCAGAGCAATGCGGGATTTAATTAACGAGATATTCGTTAGTAACTTTGATAATAACCTACTGGCACCCCTTGAAGATCAAGCCCGATTTGAGATGAAAGATTTAGCTAAAATAGGCGATCGCTTGGCATTTACCACCGATTCCTATGTGGTTTCTCCCCTATTCTTTCCGGGGGGTGATATTGGCAGTTTAGCAGTCAATGGAACCGTTAATGATTTGGCTGTCGGTGGGGCAATTCCTCTCTATCTCAGTTGTAGTTTTATCCTCGAAGAAGGTTTATCTATCGACACCCTAAAAACCATCGTTACCAGCATGAAAATAGCCGCCGACAAAGCAGCGGTAAAAATCGTCACCGGGGATACAAAAGTCGTTGCCAGGGGACAAGGGGATCAAATATTTATTAACACCTCTGGAGTGGGAGTAATTCCGGCTGGAATCAATTCCGGGGCGAATAATTTACAAGTTGGCGATCGCATTTTGCTGAACGGTTTTCTGGGGGATCACGGTGCCGCCATTCTGATTGCTAGGGGCGAATTAGACCTACAATGCACAATTGAAAGCGATTGTCAAGCACTGAATTCTTTAATTTCTGCAATTCTGGCAGTTTGCCCGCAAGTTAAAGCGATGCGTGATGCCACTAGGGGCGGATTAGCCACGGTTTTAAACGAATTTGCCCAAAGTTCAGGGGTGGGAATACAGGTGCAGGAAACGGCACTCCCCATCCGGGAAGAAGTGCGAGGAATGTGCGAATTATTGGGATTAGAACCGCTTTATCTGGCAAATGAGGGCAAATTAGTCCTTGTAGTGCCTCCAGAGGCAGAAAATCGCGTTTTAGCAGTGATGCGTTCCCATCCTGACGGTAAAAATGCCGTTTGTATCGGGGAAGTCGTCGCTTCTCCCCCCAATTTAGTTTACTTAAAAACCCCTTTCGGCACTCAAAGGATTCTCGATATGTTAGTAGGTGAACAATTACCGAGAATATGCTAATTAGGGTTTGCTGAAAACGTTTGTTGTTAGGGTTAGGAGTCAGGAGTCAGGAGTCAGGAGTCAGGAGTTAGGGGTTAGGAGTCAGGAGAATTAAGAATGAATAATAGTCAATTAAATGGTCTATTTACAGATTTTAGGCAATTTAATCCTTATTTTTGCGGTTTTTGAACCCTCAAATAGTTGGGTTTTTGGGGTTTTGGGGTTTTAGTTGAAATTTCCCTGATCACTGATCAGTGATCGGGAGCATCTCACTTATGCCATGAGTATTAATACTTAAGAAAGGCAGAAAAAAATAAGAAAAGAGTCTGTAGAATATAAGGCATTCCAATCATATCAATAAAAATGGTCATAAAAAAGGAAAACAGAACTATATTTGTGTGAACTGTGGAAGACAATTTATAGAGGTTTATGAACCCCAGAGAGGTTATTTTTGAAGAAGTGAAACGGGAAGGTCTGAAAATGTCGGTTAACGGTCTGGGTTTTCGAGCCATTGAAAGAGTAAAAAATGTCCACCATACGACGATTATTAATTGGGTTAAACAAGTGGTCGAACTCTTGCTTTGATTATTATGATCCACAGACAATTCCTGATGTGGGAGAATTAGATGAATTAGAAACATTTGTCGGCTCAAAAAAAACCAAATCTGGTCAGGGACAGCGGTAGACCACTTGAAAACAGGGATTTTGGGATGGGTTTTAGGCGGTCTCGCAAGGCGAGTGCCTTCGGCAACATAGTTCCAAAACTTTTGCGACTTTGTGGGAACTTGTTGGCAAGTGGAAATGCCATTTTTAGGTGACAGATGGATGGAAGGTTTACCCTAATTTTATTCCTGATGGATGGATGGAAGAAACCCGTTTTCTTCGAGAAACCCGTTTTCTGCAAACGCCTATTTAGAAAACGGGTTTCTTTGAGAAACCCGTTTTCTTGTAATATTAATTTTTGTTACAGGGATATTGAAAAATTCGGGATTGTTGCCACAAAATAGCCGCAGTCATCCTTTGCGGTCAATGTCATGACTTCTACCCTTTTGTCGATTCTTCCTGCTGTCTCTATAAAGTTTGGTTACTGAGTGGTGAAGAAGTCTGGATTTTGGTTCATATTGAAATTCAAAGTCAATACGAAGAAAATTTCCCTCAGAGGATGTATATTTATAACTATCGGGCCTTTGATTTGTATCAGAAACCGGTTATCAGTCTCGCTATATTAGGAGATGAACGAGTAAATTGGCGACCAGATTCCTATAATTATACTATCGCTGGTTGTGAAGTCAGCCTGAAATTCCCAACAGTCAAATTACTGGACTATGAGGAAAGCTGGTCAGAACTAGAAGCAAGTAGCAATCCCTTTGCTATAATAGTCATGGCACACCTGAAAACAAAAGCGACTACTGGGAAGCTGCCACAACGGGAACAGTGGAAGTGGAGGTTAATCAGGGGATTATATGAAAAGGATTTCGAGAGAGAACAGATAATTAAACTGTTTGAAATCATCGACAATATGATGACTTTATCCCCTGAATTACAGTCAAGCTTAGAGAGTAAAATCAAACAATTTGAGGAGGAAAAA
>VYLP01000352.1_pt1 | contig 12781 bp, 10 predicted proteins | sample 5114311 | NCBI WGS metagenome assembly VYLP01 (sample SAMN12291775, study PRJNA351875) | freshwater metagenome | isolation source: freshwater lake | place: USA: Michigan, Lansing Lake | collected 2013-08-14 | reverse complement strand
TGCCTGTCGCGGCTGGCGCGCTTCGGCGGACTGGCGACCGGCATCGCCGGTAATGCCCTGGCCGAAGGCGCGGCCCAGCTGGCCCGGGGCCGGCGGCCGACGATGGGCGACCTGCTGCTGACGCCCGCCAATGCGATCCGCGTCACCGAACAGCTGGCCCAGCTGCGTGGGGCGGCCATGAAGATCGGTCAGCTGATGTCGATGGACGCGGGCGACCTTCTGCCGCCCGAACTGTCCGACATCCTTGCGCGGCTTCGCTCCGACGCCCGGCCCATGCCGCCGGTCCAGCTGACCGCGGCGCTGAACCGTCGCTGGGGCCGGGGATGGGAAGACCACTTCCAGCGCTTCGACATGGCCCCCGTCGCCGCCGCCTCGATCGGCCAGGTCCACCGCGCCCTGACACGCGAAGGCCGCGACCTGGCCATCAAGGTCCAGTACCCGGGTGTTCGGCGCAGCATTGACAGCGACGTCGACAACGTGGCGACCCTGTTGAAGGTCTCCGGTGTCCTGCCGCGCGAGATCGACCTCGCGCCCCTTCTGGTCGAGGCCAAGCGCCAGCTGCATGAGGAAGCCGACTACGTCCGCGAGGCCGAACATCTGGCCCGTTTCGGTGCCCTGCTCGCGGGCGATCCCGACCATGTCGTGCCGGGGCTGCACGCAGAGCTGACCCGGCCCGATGTCCTGGCCATGGATTATGTCGAAGGCGGGCCGGTCGAGGCCATGACCGGCGCGTCGCAGGCGGAGCGCGATCGCATCGCGACTGTCATGATCCGGCTACTGCTACGCGAGCTGTTCGACTTCGGCCTGATGCAGACCGATCCGAACTTCGCCAACTATCGTGTCGATGCGGCCGGACGGCTGGTGTTGCTCGACTTCGGGGCGACGCGGGTCATTCCGCCCGCTCTGGCGGAGGGTTATCGCGCCCTGATGCGCGCGGCCATGAACGACGACCGCCGGGCGGCCATCGAGGCGGCCCAGGCCATCGGTTTCTTCGATCACCGCGCCCGCGCCCGTGACGCGGAGGGTCTGGAGGCGATGTTCGATCTCGCGCTGGCGCCTTTCAGGGGCGAAGGCCCGTTTGACTTCGGCGACACGGCCGTCGCCGCCCGGCTGCGCGACCGCGGCATGACCTTCGCCCAGGATCGCAACGTCTGGCACGTGCCGCCGGTGGACACCCTGTTCGTCCAGAGAAAGCTGGGTGGTGTCTATCTGCTGGCCAGTCGCCTGAAGGCGCGTGTCGAGGTGCGCCGCCTTCTGGAGCCCTGGCTCTAAGGCAGGGTCGCACTCGGGCAGGCTTCCTATCGTCGCCGTCAGTCTCCGCTCTGTGTGCGACCGATTTTGACGTATCGAGGTGCCATAGTGCGGTTCGTGGACATCGCTCCACCGCCCTCTTGCCCGTCCAAATGTACACTATGTCCACCCAGAAAAATTTAGTGGACATTTCCGGACGCGCCCTCGGCGGTCCGGGGAGCCAGTCAGCCACCGTGCCCATCCCTGATCCCACCGCCTTCATCCGCGCCAACACCCGCTCTCAGACCGTGCCGCACGCGCCGGAGATCACCCTGTGGCTGGCCGATGAGGTCACGCCGATCTGGCGTCTGACGGAGGAGGAACTGGGCGAGCTCGGGCTCCCGCCGCCGTTCTGGGCGTTTGCCTGGGCGGGCGGTCAGGCGCTGGCGCGCTGGCTGCTGGATCACCCGCAGGAAGTGTCGGAAAAGCGCGTGCTGGATTTCGCGGCTGGCTCAGGCCTGGTCGGGATCGCGGCGATGAAGGCCGGCGCGGCCCAGGTCCTGTGCTGCGACATCGATCCATTCTGCGGCGCGGCCGTAGCTCTGAACGCGCAGGCCAACGGGGTCGAGGTCGCCTTCACCGATGCGAATCTGCTGGATGCCCCTCCACCGGACGTCGACGTCATCTGTGCCGGCGACGTCTGCTACGAACAGCCCATGGCCGGGCGGGTTCTCGACTGGCTGGCATCGGCGCGTGCGAAGGGCGCCCGCGTGCTGATCGGCGATCCGCACCGGACCTACTTCCCGCGAGAGGGCCTGACCTTTCTGGCCGAATATCGCGTTCCGACGACGCGGGAACTGGAGGACTTCGAAATCAAACGCACATCGGTCTGGGCCATGCCGTGATCGCGAGAAGGTGATGGCGAACGCGATTGCGCTCGCACCGGCGCAACCCTAGACTGTAGGCATGCTGAGATTGATCGCCATCACCGCCGTAATCTGCTCTGCCGCAGGGGCCGGGCACGCCCAGGTGTTCAACGACCCGAACCCCTATGCCCAGGCCAGTCAGGACCGCATGGAAGTCTTGCGGCAGCGGAACGACCGCCTCGCTGACGATGCGCAGCAGTACCGCACGCAAACCCGACTGACGCTTTTTGAACTGCGGCAGCGCCGTCAGCCCGAACCTGACATCCCCCAGGTCCGTCCTCTTGCCGAAACCCCGGCAGTGAGCGAACGGCGCGAGACCGTCTCTGGCACCGAGCGTGAGATCGACAGCTGGCTGGACCGTCGTCCCGAGTAACCCTCCCTTCCCCTGTCACGGCGTTCCGGCATAACCTGTCGTCCGGGGTCAGGAAGGATCGACGATGCGGTGGCAGGGCGGACGCAGGGGCGGCGGGATCGAGGACCGTCGTGGCATGGGCGGCGGAGCGGTCGCGGGCGGCGGCATCGGCGTCGCGGTTCTGGCGGTGATCGGCTACGTTTTCTTCGGCATCGACCCCGCGACCACCACCCAGGTCGCCAGCCAGTTCGGCGCGGCCAGCGCCACCCAGGAAGGCCGCCAGGGCACGCCGGAAGATCAGGCTGGCCTGTTCGTCGACGTGGTGGGCCGCAACATCAACGACGTCTGGGCGACCAAGCTCGAGGGCTATCAGCCCCCTGCCAACATCGTCCTGTACGAACAGGGCACCAACACCGGCTGCGGCTATGGCCAGGCGGCGTTCGGGCCCTTCTACTGCCCTGCGGATCGCCAGGTCTATCTGGACCTCAGCTTCTGGCAGGAGATGGAGACCCAGCTCGGGGCGTCCGGCGCCGACTTCGCCCGCGCCTATGTCCTGGCCCATGAGATCGGCCACCACGTCCAGACCCTCACCGGTGCCTCCGAACAGGTCCAGCGTGCCCAGCAATCAGCCCGCTCGGAGGGCGAAGCCAACCGCTATTCCGTCGCGCTGGAGCTTCAGGCCGACTGCTACGCCGGCGTCTGGGCCGCCAATGCGGCGGCGGTGTCCGGCGGGGAGGTGGCGCTGGAACCCGGGGATCTGGAAGAGGGCCTGCGGACCGCCTCGGCCATCGGCGATGATACGCTTCAGAGGAACGCCGGGCGTGGCGTGAACCCCGAAAGCTTCACCCACGGCTCCTCCGAGCAGCGGATGCAATGGCTCCAGCGCGGCTACCAGTCCGGCGACCCGGCCGTCTGCGATACCTTCGCCGAGCTCTAGGCCGCTTGTTGCACCGCGAAAGACCCGTCACAGTCGCGGTGTGACCCGCCCCGCCTCCGCCGCCGAAGCCTTGAAGTCCGCCCGCCGCGTGGTGGTCAAGATCGGCTCGTCTCTGGTCGTCGAGGCCGACAGCCGGGGACCCGCGCTCGGCTGGATGGCCTCTCTGGCCGAGGACATCGCCAGCCTCAGGACCGGAGGGCGTCAGGTGATCCTGGTGTCGTCGGGGGCCGTGGCCCTGGGGCGCGGACGACTGGGGCTGGAGAAGAACGCTCGGCTGGACGAGAAGCAGGCTGCGGCTGCGGTGGGCCAATCCCTGCTCATGCAGGCCTGGGAGCAGGCCCTGACCCCGCGCGGCATGACCCCCGCCCAGGTGCTGTTGACCCGGGACGACACGGAGCGGCGTCGGCGCTGGCTGAACGCCCGAGCCACGATCGAGGCCCTGCTGAAGCTCTCGGCTGTTCCCATCGTCAACGAGAACGACACGGTCGCGACCGAGGAGATCCGGTACGGCGACAACGACCGGCTGGCCGCCCGGGCGGCACAGCTGGCGCGGGCGGACCTCTTGATCCTGCTGTCAGATGTCGACGGTCTCTACACGGATGATCCCAGGCGCGATCCGTCCGCCTGGCACCTGCCCGTCGTCGACACCCTGACGCCCGAGGTGCTGGCCATGGCTGGTGGGGCCAATACAGAGGCGGATGTCGGCACCGGCGGTATGGCGACCAAGCTGGAAGCGGCTCGGATCGCGCGGTCCGCCGGGTGCGCTACCTTGATCGTCTCCGGCCTGACGACCCGGCCGCTGGCGGCGGTCGCAGCGGGGGCCAGGGCGACCCTGATCACCGCGCCCGCGACGCCGCTTCAGGCCTACAAGTCCTGGATCGCCGGCAGTCTGGAGCCGGCCGGCGTCCTGACTGTCGATGATGGCGCGGCCGAGGCCCTGGGGGCCGGACGCAGCCTGCTGGCATCCGGCGTGCGACGGGTCGAGGGCCGGTTCGACCGTGGCGACTGTGTACGGGTGACGGGCGAAACCGGTCAGTCGCTGGGCGTCGGCCTGGCCGCCTATGCCGCCGATGAGATGGAACGCATCCGGGGCCGCCATTCCGGAGAGATCGAGGCCATCGTCGGCTACAAGGGGCCGGGCGTGGCCATTCACCGCGACGATCTGGTGCTGACCTCATGAGCCTGGACGAGACGATGCTGGAGATGGGCCGCCGCGCCCGTGTCGGGGCCGATGCGCTGCGCACCGCGACGGCCGCCACCCGGTCGGCTGCACTGACGTCGATGGCGGAGGCGCTCCGGGATCGTTCCGACGCGATCCTCACAGCCAATACAGCGGACGTTGAGCGGGCGCGGGCCAAGGGCGTGTCAGAGGCCCTGATCGACCGTCTGTCACTCACCCCGGGGCGGATTACCGCCATGGCCGGGGCAGTTGACGAGGTCGCTGCCTTCCCCGATCCGCTGGGTGCGACGACGGCGCGCTGGACCCGGCCGAACGGGCTGGAGTTCAGCCGGGTGCGAACGCCGCTGGGCGTCCTGGCCATCATCTACGAGAGCCGCCCGAACGTGACGGCCGATGCGGCGGCCCTGTGCATTCGCTCGGGCAACGCTGCGATCCTGCGCTCGGGTTCGGACTGTCTGGACAGCGCGCTCGCCATCCATGCGGCTGTGGCTGAGGGGCTGAGGGCGGCGGGCTTGCCCGGCGAGGCGGTACAGTTGGTCGACACGCCCGACCGCGCGGCGGTCGGTGCCCTGCTGACCGGGCTCGGCGGTACCATTGATCTGCTCGTGCCGCGCGGCGGGCGCAGCCTTGTGGAGCGGGTGCAGGCCGAGGCGCGGGTTCCCGTGCTGGGCCATCTGGAGGGCATCAATCACACCTATCTACACGCCTCCGCCGACATCGGCATGGCGGTCGAGGTGGTGCTGAACGCCAAGATGCGGCGGGTGTCGGTCTGCGGCGCGACCGAGACCCTGCTGGTGGATCGAGAAGCGGCCGCATATCTGTTGCCGCCAGTCGCTGAGGCTCTGATGGCTGCGGGCTGCGAGTTGCGGGGCGACGCGGCGGCCCGTACCCTGATTTCCGGCATGGGCGTCGCCGAAGAGGCGGACTGGTCGACCGAATATCTGGCACCGATCCTGTCGGTGAAGGTGGTGGACGGGCTGGACGCGGCGGTGGCCCACATCAACCGCTACGGCTCGGGCCACACCGAGGCGATCGTGGCCGAGGACAGCTTCGCCGCCGCCGCATTCCAGGCGGTTGTCGACGCCTCCATCGTGCTGTGGAACGCCTCGACCCAGTTCGCCGACGGAGGCGAGTTCGGCTTCGGCGGGGAGATCGGGATCTCGACCTCACGGCTGCATGCGCGTGGCCCGGTCGGGGCCGAGCAACTGACCAGCTACAAGTATGTCGTGAAGGGGCAAGGGCAGACGCGGCCCTGACCTCAATAACCCTCGACCCTCAGGCCTTGTCCTTCGGCCACATGAAGCTGACCGCGGCCCAGGTCCATCACAAGGGTGCGGCCCTCGAAGGCTTCCATTCCGAGCAGGGCGTCGGGAGAGCCGGGGAGGGATATATTGGCATAGATGGGCACCTCGGCGTCGCGATACAGCCGGTCGCCGACCGTCACTGTCCGCGCCTGCACCACCTCTGCCGCGATGGCTCCACCCAGCACGATGCTTGAGGTCCGGCGGGTCGGACGACCATCCAGCAGACCGGCATTGGCAGCGGCGTCTCGCCCCAGCGCGAGCAGAGCCGACGCGCCGGTGTCCACCACCGCCTGAACCGTCGCGCCTTCCACTGTGACTTCGGTGGACAGGGCGGTGCCAGAGCGACTGACGAGTATGGGGCGGGCGTCGGTGGGGGGCACATGATCATCGGCGCGAAGGAAGCGCAGGCGATGGCTCACGGTATCGAGTTCCAGCACGGTCTTGCCTAGCAGATCCTGGCCCAGGATCAGGGGCGCCGACAGACCGTCGCGCATCGCCAAGGGTCCCAGTGCGAGGATGGCGGTGCGCAGCTTTTCCACCCTCATGCCACCAAACGAGAGGCTGAGCGTCGTGCCGCGACCCATTTGGGCCCCACCGCCGACGCCATAGGCCACCAGCGGCAAATCGACGGCTCGATCCATCCCCAGCAGATCGAACAGTCCGCGATCGATGACCGAGTACTCGGCCCCCGAATCCACCAGCGCCCGAATGGTCTGACCTGCAACAGAGACCAGCACCGTGGGAACCGATGCGCGCGGTTCATCATAAGGCAGCCAGCCGCTGGACCCGTCGGCAGGGAAGTTCACGCCGGGGTCGCGCCACAGCACGTTCTCCCTCAGCCACCACGCGCCTCCCAGGCCGCCGGCGAGCAGGCCGGCTCGGATCAAGAGGTCGCGGCGGTTCATGGGATGGAGTTTGGGGAGGCGGTGGGGCCGTGTCGAGGCGAGAGGGTGACGACGAGTGGCTGGTGGCTAGCGGCTAGAGGTCACAGCTGTCCTGAGGCCCGGACCGTGAGCCGATCACCAGCCACTAGCCACTAGCCACTTCTCAGACCTCAAACCTCACGCCCTGTGCCAAAGGCAGGGCAGAGGAGAAGTTCACCGTCTGGGTCTGGCGGCGCATATAGGCCTTCCAGGCGTCAGAGCCCGACTCGCGGCCGCCGCCGGTGTCCTTCTCGCCGCCGAAGGCTCCGCCGATCTCGGCCCCCGACGGGCCGATGTTGACGTTGGCGATGCCGCAGTCCGAGCCCCAGGCGGACAGAAACTGCTCTGCTTCGCGCACGCTGTCTGTGAAGACACACGAGCTCAGGCCCTGGGGCACGGCGTTCTGGATCGCGACCGCGTCGTCGAACTCGCGCCAGGTCAGGACGTAGAGGATGGGGGCGAAGGTCTCGTGCATGACGACCGGAGTCTGGGCTGGCATACGCACGATGGCGGGACGGACGTAGGTGCCTGCGCGATCGACCCGGCCGCCGCCAGTGACCACAGTCCCGCCCTGTTCGATGGCCTGGGCCAACGCCTGGTCGAAGCCAACGGCTGCAGCCTCGTCGATCAGCGGGCCGACCAGCACACCGTCCTCGCGCGGATCGCCAATGGGCAGGGTGTCATAGGCCTTGGCCAGCCGGGCGATCAGGGTCTCGGCGACATCTTCTTGAACCAGCAGGCGACGCAGGGTCGTGCACCGCTGGCCGCAGGTGCCGACCGCCGAGAAGGCGATGGCCCGAACGGCCATGTCGAGGTCGGCCGAGGGGGTCACAATCATCGCGTTGTTGCCCCCCAGCTCGAGCAAGGTCCGACCCAGTCTCGCCGCGACGGTCTGAGCGACCGCCCGACCCATTCGGGTCGAGCCGGTAGCCGACACCAGCGGGATGCGTGGATCGGCGGCCAGGGCCTCGCCCACATGGCGGCCGCCGATCAGGACCTGAAGCAGGCCGTCGGGCGCGTCGCCGAACCGGGCCAAGGCGCGCTCCACGACCGCCTGGGTCGCCAGTGCCGTCAGAGGCGTCTTCTCCGACGGCTTCCAGATCACCGGGTCTCCGCAAACCAGCGCGAGTGCTGCATTCCAGGCCCAGACAGCGACCGGAAAATTGAAGGCCGAGATCACGACGACCGGGCCCAGGGGCTGCCAGGTTTCGCGCATGTGGTGCCCGGGCCGTTCGCTTGGCAGCGTCAGGCCGTAGAGCTGGCGCGACAGGCCGACGGCGAAGTCGCAGATGTCGATCATCTCCTGGACTTCACCCAGACCCTCCGACGCGATCTTGCCGGCCTCCAGCGTCACGAGAGCGGCGAGATCGGCCTTGGCAACGCGGAGTTCGTCGCCCAGCAGGCGGACGAGTTCGCCACGGCGGGGGGCCGGAACGCGACGCCAGGCGTCGAAGGCGATGGCGGCGGAGGCGATGGCGCGCTCGACCTCGTCCCGTGTGGCGACGCGAACCGGGCTGCCGCTGGACCCATCGATGGGCGATCGGGTCGGCAAGTCACCCGGGGCGAAGATGTTCTCGTGTACGCCCATGCGGGAGAGGATGGCGCGGGCGTCTTGGGCGGCGGTCATGGCGGACTCCTTGTCCGCTCGGCTTAGCCTCGGCCCTTGGCGAACGAAAGGGCCGCCGCCCTTGCGGACGGCGGCCCCCGATTTCCAGAGCAGACGCTTACCAGCGGTCGCGACGGCCGCCGTCGTGACGGTCTTCACGGAGCTGGTAGCGGATGCGGTCGAGTCTATCTTCCAGATCGCGACGCTCCCACCTCGACAGGCCGTCGCGGCTGTAGCGCCAGCTCAGGCGCTGGACCTCATCGAGCTGCCAGCGCAGGTTCTGGGCTTCGCGGCGGCTGATGGAGCCGCGATATGCGGCCCGATCGACGCGCTCGGATAGGCGAGCTTGCTGTGCACGGAACTCGCCGTGGCCGCCACCTTGCCAGCCACCATTGTACTCGCCGCTATAGCCACGGTCATGGCCGCGGCCGTGGCCGTAGGATTGGGCCAGCGTCGGGGTCGCGATTGCGACCGCCGACGCCGCCAGCAGCGAAAGCAGCGCTTTCTTCGTCAGGGCGGTCGTCATGATCTTCTTCCTTCGAAACGGTCCGGGGATCGGGCCGATGAGCGAAAGAAACCACGGTGAAGCTGACAGGCCTCTGAGCCGGCTGTTGTCCGCCGTTCAGCGAGATGAACCGCAACGCTGCAAACCAGGGAACGGCCGGCCGCCATGGATCAGGCGCGGCCGGATTTTCATCAGGCCTTCACCTTCTCTCTGAACCCGGCGTCAACGGCCGAGGACGTAGGGTGCCCGTCCAATCAAGAGGGTGGCGATGGCGCGCGTGCAGTTCCAGAAAGGCCAGAAGGTCTGGGTCGAATGCGTCGGCGCATGGGCCCACATCGAAAAGGTCCAGCCGGTGTGGGCCAAGGGCTTCGACGAACCCGTGCGCGTGACCTACGACGTCGGACTGGGCCGCGAGTTCCAGGCTGCCGAGCTGACGCTTCCCGCTGACGATGAAGCGCCCGACATGAGCGGATGGCGACTGCTCAGGGCCAGGAACAAGTGGCAGTCGGCCGAGGATACGCCTCACCATCCCTATCCGGGCACCTATCCGGTCGTGGTTACCGACACTGCCGACTGGGGCGGCTGGCGCGTACCGGGGGCCGAGTATGACCGCGACCCGCATCGCATCGAGTTCCAGGCCCGCCTGATCACCGCCGCACCGCGTCTGATGGCGCTTGCGGAACGGCTAATGGACAGCGTGGCCGAGAGCCCCGACGACGCCCCGCCCGAGAGCCTCGCCCTGGCGCGTGAGGCGCGTGCGATCTTTAAGTCCGTGACCCAGGTCACGGTGGCTCCCGTCGAGATGTCTGCGGCATCCGCTGCGCCTGGTCCGGTCGCGCGCGTCGCAGCCTGAACCCGGCAAGGTTTCGTTAACCAAGCCTCGACAGGATTCCGCGACGCAGCCTAGATTCCGGAGCGTCGTCGAATCGCCAAGCGCTCGCCCCGGCCCCTCCGGCCGCGACGCCGCGAACTGTCCGGGAGAGCGCCTTGCGGGGCAACGAGCGCCGCATCCAGCATCCGGGCCGAAGGGCTGCGGACAATGCCAGCCCGGCCCTTCCGGCCTGGGCGCGCGTCACCGTGCTGGCCCTGACCCTCGGCCTTGCTCTCTATGTTGTTCTTTTCGCGCGCGAGAGCACCCGGCCTGCGCGCGAGGCGGCGGTCCTGCGAGAGCAGGCTCTGTCGCGCGAGGTTGCCTTTGGCGCGGCCCGGATGGAGGCCGATCTGGTCTCGGCGCGCCTCGGTCTCGCAGCCGCGCGCGCGGCTCTGACACGAAACCCGGATCGGCCCCTCGACGCTGTTGAGGCCGCCCGCGCCGTCGCTCCGGCCAGCGCGTTTGCGGTCCTCAATGGTGACGGTGAACCCCGGGCCGCCCAGGGCAGCGGGCCGGAAGGCTTTGTGTTTTCCAGTGAGGCTGAACTGCAGCCCGCCTCGGACCGTGCCGCGCTTTTGACCCTGTCCGAAGGTGCAGGGGGACGGATCGTCGCCCGTACGCCGGTTCCGGTTGATCCCGGCGGCCGGCTGTTGATCGTCATGCCGCAGGTGGGTGTGATTGCTTCGGGGGAAGGCGATCTGGAGCGCCGCATCGGCGTAGGCCTCGGACCTCTCATGGAGGCCGGAGAGCCGATTAAGGTTTCGCTCTCCTCCGATCGCGCGATCGAGGCGGTCGCGGTACCCGTCGGATCGACCGGCTTGAATGCTGTTGCGTGGCGTCCGGAGACCGCCGGCGCAGCAGCGGTCATCAGCGATCTCTGGCTTCTGATCGCGCCTCTGGGTCTGGGTGTGCTGGTGTTGGGCCTGGCCCTGATGCAGCGCTGGCGTCAGAGCCGCGCGGCCAAGGTTTGGGCTGATACGGAGCATCGCTTCCGCGTGGCGGTCGAGGCCGCGCGTTGCGGCGTCTGGGAGTGGGACACCTAGGCCGACGAGGTAAGTGTCTCGGACTATATGGCCGAGCTTCTGGGCCTTCCTGAGGGGGGAACCCTTCCGGCGGCATCGGTCATGGAGCGGATCCATCCTCGCTATCACGAACTGGTCGAGCATGCCCTGCGTCAGGCGTCTGCCCTCGGCTCCTTCGAAGTGACCTTCCCGGTGCCGATCGAGGGCCAGGGTGCCCGGTGGATCGACGCCCGGGGCCAGGCGCGCGGCGCGCGCGGCGAGGACGGCTTCTCCATGATCATGGGCGTTGCGCTCGACATCACCGAGGCCCGGCGCGCCAAGGCCCAGGCCCAGTCGGCCGAGAACCGGCTGAGGGACGGCATCGAGAGCGTGTCGGACGCTTTCGCGCTGTTCGACCGCAACGGCCGGCTGATCCTGTCCAATGTCGCTTTCAAGGACGCCTTCGGCTTTGCCGACGGGGCGTTGCGCAAGGGCGCGCTGAAGGACGAGCTGACGCGGATCGCGGCTTTGGCCATCAAGGCTGATCGTCCATCTGCTGAGGGTCGTGCCGGGGCCCGTGAAGTCGAACTGCACGACGGTCGGGTGCTGCAGCTCAACGAACGCTTCACCGGCGACGGGGGCACGGTGGTCACCGCCGCTGACGTCACGGCCATTCGTCGGCAGGAACTGGAACGTCAGAGAGCGGCGGACTCGCTGCGCGTGACGGTCGATCAGCTGGAGGCCAGCCAGGAGAAGCTCAGCCTGCTCGCCCGCAAGTACGAGATCGCCATGACCCGGGCCGAGGCCGCCAACCAGGCCAAGTCCGAGTTCCTGGCCAATATGTCCCACGAGCTGCGGACCCCGCTGAATGCCATCAACGGTTTCTCCGAGATCATGGCGGGCGAGATGTTCGGCCCGCTGGGCGACGCCCGCTACAAGGGATACGCAGGCGACATCCTGAAGTCGGGTCAGCATCTGCTCAGCCTGATCAACGACATCCTCGACATGGCCAAGATCGAGGCGGGCAAGATGACCCTGCACTATGAGGCGGTCGATCTGATCGAGGTGTGCGAGGACGCGATCCGCCTGATGCGCGGCAAGGCCATGGAGTCCGGTCTGGCCCTGACGCTGGATGCCGGAGACCTGCCTGAGGTGGAGGCTGACTATCGCGGCCTGAAGCAGGTCATGCTGAACCTGATCTCGAATGCGGTGAAGTTCACGCCGGAAGGCGGATCCATCACTGTCTCCGTTCAGCCGATGACTTCAGGCCGGATCAGGATCGCGGTTGTCGACACCGGCATCGGCATCGCCGCTGAGGACCTCGCGCGGCTGGCCCAGCCGTTCGAGCAGGTCGAGGGCCAGCATTCCAAGACCACCCAGGGCACCGGCCTGGGCCTGGCCCTGACCAAGTCGCTGATCGAACTGCACGGCGGCCAGATGGTGATGGAAAGCAAGCCCGGCGCGGGAACCACCGTCAGCTTCGACATCCCCGTGCGGCGGCCCGCAGAGCAGCCCCAGTCTCACGGCGAGCCTCAGGCCCGCGCGGCCTGATCCGAAGGCTCCACACCCTGCGTCGCTGAAGCTTGGCGATTCGGTTTGACTCCGAACCGAACCAGAACAAATAATGAACATTCAAGTTCCGTGATTGCCATGATCGCCCCTTCACCCACACCAGACGCCCTCGTCCCGCCGCCGCTGACCGACCTTCGCGCCGGTCTGGAGGAGGCGTGTGCGACCACGCCGCGCGACATGGCCGCGACCCTGGCCTTCGCGCTCGCGAGGGTTCCTGCGGGGGATCGGCGAGGCGTGGGGCTGGCCCTGACCCGCGCCTGGCTGAGCGAGCACGGCCGTCCCTATGGCCCCGGTCTGGCGCGGTTCGGACGGGCCGAGGGCGTCTTGCTGATCGTCTGCCGCACCCAGGCCGAGGCGCTGTGGACGATGGAGCA
>VYLP01000351.1_pt1 | contig 12818 bp, 15 predicted proteins | sample 5114311 | NCBI WGS metagenome assembly VYLP01 (sample SAMN12291775, study PRJNA351875) | freshwater metagenome | isolation source: freshwater lake | place: USA: Michigan, Lansing Lake | collected 2013-08-14 | reverse complement strand
GATTTATACACAAGTAAAGTCTTGAAATACCAGAAGCTCTTGCATAGAATGGACGAGTAATTGTGTAACCTATGTGACTTGTTCAAAGTGTTACCGATGTGCCTTTCTATACAATTACGTTAACTTTTACCACATAGGACTTTGGTAGGGTGTTAACTAGACAAAGCCCCAATTCCAGAGGTGAAACCCTATATTCGCGACAGATTGCTCATACTTGCGGTGAGCTCGAACGAAGAGGTTGTCTTAATTGCAAGGAGAGGCACTTCTGAGGTGACATCGTGAAGGGGGTGAAGGCGGGACAAGGTAGCCACAGAATATTTTCAGTAGGAAAATATTCTAGGAGTTTTTAGAGAACAAATCTAAATCCTCCTTTTATAAAGGAACAATTTAACCATCCCTTGTTAGATGAATCAAAAGAGTCACGCTACGCTGTATATTGTAAAAGATACGTTGGAAACAACAAAAGCAGATGCCAGTTAACTGGTTAATGTAAGAAGATAAGCCTCACCTAAACAGTGGGGCTTTTTTGTGTACGAAGGGGTGCGGAAGGAATCTATTTTCGGTGGTCTAAAATCTTGATCGCTTTGACTTGACTTATTTATTTTCCAAGGCTAACTAAGCATATGGGTTTAGCCTACGGCAATTTGCAAATCATGAATCCAAAGCGAACAGATCTTCAGCCGATCAGTGTAGGCGCATTGGCAGATACTGGATCTGTTTACTTAATCATTCCAGAACATGTCAGGGTGCAATTAGAACTCGAAGAACGAAATACGAAAAGAGGTGATCGGCCTTTGGTTAAAACAAATCACCACATAATTATTTAAGCTTAATTCTCATAAAATGACAAGATTAATAAGCATCAAAAAAATAACGACAAATGATGACCTAAGTAAAATTGTTTTAGAAATTCAAAAGGCCACTTGGGTAGCTGCTTCTGAAATTTCTCCTGAAGACTATTCTATCCAAGACTTGAAAGCGTTTTTAATGAGTTCCGAAAGTGTGTTTATAATTGCTTATAGTGATGAACAATTCGCAGGTATGGCTTCTGCAAAAATTTTAAATAAACCCAATGGTGACATTTGGCTATATATTGACGAAGTGGATGTATGTGAGAACCACCAAAAACAAGGAATAGGTAAGGCATTAATGAATTATTTATTCAGCTTTGCTCAAGAGTCGAATTGTGATGAAGTATGGCTTGGCACTGAATTAGAAAATGAGTCTGCCAATGCACTCTATAAATCTTTGGCACCAAGCGAAATTCAAAATTTTATTGGATACACCTATATTCTAAATAAGTAATCACTACAGTAGTGTTTAAAAACTTTACACCGTTTGACGAGTAACACTTTGTGGGTTGTGCTAGTTTCCTCTAGATCACAAAAAAGTTTTCCTCCCAATCGCAACCAAGCTCGTTAAAAAATTTCTGCGAATATGTGCACAGTTTTATCCTGACAACAGAGAAGTCGAATTGGCAGATGGATCAAAGCAATTTTTACCTTACGTCGGTTCAATTGAAATTGTATTCAACAATAGAATTGCATTTGTAGTAACAATCGTTATGGTCAGTGAAGTATTGTTAGGTGCGATTCCGATGGAAGATATGGATTTAATCGTAATTCCGAAAGATAGAAGAGTGGAAGTGAATCCTGAAAATCCAAATTTTGCGGCGGCGAAAGCGAAGAGGGTTTTTTACCACTTAACCACTACCACTAAGGAACAAGGTAGGGATTTTTCCAAGATCCTGTCCCCAAATCCAGAATGGTTGCACCGTCTGCGTAACAAAATGTCCATTATAGGAAGCTAGTCGGCGGGAGTGGTGACTATATTTTCTGTGTCCCAGCCAAAAGTGAAGATAGTAAAAATGTTTTTCTGTTCAAACGAAATCTCCTACATTAATGCTGAAGAAACGGATAAAGAACTTCCTTGCAATTTATTAACATCCAACGAGCTCCACAAACTTTGGATTACGTCTCTATTTTTTTATGCCATAAAAAATAAGATCCCAAAATAGCAGATAGGGGAAGGATCATAAACAAAACTCTTGGGTCAAAAGGCCCGGCCATGAATGCGGAATAAATCGCTCCGACAATATCGAAAACAAGTCCAGCGTATGCCCATTCCTTAAGTCGCCTAAGGTTGGGAATTAAGATCACAATACATCCAGAAATTTTTGCCATACCTAAAAAAGGCAATAAGTAAGATGGATAACCAAGTTGTTTGAAAACTTCAAGCCAATCCTCGGTTTGCATTATATTCATAACAGATCCAGGCAATAAAAAAAATAAGACGAGCCCAGTTGTAATCCAATAAAAAATATTCAGGTTTTTCATGATAGCTTTATCCTTCTTGATGTCTAGAGTTTGGATGTTAAGAATATCTATTTTTGGAAAATTATGTAAACAGTAATTTTAATCTAAAAACTTCTGAGAGTATCAATTTAGATAAGTACAATTTGTACTTATACTTATTGGTTCGATCCTTAAAGAAGATTCAACCGACGGAATTCACAGAGCTTGATCACTTCGGCCGTTTCATCATATGAATAGAATTTCCACTCTTTTTTTTCATGGCGAAACAATCCACAACTAGGGCATTGTTTATTTTCATTTCGAAATTCGCATTTGTCGATACAAGGGGAATCAGATATGCCTTTCAGTTTTTGTTTCCATTCAATGAATGGATTATTGTTTTTTTTCATACAATTCTCTCCGAGAGAAATAAAAAATCAGTTGGAAGGTAAAGATATGATTTGCTAGCATAAACCAGAGATTCGAATAATCCTTGCGATTGATTCTGAGGTTACCGACCTCCTCATTCCTTTCAAAAAATCGATGGGCAAGAATTCCTGGGACGCCATGGATAACTGGAAAACAAACAATAGTTATTGGATGCAGAAACACAATTGAAACAGGAATCCAAATCAAACCCATTACGGTTCCCAAGGCATGAAAGAAAACTGTTCTAGGGTCCTGGTGTTCTGGTAAATACACTTTATTGTAAAATAAATAGAAACGGGTTCGAAATGCCTTAGGTAAAAAAATCATACTTTTCCTCCTTCAGGATATTTGTTTGTTAGCCCCGCTAAAAAAATGGAAACTGCTTCTTTAAAACTCTCTTCTGGTTTTTCAGGAAGACCAAAGGATCTCCTTATTTCGAGCGATAAAATCCCAAAGATAAGTGCCCTAAAAGAGCGACTAACGGAAAGTAATTTATCTTCTGGGATCGCATAATCTCTAAAAAGGTCACGTAAGAGTTTTTGGGATCGGGTTCTAAGAGTGGTTAATTCCTTCGGTTCTTTTTCTCCGCGAAACATACTGGCTTGGAACAATCCTGGTTTTTTTAGCGCAAATTTCCGAAGCAGTAAGGCTAGATACTCTAGTTGCGCGGAAGAATTTGCCCGTACTTGTATGACTTCTTCAAGCATTTCAGAAATTTCTTGAAAACAGATCAAACTTAGGTGAATTTTTAAATCTTCAAAACTTTCAAAGTGTTTGTATAAGGCTGCAGAAGTCACTGAAAGTTGGTCTGCAATTTTTTTGACACTCAATGAATCCCATCCCTCTTCGTTTGCGATTCCCATAGCCGTCTCTAAGATCCTGTTCTTCGAATCAGAAATATGGTTAATCATATTAACATAAAGGTTAATGTGATTAACTATTGTCAAGATATTTTAATAAAAGAAAAATTAAAAATTAACACTTTACGACTTAGGAAGAAGGTAAGGGTTTTTCCAAGATTGAGCCCCCAAATCCAGGATGGTTGCGCCAAATTCGCGACACAATGCTCATTATAGGAAGTGCACTGGCGCCAGAGGCGACGATATTTTACAAAAAAAGAACTGGGAGATTCAGAAAGAAAAACTTCTGAAAAGTAAGCTCCTTCTAGGATTTTCTGTCCAGACAGACACGCTCTTTTAAAGCATTTTCTAATCTATTTTTTGCAAACGTTGAGACTTACTAAATTTTATGAAAAAATTAGTTTAACATCAAATTAATTTTGACTTTTTATCAAGCCTCCCAGTCCATTCTGATAGAATGGAAAAACAAACCAAGGACTCGGAGCAGGCACCGGTAGGGAAAAAATTTCTTTTTGGGATAGATTCCCCAGCAATTTCAAGAAGGAAGTTGATTGGCAAAACAATCTCAGTTTTGGCTGCCCTAGCTATTGGTTCTTATACATTCAAACGCAATCAGGAGAAAAAAATGAAAACATCTGTGATCTTACAATCCGTTCCTCTCAGCTTCCAGTGGCCCACTGCAGATCCTTTTCTTTTTTGTGTTCATCACGAAGACCACTACCCCAAAGGAAATGGGAAATTTGGACCCAAGGCCTCACTAGAAGGGCGCGACATTGGACAAGACTTTGTGGGAAAGGATGGCTGGAGGATGTATCATGGCGACGATATTCCAGGTTTTCCCGGTCACCCGCACAGGGGTTTTGAAACGGTAACCGTAGTTCAAAAGGGAATGGTTGACCATGCGGACTCTCTGGGTGCCGCAGGCCGTTATGGTGATGGGGACGTTCAATGGATGACAGCGGGAGCTGGTGTCCAACACTCCGAGATGTTTCCTTTATTGTACGAAGACAAAGAAAATCCGATGGAGCTATTTCAAATTTGGCTCAATCTTCCCAAAAAAGATAAATTTGCTCCACCTCATTTTACGATGATGTGGAACGAAAACATTCCAGTGAGAACAAACGAAGATCCAAATGGAAATCGGTGGAAGGTGAAAACCGTCGCTGGAAGTTTGTTTGGTGAAAAACCTTTAGCACCACCACCAAATTCGTGGGCAGCTGATTCTTCCAATGAAGTAGGAATATATATTTTGGATTTTCAAGAGAGAGCTGAATTTAAAATTCCCGCATCTTCTCCTGGACTTAACAGAAATCTATACTATTTCCGCGGCCAAGGTTTAAAGATAAATGGTTCTGAAATTCCGGCGACTCATATGTTTAAAGTTCCGTCTGAGGAATCATTGAATTTGCAAAATGGGAATGAAGCTGGCAAAATTTTAATTTTAGAAGGAAGACCAATTGCAGAACCAGTCTTTAAATACGGGCCTTTTGTGATGAATACTCCCGAAGAAATTCAGACTGCTTTTAACGATTACCGTCAAACACAGTTTGGTGGATGGCCTTGGGACACCTCAGATCCTGTTCACGTTGGGAAAGGACGTTTTGCACGCCATGCGAATGGTATGGAAGAAACTCCTACTTAAGATTTTACCACATAGAAAGTAGATAAGGGTTTTTCTACGATCAGATCCTCAAATCCAGAATGGTTGTTCCGTCTGCGCAACACAATGCCCATTATAGAAAGCGGACTGACGCGCATGGCGACGATATTTTTTTGAAGGGATCAATACCTTAAATGCAAAATTGATTTTATGATCTCATTGATGCCCTCGTCATCAGAGTTTTCAAATGTAGCTAAAAATCTTTCAATCGTATAGCAGTCTTTCACGACAGGTTCTTTCATACTCCACTCACCGTAATAGAAAAATAATTGACCTTCAAATAAGTAAACGCCTCCCATACCTAAGGTATTGGGACCATCGATGATCCAATGTTTTTCATGATGATCGCGTAAAAAACTATAAGTATAAAAATTCATATCGGTAGTAATGATGTATATTGTGAAAATTTTATTTTAATCTTCTCGCAATTTTGAAATTGAATTTCTATTTGTATATCTTTTCTTAACCACTTTTTGAAAAGGTATGATGTCATTGAAATCTGAATTTATAGACTTCACTAAATGGGAAATCGACAATGATGCGTGAGTAGTTGCAGGATTGCTTAGCATTCCTTTATTTATGATTCAGACAGAAAAGACCGCATAATGATAAATTTACGACACTCGCGGAGATGATAAATTTCTCTATTTGGGAAAGTAATATTCCGAGTATAACTTTTCTTTATGGGACAATATTTTCACATCTATATTACTTAATGTCTTGTTTGCCATTGGACTTTTCCTGGCGTTCAAAGGTTACTATCCAGTTGAGAATAAGTATCTTAAATTATGAAAGAAATGCAAGAAAGCTAAAAACAAGCATTGAACTCGCAAAAAGCGATTGTAGAAGATTGGGAAGATTAAGAATTTGTGGATATAATGTTAGCTCTCTTAAAATCGGTTCCTGGTTGAAATGTTTTTCCTATCGATTCATCTTAAAAAACATTCATGGAAATTCTCACCCATAGGTTTTTATGCTTTTTCAATATTCTCAGTTGCTTTCTTCGCTCAATGCCGGCCTCAAGAGTTTCAGAATCCCTGTGATCCAAGATCATCAAACTTTCTCCTCCGTCTTATCGTTCAATTCCAAACCAAGGATTCTACACCTCAATGTGGGATCTCTGTCTATCCGAGAATTTCAGGCATCGAATCACCTTATAATGGAAAGGATAACTGGCTCGACTATATCAAAAATGATGGGAAAGATATCCTTTCTGCAAGCAACATCGATTGTGATGGCACTGAAACAGGGGGGTATGCTAGCTGTTTACATGTAGGCGAGATAAGACGTGTTAAATTATCTGGTGGTATTTTCTTTGATGACCCTTGCGAGCATTTGCGCGCGGAAGATAGCGAAGGTGCATTCCAGTTTACTTGCATCTCCGATTCAAACGGAGTTTCTCTCACCACAGTCTCTATGCAGGATGGCAAACGATTCGGAGATTTGATCCTCTCTACCAATCCTCCGACTTTTAAACCTTTAAGGATTTTCGTATTTCAAGATAACGCATTGATAGGAAAAACAGAGGAGGTTGTTTGGTGGAAAAATCCAATACAAACGCTTCCAACTTCTGGTGGATCGTTAAATAGATCATCAAATGTTTATTTTATTCCAAACTCAACAAATATTAGTTCCTTATTAACAATCGATGCAAATAAAGTAGCTATTGCGTCCAAAAGTGACGCAGAAGTAAGATTAGTTGGTGGCATTACGGTAAACGGAACGTTTGCCTACGTAGAGGGGGCTTTTTATGGGAATGCAGGAGGAGAGCTATTAAAAACAAATCCGTCTGCTTCTTTTCTTTTTTTCAGAGAATCTGTCTTATCACAACAAATTGGATCCAATATATTTGATCTCTCCTCGTCGAATGCAAGAATCAAAAGAATTTATCTACAAGGATTCGGCAGTTCCAGCATTGCCTTTAACTCCACTGCAACTACAAACAATATCGAAAACAACTACGTATCTGATTTGGTAATCGGAAATTCGGATGCATCTCGATTTTTTCTTGGGTCAAGCACTGCTGGAAAACGGCAAACCAATCATGTCTTTACGAATCTCTTGATTCATGGGGGAACAGATGAGCCTTTCTTTTTGCAAACATCAAATGGCGGTCTTTCCGAAGGAAATTCCTTTCGAGATACCAATAGCATCAACTCGTATAACGGTTTTACTCTTAGCCAAACCCTCTCCAATGGAATTCAAAACACTAGTTTCATAAATCTAATATCATTCAATTCTGGTGGTGACCTAAGCATCGCCTCTACCCTCCAAACGAATGCTGGTTTGGCATTTGAAAATTTAGCCTTTGCAAACACAGGGGGCAGTCCAATTTATATCGAATCGGTGAATGGTTCCGTTTTTTCAGGTAAGTTAATTCTAGATTCTGTAAATACTTGTACGGTCACAGGTACGGTAACTACACCTGGAATAACGAATACCAGCTGCCAACCAAGAGACAACTCCAATTTTTCATTGAGCCGTATTTCTGATCTTTCCACTGCCTTCGTTGGTCAAGTATTTCAAAATGATCAGAAAAACGCTTTTGACACGGATGGATTCATAACATCCATTCCGGCAAATAACCCCTTATCTCAAAGTTCATTTGAAAATAGCTTCCGCACATGGGGAATAAACAATAACGGTGTTTACAACGTAAGTACGAGAGGTGGCTGTTCAGCAGGCTGTCGTATAGACGATTGGTCACTAAAGAAAACAAATAATATTATAAGAAATGTAAACTCTTGTCCAGACGGATCAGATACAATGACTCAAATATTTTATGGAACTGGTGCAAGCGATAATGCTTGTTCAAGCTATATGAGAGGTTCCAAGGCAACCTCCAATGGAAAATGCGAGTCCGTTCATTTGCGAAACGCACGCGAACTGATGTTTGATGGAAAAGGGAATGATAACGGCTATTGCGAGAGTAATGAGGATTGCTTATATACTCCAAACATTGGTGCTTACCAAGGACATGGAAAGATTGTCAGAGCAAAGCTAGGAAATCCTAAGTATTGCGATGATATAGGAACCGGTGGCAAAGTACAAAATGTTCGCATTTTCCAATATGAATCAAATGGTTATTGATATTTAACAAATTTAACGAATGGGCAAACTGTCCCTGAAAGCAGCTGGACATTCTGACGAGTGCTCAGCGAATTGGACGCGTCCTTCGTATTCCTTTTCAATTTGGGTATAGGCGGAGGTTTGGATCTTGGGCGTAGATCCGAAAAGTGCTTGGGGTCCAAAGTTCCAACGATTCCAAACATTGTTTTTCGTTACAAGATAAGAGTTTTTACAAAATCGAACCCCAAATTGAGTAGGGAAGCACCGTCTGCGTAACACAAAGCCCATTATAGAAAGCGGACTGACGCGAATGGCGACGATATTATAGATTTAATCCCTTGTTTGGGACTTGGACTCGAAAGACGATCTGTGCATAAATAGTAAATCTACGATATTTAAATTCCAGAAAATGGAAGGACCCGTTCTAAGCTTCAAATCAGCTTTGTAAACTATAGCAACGGGTCCTTACTTATTTAGAAAGTAGTGCCCGTTGGAAATCCAGTGAAGCTGAATATACCACCTAACATAGTTTTTATCGTGCTAGCTCCCACATTCGTCTGATTCAATACTAGGGTCGAAAAAGTTGTTAGCGATCCCGTACACGAACCCGTGGCATCAGTAAATGTTGACCCTGTCGCATTGGAACAAGAAGTTGATGCCGCCGGGCAAGAAGCTGATTGTCCAAACTGTCCAGAAGCATAAGCAAGTGATGATGATGTTTTCATTTGAACGCCACATCCTACGCCAGTATAGTTTGCATTTGATCCTGATGAAGCTGTGAGATCAGAACCATTTGAGATTTCGAAAGTTCGCGTTACTGAATTGGCTTTGATTTGAACCCAAGAGAAAGTACCGCTTGTATCTCGGCTGATTTGATGAACTTCCAAATCATTTCTGGCAATATTGATTTTTGCTAATACTGCAATGGTAGGCGGCTCGTTACTCGTACTATTTTGAATCTCGGCCAAGTAAATATGTGTTGTGTCACGTCCAAAGTAAACTCTCAGAGATGAAGAGATATCTCGGCGGCAAGTCAAGGTCATGGGGAAACTAAAGGATGCATTGCCAGATGGTGCCGTATTTAATGCAGTGTAGTTATTCGCGGCAGGAATCAGGCAACTCGCAGGTATGCTTGACCGAAGTTCTGTTACACGAGAGTCTACCTTACTTAGTCTATCTCTAAAGTTCGAAGGACCTGGTTTAAAAAATCTGTCTTGGACAGTCGATGTGGATCTAGTAGATGTAGTATAACTCGTGTCCTTCAATGTGGTGGGTAGAGCTTCTTGCACTATGGTCAAAAGCGGTGGAATGCTTTCGGAACTTTGGCTTGCGAGAATCGCGAGTAGTGCCGTATTGTCGTCTTTTTTCTTCGGTGTGCACCCAGCAATGAAAAGTGCCACTAAGGAAAGGGATGAAATGAGCTTAAATAGTTTAGTATTCATAAGTCCTAGTTTAACCGTTTTTACACAATCCGCCTAGGGTCGAAATGACCTACGAATCAATTGTTTAGTGGAAATTTCAAAAAGAAGAAGCCTCCATGTTCGAAACGCATTTGCCTTTTTTTCCCATGCAACGTTTGGACTCTTGAATGAATGCTTTCCAGACCCAATCCAGAAGCATTCTTCAGCAGAGTTGCTCTGATTTCTTTTTCAGAAAATCCTCGCCCATCACTTACGACAGAAAAGTAAATCGATTCTTTCTTTCGGATAAGTCGTATCTTCATCTTTGAGATTTTGTCATGTTTGTTGATGTTTGCGATTACTTCATAAAAGAGAGCGAGTAAATGTTCTTTTTGCCAAATGTCAAAACAGTCTTTCTCTAAGTTGGTTTCAAATTCAACAGAATACTTTCCCAAAGCTATGAGTCGCTGGATATGAGATCTCATAGATTTTAAAACATTTCTTTCTTCATTCGTAGAAGATCGAACGGTCAGAACTAAGGCTCTGAATCGAACTAAGAAACTTTGTATTTTTCTTACCATGAAATCTTTATCGTTGTCTTGAGAGCTTTCTAAAAGTAGGTCCAGGTCGGAACCTAGTTCATCGTGTAACTTTCTAACTATCGATTCCTTTTCAAGCTTTCGGTCATTCTTTTCCTTTTGTAATTCTTCTTGAAACTTTACCTTTTGTTCAGCTTCTTGTTCGGCGAGAGAAAATTTCTTTGCTAATAATAGAGAATGTAAGAGAATCAGAAACAACAGAGCTATCGGAAACGTGTAAGGAATGAGTTCTATATTTGTAGAAAAACCAGACCATGAATCTTGAAAAATAGAAGGTGTTAGGATTAGCAATCCCATAAAGACCGGTGTTGCAAATGGAAGTCGTAAAATTAACGCTTTTAGCATTCGAGTTAGAACAATCGTTCCCAGGATTGGATGTAAAACCAAAGCGTACTTATAAAAAATACTCATTTCTGGTTCTGGAGCGATTAGAAAAAAAGAAATGAGAAGAACTGTTGGAATCAATAAAACTCGGATCCATATTTTTCCAAAAACTGAAGGAAAAAATGAATACATTAAAAAAGCATGAATTAAATGGAATGAGATTTCGAGAGAAGCTTCCATTCTAAATTTTATGGTATAATTGATAAAAGGAAAGAAGCTATAGACAAATACAGACGTAATTGCAGAATAAATGGAAACCGCAAAACAAAAACAGGCTAAAAACAAAGGTGCCTTGTCTTTTCTTCGTTGCGTAAAGAAAAATAGAAAGAATATTCCAATAAAAAGCAAAACAAAAAATTCGATCACAAAAGAAAATACTTTCTTCGTAAAGTATTTGATTAGCTCAAACTGATTGTAATAAATAAACTTCGATCGAATTCCTCCTTTTGCTTGATAGCTTCCTAATTTTCTGTTATCGATCACTAACTTTAAAGTATGCGATCCAGGAGTTAAATAAACAAGTGATTCGGATCTGATTTCGCCCAAATCCTCACTGTCCCAAGTCCATCGATGTGGATAACGAATCAGCGGCAGGAGAAGCCATTTCCCTTGACAGTCTTCACCTAAGTGAAGCTCTTTTAAAAAATCTACTTTTGCTTCGTATGGTATTTCTTTTTTTATATTTGCCCAATGTTCTTCCGTAGAAAATTCACCTAAAACTTTTCCATTCCAAATATAAGTGATATCCGAAAAAAGTGTGCCCTCGGGATCTAGACAACCTGTGATTTTCTGTGCGCCAAGATTAGAAGAGGCGCATAACAAAGTGAAGATTAAAAGGATTCTAAAAGCCATCAGGTTTTTGTATGATTCCCAAACGATTCCCTTTTAATATTGCTTCTTGTTTGGAACTAACATTCAGTTTCTGATAGATTCTTTCCAATGTGTGCCGGATTGTATGCGAGCTAATGTCTAACTCATCTGCAATATCAGCGATTTTAAATCCTACAGCAATCATGTTTAAAACTTCATTTTCCCTTTTGCTGAGAATCAAATCAACAGTCTGCAAAACACTTTCTTTTGAAATTTTTTCCATTAGATAACGAGCAACTTTTGGAGTTAGGCTTGCACCTCCCTCTATCAATTGCTCACATTCATCAACAAACTTTAATCCTCGAGTCAAATCCTTAATCCAATAGCCATGGCAACCTTGAGTGATGGCTTTTAAAATCGTTTCTTCATCTTCAAACACTGTATAAATGAGTATCTTCGCCTTTGGTTTCAGGGATTTTAATTTAGGCAAAGCATCGATTCCGCTCATATTTGGCAACCCCACATCCAAAATAATTAAATCCATCGTTAAATTAACAATGCCATTGAATGCGGATTCAGCCGATGAAAAACAACCGTTGACATTCCAGTTTTTATGATTTAGGAACTGAGATTGGATCCACTTTGAAACTTCTGGATGGTCTTCGATGATGGAAACGGTAGGCATAGTAGATTCTGGGTATTATATGATTTTATATAAAATAATGTCAAGTAAATTGACTGCCTGGGAATTATGAATTAAGTCTTCACGAATTCTTTACAATTTAATTCTCTATAATGCTGAACTTCTTTGAAAATACTGGTTAAAAATAAATCCACGAATAAATTATGTTAGCTGATATGTTTGTATTCCTGTTTCAATCTGAAGTAATATATTTAGAAAAAACTTTCACAGAAAAAATGGAAAACATTGCTGAAAAACATAAAGTGGAAATCAAATTCGAGTGTTATGGTCTGATTCCTGCCTTTTTAAAATCCAAAGACATCGATCCTACTTGGCAAAGATGAATTTTGACATGGCTCGACAAGAAAGAATCCTCATGGAAAGTGACCTCGACAATGTGATTGTGCGTCCAGGAAATTTTTGCAAAACAATTTTCTCTTGTTGAATATATCAAATATGTTAATCGGATTTCCTTGTGTCGAACATCCAGAAAAGCTAATCCGAATTTGAGGAACGAAAAAAATGATGGAATTTAATTCATTATAAAACATTTGCATATTTTAGAATTTTCTGATACAACTCTTCTGGACGAAATGGTTTAGAAATAAAGTCATTCATTTTATAATCTTGC
>VYLP01000342.1_pt1 | contig 13196 bp, 13 predicted proteins | sample 5114311 | NCBI WGS metagenome assembly VYLP01 (sample SAMN12291775, study PRJNA351875) | freshwater metagenome | isolation source: freshwater lake | place: USA: Michigan, Lansing Lake | collected 2013-08-14 | reverse complement strand
CGGAATGAGATTGACTTTAATCTCCGTTAACTGATGATATTTTAAGGAGTCAGATAATCCTTTGGCTATCGCCAACGCCACCGCTCTATTCTCAAATTCTCTTCGGGATAGTTGGCGGATTTTTTCTTGGGCATAATTCTTTTCTTGCTCGATTTTTTTCTCTAATTTTTTCAAGTCTGATTTTTGTCTAGCTTGACTTTCAACTAGCAACCATCTTGGTTCTATCCCCCTTTTTAACTGTTTTTGGATAAATTGTTCTTGATTGGGTTTTAGTTGAATATTCATGATGACTTTTGTAAGGTTAAGGGTTAAGTCGAGTGTCCTGTTTCATTTTACTACAAGGATTAGCTAAAATAGGTTAGTTGAGGTGCATTACATAACATTAACGCCCCTTCCGAGATCGGCGATCGCTCCTTGTTTGAGTTGGTCGATGAGAGCATTATCTCGTTCCCCGGTTCTACCTGAATATTGCTTTAAGGCAGAGCCTTGAAACAAGGGAAATGAGTAGGTAGGGTGCGTTAGGAGCGCGACAATATTATTTAATTTACATTAATTACATAGGCGACGTAACGCACCAATATTATCCTAAATCCCTTGAGTAACCCACAGAAAACCGGTTTCTCCGAGAAACCCGTTTTCTACTCATGCACTCATGCAAAAAGGGGAATAAATAATCAGTAGATCGTAGGTTGGGTTGAACGATAGTGAAACCCAACACTTTTAAATAATTGGGTTGGGTTTCGTTCCTCAACCCAACCTACGGCTCAAAAAAAAAATCGACCCGCCGCTAGGCGGGAAAAAGAGAAAAAGGGTAAAAAGGGTAAAAAGGGAAAAAGGGTTACAGAGTCCTCCCAGCACCGCACACCACCCGAAAACCGAGATCGTCGTCGCGGTCGTCGCGGCGGAGGCCGTTGACGCGAACCGCGGAACGGCAGCGAAGAGGAACGTCGCCCCAGGAACCGCCCCGCAATATTTGATAATCATTACCATTTTTTATCCAAGCACTGCCATCCGTCGGCGCTCCGATATAGTTATCATGCAAATTATCCTCGCACCACTCCCAAACATTGCCAATCATGTCATGGAGTCCCCAAGCATTGGGCTTTTTCTGGCCCACAGGATGAGTTGTATTCAGAGAATTTCCGCTATACCAAGCGTAATCTCCTGACTGATTAGCATCATCACCGAAATAATAGCGAGTAGTAGTCCCCCCACGACAAGCATATTCCCATTCCGCTTCTGTCGGTAGGCGATAGGTTTTGCCGGTTATTTGACTCAATTTCTGACAAAAGGCTTGAGCATCGTTCCAGCTAACATTTTCTACGGGATTTTGGGGATTATTTGAAAAATGAGAGGGATTTGTTCCCATTACCGCTTGATATTGTGCCTGAGTGACAGGATATTTCCCAATAGCAAAACTGTTGACTTGAACTTGGTGTTGAGGCTTTTCATTATCGCGAGCATCGGGATCACTGTCAGGAGATCCCATGAGAAATTGACCTGCTGGTAAGCTCACCATCTTCAGTGTTACTCCGTTGGGTAGGTTTTCGGTAAATGAAGTTTTATTGCCTAGTGCTGTCTCTGGTTGAGGAAGGGGAGGAATAGGAGAGTCACCGACGACGGAGGTGATAAAATTCCCGACTCTCTCGATTACATGGTTGTTGATGCGTTGAATGGCGGTTTCCAGTTCGATTTCCTCGTCGGGGATTTCCACGTCTGTCCATTGCCATCCTTCCTGCTCGGCTCGCTCTAATGCGCTCGCTAAACGGCCGCGCTTTTCTTCGCTGGTGACGAGGAAATTGAGCAAACTAGCCGATAGATTCTCGTTTTTGCGGAAAGATACCGCCGATTCGGAACTAAGAATGTTTTGGACGAGGGATTCCACTTCGCTGACACTGCGGGAAAGTTCGCCGTCAATGGTCGCTACTTGATCGATTAAGCCTTGAAACTGTCCGATAATTGGTTTTAGGTATTGTTCTAGATTAATGGCTACTTTGGCCATTTCGATCGCTTCTTTTTCCAGACTATCTAACTCCAGCTGCAACTGATACACTTGTTTGTACCCGTTCAACTCGCCGATCATTTTCGAGAAAACCTGTTTTTGTGTATCCTGATCTTCAGCTAATTTCTGGATACTTTCGCTGATTAGGTCGATTTTCTTGAGCATAAGCAAGCTGGCGCGACCAACGAGAATCACGGTGCGGAAAATCTGCTGTTTCTGTAGTCTCAGGGTATCTCGCAGGTCGGCCGAGCCGATGCTATTCTCCAAAGATTGGCGTTTTCGCTCTGTTTCTGTCAATTTCTGGCATTTAACCGCCACTGCCTCCTTGATTTCCTCGGTCAGTGACTGGAAAAACCGCCGGTATTCATCCTTATGGTCGGTGAGAAATCCGATTAACTGGTTATAGTCCTTGACTAACCTTTCCAATTCTTGAAAAGTTTCCTCGAAATTGAGGGGTTCTTCTTTTTTCCTCAATCCTAACCATGTATTGCGGACCCGTTTTCCGGTTTTAATCAGTTGCTGTCTTTCTTGAATCTGATCCTGCAAAATTAATAAATCGGGGCGATTTAGTTGGGGAAGTTGATAGGTTTTCCGATAAAGCTTGATTTTCGCCGTTTCTTCTGCCATCGCCTTGGTCGCTGAGGGTGAGTTTTTTCTATTTTAGCCCGATTTTTTGATCAGCTAGAAATCTCGGCCAGAGGCGAAAAAATCAGCGACAATGATATAAATGGAGTTATCAACACAAGTAAAGCGATTATGACTGTAGCCACGACGAACGCCCGAGATATTTTCCGCTCCGCCTACGAAAACCGTTACACTTGGGATGAACGATTCCCCGGTTACACTGCCGATATTATCCTCAGCCAAGGGGAGGAAGTGCATACGGGCAAAATTCAAGTTAATGCCGATTATAGTGTGGAAGTAACGGGCATTGATGACGAGAAAGTGCAAGAAAGTATCTATAATCAAATGCGCGACATCGTTACTCATCGCAAAAGAGGCAATTTTGAGGCTTCCCACGGCAAAAACCAGTTTAATTTCGGGCAAGATGATCCCACCGGTGCGGTAGAAATTCTTGTCACCGGCGATGCGATGGGGTCTAATTATAAAGTACGCGGCCAGGAAATCTGTCAAGTCAGTCGAGTCATGGGACCGATGGCTTTTACTATTAATACCGAGGAAAGTCTCGATACGGGAGAAGGTTATATTTCTATTCGCTATAATGCCATTTTCCGCAATGCCAAAACCGATGAATTAAAGGGAAAACGTGACTTTAAGGAAACCTACGAAAAAATCGGTAATTATTATTTACCCTCCTGTCAAGTGATTAATGCAATCGAAGCGGGGGGCGAAAAATCCACCACAGAATTTACTTTTATCAATCTACAGCTTTTAGAAGCTTAAGGGCTATCCTCGCCCAAAAAGCGTTAGGATTGAAGTAACTACACTGTAATAAATCTCTGACCAGAAGCTGATTATGTCTTTAACACTGACTCCCAATAACGTCGAACAAGTTTTAGATGAAATGCGCCCCTACCTGATGGCGGATGGTGGTAACGTGGAATTAGTCGAAATCGACGGGCCAGTCGTCAAACTGCGTCTTCAAGGCGCTTGCGGTTCCTGTCCCAGTTCCACCATGACCCTAAAAATGGGCATCGAACGTCGTCTCCGGGAAGTGATTCCCGAAATTGCCGAAGTTGAACAAGCTTTCTAAATCTTGGGTTAATTAATTCTCACCACTGCCCGATTGTTAATTTAATTAGCGATCGGGCCTAATATTAATTAGGGTTTGCTGAAAAAGGCCTAGGCAGGGGGCAAAAGGCAAGAGGCACTCATGCAAAAGGGAGAATAAATAATCAGTTTTTAATAACCAGATTTGGTATTATATATCTTTTTCTGCAAGATTGATAAAATTACAGAATTAATTAAGGTAAAAAGTATCTTTTTTAGCCGATTAACCAGCCAATTAAGCATTAACATATACTTGAAAATTTTTATTAAAACTCAAAAATTATGACGGAAAATATCCCCACCATTGTGGTCATGCACGGCGACCAAACTGGAGAAGAACTATTACTAGAAGCTCTGAGAGTGTTGCAACCCTCGATAATTCGTCAACCGCTTAACTTTGCCGATTTTGATCTTAGTTTAGCCCAGCGTCGCCAGAGTAACAATCAAGTGGTTCATGAGGCCGCCGAAGCGACTCTCAAAACCGGATTAGCTCTGAAAGCTGCTACTATCACCCCAGAAATTAAAGGAGATGTGGGCAGTCCCAACGCTATCTTAAGAGAAGCAATGAATTCTCAGGTAATTCTCCGCATTGGTCGCCGTATCCCCGGTATTCGTCCGATTGGGGGCGTTTATTCTCCCATTGCCATTGTCCGCATGGCCGTTGACGATGCCTACGGGGCCAAAGAATGGCGAGAAACCACCGCCACCGGCGATGAAATTGCCTATCGTACCTCTCGCATTTCTAGGGCTACCAGTCGCGCTGTGGCCGAGTTTACCTTTCAACAGGCCAAAAAAACTGGGGCGCGGGTATTTGGCGGCCCAAAATTCACCGTTAGTGCCACCTACGAAGGGATGTTCAAAGAGGAATTAGACGCGGCGGCCCAAAGACATCCGGAAGTGCGTTATCAACCCCTGTTAATTGATGCAACTTTTGCCCTACTTTTACAAACCGACGGCGAAGCTTTGGTGATTCCAGCACTTAATCGCGATGGCGATTTATTATCTGATTTTGTCTTGCAACTCTATGGCAGTATTGCCGGGGCCGAAAGTTTAGTTTTAGGATTTGATGAGGAGACCTTAGCAGTTAAAACTATTATGGCAGAAGCTCCCCACGGCACGGCCCCGGCTTTAGAGGGCAAAAATATCGCTAATCCCATGGCGATGATTTTAGCCTCGGCAGCTTTGTTAGGTTATATCGAAACTAGCGAAGCGCGTAAAGCTTCCCGGGCAATTTATGAAAGTGTCTTTGAAACTATTCACGAGGGCAAAAAAACCCCCGATTTAGGGGGCCAAATGACCATGAGTGAGTTTACCGATGAGGTGATTCGTCGCGTGGTCAGTAAGTTAGAAGTTTGGTCTGCTTTGGGGTAAACGAACTCATCTGATTGCTATCTTAACAGGAGTTTGAAGAAAAGCTAATCCCAAAAAATAAGAATTGTTGCAAAGGCCTTGCTTTTGTTTGTTTTGCGGAGAAATAACGGCTACCTTTGAAGTGTGTAACAGAGTCCCTTTGCAGGATTAGGATAAGAACAATGAAACTACAAACTTTGACAAAAACTCTGACTATTGCTCTGATTGGTGTAGGAGCTGCCTTGACCTTACAATCACCGAGCCAAGCTCAAACCATATTCGAGTGTCTTGTACCAATGACGGGCCCCTATATAGGAGTTCCCACAACCTATGCCAAAGTCGGCCCTAATGAATACAAAGCTGTCATTCGTTGGGTTTCTCGTTATTTTAGTGGTTCCGGCTACACTCCCATGCAACGTTGTCAAGAAGTGACCGGAAGATTCAATGCCCTTTACGCTCGACCAAGCGGAATTGATATTATTACCACTGGCTATCTCAATGGTCTGCCGGTCATCTATTCCCCCAGTGATGGACGAGAACGGGCTAATAGTGCTAACCTATTATTCACCCTCAAGAGAGGGGAAAACGCAACCCAGAAAATCGCACAGCTATTTGACCTCCGGGAGGGGGCTAGCAGCAGTCCTTTGTTTGAAAGCTCATCGGATTCTGCCACTGTCCATTTCAACAAATTCCTAGAAAACGCTCCCGCAGAAACAAATCCGGCTACTGGTTCGTCCTCTTCTCCGGCGCCAGGGACTTCCCCCGAACAGTCGCCCCAAAAACCATCAGGCGGTTCTGTTTGGTAAACTTTTCTAGTTCTATAGATAGGAGCATAGTGATCAAGTGAGTCGGGCGATAAAAAGAATTTTGGCTGGTGCGGGCGGTTTATTATTGGGACTGTCCACACTTTTGCTTGCTGTCCCAAGCTATGCTCCCGCTCTGGAACCTAACCAGGCCAATGCCCATAGCTCTCAACAACTTTCGGAACAACAGCTGCGTCAGTTAGCCAGAGCAATTACCGTTAAGGTGTTATCAGGGCAAGGCTGGGGTTCGGGCATTTTAGTTGAAAAGCAGGGTGCTTCCTACAAAGTCCTCACGAATGACCATGTTTTAGGGCGGTATCGCTATCGGGGTTGGCAAATACAAACCCCTGACGGCAAGATACATCGGGGTGAGTTGGTCAGAACAGTTCGCTTGAATAATTATGATTTAGGCTTAGTTTCTTTTCGCAGTAGCCAAGTTTATTCTATTGCTGATTTGGCTAATGTCGATGATCTCGCTATCGGAGATGAAGTTTTCGCCGCTGGCTTTCCCTTCGATGGCGATCGCCCGACAGAACAAGGATTTACCTTCACCCTGGGTAAAGTGTCGCTTTTGAGTGATAAATCCTTTTCGGGGGGCTACCAAATCGGCTACACCAATAAGATTAAAAATGGCATGAGTGGCGGACCGCTGCTGAATCGGCAAGGTAAAGTTATTGGCATTAACGGGATTCATGCTTATCCTCTCTGGGGTAAATCCTACGTTTTTGCTGATGGAACAGTGACTTCACCGGCACTGTGGGAACAAATGAGTCGATTAAGTTGGGCGATTCCTATCGGGACTTTTTTACAATCGGGGTCATCTTCTCTATCTGCTTCCAGTCGGCAACGGCCCGCAGTGTCACCCCCACCGCTTCCCACCCATAGAGAACCCACTTTCTGGGAAGATTTTCCTTCTCCATCCTCGTCAACCCCAAGAGAAAAGAATCCCGCTCCCACACCCCTCTGGTAAATTCCACTCAACTGTATTTTTAAACCAGAATGAGCAACAATTTCTTGAAAATTTCCGCCGCCCTAGTTAGTATAGCGGTGTTTGTGGTTTCTCCTCAGATTGCTAAGGCATCAACAACTGAGCAGATAGAAAAAATTGCTGAAAAGATTACCGTTTTAATCCCCTCAGAAGAAGAGGGGGCAAATGGGAAAATTACTTCTAATGGCTCTGGATCAATTATTGCCAAAGAAGGAAGAGTTTATACTGTTCTTACTGCCAGTCATGTAATCTGTAAAGATGCTAGAGATGCCTGCAAGTTCTATTACGATCAACTAAAAATTATTACCTGGGATGGCAAGCAATATCCGCTCGATTACAATAGCATCAAAAAATTACCCGGAGTAGATCTAGCTCTCGTGCAGTTTCAGAGCGACCAAAATTATCAATTGGCGACCTTGGCTAACTATCAAGTAGCTGACGAACAATTTATTTTTGCTTCTGGATGGCCCGACCCGAAATTTATCGGCAAGCGGAAACGATTGTTCAATGTGGGGAAAGTGCTACCCAAGGCCATTACGCCCTTGCTGAAAATATTTCCTCCGGAGTTGGGGTATGAGATAGTTTATACCAGTGTCACCTATGGGGGCATGAGTGGCGGTCCAGTGTTAGATATAAATGGACGAGTCATTGCGGTTCACGGACAAAATGAAGCCGAAAAAATCGAAAAGGTTCCCGTGCCAATTGGCTTTAGTCTCGCTATTCCCATCACTACTTTTTTGAAATTAGCACCCCAGTCTGGCATTCAAGGGCAGATAAATGTCGAAAATTCGCCCCCCAATACCTTATCTTTGCAAGAAATTGGTGATGAATTATACAGGGCTTTTGAAGTTCCCAATAATAACGATACTAATCCCCTAAACTGGCTTAATCAAGGCAATAAAATGTGGCGGTTAGGACAATTAGCCCTCGCCTATGCCGCCTATGAAAAAGCCTTGCAACTCGATGCTCAACTCTATCAAGCTTGGTACGGGAAAGGTCTGGTCTTGACCTACTGGAAACGCCCCCAAGAGGCGCTGGCCGCCTACGAACAAGCTCTCAAAATTAATCCTAACTCCGATACCGCCAAAAAACTGCGCGACAAGCTCCAAGAATCTTTAGGGGGAAGAAATACCCCTCCTGTAACTCCCTCACAGCCAACCACCGCGCCCACCGTGGAGCCTTCACCACAGCCCTCTAATCCAAGGAGACTATGGTGAAGTCAGTCCCGATGAAAAAATTTTCACCCCCACAGATGAAAGAGGTTTCCTTCCCTACACCCCACACCCCACACCCCACACCCTCTTTCAAGTCAGTAGGGAAAACGCGGTTAGCTAATAGTGAGTCCCACCAATTTAACTAAGGATGCTTGAATTGCTCGTAGTTCTGCGGGGGGATTGCGGAGAAAGTCTTCGTTACTGGCTAAAATCATCGCATTATAGGCCTGCACCGCCGCCAGCAATTTAGCTGGCACTACCTTCTCATCCCTGGTCAGTCTCTCTAAGCTGGCCAATAAGTCTTCAATAACATTTAAAGGCGGTGCGCCGGGGGCTGAGTAAAGAGCGGCAATGACAGCATTGATATTATTACCCGCCTGTGCATCCCCTGTTAAGATGCTCAGTAGCAATTCCTGAACGGCTGCGGGAATCGGGGTACCCGTGGGGGAGGTTAAATTATTATCAGCTAACTGAATATTCAAAGAAGCGGCCGCTTGATTAACAGCGATTTGAGCCGGTTCTCCCCCCTGAAATTCCGTCCTGACGAAGGGGATGGGGAAAGTTTGACCAGCAAAATCCCCAGTGGAAAGAATTGGTCCGGTGGCATCGGATTGGTTGCCGGTTTGCGCCATAGCTGGAGAGACTAGGGCATTGGTCAGCAAAACCGCCGCCACTAAGGAAACTTGCCAATTAGTCAACCATTTCATCAACATGGTCTTAATCCTCATTCAAAAAACTAAATTAGACAATCGAAAAACCGACTAACGGGGGAAAAAGTAATTGTAGCCGATACTCATGACGAAGCGAGCGCCGTCCCCGGCATTGCCCGTTAAATCAGCACCGGCAAGGTTAATCGTCAAGGGGACTTTCGGGAAGGGAATCAGGGAAATACCTGCGTTTAAATCTTGACCCGACCATTCGACAATGGCCGAGACCGGTTCAACAATTCGTAAACCCGCACTAGCAAAGACACCGAGGGAATTTACCCCATCTTCGATGGCTCCTTCCGAGCGAAAACGACCACCACCAACACCCAAAGAGAGCGTCAATTGACTAAAGGGTTCTTTCGTTGTTTCTGTGAACTGAAAAAATTTGCTCACCACCCCGTAGATACTGCTACCGGCATCTGTCCCACCCCAGCGAATGGCGTTTTCAAATCCTAGGGCCACAGCAAAACCTTCTGGCAGAGAACGGTGAATTTTAAAGCTAAAACTACCCCGTCCGGCGTTATCACCAAAAAGGCTCAAAATCGCCAGAGTTACATCTAAACCGACAATTTTCTGGGGTTCTCCTAAACCGACCCCTAGGGCTAACCCACCATCTGCTTGATTGGTAAAACGGGTTCTCGACTGGAAACCGAAACCACCGAAAATCTGCCCAAAATTCGCTCCAAAACCGATGGGAGTAGAAATACTGGCACTAGGGGCAACCACAAATTCCGCCAGTTTCACAGAAAGGGTTCGCGGTTCCTCAATCAGGAAATCTTGACGTAAACGCTGCAATTCGGGGGAAATATTGGGATCAACGGGGGTAGATGCCTGTGCTTGCCATTTTTCGACTTCTGGCGAGTTATTAACTCCTGCTGGTAAAAGCTGACTCGCTTGCGTTGTCCCTAGATTCGCCTTCCATTCTTGTAGGGTTGAAATTGTCCTGGTCTTTTCTGTTGCTAAAGTATCGAGGGAAGATTTCCCTAGTTTATTTTCTAAGGATGAGGGCAGATTACTATCGGCTAATCCCTCTGTTGTCGAGAAGGAATTGGTTGTCAGAACTCTTTCTGTCCTCTCTAATTCTACGGGGGAATTAATGATAATTTTTTCCTGGGATACCCGAATAGAAGCAGCGTCAATGTCTAAGGGGGAAGGAAGGGCCTTCACCCGATCGCAAAGTATGGCTGTCCCCACACAGGATGTGATCAAAATTCCTCCAGAAAATATGTGTCTCATCTGGCTGTTTCTTTTGGCTTTTTTTGACAACACTTCCAGCTTTCCTCACAGACGAAGTTAATTTGCAAGAATTGTAACTGATTTATGCTTAGATAGCAAGTTATTAAACCTGTTCGTTATCAATCATGGAATCCCCTAGATTTTTTCTTAGTAGGGAGGCACAATTATTTGTAGGATGGGTTAGCGGTAGCGTAACATGAGCGGGCGTTGGGTTTCATGCTTCAACCCAACCTACGTTCATCTTATATTTAATTCCACCCACCCACTTAGCAAGTTATTAAACCTGTTCGTTATCAATCATGGAATCCCCTAGTGCGCCTAAATGAAGTGTAAAAAATTTACCACCTCTATTCTTGGATTCGCCAGTTGTACTGCCTCTCCGTTCACGAATCAAATAGGCGGATTATATTGCTAGAACTAAAAAAAGCGGGTTGAACCCCGCTTGTCATCAAAAACTAAGCCAACTTAAAGGCATCTCGCCAACACCAGCGCAACAGGGTAAAAGCTATCAAACCTTTAACCACTTCTAGACACCAGTAACCAATCTGCAAGGACATCATTTCTCCCGACATTCCCGACGCGGTAACGGGAGCTAGTAAACCCATAGCACTCAGATTGGGAGTGAGAAAATAGGTGTAAATTAGGGTGATTACCAAGAGAACACCGGCGAATAGAAGCGATCGATGTTCGGGGAGATGGATTAAGGTATGATAGCGGTGGAAAACAACAAAGCTACACAGCACAATCGCCGCACAAACTAATTCCAGATGGTTAAAAATGCCAAATATCAAGTAACCGGCGCTGGCAAAGCCATTTTGTGTCATCATGCCAGCTACGGATAAGCTGGGGAGAATGATTAAATCGATGACGAAGCTGGCACTTAACCAGAAACCGAGAACAACCATCGCTAAGGTTGTCCAATTAAACCAAGACCAATAACGCTCAACAAAAGTTTTCATTAGGCTTGCTCCTCCTTGCCTTTATAATTTAATTGTAAAGAGCGTTCGCCAAAATTATGGCCAGTTTTTTGGTAATTCTTAGCAATTCTTATCAATTCTGAGGAGAGCAACCAAACAATACCGCTCTTAAGTAGGTGGGTGGAATTAAATATAAGATGAACGTAGGTTGGGTTGAAGCATGAAACCCAACGCCCCGATGGGTTACGCTACCGCTAACCCATCCTACAAATAATTGTGCCTCCCTACTTATCTCTAGATTTGGCTACCCGCTCGGGGCGGAATTGTAAAGATTTATCAACAAGTGTTTATAAAAACCTTTAAATATTGACCAAGCTAACGATTCTAGACTTACCCTAAAACAATAACTGACTATCTACGGGTTTACTGTTATGGATAAGGATTTTCGTAACTATCGCATGGTTTGCACCCTCACCTTCGGAGATATTTACGGACAAATAATCGTTTGGTTAATCGTTATTTTTCTCACTCTCGCTTCCACTCTAGCTCTTTGGAGTAGCACTAGACAAATTTTCGCCCTCGCTACCGTGGGGTTAGTCGTCGTCCTCTCTTTGCCTTTTTTACTCTTTGCTTTCGTTACTACCCTCCTCAATCATATTGAATTCGTTCCCATCGAAGCGGAAACCAACATTCGTCGTGGTCCTGTCCCCGGAGTTAGCGGCAGCCGTGTACCCGCAGCCAGCTAAATCCGACCAAATCCCCAATCAATAATCTAGAGACGTTGTCAGCAACGTCTCTAGCAGTTTTTGCCCTTGTTTGCGTCGGGGTTTCTCGTTCTTGATTTTTGTTAATTTTTGTAAATTTAACTTGTTTTTAAAACCTTTTTCTGTTAGGGATTATCCAAAGAAAAATAGATGAAAGAGGCAAATCGTCAAGAGAATAATCTTGTTTGCTGCCTGATCCCGGTCAATGATAAATTTTAAAATACCTAGTCTTTTACATTTTCCCAACTCTCGGAGTGATCCCCGATGTTAAAAAATCTCTTTGGTGGCAAAAAATCTGACTTTTACCTAGAACTAAAAGAAACCGATGGTGAACAAAAAGCGACAGCAACCACGGCAGCAGCCGCGCCTGTTGTGGAAGCGCCTGCCCCTGCTGTGGAGTCTGCTGCCGCCCCCGTAGCCGAGAAAAAAGCCAAAAAAACTTCTGTTAAGAAAGAAAAGCAAGCAAAAGAAACTCCCGCCGCTCCTGTGAGCGCACCGGCCCCCGTAGCCCCCACTAACGGTAAAGTAGAGCCGCAAGAAGTGGAATTTGCGACAAAATACTTGATTACTCCTAGTATGTCTCGCCGTCGCCCTGGTCCAAGTTTGAATGGTTTCAAAGACATGGCGCGCAAAGCGAAACTACCTGCTAACCGCGGCTAAATCCCCCCGGGATTGCTTTCTCAACAAAAAAAAAGGAGAGCTTTCTTTGACTCTCCTTTTTCATCAGGGTGCATCTACTAACTCAAGTGTAGCAGCGAGTTTTTTTAAGGTTGGTTATTTAGGTTACTCCCTAGAGTATTTTGGGGATAATTATCACCTGTCTTCTTGGGCAATTTTTAAAACCTAGGACTAGGTTGACTGGTGGACGGGTGCAAAATCAGCATTCATATTCTTGATTCAGCAACACCATTAGGGATTAACTTTCGCCGCTCGGATTAGCCAACCGATTACCCCACCCGTAACACCACTGAGGATCGAACTAAGCGCAGCGGTGATCACCACTACTCCGATCTGTTTCCAGTTTTTCAATTCTCCGACTTTTTCGGCGAGATCGGTGGTTTTCCCCGCCGCGTTCTCTATAACTTTAACTCGATCGCTTAAACCCTCTATCTTCGCGTCTAGGGTTCGGATATCGCCTTTAATTTCCGACTGCCCTAACTCTAAATTCTTCTGTCCGTTTTCCAGGTTGGTTAGTCGGTTTTCCAAGGTGGTTAGTCGGTTTTCGATCGCCTTTTGTCCGTTGGCAATACCGATGATTAAATCCTCTAATCTTTTTAAATCTTTTTCAGTTGCGGCTGTCATCAGTTAAACTCCTCTTAGTTGAATTTTTCTTGCCCCGATTCGATACTTTATTGATTGCGGATAACTTTCTCATCGGAAATTTTGGGTCTGAAACCCCGCCGTTCTAGGTTGGCTTTACGTTAGAATTAAAAGGCCAGTCTCGAAAACCAAGTGGACGGCGCAGCACCTTGAAAACTCGGCTT
>VYLP01000340.1_pt1 | contig 13300 bp, 16 predicted proteins | sample 5114311 | NCBI WGS metagenome assembly VYLP01 (sample SAMN12291775, study PRJNA351875) | freshwater metagenome | isolation source: freshwater lake | place: USA: Michigan, Lansing Lake | collected 2013-08-14 | reverse complement strand
TAACCGAGTCAATTTTTTTTCCTCGCAGAGTCTCCCGTTTCGGGGACTCTGCGCAAACACAGGCAGACGGGGTGCAGAGTCCCGAGGCTGACACTGGTGAAGACAGATTTGGGTCTCTTACACATCATTCAGAGATTTAAGATTGTTGGTCGGGAGACTAACAATAACAAGGGCCAATGGGACAAAGTAGTTAAACTCGTACAAACTGAATTTAAAGCCGCAGCTTAACCGAGTCAATTTGAAATGCTCCCAATTATACCGCTGGCTCCTGCTGGCTCAAGCAGTGAAAAGACCCCAATCCCCAAATGATATCGGTTGAGTCCAAGCCAACCACTTTTCTACCTGGAAAGCAGGATTGAAGAATAGTCAATGCTTTATCATCGTTTTTATCTCTGAAGGTCGGAACCACCACATACTTGTTGGCAATGTAAAAATTGGCGTAAGACGCTGGCAGTCGTTGTTCTTCGTAGACAACTGGTGCCGGCATCGGCAATTCAACAATATTCAATGGCTTTCCGTTTTCCAGATGAAGAGTTTTTAGTTCTTTTAGATTGTCTTGTAAGATTTCGTAGTTCTCATCGCCCTTGTTTTCTTCCACAATGGTGACAACCGTATCGCTATTGACAAACCGCGTGAGGTCATCGATGTGACCATCAGTATCGTCTCCGATAATGCCATCGCCTAACCAAAGAATGTGATTTACTCCGTAATAATCTATTAAGTACTCTTCAATTTGCGATTGATTTAGATGGGGATTGCGATTCGGATTGAGTAAACAAGCACTTGTAGTTAATAGCGTTCCCTTCCCGTTAAATTCTACCGAGCCTCCTTCCATCACAATACCAGGATGTACTACTGGTATGTTATAATGCTTTGCTATCAACGTAGGAATCACATCATCTAAATCAAAGGGAGGATACTTTCCGCCCCACGCGTTGTAGCCCCAATCCAAAATCATCTTTTTCTTTTCTGTAGGATTGATCAAAAAAGCCGGGCCATGGTCGCGGCACCACGCATCATTGGTGGGGTGAAAAAAGAAATGAATATTTTTGAAATCAGCATCTACTTTTTCCAAGTGAGAAACGGCAAACTGTTTCAACTTTTCATCAGCTACGTTGATGTTTACTTTCTCACCCTCCGCCACCAACTTGATAAATTGGGCATACACCGGAAAAATGGTATCAATCTTTCCGGGCCACGAAGCTTCTTTGTGCGGCCAGCTTAACCATGTAGCGGTGTGTGGAGCAAATTCTGCGGGGAAGTGGAAGCCGAGATGTTTAGGAAAGTCCGGAAGTCCGGAAGTCGGAAAGTTTTGTTCAGACATAATTAAGATTTTAGCGCTTTGCGAAGTCCGTTAATCATAACAAGAATCTCTTCGCAGTTTGAATATATTTTGTTGAAATCCTCTTCTGAAATAATATTTCTCCTTTTGGCCAAGTAGATACAACTAACAACCTCGATGTTTGATCTTAAAGCTATGCCCAAGAATCGGTTGAATTCCGCGTTTGATTGTCCAGTTGATCCCTCTGCAATATTCAGTGCGATGGAATCCGCAGCTCTTTTCACCTGTGAAGTTAAAATGTACAGCTCTTCCTTGGGGAATTTCTTACTTACCTGGTCCACCAATTCCGATAAATCAACAGCTTTTTGCCAAACCAATAACTTCTCAAATTTAAATGCCATCTCTTTCAGCTTTCGGACTTATCGGACTAAAGACTTTCGGACTATTCGTCAATAAATCTTTTTGTAATTGGCTGATATGAATCAATTCGTCTGTCGCGCATGAACGGCCAGTGCACACGCACGCTGTCGGTTTTATTCAAATCAATTTCCGTAACGTTCACCTCTTCATTTTCGTGGGATGCCTTATAAAGAATTGTTCCTAAGGGATTGGCAATAAATGAGCCGCCCCAAAATTTCATCGCGCCATTTTGTTCGAAGCCTACACGGTTTACGCTAACTACATGTAATCCATTGGCTACAGCATGACTACGTTGAATGGTTTGCCACGCACCATACTGCTCTGTATTGGTGGCTTCGTCTTGCGAAGTAGCCCATCCAATAGCGGTAGGGTAAAATAAAACTTCCGCACCCATCAAGGCCGTAATGCGAGAAGCTTCAGGGTACCATTGATCCCAGCAAATCAGCACACCAATGGTGGCAAACTTGGTTTTAAAAACTTTGTATCCCAAATCACCCGGAGTGAAATAAAATTTCTCGTAGTATGATGGATCATCAGGGATATGCATCTTGCGATACTTGCCTAAGTATGCGCCATCTGCATCTAGCACCGCAGTAGTGTTATGATAAATTCCCTGCGTTCGTTTTTCAAATAGGGAGGCAATGATTACCACTCCCAATTCTTTTGCCAATGACGAGAGTGAATCAGTAGATGGGCCGGGAATTGCTTCCGCCAATTTAAAGTGTACGTAATCTTCGGTGTCGCAGAAATACAAAGAAGTAAACAATTCCTGAAGGCAAACAATCTGTGCCCCTTTGGCTGCTGCTTCACGGATTTTCTCCGCTGCCCTCTGCAAGTTCTCAGAAGGATTTTTCGTGCAACTCATTTGCACTGTTCCAATTTTAACGGGTTTGTTCACGTAACCTTGATTTAAGGCTGCAAAGTTAAAGGTTAGGGCTAAATTCCTACATTAAATTTTTATGGGTTTACACCTTTGAGATTTGCATCCAAAAATTTTAACACTTCTTCTGAGGCTTTGATGTTGTTTTCCTTTTTCACAAACCCGTGGCCTTCATCGGGGAAAATAACATATTCTACTTTCACACCATTTTTACGTGCGTTCGCCACAATCTCATCGGACTCGATCTGAAGTACCCTTGGATCATTACTGCCCTGCAATACGATAAACGGCTTGGTGATTTTATCGGTGTGAAAGAGTGGTGACTTTGCATAGAGCGCAACGGAATCAGCAGAGTTAGGATCTCCTAATTCGGTATATAATGCTTTTCGTTGTGCTTCCCACCATGATGGTATGCTCCGCAAGGTTCTGATCCAATTCGTCACTCCGAAAAGGTTGACGCCAACTTTGAATTCTTCAGGAGCAAAAGTCAGCGCGGCCATCACCATGTAGCCGCCATAGCTGCCTCCGTAAATACCAATTTTATCCGCATCGATATAGGGCAGCGAAGCCAATAGTTTTTTTGATTCGACACAGTCACGTAAATCTTCGTTGCCATGTTTTCGATCATCAGCAGCAAAAAATGTTTTTCCGTAGCCAGAGCTTCCGCGATTGTTAACTGCCAACACCGCATAGCCATGATTGACTAAGTGCTGAAGTGCAGCCGAATAATTTAAGCGTGTTTGTCCGCCAGGGCCTCCATGTATCCAAAGTAAGGCGGGCACCTTTTGGCCTTCTTTGATTCCTTTTGGTTTATAGAGCAGGCAAGGAATCTCCATTCCATCAAACGATTTGAAGCGTACTACTTCACCTGCCACCAAATCATTCGGGTCAATCTCCTTAGTCATCGTATTGGTCAATTGCTTCACCTCTTTAGTCTCAAAATTATAGACAAACAAATTGCTGGGCGATTTTGAACTGCTTACATAAAAAGACATTAATTTCTCGCTGTCTGAAATATTGACACCTGTGATATCGCCCTCGGGCAAGCCTTCAACAGAAACCAATTTGCCACTCTCCTTCTCATTGTAAATTTTGATTTCTGTACGAGCATCGTTATTGATGGCCACTACCCTGTACGTTCCGTTTCTCGATAGGTAGGCATACATGATGTCCCAAGGCGCTTCTTCTACTTTTTTCTTTTCGCCAGTGGCAATATCGTAGCTGGCCAGGTACATGAATTCGCTACCCTCATCCGTGAGGTAAAAAAGTGTCTTACCGTCCAAACTAAAATACTGGGGATTGTATTGTGCATCACCCTCGTGTTTGGTAACCAGATTTAGTTTTCCTGATTGGGTATCGAGCAAATACATATTGGAATTATTGGTAGTGATGGTTTCGCTGAGTGCGATGTATCGGTCATCGTTCGACATCACGTCTGGGTTCAATCCTTTTTCATTCTTGTACACCAATGTAGTGGGGTACACCTTCGTTTCACCTCCTGCAATTTGTACGTTATACAAATCAAAAAATTTCTTATCCCGACTATTAGACGTGTAGTACATTAACTTTCTGCTGTAGCTCCAACCACCAAATTGTGCTTTGGCTGTGCTGTCTTGAATCAAATCAACAAGCGAACCATCTTGGTTACGGACATACAGATGATTGATTTCATTTCCTCCTTTGTCGCTGGTGTAAAGTAATCTGTCATCGTTTGGAAAATAAGACTGACTGAAAACAGCATTGTCGGTGGAAGTTGTCAGTTGCTTTTCTGTTCCCGTTTTCAAATCGATTTCGTAGGCATTGAAGATTCCCGTAGACTTGCTATTGTATACGATCTTCGATTCATCGGCAGAGAAAGATCCACCGTTGATTTGAACGATGTCCATAAACTGATTGACCGAATATTGTTTAGTCGTTACTTCTTTCGGGGCATTACAGGCCAAAACCAAGACGGCAATAAGGGCAAGGCATACTTTTTTCATAGATGTCTAAAATTTAGAAAACGAATGTAGTAAGAAAAGAGATGTCATCGACACAGTCGGTGATGTACGGTGTAAAGTCTACTTTCGATTTGCCAGATACACACCACCCAAAATACCGACCATACCGATAAAATGGCCAATGTAGAGTTTTTCACCATCCAGCACGCCCCACATGACTGAAACTATGGGAATCAGGTAAGTGACTGAAGCCGCAAAGAGTGGCGAAGAAATCTGAAGCATTTTGTTAAAAATCAAATTGGCAATGGTGGTACTCATCAATGCCAAAATCACAATGAATCCGGCCGCTTGCCACGCACCTTCCTGTGAAATTAACTTCTGAGTAAAATCCGTAAACCCAAAAAGATAAACAAAAGCGAAAGGACCGATGAGCAAAAGTGAAACACTGGTCACGGTCATGGAGCCAAGTCCCTCGACTTTAAATTTCAAAAAATTTACATTGGCGCCATAAAGTGCACAAGCCAAAACCACTAACAGTGCATATGCATTGAAACCCCCGAGGTCGCCTTCCGCGCGGGCCAGCGCCAGTATGATCGCACCACCCAACGAAACTAACAAACCAAAAATAGCAAATCCGCGAAAGCGTTGGTGAAAAAAGAGTACGCCCATCACCACCGCCCATACTGGCGAAAGTGTATTCAGAATTCCAGTTACTGAACTTTGTAGACGAGTTTGTGCCAACGCAAACAAAAATGCGGGAATGAAGATGCCCATCATGCCTGAAAGGAATAATTTAAGGTGATCGCCTTTCTTCAATTCTTTCCAACGAACGAAGGCAAACGGCAATAGAAAAACAGAAGCAGCCGCCACTCGCAACGAGCCAACCTCAGCCGGAGAAAAGACTTTGAGCCCTTGTTTGATCAGGATAAAAGAGGTACCCCAGATCAACGCCAGCAAAATCAATAGGAAAACAGCTGTACTTTTTTTATTTTCTGACATGAAGTCTATTGGTGTGTAAAGAACAAGGTTTAAGGGGTGATTTCAAATACGGATTCTTGCGTTATGAGAAATTCTAGGATTCATTTGCCTCTTCTAAAATTTGATTTACAACGGCATTAGTAAACCTAAATCTTTTCCTGATAAGTTCTGCCACTAAATTTTTTACGGAAGGGATAACTCCATTCTGTTTTGCTAATAACAAAACCCTTAGCGTACCTATAATTTCCAGGTTGTATTGTTTTGCAATCTTTCTGCCCTTCTTTTCGTCTATGATTAAAATAGATTGTTTCGGATTTTCAAGTGCTAATGCAATGGCACTTGCTTCACCCGCATCTAAAACAAGTTCAAGTTCATTTCTTTTTGCTGAGTTTTGTAGCGTTTTAATGGAAATCCAAGTCGGCAATTCCTTCCCAAACTCCGCGCTTACTTCTTTTGTGGTTACGATTTGGGGAAATACACTTTTTAGAATCTCAATCTGGCCAATTTCGTCAAGAGCAATCAGGCAACTTGCATCTGAAATGATGACCTTATTCATTGAGCGGCCGACTTAAATCAGCAGGCGTCTCGCCAAAAATCGAAACTCCATAATTCCCCACGGTCAACAAAAATTCACGTTTAGTAGTCCCTGCATAGGTCGCAGCCTGGCCAGACGATAAAATGCCTTTATCAAAAAGCAAAGCAGCCACTGCCATCTTCACATCTTGTTCGTTGGTTTCCTCGGGGAGAGTAAGTGTTAGCGATTTCATATAGACTGATTCTTCAAAGTAAAGATACAAAAATCTTACACCACCATTTCCATGAAATGATTCTCTACTTCATGCAAAATTGCATTTACTTCTTCGTGGTTGGGCGCTTCCACCAGCCTCATCCGAAATGGTTTAAAATCCGGGATTCCCTTAAAATAGTTGGTGTAATGTCTGCGCATTTCAAAGATGCCTAGTTTTTCTCCCTTCCATCGAATGGAGAAATCTAAATGTTTGCGTGTTACATCAATGCGATCGGCAATCGTGGGTGCAGGCAGATGCTCACCTGTTTTGATAAAGTGTTTGACCTCGTTGAAAAACCAAGGTGCCCCAATAGCTGCGCGACCAACCATAACACCATCTACGCCATAACGGTTTTTATATTCCACAGCCTTTTCAGGTGAATCAATATCACCATTACCAAAAATAGGAATGTGCATGCGCGAGTTTTCTTTGATCTTTCCGATCAACGTCCAGTCTGCACTGCCTTTATACATCTGCACACGCGTACGCCCATGAACCGTCAACGCCTTGATGCCGATGTCCTGCAGACGTTCGGCTACCTCCACTATATTTTTTGTGTTGTCGTCCCAGCCCAAGCGGGTTTTTACCGTGACAGGTAAGTGTGTCGCTTTTACAATATCTGACGTCATCTGCACCATCTTAGGAATATCTTGCAGAAGGGCTGCTCCTGCTCCTCGGCAAGCCACCGCTTTCACGGGACAACCGTAATTGATATCAATTAAATCAGGGTTTACTTCTGTAGCGATTTTTGCAGACTCGACCATGTTTCCAATATCACCTCCAAAAAGTTGAATGCCGATCGGTCTTTCGTATTCGAAAATGTCCAGTTTTTGACGGCTCTTGGCCGCATCGCGAATTAGCCCTTCGGACGAGATAAACTCGGTGTACATCAAATCAGCACCACCTTCTTTGCATACGGCACGAAATGGCGGATCGCTCACATCCTCCATGGGTGCAAGCAGAAGTGGAAATTCGCCCAAATCTATGTTTCCGATCTTCGCCACGTTTGATTATTCGTTTAAAACAGCGTTGTTTGCGCCTATTCCGCATAAGCGGCAACAAAATTAACCATTTTATCGCCTCATGATAGACAATCACGAGAAATCAGCCTGGTCGGTATTGCTGCTAGTAGTGATTGCATCCGGTGTTGGCATTTTGATGGGCACAGCCATCGGGGCAGGCGTTGCGTCACTTTTCTATTCTGGCGAGGGAAGCTTCCTTGAGCATATGACCAATCCAACAGACGACAGATTGCGTGTTCCGTTATTGGTTGTTCAAGGAATAACAACGCTATGCGGATTTTTGATCGCTCCCTATTTCGTTTGGGTTGCCATGCGAAAAAAAAAACTGACTTCCTTCAACACAAAAAAGCTACAGCCCTTTGCGTTGCTGCTCGTGTTTGGGATCGTGGTCGCTTTTGCCGTGGCTGATTCTGCGATCATAGAATGGAACGAAAATATTCAGTTCCCCGACTTCCTCAGCTCTTTTGAAAAGTGGGCGCGCGCGAAAGAAGACCAATTGGCCGAGCTAACCAAGATGCTCACTCAATTCCAGTCTTTCAGCGAGTTTGCATTGGCCTTTCTCGTAGTAGCCATTTTTGCAGGCATATGTGAAGAATTTTTGTTTAGAGGTATCATTCAAACGGAGCTACTGAAAGCCACTAAGAATATACATGCTGCCATTTGGATTTCGGCCTTCTTCTTTAGCGCCATACATGTGCAGTTTTTTGGGTTTGTACCTCGGATGTTGTTGGGTGCCTTATTTGGATACCTTTATTATTGGTCAGGGAATCTATGGGTGCCCATGTTTGCTCACTTTGTGAACAATGGTTTTGCAGTGTGTATGATTTACCTTTATCAGAAAAAAATTGTGGATACCAATTTAGATTCACCAGAAGCAGCGCCCTGGCCGGCAGTTATAGTTGCGGCCGGAATTGTGGCGACTGCGCTATGGTACTTCAAAAAAAAATTTCAATCTTCTAATCCATCTCTCACTTGAGCGCTACCACAAAAAAATTCAGTAATCTTCCGCAACGCATTGCCACTGGTTTGCTAGGAGCCGCGGGAATTATTTTCGGTATAGTTTACAGTGAGTGGACCTACCTACTTGTTTTCTTTATCATCTGTATCCTTTCCTTACGGGAATTCTACAAACTTTCGGGACTCGATGGAATGATCCCCCAAAAAACCTTTGGAACCATTTGCGGGCTAACCATTTTCTTTTTGTCTTTCTTTATCGAGCGCGGAAGCATTTCCTATCGCTACTACTTTATCTTTTTTCCATTGCTGTCATGCGTATACATGATCAAGTTGTATAAGAAATTTGAGCGCAAGCCGTTTACCAATATTGCTTATACCTTCCTTGGAATATTCTATATCGCTGTACCGTTGGCATTGCTAAACATCGCTGCCTTCGAAGAAGGTTCGTATCGTTTTGAAATCATCTTTGGATGTTTATTTATTTTATGGGCGACCGATACTGGCGCCTATTTTGCCGGATCACTTTTTGGTAAACGAAAATTGTTTGAACGTATCTCGCCCAAAAAATCCTGGGAGGGCGTGATAGGTGGAGCATTACTAGCGCTGACAATGACCTACGGCATTTCTTATTTCTTTGAACTATTGCCTTTTTGGAAATGGCTTAGCATTTGTGTGATTATTATAATCGGTGGGGTGTATGGCGATTTGATTGAATCACTATTGAAACGAAGTATCGAAATCAAAGACTCGGGGAACAGCTTGCCAGGGCATGGCGGGTTCCTCGATCGCTTCGATGGGTTATTTATATCGGCACCTTTTATTGTTGCCTTCTTAGAGATTTTTTAAAACTTCACACCTTCATATACTTCTGTAAAAGAAACCAACACATCTAGGCTTGAAATTCGCACTACATCGTTGGGGTTAATCGTTTCACTGAGTACCCAACTTTCGTCTACCTCACTTTTTAGAAATTTTTGAAGTCGATATTCGTAGGAGGAAATAGTCCAATACTCTTTTAGGCTTTGAATCGATCGATAACGCATAAACTTGCGACCAATATCGTAGTCGGCCGTGGAAGACGACAAAACCTCTACCAGAAAAACAGGATTCAACAGCGTATCAAACTCGCCATCCAAAAATTCCTCTTTTCCACAAACGACCACGATATCCGGGTAAGTATAAAACGCGGTACCTGGTGTATGCAACCTCATGTCATTCGCATAGGGGCGACAACCTCTGCCTTTCAGTTGAACCTTCAAGGAAGAAATTAGATTTACCGTTATCACATTATGATTTCGCGTAGCACCCGCCATAGCAAAAATTTCACCTTTGAAAAACTCGCTTTTCACCTCTGCTTTCCGCTCCAGCGAAAGATACTCTTCTTCGGTATAAAGTTTCTTTTGTTCGGCTGTGGCCATCTTTCTAAAATTCAAGTTAAAGATACAAAATTAACCAAATCACAAGCCGTGTTAGTATCCCTTAACGTGAAAGACTTTTAGTGGGAAAGCAATAGAACTTAATGCCTATTCAAGAAAGCTCAACCTTTTGTTTCATATCTTCGAAAAAATCCAAAACATTATACCGTATTAGGCTTCATTCAATCCTTCTGAACAATTTATCTATCTTTGCAACCGATTTCGTTCCATCAAAAAAGACGATTCCGTTAACAAACCGATGATTTAGAAAATCGTATATCAAAAAATTGTAAATCAATAATCAGTTTATGGCTTATATCGAACCAGCGCCCTTATTAGACAAAGAAAATCCGTTTGAGGCAATGATGTCTCGCTTCCGCACGGCCTCACAAATTTTAGGGCTTGAGGAAGAAGTGTACAATGTTTTGAAAGTGCCTGCAAGGCAGGTTATTGTTTCACTACCTGTTACAATGGACGATGGCAGTATCAAGGTTTTTGAGGGTTACCGTGTGATTCACTCCACAATCCTCGGTCCGTCAAAAGGTGGTATACGGTTCGATCCACATGTTAATTTGGATGAAGTAAAAGCTTTGGCCGCCTGGATGACCTGGAAGTGTGCTGTGGTGGATATTCCATATGGAGGTGCAAAAGGTGGTGTGGCTTGCAATCCTCGGGAAATGTCCGCAGGTGAAATTGAGCGTTTAATGCGCGCTTACACTCTTTCGATGATTGATATTTTCGGTGCTGATAAAGATATTCCCGCACCAGATATGGGTACTGGTCCGCGTGAAATGGCGTGGTTAATGGACGAGTACTCCAGAACACAAGGTATGACGGTGAATGCCGTGGTTACTGGTAAGCCAATTGTATTGGGCGGATCACTCGGAAGAACCGAAGCAACCGGTCGTGGTGTGATGGTGTCATCGTTGGCTGCCATGGAGAAATTAAAAATCAATCCTTACAAGGCAACATGTGCCGTACAAGGATTTGGAAACGTGGGCTCATGGGCTGCACGATTGCTGTCTGAGCGTGGATTAAAAGTGCAAGCCATCAGTGATCTGAATGGTGCTTACTATAACGCAAACGGAATTGATATTGAAGCAGCTGTGAAGTATCGCGATGCCAATAAGGGTACTTTGGAAGGTTTTACTCAAGCAGAGAAAATACCAAGCGGAGATCTTTTAACGCTCGATGTTGATGTATTGGTGCCTGCAGCAACGGAAGATGTTATTACAGGTAGCAATGCCGGTAATATAAAGGCTAAGTTGATCGTAGAAGGCGCGAATGGCCCGACATCGTCAAAGGCAGATAATATCATTTATGAAAAGGGGATCAGTGTAGTACCGGATATTTTGGCCAATGCAGGCGGTGTAACTGTTTCTTATTTTGAGTGGGTGCAGAACCGCTTGGGCTACAAGTGGACGGCTGACCGTGTGAATAGAAGAAGCGACCGGATCATGAAAGATGCTTTTGATAATGTTTACAAAACCGCAAATGAGTACAAAGTATCACTTCGCATTGCTGCCTACATGGTAGCGATTGATAAAGTAGCGAAGACTTATAAATACAGAGGAGGTTTCTAAACAATCAACTCAGATAAAAAAAAGAAAGGCGCTCGATGAGCGCCTTTCTTTTTTACCCCTCGATGTGAGACACTTGCACCAGATAGAGGTTAATACCGATTTGTTGAGTAACAGACAAATAAAATTTGGGGATCGTACGAAAATGTAGTAACATTGTAATTACACCACAAAAGCTATGGATATTTCATTAATATCAATCGGAAATTCTAAAGGGATCCGTTTATCAAAAACGGTGCTTGAGAAGTATCATATACAAGACACCATGGAATTGATTCTTGAAAAAGATCACATCGTTTTGAAACCAAAGACATCTGCGCGGAAGGGTTGGGAAAAAGCGTTTAAGAAAATGCACGAAAATGGCGATGACAAATTGTTACTACCGGACGTTTTTGTTGAAGAAACCTTCGAAGAATGGAAATAAAACAGTATCAAATTGTTTTGGTTAATCTTGACCCTACTATTGGCAGTGAAATGAAGAAGACTCGCCCTTGCGTAGTAATCTCTCCTGACGAAATGAATAAATACTTGCAGACAATTGTAGTAGCTCCAATGACAAGTAGTTCAAAGTCTTACCCAACCAGAGTAGAAGTTAAGCATAATAAAAAGAAGGGTTGGGTTGTAGTTGATCAAATTAGGACGATTGATCGAAAACGTATTGTAAAATTATTTAATTCCCTGACAGACAAAGAAATTTCCAAAGTCAAAACAATCATTCAAGAGACTTACGTGGATTAAAACAAAGCCTAGGCTTTCACTTTCATACTCGAAAATATTACGAAAATCAGAAATAAGATACTCGAGAATAGGATTGTTGGTCGGGATACCCAATCTTAAATCTCTGAATGATGTGTAAGAAACCCAAATCTGTATTCACCAGTGTCATAGAAACTTGCAGAGCTAAACTTGTAATCTTCAGATAGTGTTGCCAGCTGCCAATGCGGCTGGCAAGGATTGTTGTGAAGATACTCAAACTTTTGCTTGAAGAACCAATCGTGTATTAAATCAATGCTCATCGAATTCCGCTTCCAAACCTGAAATGCCCTGTCCTTCAGCAACAACAAGATTGTTGGTCGGGAGACCAACAATAACAAAATATTTTGACCAACGACAACTAGGGGGCGCAACACCAACAAGGGCGGAGCGCAACACCAACAAGGGCTAAGGACCAACAATAACAAAATATTTTGACCAACGACAACTAGGGGCGAAGGGAGACCAACAATAACAAAATATTTTGACCAACGACAACTAGGGGTAAGTTTCTCCACTGGTACCATCGGGCCAAACTCCAAATTTGGATTTATGTTCTTCGGGGGTGTCTGGTCTACTCATATTTCCCAAAAAATAATGAGGGTCTTCTTCTAATTTCTTCAACGTTCTTTCACGACTTTCTTGTCTTTCTTTTTTTTCCCCTTCGGTCATTTGAGATTTTTTGCGCTCTAACTCTGTTGTTTGAATTTCTATTCTCTTATCCAAAACTTTACGAAGATTTTCTGGAGTTAATAAATCAAATATTTGATGCCATTCTCTTGATTGAGGAACTTCATTTGCCATTTCCGCTAAAATTTGAGTTGTTTTTTCATCAAGAATTTCTGGTAAATCTTCAGGTTTAATATATCCTTTCATAGTAGTTTATAATTCAATTAAATCTAAATAATAGGCATCATATCCACCAATTTGGATAAGTTCCCCTTTGCTATTTTTAATTGGTATTGGTTCTGCTGTTTGTTTAAAGCTACCTGGGTTCATCAATACTTCTTCTTGTATTTGAATGGCCTGGTCAGCACTGGAGTGTCTAGTTTTTCCAAGATTTTTACCCCAATCAGATAAATCATCAATGTAAACTCCCTTTGTTGTTATTATTCTTTGTATTACCTTGTTATTGTTGGTCTCCCGACCAACAATCTTAAATCTCTGAATGATGCGTAAGAAACCCAAATCTGTCTTCACCAGTGTCATAGAAACTTGCAGAGCTATACTTGTAATCTTCAGATAGTGTTGCCAGCTGCCAATGCGGCTGGCAAGGATTGTTGTG
>VYLP01000334.1_pt1 | contig 13698 bp, 11 predicted proteins | sample 5114311 | NCBI WGS metagenome assembly VYLP01 (sample SAMN12291775, study PRJNA351875) | freshwater metagenome | isolation source: freshwater lake | place: USA: Michigan, Lansing Lake | collected 2013-08-14 | reverse complement strand
TTCAGGCGCGGGTTGTGCTTCATCGTGCACGAACCGAGCGGATACAGCGCCAGGTCGATGGCGTGGTTCTTCTGGCTGAGGCGCACATAGTGGCGCATGGCCTCGGGCTCCGAGAGCCCCGGCAGGCCGATCGGATCGCGGCGGATCAGGTCGCCCAGGTCGCCGCCGTCCGACTTCGGCTCGGCTAGGTCGACGCCGGTCTTGAACCAGCCGTCGCCCTCGAAGATCAGGGGCTCGTCCTGCAAAAGGCCGCGTCCGCCGGTCAGGGTCGGATGCTTGTAGTCATGGTCCGGCTGGTGCGGAGCGGGGGCCGTCGGGCGGCCGACAGTGTTCATGGTGCTCATGTTTCCGCTCCTTTAGTTCGCCAGGAACTTGGCGAGCGCGCTCGCAAGGATCTGGATGTCGGCGTCCAGCGTCGTCTCGGTGGCCGCGACCAGCAGGACGTCGTCCATGCCGGCCCCGGGGTTCAGGCGGCTGAACGGCACGCCCGCCAGCACGCGGTGCTCGGCCAGACGCTCCACCACCTCGACGGCGGAACGCGGCAGCCGCACGGCGAACTCGTTGAAGAAGCGCGGGGTTAGGACCTCCACGCCCGGAATGGCGGCGAGCGCGTCGCGCGTCGCCAGAGCCTTCTCATGGTTCAGCAGGGCCAGCTTGCGAAGCCCCGTCTCGCCCAGCAGGCTCATGTGGATCGAGAACGCCAGACAGCACAGACCTGAGTTGGTGCAGATGTTCGACGTCGCCTTGTCGCGCCGGATGTGCTGCTCGCGCGTCGACAGGGTGAGCACGAAGCCCCGCTCGCCGTCGGCGTCGACAGTCTCACCACACAGACGACCGGGCATCTGGCGGATCAGCTTCTCGCGCGCAGCGAACAGGCCGACATAGGGCCCGCCGTAGTTCAGGGCGTTGCCGATTGACTGGCCCTCGGCGGCGACGATATCGGCCCCCATCTCGCCGGGCGACTTCAACAGACCCATCGAAATGGCCTCGGTGACCACGACGATCAGCAGGGCGCCGGCGGCCTTGGCGGCTTCGGCGATCTTCGTCACGTCGGTGGCGGTGCCGAAGACATTGGGCGTCTGCACGACCACGCAGGCCGTGTCCGGACCGATCTTGCCGATGACGTCGGCCTCGGCGTCGATGGCGGCCGGCAGGACCTCGGTCTCGACGCCGACCGCGTGGACCACGGTCTCGGTCGCCGCGACATAGTGGGGATGCACCCCGCCGGAGATCACCGCCTTGTTCCGGCGTGTCACCCGGGTGGCCATCAGCACGCCCTCGGCCATGGCGGTCGAGCCGTCGTAGAGCGAGGCGTTGGCCACCTCCATCCCGGTCAGGTTGGCAACCTGGGTCTGGAACTCATAGAGATACTGTAGCGTACCCTGCGCGATCTCGGGCTGGTACGGCGTGTAGCTGGTCAGGAACTCCGAGCGCTGGATGATGTGATCCACCGTCGCCGGGACATGATGGCGATAGGCCCCGGCCCCGCAGAAGAAGGGCACGTCACCGGCCACGGTGTTCTTCGCCGCGAGGCTCTTCAGCGCCCGCTCGACCTCCAGCTCGCCCATGACGCGCGGCAGGTCCACGACACCGTCGCGCCGCGCCGAATGCGGCACGTCCACGAACAGGTCGTCGATCGTCTTGGTGCCGATCGCCGCCAGCATGGCGGAGCGGTCGTCGGGGGTCAGGGGCAGGTAGCGCATGGGTGGGGAGGTCCAGCGTTGAAGGGATTCAGAGCGAAGCGAGGAAGGCGTCGTAGGCGGCGCGGTCCATCAGGCCGTCCAGCTCTGACGCATCGGAGACCTTGATCTTGGCGAACCAGCCGGCGCCTTCGGGGTCGGCGTTGACGGTCTCGGGTGCCGAGGCCAGGGCGTCGTTGCCCTCGATGACCTCGCCCGAGACGGGGGCGTAGACGTCCGACGCCGCCTTGACGCTCTCGACCACGGCGAAGCCGTCCTTCTGCGACACGGCCCGACCGGCTTCCGGCGTCTCGACGAAGACCACGTCACCGAGCTGGTCGGCGGCGTGCTTGGTGATCCCGACCGTGGCGACATCGCCCTCGAGCCGGACCCATTCGTGATCCTTGGTGAACTTCATGACGACCCCTCAGGCTTTGGGTTTGCGGTGATAGCGTTGGGCGACGAACGGCATGGCGACGACCTCGGCGGCCGCGGGCTTGCCTCGCACGATGACCTGCATCGCCCTGCCCAGCGCCGCATGCGACGGCGGGACATAGCCCATGGCGATATTCTTTCCGAGGCTGGGCGACGGCCCACCCGAGGTGACCTTTCCGATCACGGTGCCGTCCGAATCTGCGATGTCTGCGCCCTCACGGGCCGGAGCGCCTTCCTTGACATGCAGGCCGACGCGGACACGGCTCGGGCCGTCCGCCAACTCCTTCAGCACCCGCTCGGCTCCGTTGAAGTTCGCCGCTTCTTTCCGCGATTTGGAGAGCGCGAAGGTCAGGGCCCCCTCCACCGGCGAGGTCGTCGGATCGATGTCATGGCCGTGCAGCGGCAGGCCCGCTTCCAGCCGCAGCGAATCCCGCGCGCCCAGGCCAATCGGTTTCACCCGCGCGTCCTGCAGCAGGAGGTTCCAGATGCGCTCGGCGTCCTTGGCCGGGACCGAAATCTCGTAGCCGTCCTCGCCGGTGTAGCCGGAGCGGGAGACATAGCAGTCGACCCCGAACAGCATCAGGCGGGCCGTATCCATGAAGCCGAACTCGGCCAGCACCGGCTCGTGGGCCACCATGACCTCTGCCGCTTCGGGACCCTGGATGGCGATGAGGGCGCGGTCGTCCAGCACGGTCAGCCTGGCGTCTCCCGACAGGTGCTCGGTCCAAAAGGCGAAATCCTCGTCCTTGTTGCCCGCGTTGACGACGACGAACAGGCCGTCGTGGTCAGGCTTGCCCGCCATCAGGTCGTCGATGATGCCGCCCAGCGCGTTCAGCAGCAGGGAGTACTTCTGCTTGCCGGCCTTCAGCGCCTGATAGTCGCCGGGAACGAAGCGTTCGAACTGGGCGATGGCGTCGTTGCCCGTGATCTTGCACTGGCCCATGTGGGACACGTCGAACAGTCCGGCGTGCTCGCGAGTCCAGCGGTGCTCGGCCAGGACGCCTTCATACTGGACCGGCATGTCGTAGCCGCCAAAGCCCACCATGCGCGCGCCCAGCGCCCGATGCGCGGCGTTAAGCGGCGTGGTCTTCAACGGAGCGTCGGTCATGCTGGCCTTCAGGGTCGCGTGTTGGGGCGGTCACCCGCCGGTCTCGCGCCCCCGCTGTCTGTGAGGCCTGAGAGATTCCGCCGGCAAACCCGGCTTGCTCCGTCGGCGCGGTCCAGGGACCGACTTTCCAGCGTCCGTGTGTCCTCGCGGTCCGTTTGCCTGAGCGTTTCCGGGGCGGTTGCGCCTTCGGCTCCGGGTCCACCCTCGACTGATGAGGAAGGCAGCCCGATCTCTCCCGCGAGAGCGGGCGCACAAAGGCCCCGACTCCGCCTTCAAGTCAAGCGTGGCGAGCAACCCATCCGTTGAGGTCGGCGATATGCCGCGCCTTGTCCGCTGCGGACAGGAAGGAGCCGGAAAAGCTGTTGCGGGCCATGTCGGCCAGCTGCGTACGGGTAAGACCGGTCGCCCGGGCCAACTGGCGGTAGTTCTCGTTCACATAGCCACCGAAGTAAGCGGGATCGTCGGAATTCAGGGTGACGCGGATGCCCCGCCGAAGCATCTCCGGCACTGGATGGTTCGTCAGGTCGTCGACCACGCAAAGCTTCAGGTTCGACAAGGGACAGACGGTCAGCGTCATCTGCTCGGCGGCCAAACGTGCGATCAGGGCCTCGTCCTCCATCGACCGATTGCCGTGGTCCATGCGGTCGATGTGCAGCAGATCGAGCGCTTCCCAGACATAGGCCGGAGGCCCCTCCTCCCCGGCGTGGGCGACGCGCTTCAGCCCCATCTGGCCCGCACGGTCGAAGACGCGCTGGAACTTGGACGGTGGGTGGCCGACCTCGGACGAATCCAGCCCGACGCCCTCGATCCGGTCGAGCCAGGGCTCGGCGGCCTTCAGGGTCGCGAACGCTGCGTCTTCGTCCAGGTGGCGCAGAAAGCACAGGATCAGCTTCGACGTCACGCCCAGCCGGCTCTCGGCCTCGGCCATGCCGGACAGCAGGCCGTCGGCCACGACCTGGAACGGGATGCCCCGATCCGTGTGCGTCTGGGGGTCGAAGAATATCTCGGCGTGTCGCACGCTGTCCGCCGCCGCCCGCTCAAAGTAGGCTAGCGCCAGGTCGTGAAAATCCCGCTCCTTCCGCAGCACGTCGGCCCCGGCGTAGTAGATGTCGAGGAAGTCCTGCAGATTGGAGAAGCTGTAGGCAGCGCGTACCGCCTCCACGCTGTCGAACGGGATCGCGACCTTGTTGCGCCTGGCGAGCTCAAACATCAGCTCGGGCTCCAGACTGCCCTCGATATGCAGATGTAGCTCGGCCTTGGGCAGGCCGTCGATGAAGGCGTCGAGGTCGGTCATGGTCGGGCTCCCAGTCGGGCCCTAGTTCGATACCACAAGCCGCAGATGTCCACGCCTGACCTCTGGCGTCGGCGCCTCGGGTCCGGGTGGAGGGGGCGGCACCTCGCCCCTGACGCTCCAGGCATTGGGACGTTCGACATAGCCGGACCGGGTCAGGATCCGTTCGGGCAGGCCGCAACGTTCCAGCATGCCGACCTCGACCTCGGTACGGGCATGGGCCCATTCCAGAAGCTGGCGGTTATGGCCGCGGGCGGGCGGGGCGACGCTGACCACGCGGATGTGGGGATAGCCTTCGTGCAGGAACCGCGTCGTCGCGGCATGGTCACCGTCCGTGGTCAGGATATAGGCCACATCGAGCTTGTCGGCCGCGGCGTCGGCGGCGACGGCAAGGGCCAGGTTGACGTCGCTCTGCTTCTCTGTGGCGTCCATCCATTGGTGGCCGCAGGCGTGGCAGTGATCTGCGTGCACGACGAAATGCCCCATCAGGCAGCGCACGCCCCGCGCTCGGAGTGCCTCCTCATAGGCCAGCAGGGCCTCCATCCGGTCGCGGCGCTGCGGCCGATGGGCAGAGACCCAGGTCACGCCCGCCATTCGCTCACCGGGCACGACGAGCGCGCGGCCGAGCGCCATCAGATCCAGCCACAGCAGCTCGCGCCGGTTCAGGTCCAGGATGGCGTGGTGCAGGTTGAAGCCGTCGACATAGAGGCGGGCGCGCTTGCGGAAGATCGGCAAGCGAAAGCCGTCGCGGCGCACGGCCGGCGTCTGGCCTCCCCTTGCTCCCGACCGCGCCATGGCTGGCCTCGTCCTGCCTTCCCCCGGAAATCAGTTAACCCGAGGATCGATGACGAGTCCGTGGCAACGAGGTTACAGGACCAGGCCTACATCCGCTCCGGCGTGTCGATGCCGAGCAGACGCAGCGCTGTTTCCAGCTGGTCCAGCGCCGCCCCGGACAGCGCCAGCCGCGATCCGACCGTGGCCGGGTCGTCCGCCGCCAGCACCGGGCAGGCCGCATAGAACTTCGAGAAACTCTGGGCCAGGCGATAGGCGTGCTCTGCCACCGCATGCGGCGCGCGACGGTCGTAGGCGTCCGAAACCGCCGCGTCGAAAGCGTCCAGCGTCAGAGCGAGTTCGCGTTCCGCCGGTTCGAGGACGACAATCGGGCCGGTCCGTACGCCCTGGGCTTCGGCCTTGCGCAGCAGCGATTTGATGCGGACGGCCTGGTACAGCAGGTAGGGTCCGGTCTTGCCCTCGAAACTCATGAACCGGTCGAGGTCGAAGACGTAGCTGGTGGTGCGGTTGTTCGACAGGTCGGCGAACTTGAGCGCCGCGACGGCCACCTTGGCGGCGATATCTTCGAACTCGGCCTCAGGCAGGTCTGCGCCCAGTTCGGCTTCGCGCAGCCGCTCGCGGGCCTTGTCGCGGGCCTGGGTGATCAGGTCGTGCAGCTTCAAAACACCGCCCGCGCGGGTCTTGAAGGGCTTTCCGTCCGACCCGTTCATTGTGCCGTTGGCGGCGTGCTCCAGCTGACCCGGCGTGGCGTAGCCGCACTTGTAGGCGGCCCGGAACACCTGCTCGAAATGGTCGGCCTGGCGCGCGTCGACGCAGTAGAGGACGAGGTCGAAATCCTGCTCGCGGCGGCGTTGCAGGATCGTGGCGAGGTCCGTTGTGCCGTACATGGCCGAGCCTTCGGAGGACACCAGCAGCAGGGGCGGCAGCTCGCGCTTGTCGCCCTCCTCGACCACCCGGATGATCCAGGCCCCCTGGTCGAACTCCGCCAACCCACTGGCCTTGATCTCCTCTACCATCGCCGGGATCAGGGGATCGGCATCCGACTCGCCGTTCCACAGGTCGAAAGTGACGCCAAGGGCGCCGAACTCGCGTTCCAGCGCGGTCCGGCTGACGGCCACGAAGTGCTTCCACAGGGCGCGATAGCCTGGACGTCCGGCCTGAAGCTCGGCCGTCGCCTTACGCGCGCGGTCGCGAAAGGCGGTGTCTTCCTTGGCCTTGGCGGCAGCCTGCGGATACAGGCGCTCCAGGTCGTCCAACGTGACCGGGCTCACGTCCGGAAACGGGCCGTCGCCCTCGGCCAGAAAGGCCTCGGCCTTGCCCTCATCGCCGACCGCGACGATCAGCAGGCCCATCTGGAAGCCCCAATCACCGAAGTGAGCGTCGCCCCAGACCGTATCGCCGCGGAAGCGGAACAGCCGCTTGAGGCTCTCGCCGATGATGGACGACCGAAGATGGCCGACGTGCATCGGCTTGGCGACGTTCGGACCGGCGAAATCGATCACCACACGACGGGGTTCCGCGACGGGAGAGGCACCCGAGTAGGCTGCATCGTCAGCGACCGCCTGGGCTCGCGCGGCCAAGGCAGCGGCAGAGACCTTCAGATTGATGAAGCCGGGGCCGGCGACCTCGACACCCGCCAGCCGGGGGTCTCCCTCAAGCCGCGCCGCCGCCTTGGTGGCGAGTTCACGCGGATTGGCCTTCAGCGCCTTGGCGGCTGCGAGCGCGCCATTCGACTGGAAATCCGCCAGATCGGGCCGGTCCGACACGGTAACGCGCGCCAGCGACGCGTCCACGCCTTCGGCGGCGAAGGCGGCGGAGACCGCTTCGCCAAGGTCCGTCTTGAGATCGGTCATTGTTCCGACGAAGTCGCCGTTGCGGCCTGGGCGCCCGCGTTGATGCGGAAACGGCTGCCCGAGCGATTAAACTCCGCCATCTCCGGCGTGACCTCAAAGCCGACCAGAATTTCGAAGTTCGCGCCGGACGTCGTCGCTGCGGCTCGCGGAATGACAATGGTCTGGCCCTGCTCGACCGAGGTCGTGCGTTCCCCGTCAAAGTCGACAGGCAGGTCGAAGTATTCCTTGGCCAGCACCGCCTCGTTCCGCTCCGTAACGGCGATCCAGTAGCGGTAGGTACGGCGGTCGTCCGACGCCTGGGGTCCGCGGCCCAGGTTGAACAGAATATTGGTCTGGACGGTGATCGGCTCATCGGACTGATAAGAGCAACCCGCCGTAACGCCCTCGATCTCGCCCGTGAAGCCCACGGCGGAGGCCGAAGTGCGCCCTCCGTCCAACTCAACATAGCGGGCGGCGTCGTATAGAATCTTCACAAAGGGGCAGGGTCCGGCGTTCGGACGCGCGCGAAGCGGGGCAAAACGGGGCGGACGAGCGCGGTCGGCGTCTTCGTCCTGGCCGCGCTCCTGGCGGTCCCGGTCACGCTGGGTCGGGCTCTGGGCGGCGGCGGTGCCGGCCGAAGCGAGAACCGCAACAGCGGCGAGGGCGACGGTCGCAAGACGCATTCTGAACGGTTCCGGAAATCAACACGCTGACGAAAGCGTCGGCAGGCTTCCCGCCTGATAGCGGCTAAAACGAGGCGTCGCAAACCGGAGCCTGCCTCGACGCGGTGGCGGTGTGGCGTGGAAGCGACTAGGTTCAGGGCATGGACGTTCAGGCCGCCTCCTCCGCCCTCTCCCTTCGCCCTCTGACGGTGCGCATGGCCACGCCGCGCGGTTTCTGCGCCGGGGTCGACCGGGCCATCCAGATTGTGGAGCGCGCGATCGAGAAATTCGGGGCTCCGGTCTATGTCCGCCACGAGATCGTCCACAATCGCCATGTCGTCGACCGGTTGAAGGGCCTCGGTGCCGTTTTCGTCAAGGAACTGGACGAGTGCCCCGATGATCGTCCGGTTGTCTTTTCCGCGCACGGCGTACCCAAGTCGGTGCCGGCAACGGCCCGCGCGCGGGAACTGCTGTTCTTGGACGCCACCTGCCCGCTTGTGTCAAAGGTCCACGTCGAGGCCGAACGGCATCATGCCAATGGCCGTCACATCATCCTGATCGGCCATGCCGGCCATCCGGAGGTCGTGGGCACCCTGGGCCAGCTGCCCGAAGGCGCGATCAGCCTGGTCGAGACCGTGGAGGACGCCGAGGCGTTCGAACGACCGGGCAATCAGCCGTTGGCCTACGCCACACAGACGACCCTGTCGCTGGACGACACAGCGGAAATCGTCGCGGCGCTGAAGCGTCGGTTCCCAGAGCTCCCGGACCCGCACAAGGAAGATATCTGCTACGCCACCACCAACCGCCAGGAAGCGGTGAAGCAGCTGGCTGACGGATCGGACCTCGTGCTGGTGGTCGGGTCAAAGAACTCGTCGAACTCCGTCCGCCTGGTGGAGGTCGCCCTGCGTGCGGGCGCGAAGGACGCGCAGCTGATCGACGATTCCAGTCACCTGGACTGGTCCTGGTTTGACGGAGTGTCGACGGTAGGCGTCACCGCCGGGGCTTCGGCACCTGAACCCCTGGTACAGGGCGTGATCGAGGCCCTGAGGACCCGGTTTGATGTGACCGTCGCCGACGATCCCGGTGAACCCGAGACGGTCACCTTCAAACTGCCGAGAGCCCTGACCGCCTCGTGAGGTGACCCCACAAGGCGGCGTGATCGGCTCCTATTGGACGCTGGCGGCCACGACCCCGGCGCGCCATGCTTTCGACGGATCGAAGTAGCGCTGGGCCAGGGCCTGGAGGATCGCTGGCGTGACCGACTCGAGGTCGGCGATGTGGCCGGTGATCTCGGCGACCGCCGACGCGTCGGTATCGACGTCCGACAGCTGACTCAGCCAGTACTCGTTACCAGCCTGGCTGCGGCGCAGACGCTCGACCTCCGGCGCGCGGGCGCGGTTTAGCTCGTCCTCACTGACCGGGGTATCCCGCAGCGCCGCGGCGATGGCGTCGAGTTCCGTGAAGAAGGTCGCACGGTTCTCGGGCGTCACCTGGGCCGAGGCGAAGATCGAGCCATAACCCTCAAAAACGTCCGACGATGAGGATCCGACGTTTGGTGAGTAGGTGATCGCCAGTTCCTCGCGGATCCGCTCGGTGACGCGCAGATCCATCACGGCGGCGAGCAGTCCGAGCTGACGGGACTCGGTGCGGTCGCCCATCGCGTCGGTCGTCGGCCAGGCGATGTAGGCCATCGCCTGCTCTGCCGGCCCGAGGTGGCTCAGCCGGACGGGCTCGGAGACACCGGCGGGGAAACGCAGCACATCTGCCCCCGGGGCCGGCGTCGGCGCGGCAGCCCGAGCCGGCAGGGCGGCGAAGGTCGATGCAACCGCCGCGATGGCGTCCTCAACCGTGACGTCGCCGACAACGGTGATGTCGATCGGCCCCTGAGCCAGGCCCGCAATAACGCCAGCCTTCAGCTGATCATTGGTCCATCCGGCGATGTCCGACGGGCTCGGGAAGGTCTGGCGGGCGTCGCCGGAGGCCAGAAGCCCGGAGGACTGGATCGCGAAGGCACCGGCCGGCGTCGCCGACTGCTGGGCGATGATCTGCGGGAACAACGCCTTGATCTGCTCGAACGGGGCGGGGCGCAGGCCCGGATCGGTCAGGTAAGCCGCCAGGACCTGCATCTGCAGCCCCAGGTCCGCCGGACGGGTCGCGCCGCTGAGGCGGTAGGCGTCACCGTCGAGCGCGAAGCCGGCGGAGTAGATGCGACCTGACAGGACGCGGTTCAGTTCATCCAGCGTCAGACGACCCAGTCCGCCCGAGGCGAAGGTGAAGCCCGCGAGAGACTGTGGATCCGGCGTCGTTGTCGAAAGACCCAGCTCGCCCAGGCCGGTCTCAACGCTGACCAGTATCTGCTCGTCGCGGAAGTCCGTCGGCTTGACCGTCAGGCGCGTGCCATTCGGGAAGGTGACGACGGTCGTCCCGATTTCTGCGATCTCTCGGACTTCCGAAGGCTGTGCGGCCTGACCGAAGTTCGAATAGGGCCATTCGACCGCTGCAACCTCGGCGCGCGCCGTCACAGGCACCGCCTGGGACGCTTCCAGAATGGCCGTCACCGCCGCTTCGCCGCCTTCGATGGCTTCCGGCGTGATGACGAGGACCAGCGGCCCCTGACCCTGGAAGGCTTCGCGCACGGCGGCGTTCACGGCGTCCGGCGTCAGGCTGGCGACCGTCGCATTGAAGATTTCCAGATTGGTCTGCGGGTGGGTGAAGACCCGATTGTCATTGGTCGTCTGGAGCAAGCCGTTGACCAGCGCCGGAGTGGTCCGCGTAGCGGCGGCCGCGACAGCGTTCTCCAGCGCGGTCCGGTTGTCGGTGATCTCGCGCTGAAGCTCGGCCGGGGTCACGCCGAACTGGACCAGACGGCGGGTCTCCTGCTCCATCGCCTCGACGGCGCGCTGGATGCCGCCCGGGTTGAAGCTGGCCGAGACGGTTCCGATGTCGAGGCTGTTGACCAGGGTCGAGGCCGAAGCACCGGCACCGACGAAGGGCGGATTGTCGGCCCGTGCCAACTCGCCGAAGCGCCGGTTCAGCACCGCCAGACCCAGGCTGCGGACGATCCGCGACTGACGCTCGGCCACTGTGTCGGGATCACGGTCGGGCGACCGGGTCCAGTTGATCTGGACCGAGGACTGTACGCCTGGCTCTACCAGGATGCGGGTCTCGGCCTCGCGAGGGGCGACCGTTCCGAGGTCCGGCTCCGGGCCATCCGGGGCGCTCGGCTGCCAGCTCTCGAAGGCACCGCGGATCTTGCCTTCCATGACGTCGACGTCAAAGTCGCCAACCGCCAGCATGATGGCCCGGCTGGGGCGGTAGTAGGCTTCGTAGAAGGCGACAAAGCGGTCACGGGGCGCTGTGCGGATGATGTTCAGGTCGCCGATGGGGAAGCGGTTGGCGACGCGCTGGCCCGGGGCCAGCAGGGCCAGCTGGGCCTTGGCACTGCGCAGCTGCGGCGTGTTGCGGGTCCGCTCCTCACCGACGATGACGCCACGCTCCTCGTCGATCGCCTGAGGATCCATGAGGGCCTCGGAGACCTGCTCGCGCATGATGCGCAGCGCCGTGTCGACGGTCTCGTCGTTCGTGCGCGGCAGCTCCAGCTGGTAGAAGGTCTGGTCGAACCCGGTCGCCGCATTGGTGTCCGCGCCGAAGGCCAGGCCGAGGCGCTCCAGGATGCGCAGCAGTTCGTTCTCGGGGATGTTGGTCGTCCCGTTGAACGCCATATGCTCCATGAAGTGGGCCAGACCCAGCTGGGTCTCGTCTTCCATCAGCGAGCCGGCATCGATCCGCAGGCGAAGCGAAGCCTGTCCCGGCGGAGTGGAGTTGCGCAGGATGGCGTAGCGCATGCCGTTCGGCAGCGTGCCAAAGCGGACATTGGAGTCCGCAGGAATGTCGCTCGTCGTCTGCGGCCAGGGATCGGACGGCGCTTCCTGCGACAGGGCGGGCATGGCGCTGGTGATCAGGGCAAGGCCCGAGGCGGCAGCGAGCAGCAGTCGGCGGGTCTTCAACATGGTAGCTCCGGTGATGGGGCGAGGCGGATGACAAGGACCAGACGGTCCCCCCGCGTGGTCAGTCGACGATCCTTACCGGCCCGTCATGCAGTGTAAAATGAACTTTACGTCAGGAATCGACTCGCAACCCTGCGACATAACGCTTCCAGTTCTGCACATAGTGCTCGGCCGAGGCCTCCAGCGCTGCGATCTGCCCCGGTTCAAGGGTCCGAACCACCTTCCCCGGCTGTCCCATGACCAGTGATCTGTCGGGGATCACCTTGCCTTCGGTGATCAAGGCATTGGCTCCGATCAGGCAGTTCCGGCCGATGACGGCCCGGCCCAGAACCACCGCCCCGATGCCGATCAGGGTCCCGTCGCCGATCTCGCAGGAATGCAGCATGGCCATATGGCCGACCGTCACATTCGCGCCGATGATCAGAGGTTCTCCGGGGTCGGAATGCAGCACGCTGCCGTCCTGAATGTTGGTATTCTCGCCGATGACGATGGGGTCATTGTCGCCCCGGACGACCGCGCCGAACCAGATGCTGGCACCCGTCTTCAGCGTCACGTCGCCCACGATGGTCGCGTTAGGCGCGATCCAGTATTCGCCCTCTGGCGGAAGCTGCGGTTTCTTGTCCGTCAGCGAATAGACTGTCATCAAATCCTCATCTGATCTGGAACGGTTTGGCTCTTTAAGCCTTTGTAAACCACGTTAGCATCAAGGTGTTGATGCGATTCGAGGTGGCCATTTCCGCCCCGGATCCGAAGCCGGATCAAGCCCGGTCCGGTCAGAGCCCAGGAGAGCGTGCGTGCCGCGTTCGGGTTTGGGGCGGCTGTCGCCGCCCGATGTGGGATACATCTGCGACCCCGGATGCCGTTCCGTCGCCCTCCGCCACCTCCCCACCCTCGTTCGAGGCGATGCCATTCCGGCGTCGCCTTTTTTCATGCCTCGGAGACGGACATGACCAAGCGCGCGGCCCTCAAGCGTCAAGCACGTGAATCGGGGGCCTTCGACGGCCCGGACTATGGCGCACAGGACGCCAAGGTGCGGCGACTTCCGACGCCCAGCGGCCGGGGTTGGTCGCCCAATCCGTCGAACGACGACCGCGAGCAGGGCTATCTGAAAACGCTCAAGCCCAAGTCCGATGGCCAGGCCGAGCTTCTGAACGCCGTCGACGCGCACAATCTGACACTGGCGCTCGGGCCGGCAGGTACCGGCAAGACCTACCTCGCAGTCGCCAAGGCGGTCGAAGCGCTGGAAGCGGGCAAGGTCGGCCGCATCGTACTGAGCCGCCCGGCGGTGGAAGCGGGAGAATCCATCGGCTTCCTGCCCGGCGCCATGGAGGACAAGCTGGCACCCTATCTGCGCCCCCTTTACGATGCCTTGTCGGATCGGCTGTCGATGAAGCGGGTCGGGGCCCTCATGGCCGAAGGCCTGATTGAAATCGCCCCTATCGGCTACATGCGCGGCCGCACGCTGAACAACGCCTTCGTCGTCGTCGATGAAGCCCAAAACTGCACCTATGTGCAGCTGAAGATGCTGCTAACGCGGCTCGGGTGGCACTCAACCATGGTGGTGACAGGCGACCCGCAACAGTCCGACCTTCTGCCTGGAGTCTCGGGCCTTGCGGACATCGCCGCCAGGCTGGAAGCCGTTCCCGAGATCGCCGTTGTGCGTCTGGCGGAGCGCGACATCGTTCGTCATCCTCTGGTCGCCAGCATGATCGGCGTGCTCTGACCGCCTGAGGCCAGGCCAAGGCCTGCAAGAAAGAACGGCCGGTCCTCACGGACCGGCCGTTTCATTTGGAGCAGTCTCTGGGTCTACTGAACCGACTGTCTGGGGGCCTGCGGATTGGCCCCGTCCGAGGGGGTGCCTGGCTGATAGGGCTGGGGTCCGGTGGGAGCCG
>VYLP01000446.1_pt1 | contig 14036 bp, 17 predicted proteins | sample 5114311 | NCBI WGS metagenome assembly VYLP01 (sample SAMN12291775, study PRJNA351875) | freshwater metagenome | isolation source: freshwater lake | place: USA: Michigan, Lansing Lake | collected 2013-08-14 | reverse complement strand
CAGTTTTTCTATTAAGCTCAACATATATTTGAAAGGTTGGCGGTCACTTATCATTTTACCTGACAGTGATCGCTTTTACTTTTGATATTCTGATGGGAGAATGAAACAGCCCTACCCCTGCCCCCCCGATGTCGGGGGGGAAAGGTTCGGCTAATCTAAGAATAAGGGTTTTAAATGCGTCTTAGCTTAACTGATAACTCACACCTGATAACTCACATTTGGTAACGGATAACTGATAACTCACACCTGATAACTGATAACTGATAACTGATTAGGGTTGAGTTCCATCGAGACGGATTTGACAATTACTGGCATCGAGGTCAGTTAGAGAATCGCCGTCATAAGTGCCTTGTTTAACCATTCCTAGCAGAGAAGCGATAACTATACACTTTCTTTCTTGGTTGGGATAGGGCGCGGCGGTGGCATTGGCAGCGGGATATAATACGATGATGGCTTGATCTTCTGGCGCCTCAAAATTTAATCCCGGCACATGACCCCGAAAGGAAAACTGTACCCCCGGAATGTCACCATCAGGGGGAACATCTGGAAAATTATCCACCACCATAAATACTTCCTGCGGCAGATTTAGGGAACCCGCATTAGTATTAGTCGCCACTAAACAACCTGCTTCACTGGCGGTTATCTGCCGGTAAACCGTGGGATTAGTGCCAGTCCCGTTAGTAAAATTAATCGTGCAAATTCTCCCTAGACGGACAGCTTGTCTTTGGGCATCCTCTAGGGCTGATTGTATAGAATCGGTGGCTTCTTGGACTTTATTGCTATTTAACCAAGCTAATAAATTAGGCAGGGTTAAGGCGGCAAGCACTCCCGTAATTGCCAAAGCTACCAAAATTTCTAACAGGGTAAAACCCTGATTTTTATGGACATTCAAACGACGCATCGGGAATCACCTCAACAGAACTTTTAGCAAGAAATTTTCCTTCTTGTTCGCTTCTTTCGTCTTTTTCTTGAGTTTGATAGTCATTAGCGATTTCATTATCAGCTAACTTCACCTTATACTCTATACGAAGGCGATGGGGATTAGCCGATTGGTTATCAATATTAAAAGTCCGATAGAGAGAATAGTTTTTACCGACAATTGTTCTGGTCGCTACTAATTGGGGGTCCGTCGGTATAGGGGTGGGGAGGGGAGTAGCCGTTAGTTGTCTTCTTAAAGCTGTGGCATAACCCTGATTGATATTTGTACACACATCCGCACTAACATTAGGGTTGGCAGGCACGGATTTGACATCTAAAGCCGAAGCTAAATATTTGACATCCTCAAAATCTTCTTGAATCCAAAAGTTAGCTTGAGCTTGTCTTTCTGACCGAACTTTATATAAGGCATCCACTGCCATTAACTGTAGGGTTCCCGTTAAGAAAGCAGTAATAGTTAAAATGGCAATTATTACTTCTAACAGGGAGAAACCTGACTCAGACGATGACAGTTTTAACGGTATCCCCTTTCCTTTTGATTTCACTTCCTAATCCTCCCAAGTTTTTCCTCAAAACTACTGGCTTTTTTTAGTCCTCAACTAGAGAGTACCCAGATGATGGGATATTTCTAACTCTAGTCAGGGAATTAATTCCCCGCAACCCCTATTGCTCAAGTGAGTCAGATTGTCTAAACTCTCATCCATTTAGCATTGTACACTAATCTATTCTTTGTCTGTGATCACAATCGGCGATCGAGATTACATTTAACCAGTAATTTAGATACAGTAACAGCTTATGCGCCTAAAATAGCAATGCCTACGCCAATTAACAGAATTAATCCGCCATAAATGACTTCTTGGGGGGGTATTTCACCAAAAATGAACACTCCTAACAGACTAGCGGCAATTGGCTCTAATAAAATTACCATGGTTACTATTGTCGGTGCTACCCATCGCAAAGCCCAGTTAAAGCTAGTATGACCGATTAATTGCGGAAAAATCGCCATCATTAACACATAAACATACACGGACAAAGGATAGCTTTCGTAACCTTGACCGAAGAAGAAAATATTGGGTAATAAAGCTAATCCTGCGGTAGTGTAGGCTACAGTTATATAATTCTTAATATTTAAGCCCTTTCTTTGTGCTTCCCGTCCGAGGAGAATATAACCACTGACGAGAATTGCCCCAATTAAAGCCAAGCTATTGCCCAATAAAGGGTTAGGATAAGAACTACTGACATCTCGATCGGCTAAAACAATCAATAATCCCCCCGTTAGAGCCACAAAAATGCCGATAAAAGTTAATTTTGTCGGTTTTTCTCGAAACCACCACCAACCCAACAGGGAAACCCAGAGGGGATTAGTGGTGACTAAAGTGGTAGAAGCGGCGATCGAGGTGTAGGATAGAGAAGTAATCCAAGTAGCAAAATGGAGAGCTAAACAAAATCCTGCCCCCACTGCGTAATAATAGGCTTGAATAGGGACTTTTTGGCGTGATAAGGTCAACCAGTTCGGAATTAGGACAACAGAAGCCAATATCAGACGCGAAGTCGCTAAAAATAAACTAAATGCGATCGTAGCATTACCTACCGCTTCGATCGCTAACCGGATAAAAATTGCCGATGCAGAAACCGACACCACACCGATAGTTAAAATAAAAATAATTTTGGCGTTGGAAGGAGGCAAAATAGGCTGCGCTCGCACGATGATCAATGATGTTATTTACCAGTTATTTTAACCGTAGGCAGTAGCCGGTCGTCAGTAGCCGGTCGTCAGGAGTCGGTCGTCAGGAAATAGGAGATAGGAGATTATTTTATTTATTCTCCCCACACCCCACACCCCACACCCCACACCCCATCTCCCATTCACTTTATCTATGGAACTACCAGAATTAAATATAGAGACAATTTGGGCGATTATTAACGATGAAATTGACGACGAAACCGTTAATAAATTGGTTTGGCAAACTTTAGGTTATCGCTACGATGAAAGTCAAGGAAAATGGGATAATAGTCAAGTAGAGGAAGATTGGCGCCGGGAATATCCCGAACCCCCGGATTTTATTGCCAATCGTCCCCCAACGGTAAAACTAACTCGATCGATCTTGCCAGAAAATAAACAATTATTAAAAGATAAATTGGGGTTTACTGGTTATAAAATTGGCGAATTCAATCCCCGTATGACTCGCCGTGCCACCGCCGCCAATTGGTTGTGCTTTTATGGGTTAAAATAGATAAGGAAAGTTATTTTATCAAGCTTCTAGCATGGTCACTATCCCTGTCAAGTCCTCCTCTCATCCCCTAGCATCCTATATTGAGCGTCTCACTGCTGGGGAAGCATTGTTAAAAGATACTCCCCAGAATTTGATCGAGGTAGTGGGTATCCTGAAAAGTTACGGAGTGGTGTTAGATGCTTATTCCAAAAATTTAATTTATATTGCCGAAAATCAGTTTTTGGTTTTTTTCCCCTTCTTTAAATATTTTAATGGTCAAGTATCTTGGCAAAAATTACTACAACACTGGTGGCACGATCGCATTAATTTTGAGTATGCTGAATACTGTATGAAAGCCATGTTTTGGCATGGTGGGGGTGGTTTAGATAGTTATGTAGATGGTGCCGCTTTTCGGGAAGTGACAGCCAAAGTTATTCAAGCCAAATTTAGGAATAATCCCCTAGTTTTAAGTTTAAATAAAGTCTTTCCTGAATTTTTACCAGAACAAATGCGGATGATGGCCTACTATAGCGGGTTAGGTCAATTTTGGCGAATTATGGCCGATACTTTTTTAAGTTTATCCGATCTCTACGATGCCGGAAAAATTACCAATATTCCCGAAGTGGTGGCACACATTAAGAAAAATTTAGTTGATAATGCTAGTAAACCAATTGTCTATCAGGTAAAAATCAAAGGACAAACCTATGATCTGATTCCCAAATCGGCAGGATTAACCTTTCTTGCGGATACGGCAATCCCCTACGTTGAGGCGGTTTTCTTTCGCGGAACACCTTTCCCCGGTACAATTTCCTATAATGCCCAAGCCTATCAAATTCCCTACGATCAAGGAATGTTTGCCTATGGTGCTTTGTATGCGGATCCTTTACCCATCGGAGGTGCAGGGATTCCTCCCACACTATTAATGCAGGATATGCGTCACTTTTTACCAGATTATCTGCACGACATTTATAAAAAGAGTTTTCGTCAAGAGGAAGATTTATTAGTCCAGATCTGCGAAACTTTTCAAAAGTCGATGTTTTGTGTAACAACGGCAGCCATTCAAGGATTAGCACCTTACCCTTTAACTACCACAGATTTAAAAGAACAAAAAGCCAATCGCATCTATCTAGAAGCATGGATGAATCGCTTTGTTAAGTCAAGATTAGAAGCGGTAAATCAATAATTATTTTGCCGATAAATCCGTAGTTTTTGCAGTCAACAAACCCCCTTACATTTATGTCAGATATTAACGTCCAACTTCAGGATATTTTAGCTCAATTGCAATCTTTAACCGAACGGGTTGCCCTCATCGAAGCGCGGCAGATGTTAGTACCAGACATCGAGCGCTATGGTAAATTACAGCAATTCCTAGCTGAGGGGAACTTTAGGGAAGCAGACGCAGAAACTCTCCGAGTTATCCTCGAAACTGCCGGCAGAACCCGCGATACTTTAACCCCAGAGGATATGATGCGGTTTCCCGTTAATGTGATTCGGGTACTCGATCGCCTTTGGAAAAATTATAGCGGCGATCATTTCGGTTTTAGCAATCAGGTGAAGTTATATTTTGCCGCCGGAGGTGATATTAACACCCTGCGTACCCAAGACGCAGAAACGATTAGAAAATTTGGGGAATTGGTGGGATGGCGCGACAAAGATGAATGGCGTATTGATGATTATGATCACTGGGATTTTAGTCTAGCAGCTCCTCAAGGCTGTTTTCCCGCTCTCTGGTGGAAGTCTCCCTACGGGTTAAAAATGGTGACTTTTTGTTTTACTCGCCTGATAGAGTGCGATTTATAGGTAATGAAAGGGATTATCGGCTATTTTCGGGCTTTATTATCCCCCCAATTTGCCCCCACTGGGATAAAAGTGGCTGTAGTGGTGGGGACAATTTTATTGACGATTAACCACGGTTATGCTATAATCTACCGCCGTATGACAGGCGATCGCTGGCTGGCGACATTAGTGACTTATCTAGGGCTTGCTGAATAAATCTAAAAACCTTGTTGGATAAGGCTTTTAGACTTTTTTTTCCTCAAAAAGTGTACTTTTTCCCTGAAAATTAGGTAACTGACTACCTCAAAATCGGTAAAACCCTACACCCCACACCCCACACCCCACACCCTGCCCCCACCAACAAACTTTTTCAGCAGACCCTATCTAGTTCCCTATCTGGTCAATGTTCATGGGCAGTATAGCAGTTATCACCGTCAACAGTGGCCGAAAAAATCGGCGAAATAAGGCTCTTGGTTACTCTTTATGGTGAATTAGCAGACAAAATGCCAAGATAATATCCTTCTATAGCAAAGAGCGGGGTGGTTAGGACAATCAATCGCTGAAACCCTTGACCGATAAGAGTTTGAAAATTGAAAGCGTCCTAACTAACTCGTTCTATGCCATAAACCCAAAATTACTCTAGCATTCTTTGAATTTCTTACGCTAAAGGTTTCTAGCCAAATTTCTGGTCATAGCAGCAGTAAAAACTAGCCCAGAATAAAAAGCTAGGCTTCTAGTATTAGTGGGGCCCAAAATCGCTGAAACCCAGATATATCAAGGAAAATCATAAATTGAGGTTAACCCTTTGTCCCGTAATGGTTTGAGCCTTTTTTGCTGCCCGAAAATGCCTAAGTCCCATTAGGACTATTTCAGGTTAATGGCGGGAAGCGGATTTGAACCACTGACCTTCGGGTTATGAGCCCGACGAGCTACCAGACTGCTCTATCCCGCGTTGCTTTATTTAGTATAGAACTAAATTTCGGTAAATGCCAAGGAGTTTGTAATATTCCTTTACATTTACCGTCCGACCAGAGGTTAATACTTACGTTCCACGGGGGTGAAATCCTGAATCACCACGGGCATATAGTCGATATCGATGCCGGAGGGGGAATAATAGGCGAGGGTATGCTGAAGGAAATTTTGGTCATCCCGTTGGGGAAAATCCTCGCGGGAGTGGGCCCCTCGGCTTTCTTGACGATTGAGGGCAGAGGTGAGGATAATTTCCCCCACCACCATGAGACTTTGTAATTCCCAGGCCTCGATTAGTTCCGTATTCCAGCAATCCCCCCTATCATCGAGGTAAATCTGCTCGTATTGGCGCTTTAATTCGCCGATTTGTTTAATTCCCTCGCGCATAGTCGCTTCGGTGCGAAAAACGCCGCAATGTTGGGTCATACAGTCTTGGAATTGCTGACGTAGTTGACCGATGCGAATCGTGCCTTTTTTGGTCAATAAAGCGGTGATTTCCTCTTTAGCATCCTGAAGGTAAATATCGGGATTAAAGACGGGAAAAGCGCGTTTTTCGACGTATTTAGCGATCGATTTGCCAGTTCTTCTCCCATAGACCACACATTCTAACAGGGAATTACTGCCCAAACGATTGGCCCCGTGAACGGAGACACAGGAACATTCCCCGGCGGAGAAAAAGCCTTCGCTGAGGGTATCGGCACTTAAGCGAACGCGACCATCGGTATTAACGGGAATGCCGCCCATACAATAGTGAACTGTAGGACGGACGGGCATCGGTTCCTCTACCGCATCGACACCGACGAGACGGTGGGCCTCCTCCCAACAAAAGGGAATGCGACTCATAATTTTTTCCCGGCCTAAATGGCGTAAATCCAGATAGACAAAGGGACCCCCGGCGCTACCGTCCAGATTTACTCCCCGGCCGGCGCGAATTTCTAGGGTAATGGCCCGGGAAGTGATGTCCCGGGGTGCCAATTCCATGCGCGAGGGGGCGTAGTCTTCCATAAAACGACGACCTTCGCTATTGATTAAATAAGCCCCTTCACCCCGGACTGCTTCTGAGATTAAAACACCGACGGGATAGAGTCCCGTGGGGTGAAATTGGACAAATTCCATGTCTTCTAGGGGAATACCCGCTTTTGCCGATAAAGCTAAACCGTCTCCCGTACAGGCGAAATCGTTGGAGGTGGTGTTATAAACGCGACCATAGCCCCCCGTACCGAACATAATTGCTTTTGCCCGGAGGATTTCTAACTGTCCGGTGGCGATTTGGTACATAACCACGCCTTTGGCCGTACCTTCTTCGAGGATAAGACGCAAAACATACCATTCATCGTAGATTTTTACCTGATTACGGTGTAAATTGCTGACTAATTCGTGCAGCATGGCGTGACCGGTTTTATCGGCGGCGTAACAGGCCCGGTTATGGCTGTGACCGCCAAAGGCTCTTTGGGCAATGCGTCCATCTTCGAGACGGGAGAATAACACGCCTAGATGTTCCAATTCGATGATAACTTCGGGGGCTTCTCGGGTGAGGATATCCACCGCATCCTGGTCAGCCAAAAAATCGGAACCTTTGACAGTATCGTAGGCGTGGGCCTTGGGATTATCTTTGGGGTCAACGTTTTGCAGGGCGGCGGCGATACCTCCCTGGGCAGCGACGGAGTGGGAACGAATTGGGTGGGTTTTGGCAACGACAGCAACATCGATAGTCGGGTTGAGGCGTTTGATTTCTAAGGCGGCGCGGCATCCTGCTAACCCACCACCCACTATAACGACATCGTGTTCTTTCATGGCTGATTTTCCTAGGGGCTTCTGTTTCTATGGTGGGGTGAGAATTGCTCGGAAGTCAGTTTTGTAACCGAGACTTTATATTTCAGGAGACAGCCCTTTCAGTTATCAGTTATCAGTTATCAGTTATCAGATGCGAGTTTTCAGTTCACTGATTACTGTTTACTGATTACTGAACTTGGTATGGCGCTCGGGGGGCATAAATCGACTAAATCCTTATCTGGCAAAAAACTTAATTGATGAGTTCGTTCTAGTTCAAAAACAATTGACAAAAATCGCCAAATGTCTTTCTCTATAAGAGTTTCATTCCTTATAACCCTGTCCGTTGCATAAGACAAACTGAAGAACCTCACTGATTACTGATTACTGTTTACTGATAACTGAAAAGTCTTCATAATTCCCAAAAAAACAACCCGCAGCAGTTAACCGCGAGTTATTTTTGGCTAAAATCGGATCATTACTGAACGGTAATCGTTCCGACCATACCGGCGCCGCGATGGGGTTCGCAGTAGTAGCTGTAAGTACCCGGTTCGCTGAAAGTGCTTTCAAAGGACTCACCGGCGGAAAAAGCCAGACCTTTATGGGATAATTTAGCAGCCTGGGCTTCGGGAACTTTGGTACTATCGAAAACGATGTTATGGGGAGAAAGTTTGTTATTGACCCATTTCACCGTATCTCCTGCTTTAATAGTCAGGGTGGGGGGATCAAATTGTAGTGTACCTGCATCACCGCCCATCTTAACCGTGAAGGTTTCCGCAGCAGCGGAGGCAGTGTTGAAGAAGAAGCTAGAGACGACTAGCACCACGGTAGCGACCAATAAACCTAATTTTTTCATGCTTGTTAATCCTTTACACGAGGGGAGATGACAAGTTTGACAGCCTGTCTTTTGACAAAAAAGTAAAAGTTTGCTTTTAACTGTCCCATGAATTGATTCTACACCAAGTTTGACAGCTTGTCTTTTGACAAGAAAACCGTTTTTTTCTGACGATGGTTGGGGAATTTCTTAAGAAATAGAGGAGAACCTATCGTGAAAAGATTATTAATTTCCCTGTGCTTGCTCTTGGCTGTGGTTACTTTCGGTATGGCTCGTCCCGCTTTAGCTGATGGGGCTTCGATTTTCAGTGCTAACTGCGCTTCCTGTCACATGGGCGGTAAAAACGTGGTTAATGCCGCTAAAACCCTGAAAAAAGAAGATTTAGCTAAATACGGCAAAGATTCCGTTGAAGCTATCGTTACCCAAGTTACCAAAGGTATGGGGGCGATGCCCGCTTTCGGTGGTCGTCTCAGCGCTGAAGATATCGAAACTGTAGCTAACTATGTCCTCGCTCAAGCGGAAAAAGGCTGGTAAAAATTAGTTATCGGTGGCGAGTTATCGGTTATCAGTCTGGTAAGAATTGTAGCGATCGAAATTCTTGGGTCATTTGCTGGCTTAAAATAGCTAATGGTTCATCTCGGGACAAGGTTGTGAAATTGCGATCGTTTTTCTATATTTTAGGTGCGACGGTAATCATTCTCCTAGGAGTCGCTACAGCCAGTTTTGCTTGGATTCTCGCCGATAGTCCTCTGTCTTTGCTCAAAGGTGGGGTGCTGCGGGAACCGGCGGCGGCGGTTTTTGTGCCGAAACAGGCCCCGGTTATGGTATCCTTGCTGGTCAACCCCGAACGTTTGGAGTCTTTTGGTCAATTAATCGCTACACCGGCTAATCGACGACGTTCCCACCAAGAAATTAAGGATTTAGAAAAAAGTCTGCTCGGTAAAACGGGATTGAATTATCAAAAGGAAATCAAACCCTGGTTAGGGGAAGAAATCACCCTCGCTGTTACTTCCCTAGATTTTGATCGCGATACCGATAATGGTATCCAACCGGGTTATCTTTTGGCAATTCAAAGTAAAGATGGTGAACGCGCTAAGGAATTTCTGCAAGCTTCCTACTCAAAACAGGCGGTTTCGGGCAAATTTGACCTGGTTTTTGAACCCTACAAGGGAGTTAACCTCATTTATCAACGTCCCTTGACCGCAGGAGATAATAATCGTTTTCTCGCTAGTGCCGTCGTCGGTGATACGGTGCTTTTTGCCAATAATATCAAGGTTTTGCGCGAGGCACTTAATAACGTGCAAGTACCGGATTTAAACCTAAAAAATAGCCCTGATTACCGAGAAGCTCTCAAAAATATCACCGAACCGCGTATAGCTATAGTTTACGGCAATTTACCCCCGTTATCGGCTTGGATCGCTAATCAACCCGTCCCGGAGAGTCCCGAAGCAAAACAACGATTAGCCACGGCTTTTACCCTCAAATCCGGGGGAATAGTCGCTCAAACCGCCTTAATTGGAGTCTTAGGACAGGATGACCAAGCACCAATTTTATCTAGTCCCGTGGGAGCATTATCTTTTATCGGCGAAAATAGCCTTTTAGTCGCCGCTAGTCGCGATTTAAATCGTTTTTGGACTCAGGTAGAGGAGGGTTTAGAAGCAGATAGTCCCCTACAGGAATTAATAACACAGGTCTTAAACCGCTTCCAGTCGCCTTTAGGTTTAAATTTGCCTGAAGACATTTTTAGCTGGGTTAGAGGCGAATATAGCCTCGCTCTCGTGCCTAGTTCAAAGGGGATGGAACCCGATAGTGTTTTTGTAGGGGAACGGGTGATGGGGGTAGAGGTGGACAGTGCGATCGAGCATTTGGATGAGTTGGCCCGCAGTCGCGGCTATAATGTGGTTAATCTGCCTTTACTCGATCGAACGGTGACAGCTTGGACAAAGTTAACCACGGCGGTCCCGGGGGGAAAAGCGCAACTAGAAACGCTCGTGACGGGAGTGCATACTAGGGTCGATAATTATGAAATTATCGCTAGTTCTGTGGAAGCGATGGGTTTAGCTTTATCTGCACAGAAAAACCCCATTTTAAGTAGTGGTAAGTTTCGACAGGCAATTACTGCTCTACCCACAGAAAATGATGGTTATTTTTACGTCGATTGGCGACAATTGCAACCGGTAATCGAGGCAAAATTTCCGATCGTGCGGGTGTTAGAATTATCGATTAAGCCTTTATTTAATAATCTGCGTTCTCTTACCATTAGCAGCCAAGGTAGCGAAAATTCTGTGCGTCGGGGAACGATTTTCTTTAATCTGGGAGTGAAGTCTTAATCAGTTATCAGTTATCAGATAGAAGCTTGTAGGTTGGGTTGAGCGATTTAATACTTAGGAGAAAACTGCTCGATTCAATGGTTTGAGCGAAACCCAACATTCTTGACGACATTGGTGTGGTTGGGTTTCCCTCAAGCGTCGCTAATATTTGACAGACAAAAGTTATTATTGCTCAACCCAAGCTACGGTTAGTATGTTAAAGTGTATAACAAGTATGGAAAAGCCAAATTATTTTGGATGAGCTTGCGAAATTCGCTTTACTGTTTAAACCATGACTACTATCACAATTGTTCCGGAATTTGCTGGAAAAACCTTGACATATAAAGCAATTTGTGGCAAGCAAGAAACAAGTGGTTTGACTCCCGGTCAAGCACTGGATCTTATGGAAACAAGTTTAATTGCTGAAGGTGAAAATATGGGTGAGACATTAGTGATTTTACAGCGTTTCCGTCCTGATAATTTATTCACCAAACAGCAACAAGAACGTTTACAAGAACTGATGGAAGAATTTCATCAATCTCTAGCTTCTGAGACTGAATTTTCTGCGATAAAACAGCAAGAATTAACAGCTTTAATTGAGACAGAATTACAAGCAAGTATTCAAAGAGGAAAAAGAATCATCAAACAGATTCAAGATAATGATTAATTTATAGTCAAGAAACATGAGGTAACAAGCATCTCTTTTCAAGGGAACAAAAATTAAAATTTTTCTGATTTTAACTGATTTAAAGCTATCGACTTCAGGTAGTAATTACTGACAACTTATGACTGATAACTGATAACTGATAACTGAAATGACTCATCCCCAATATACTCTCGTTGCGAAAAGGGCAAAACATAGATGCGAGTATTGTCATGCACCAGAGATTATTTTTAATCTTGCTTTTGAAGTAGATCACATTGTTCCCCTCTCTAAAAAAGGTGAAGATAAACCAGAAAATTTAGCTCTATCATGTCGTATTTGCAATCTTCATAAATTAGCTCGTATTGAGGGAATTGATCCAGTGACAGAAAAAGTATTTCGCTTATTTAATCCTCGCATAGACAAATGGGAAGAACATTTTCTTGTCGATAATAAAACTTTTGAAATCGCAGGAAAAACGCCAATAGGTAGAGTAACAGTAGAAGTATTAAGCATCAACTCTACTTTACAAATTAGTGCCAGAAAAATATGGTATATTCTAGGTGTTTTCCCTTGAAAAGTTACGCTAAATAAACCAGAAAAAATATGATAAAACCACTTTTAAAAGTAGCACAGATACAAACTTAAAACAACCCTCTCATTACTTTTTGCTCGGTTTCCTTCTTAATCTTGAGAATCGCAATATCAACTGATTCTTGTAGATAATCGAGATTTGCTTGAGTTAGCGTGTAGTGGACTGTTTCAGCTAAAATAGGGCAATAGATTTCGGCTTAAAGTCTTAGATTATAGAATTTATAGCATTTTTCTAATACACCAAATTAGCTGAAACAGTCCACTACGGCTAGTATGGTGTATCAGTATACCATCGTCCTGCTTCTTCTCTTTTGTTTTGTTCGCTCATCAGTTCTATTATTCTTAGTTCGTCATCTTTTCTACGTTTTTCATTTGCTTTTCTTCTTTCTTCTTCATTCTCTTTTATACGCTGTTCAGCCACTTGTTTAAACTGAGGAAATATAGTTGCAAGTTTTTTAAGTTCCCCCTGTCGATACTGATCTGATGAAACAAGTTGAGAAACATACTTATCAAATACATCTTTAAACTCAGGCAAAGTAGCAACAAACTCTTTTAACCTGTCTATTGTATTATCACCAAAACCGAGACTTTCAGGCTTCGTGGAAATCCACCGACCAATCACAAACCGAAAATCTGGGTACTTATCTAGTAGCATCCTAACATCGGCAATAGATAAACCTCCGTCAACCATCTGTAACCATTGCTGGCGAACAGAATTCCGTTGAACAGGATCAGTAATGTGGTCAAAACAGTCATCGTAGTATCCTGACATATTTTTTTCTCCGAATCACTCATAATCTCATCTTAAGCGTTCAGGGGGTGGTTATCAAGTAGCCAGTGGTATTGATTCTGTGGAAGGACTCTCTTGGGGTAGTATAAATGTAGAGGGAGAAACATTACCTCTCCAGACGCGAATCGCTGAGGGTCATCAATTCCCAGATTAGATTCCAAGGTAGCAAGCCCTAGCTTGAAAAATTCGCTAAGATATATATAATTAACTTGATCAGATTATTTATAAAGTCTGTTTAACAGCTAAAGTTAATAAAGTTGATTTTGAAGCTGATGACCAAAGAGCTACTCATACAAATCAATCGAGAAGGAAACCTCGAACTTCCTCCTGAAGTTCAAACCCGCCTCAACCCAGGAGATAAATACATGATTTCCCTGACGGAAGACTCCATCATTCTCAAAAAAGTTCATCAAGATAAAGTCAATCTAGAGCAATTCTTTGAGCGACTAGAAGCAATGGAACCAGACCCCAATCAACCGACTCTGGCTGAGATTAGCCAGATGATTAAAGAAGCTCGCCAAATTAGACGCGCCAACTCATGAAAGTTGTTCTAGATGTCAATGTTTGGATTTCAGGATTGTTGTGGGGAGGAGTTCCGGGTAAAATCCTTAAATTAGCTAAAAATCAAAGAATTACAATCGTTGCCTCCCCAAGAATTTCTTAGTCGCTACTTTAATGAGTAGAGAAGAGGAGTAAGGTAATTAATTGACGATTTACACCAAGAGAAAAGATAAGTTTGACCGACAATAATTGCTATGATTACTGTAGGATTTGAAAAAAGTGATCGCTCTTACTACTTTCTAATTACTTTAGATAGTAGTAGCCTAGTGCTTTTTAGACAAAAAAAGCCTATTCTGCATATTCCCAAAAAAGCAGCCTATGAATTAAGTAGGGGTTGCTGAATCAATCTAAAAACCTTGTTGGATAATATTTTTAGGCTTTTTTCGCCCAAAAACCTTTTTTAGCAGGATTTACACCGATATTCAGCCAACCCTAAGTAGAATTTAAAATCATCCCCAGTGAGGAACTAGCCATGAAATCCTTTGCCCTTCTTACCACCGTCAGCCTAATCAGCCTTTCCACCCTTGCGACTGTTCGCCCCGTCATGGCGCTAGAGAGCCGACAACCAGCCGAAACCCGGATCGCTCAAGGGAACAATCAAGACGCGATCGGCCACTATAACCGGGGAGTTGGCTACATC
>VYLP01000323.1_pt1 | contig 14088 bp, 20 predicted proteins | sample 5114311 | NCBI WGS metagenome assembly VYLP01 (sample SAMN12291775, study PRJNA351875) | freshwater metagenome | isolation source: freshwater lake | place: USA: Michigan, Lansing Lake | collected 2013-08-14 | reverse complement strand
GCTACACGACGTTGTCCGTAGCTGAGCCTCGCAGAGGCGTTAGCGTCGGCGCGTCTTCTTGCATAGCAAGAAGCGTGACGGAGGACAATGTGCCTTTAGGCCGAGCGAGGGCGAGAGTCCCGAGCGGAGCGTGTCAGCCGCAGTTAGACGAAGTGTCAAATATTTAATCAGCTGGACCTATGTTTAGATTAAAAAACACTATTAAAGCAGCTACTGATGAAAATATGAAATTTAATCCTAGTGTGATTAATATTGATTTAATGAAGGAATATTTTTGATTCAGATAAAAGGTAACAATTCCTGTCTCAAGAGCTATGAGAAGTCTAGAAAAATAGAAAATTATAACTGTTAAAAATCCATTTTTAGTAAAAAAATAGGAAAGGACAGAAATAGCTAAAGGAATTCCTGAATTCAATTGCGCAAAAATAAAGAGAGAATCATATAAATCATTTTTTATTAATAAATGATAAAAAAGGTAACTAAATCCGATATATGAGTAAAAAATAATATCAGGGAAAATGGAAATTAACGAAACGAGGTAGATTTTTTTATAAAGTAAAATATTATATATTTTAAATTTCATAAACTTTATAAAAAAAATATAATTTATGTCTTACGTATAAATTTGATATCATCAATATATACAATCCAAAAGGAAAATTAATTACAATGAAAATATTCCTTATTTTAATCATAGTAATAGCTTATATTTAAATTATAAGCCGATTATAAAAATAACTATAAATCTGACATATTACTACTTTTTTTTAAATTTCAAGGTTAATGCAAGAAAGTAATTCTAGAATTAAAATTTGTGTAAGTTTATTTTGACATTTCGTCTAACGAACTAGGCTTACCGACGTAGGCTGACCCTGAGTCCCAACGGGACGTTAGGGACTGGCACGAAGCTTGCGTAGGCAAGCGTGTGACAGAAAGCCTATGTGTCGGAGACCGAGCGAGGGCTTGTCCCGAGCGTAGCGGTAAGCCGAAGTTATCCGCCGTTGAGTTGTTTTAAGATTGATTCAATTGTTATTTTTAATTCTGGTAATTTGCTTTTGCATATACTAAAAATTATTTCATGGTCGAGACCTTCATAATGATGAGAGATAACATCTCTCAATTTCATGATTTTTTCCCATTCTGTTTCAGGAAATTTATTCAGGAATTGACTATCTAGTTTTTCGACGGATTTTACGTTATCTCCAATTGCTTGCAATCTCATGGCGATAGAATCTAAAATCGTAATTCCGTTTTGAGAATTAATAAGATCATCAGGAAATTTGATTTTAATGAATCTATTTTCGATAAGAAGTATAGATTCAAAAATGAATTCAAAACGTTCCTTTATCTCATCAGACATTTATAATATCTTTTTGTATTCTGTTTAGGAAAGCAGGTTTGATTTGATTTCGTTTTCGGACTAGGTCGATATTTCTTTCCAAAAGTTTTTCCAAGAATATTTTTAAACCAACGAATGAATCGAAATCTGAATTTTTCATTTCAACGAGAAGGTCGACGTCACTTTCTGAATTTACTCTATCTTTTGCAAAAGAACCGAATATCCCAATTTGAATAACTCCAAAGTCCTTACTAAGAATGGGCTTGATTTTAGCGAGTTCCATTATCAATTCTTGTTTGGATTCTACCTTCATATTTAAATTATCTTAATTCGCCTCTAGAAGTCAATACTAGGAAGTTAGAAATTCTTTACGATTTTCCATTCTGTTATTAAATCTGAGAGAATTTTACAAATATTAGGAAAATTTTTACGAAATGGCGGATAACGAACTAGGCTACACGACGTTGTCCGTAGCTGAGCCTCGCAGAGGCGTTAGCGTCGGCGCGACTTCTTGCGACGCAAGAAGCGTGACGGAGGACAATGTGCCTTTAGGCCGAGCGAGGGCGCAAGTCCCGAGCGTAGCGTGTAAGCCGCAGTTATACGCCGTCACCTTTTTGATCTTCATCAAGATAAATTTGGCCAAGAGTTCCTAAAATACAATAAAGAAATATTGACCCTATAAAGAGTAGGGTTTGGAATATATAGAAAAAATAATTAACATTCTCGCTTAAATTTATAATCATCATAATCGCAATCGAAGGTAAAAGTCCAAATACAATAAGCGAACTAATTATGAGAGATACTAGTTGGTATCTTTTTTTTACTTTTGTTTTCGATAATCCGGCAGTAATTTTTACGATAGTTTGACCAATGAGCACAATTGACGCAAAGGATAAATCAGATGTATAGAAAATTTTTGAAATTGAACCTTTTTGAAAAAATATAATTAATAATGCAACCACTGGTAAAATTGTGAAAATCAACTCAGAAAAAATGGTTAATTTTGCGTTATAAGAAATTTCTTTGTTCATGTATATAATCCCTGTTGTTGATCAATATTTTGAATGATTTTTAGGACTTTGAGAACTTCGTTGTGTTCTAGTATTAAAGTACCGCGCTTGTCATAATCTGATTTTGTTCGAAGAAGTACGTGGAGAGCATCTCCAGGATAAAGATTAATTTTTCGATTATGAAAATTTTCCATCCAGGTTATATCGTTGATTTTTGCTGATAGTGGAGTATTGCCAAATTTAAAATCCCACATTGATTCACCGATAAAATCTATTCTTTTTATTTTTAAAATTTTCTCTCCTTCAGATTCTATTGATTCTGCAATGAAGCTTTCCCGAATATCGTTAATAAAAATTTCAGTATCTTGTGGAATTTCGGTTTTGTGAGTAAGATCACCTATAAACGCCTTCTCATTAGTATTAAGTTTTTTAGCAGCATCACTAATAGATTTCATATTTGAAGCTAAGTTTATTGTGTCGAGTTCCTTATAAGTGAAGTCTGTTGCTACTTTCGAATATTCAGCATTTTCCCTTAACTTTGCTTTAATTGCTTCGAAATCCTCTTTTTTTCGAAATGATTTTGTGTTTTTAATTGAATCGACTATTATTTGTTTTCCTTTCTCCAGGTAGCCTTCTATATCATTGTTAGCAGGATTTTGAGCTAAGGTGCTTTGATCAGGGATTTCTATTTTGCTCTTAATCCAGGCAATTATTGAGCCATCCTCGACAGTCTTTAAATATTGTTTTACTTTTATTTCGCCACCAATACTTGAGACAAGTAATTCATCAGTTTTTCTAAAAGATTCGATCAAATCCGCTAATGCGTGAAATAGTCTTGCAGGTCCCTCAGATTCGGGATCATATTCAATTTTAATTGGGTAGAGATTTTCTTTTATTTGGGTCATATGATTTTTTTAGGTGATGGCGTATAACGAACTAGGCTACACGACGTTGTCCGTAGCTGAGTCTCGCAGAGACGTTAGCGTCGGCACGCTTTCTTGCCAAGCAAGAAACGTGACGGAGGACAATGTGCCTTTAGGCCGAGCGAGGGCTAGTCCCGAGCGTAGCGTGTCAGCCGCAGTTATGCGAAGGAACGGTTTTAGCTTAAATTTTTTCTTCATCGCTTATTTTTTTCCACCAAGAGTCTATTTCTGGTATCGATTTGGTAATGCTTTGAATCACCCTAGAGAAATCCTCATTTTCAAAGTCGAATGGTTGTTCTCCGATCCTCTTTCTATTTTTTGCCTGATAGTATTTAACTTTGTCAGCAGGAATATGTCTTCCGCCATAAATAGTTACACCATCGTAAGAAGTAGTTCCAATTTCGATATAAAAACTTGGTCCAAATTGGGAAAATTGAAAGCCTAAAACTTGAATGTATTTTTCTAGTTTGCGTTGATAATGAGGATATGAACCTTTAAAGCCTTTTTCCTTTAAAATCGGAACAATATTAGCTTTAATTTCTTTGTCCATTTCTGATCGTTTTTCTTTCCATTCCATGATTTATTCTAATATTAAACCTTATTTAATCATATTTCAATTTTCTTTTTTTATTAGTATAAATTTTCAATTAAATTAATTTTGATACCGATTAGCTTTGTTATTAATTTAACGACTTTCATTATTTTCATATTTTTGATGATTGAAAAGGCAATCTTACCAAAGAATATTCTGATTTTTCACACAATTTCAATTTTTTGTCTATTTTGATTTTTTAGAATAATTCAGATTTTCTCTATCTAAGGAAAATAAAAGAAAACCAAATAAAATCTAGAATATTTATTTTTATTATTCCGAAGTTTACGTTCTTTCGCATAACGTAATAGGCTTACCGACGTAGGCTGACCCTGAGTCCCGAATGGGACGTTAGGGACTGGCACGTAGCTTGCGTATGCAAGCGAGTGAAAGAAACCCTATGTGTCGCAGACCGAGCGAGGGCGCAAGACCCGAAGCGAAGCGGTAAGCCGCAGTTATACGAAGTCGCCATCTCATGTTTTTTCTTTATTTTGCCTTAATTGAAACTACACAATCGAGCAAATTGACGCACCTGATTAAAAAAGCAAGCAAGTGAAGAAAAAAGCATTCAAAATCAGGAACAGCTTTCGTATTTTCTTAAAGTCGTGCTTGCGATATCATGTAACCTAGGCACATGCTTTATTTGTAAGTTAATCTTTGCGTCAATGCTCGGTATCCGAGCATTTTCTTGCGTTTTGTCGCGAACAACGATAAAACCCCTTTAGAAGAAATTACGAGAAAGCAATACGTATACAAAGAGAACAGATTTTCTTCGCCTGATTATTGCTTTCGGAATAAGAGAAACAAACGCGCGCCGCAACAAGCCTTCGAAGTTTTCTTTGTCTTTTTCTTCTTCTTCTCATTGTGCTTGTTGCCAGCCAAATCAATGTAAGAGCTTCATCCAAACTAGACGAAGCAAATCTATTAAAGATCGCGACAAATAAGCAAAAACACTATAAGACAACTCTTATTAATTGAAGCCCTTTTTTATCTATAGCTAAAACAAAATATTTCAACGCAAAATATACTTTTTCTTCTCTTCCGGCGATTTCGTATAACGAACTAGGCTACACGACGTTGTCCGTAGCTGAGCCTCGCAGAGGCGTTAGCGTCGGCGCGCCTTCTTGCGGAGCAAGAAGCGTGACGGAGGACAATGTGCCTTTAGGCCGAGCGAGGGCGAAAGTCCCGAGCGGAGCGTGTCAGCCGCAGTTATGCGAAGCGTAATGCTTTAATTAATTTACTTTATATCATTTATAATGTTCTGCACTGTTTCATTAATCATTTGGTCGTGCAAATACATGTTTTCTTCAACGTTTGAGTTATAGTAAATGCCTCTATGAATATCAAAACTATTGCTGTAATTGAATTTACTAATTTCATCTGATTTTGATGTTTTTATGGAACTTTCTACCGAAAGGAAACACTCATCTAGAAATATTGGTAAACCAGATAAGAATAGAAAAATTCCATAAAGACTTAAGCCGTAAAATTTAGTAGTTCTTCTGCAAAAATAATTTTGAATATTAATCATAAGTAAAATATCTGAATTATTATTATCCAATGTATTATTGAATTGGATTTTTAATTTCGGCGAAGCTTTTCTTAATTGTAAATGAATATTATCTTTTATTGTATTTTCTATTGGTATTCTATCTAAGTTTACATCATCAAATGGAGAATAATCTTCATTTTGAGATTCAAGAATTAATGGTAAATAAGCCAACAGAGTTGCGTTTATCCTAAATGGATTTTTATAATTCTCTATTTTAATTGAAATTGAATTAAATTTAGAAAATTTTTCAGAGTGAGTAATCCTATTATCAAATTTTTTATCAAATCGATTAAATAAAAAACAATTTTGAAATAAAATGAATAGAAGTATTAAATTTATATTCCTCATAGAATTGATTATTACGTTTCGCATAACGAACTAGGCTACACGACGTTGTCCGTAGCTGAGCCTCGCAGAGGCGTTAGCGTCGGCGCGCCTTCTTGCGGTGCAAGAAGCGTGACGGAGGACAATGTGCCTTTAGGCCGAGCGAGGGCGAAAGTCCCGAGCGTAGCGTGTCAGCCGCAGTTATACGCAGTAGCTTAACGTATTGGAATTTCAGATATAATTCACTCAGCTTTATAATTATAATTCAAAATTAGGTTTCATATTTTTGTCTAATAGGAAAATGTTTTGATCCATCAACAAGTGAATGAGGGAACTCAATCGACTCGGCTCCACTGACCATAAATAGAGTCGATCATTTAGCGGACGCAAAGTTCCTTTTTCCGGAGAGGAGGAAATCCACTTTTCTAAAGTATTTCCGTATACCGGACGTTTGAGGTGAGATGTGTTGATAATATTATACTCATAAAGATATCGTAATTTACCATTCTTAACTGCATGCATAGCTTCTGGTTTAAAATTAGACCATAGGGAGGTTGACTCACTGTCGAATTTTTCGATAATTTTGTCATAGGTTGTATCAAGCATACCAAAAACATAAATTCCAGGCGAATATTTAGATTCCATATGAAAGCAAAATCCATAGTCGATAGTGAAATATGTAAGCATCTTTGATAAAATTTCAAATTTTTCTGTATATAGTTGGCTTAATTTTTCTATATCGATTCCAAGATAAATACAATTAAAATATTCATCGGATTCGATAGAGGAACTAAGTTCCCAATCTGTAAAAAGATAATGAAAGTTAGGTTTCGATTTAGTGAGACTTATCCACTTTAGATCCTGATTTTCAATTTTTAATAATCTTTTTCTGAGTGTAGACATTTTGATTTTACTTGGCTTTCCATTCATCAATTTCATTGAGGGAAAATCTGGTTCCATATTTTCTTTTTGACAAAGATCAAGTATGGATTGTGTCCATTCTTTAAAAGAAACGATATGTTTAGTAGATTTGTTATCCCCCCAAAGGGCCATGCTAAATGTCATACTCATAATGGTTATTTTACATCCTCGGGATATCTATCATTGTCAATTTTTATTATTTTTTTGTCACCTCTCCGATCTTCAGGTAATATTTTTAATACTTCGTCCATTCGATTATTCAATATTTTAGGATCATCCATTTTCGATGGAACCTCAAATAAATCAATCCTTCCATCTTTTCTAACACCTACGATATCCGGTCTTCGATTGGAGACAATAGCTTTTGTTACAATCAATACATCACTGATGCCAATAGTGAGATAGATTTTATCTTTAAACTGGCTTTACTCAACTCCTCGAGAACTCTATCCAGCCATTCTCTACTTAATTTTTGCCGTTGAGGAAAAGTGTGACCCATGTCTTGAGTCATACAGTTAAGCTATTGCGTATAACGAACTAGGCTACACGACGTTGTCCGTAGCTGAGTCTCGCAGAGACGTTAGCGTCGGCGCGCCTTCTTGCGACGCAAGAAGCGTGACGGAGGACAATGTGCCTTCAGGCCGAGCGAGGGCTTGTCCCGAGCGTAGCGTGTCAGCCGCAGTTATGCGAAGTGTGGCTTTTTCGTTTGTTCAATAAGCAATGTATCAGGTTGATTGAAATTATTCCAATTCCAATTCTTTATTAGTTTGTGCGAGTAATTTTTATTTTGTGCAAACATTAACATTGATAGTTTTGGTAATTTTGTTAATGGCTGAAGGTTTCCGTCTTCAATATAGGTTGATGAGCCTGGGAAAGCGAATGCTTGTAAATTTGAAAGTTTGTTTATAAAGGCAACGGATGGAATTTTACCAGTATTTGAAAGATCTAAGACTTTTAAATTTTTAAGATTAGAAATTGAATAAAAATCTTCAATTTGCTTACTTCCATTTATTACTAACCATTCTATGTTTTCCAAGAATCGTAAATCGTTAATGTCTCTAAGTTTTTTGCAATCTAAAAGTGATAGCTTCTTTAGTTTACGAAGATTTTTAAATGCAGATAAATTTGAAAGGTCAGATCGATACATTGTTAATTGTTCCAATTTTTCAAAATCCCAAGTATTAGGCAGAATTTTGGATTGAAAAGAATCTAATGATAAAAATCTGATATTTTCACACTGAAATATAGATTCTCCACCTTTTAACCAAGGTATATAACATTTCTCTAAATTTTGGAGAAACGAAAAATTTACTGTTTTTTTGATATGACATTGTAATGATAAAACTTTCAATTCAGAAAATTCTATAATTTGGCTTAAATCATCGATAGGTGTTGAAATAATATCCAATAGCTCGAAATTTTTTAGTTTCTCTAGAAAATTAAAATTTAAGGCATTTGAGCCTTTCATATGATTATAGTATAAGCCTAGAATTTGATTTTTCTGAATAAACCTTTGAATTTCTTCATTCCAATCTCCCTCAAGCAGAATACTCTTTATTTTGTAATTTCCTTCTAACTGTAGTGGAGCAGCAGATTCGTTATATAAATCATTGATGATATTCATAGCTTTATATTTTAACATTCATTTTAATTCGGGTATGACTTCAATAGATAGGTAACGGTTAAGCGGCGTGAGAAGGGTAACGCTTTTTGATAACCTTTCTTGGTTTATGAACTTTGTATGAATCAGGATCAGAAATAAGCAAGAAGAAATCATTATCAATAACACCTAATTTGTTATTCGCAAACCAGATAGAGTAATGATCGCCTTCTCTTTTAATTCCGACATTGAATCCATTGAATGGATTGCCAATCATAATGAGATGTCCAAGCCAGTTTATATAACCTCTGTCATTGACGTGTCTCTGCTTGAATCCGAATGGATATGAGAGTACAAGATCAGCATTAGGATCAAATGGTCTTTCTGATTTTACATAGACTTGTTCTGGAGTTTTCATGTCGAGAGACTCATGAGGCCTTTCTCTATTGAATTCAATTCTCCATTTATCGAACAGTTTCTGATGCAATGTAATGTTGCCAACAATCTCATGTTGAAGTTCACGAGCCATGTCTTTGTGCATACGCTCATGAGCACCATTTTGGTAAGGTTTTCCCGGTTCGATCCGATCGAGTTTGATACCAAGAGATAACCACCAAACGGAAAGCTTAGTGAGACCGAGAAGAGACTGCATAGAAGCGAAGGGAGGACCGTTGTCGGAACGAATTATCTCAGGAAGACCATAGATCTTAAATAACCTAATGAATTCGGCTTTAACGGACGGAATGTCACCTTTGCTCAGAGTCTTGATAGAGAGAATGTATTTAGAATAATCATCTCTAACAGTGAGAGGATTAACTTTTTCCGAATCGGCAGTATACCACCATCCTTTGAAGTCAACAGTCCAAATGTGATTCGAGTGAGTAGACTTTTCTGGAAGCGAGATTCTTTCTCCGAAGTGTTTGACTCTCTTTTTTTTCTTGGGTAAGGTAAGTCCTGCTTTTTGAAAGATGCGATCAAGAGTTGATTTGTCCGGAGGTTTAATGTCTGGAAACTTTCTCTTATAAAGTTCTAGGATCTTCTTTGATCCCCAAAACTTCTTCTGGTTCTTGAGCTTAATGAGCTCCAGAACAATCTCTTCAGGAATTTTCTTAGGAGAGTTCTTTGGAGTTCTCTTCTTATCTAGAAGCCCAGCCTTTCCTTCACTTAAAAACCTTTCTTTCCATTTGTATCCACACTTGGTAGATATGCCGTATTCTGCACAGAGCTGAGTGAAATTGATTCCTTTCTCAAAGCTCGCCATAACGAAATCCAATCTTAAATCCACGACCTGATTCTCCTTCCAAGGCATCCCCATAGCCCTCCTAAAAAGGTGTTCTAAAGGGATGAGAAACCAGAAAGTGTTACCTATGTCTTGCTACAAAAGTGTTACCCATGTCCTGAGTCATACATTCGCCACATTTCGCATAACGTAATAGCCTTAACGAAGTTCCCCGACCCTGAGTCCCGACGGGACGTTAGGGACTGGCATGTAGCTTGCGTAAGCAAGGCGAATGCCAGAAGGGGAATTTGGCGTAGCCCGAGCGAGGGCGAAGACCCGAAGCGAAGCGTTAAGGCGCAGTTAGTCGCAGTAGTGGAGGGTTATCGTTTGAAGAATGATTCTGGTATTTCCCAATCTTTAATTAGATCGTCTAGTTGTTTTAATATAATCTCTAGACGTCTAATGTAGTCATCGATTTCAACAGAGTTAAAATGACCAAAATTTGTTCTTATATCTAGATTCAAATTGCCTAGTTCATTCAATGCTTTAATTATACGAAATTTTTCTAAATTAGAACGAAAACGGTACTGCACTGAGTTTTGAAATTTTTCGATTCGATCTCTGAGAACAATAGAGAAGTATACAATTATATCTTTTGCTCCTCGATTTAAATGCTCGTCAATAGCATACGAGTTCCCATAAATTGAATCAGGTTCTGTGCTTTCGTATAATTTAACGTAGTGAGCCAAGGCATCCCGAAAATTAATTAAAGGGGATGCATCTTTTGTTATTCTATACGAATCAAGTAATGCTTCTAGTAAACTAATGTATTTACTATACTCATCGATATTTTTTGAATGTTTTAGTACTAACTGTTCTTTACTCATTCGAAGGCTTTGCTAAAGTCTGTGTCTTTCGAAGTGAGTTCTAGATTATGTCTGCCTATAGGAACTTTTCCAAGTTTTTCGGAAGATTGAACCATAGGTTGAAAAATTTCTAAGCCCTCTACCACAGTATAATATGTCTGCTGATCAATTACCTCCGCTTTAGTAATCCTTTTTAAGATCAATTTCATTCCGTCTGAAAGTTCCATTTTTATTTTTCCTTAATAAAATACTCTTCGAAAAGATTTCTCATTTCCTTAACTAATGTTACAGAGGATGGGTTAGCCTTATGAGGCTTAAGTCTTTCTTCAATTTGCAATATAATCGGACGGTTAATTTTCACTTCTTCTTCTATTGCGGCTAAAAGCGAATCTGTCAGATCATTGTTCGTTTTTGAGCTTCTATCTGTCATTATTTTTTCTAAGCCAAATTCAAGCTTCTCAAGGGACAGATTTTTTTCTTCAATTAATTTTCGAAGTTGAGCATAATCTTTCAGATAAGTCAAGTATCTTCGTTCATAATCTGCGTGATTCCAGTTCTCTTCTAGAAGCGTCATTTGCGCCATTTTTTCAATATATTTTTTGGCAATGGTATAAACTTGCACTTCTAGCGTTGGAATCTCTGTCATTCTTTCATCCTTTTTTTTCTAACTCTCTGTAGTCAATTAAATTATCCACTATTGCGACTAACGAACTAGGCTACACGACGTTGTCCGTAGCTGAGTCTCGCAGAGACGTTAGCGTCGGCGCGCCTTCTTGCAGAGCAAGAAGCGTGACGGAGGACAATGTGCCTTTAGGCCGAGCGAGGGCTAGTCCCGAGCGTAGCGTGTCAGCCGCAGTTATACGCCGTAATTTATGATGAGGATTTATTTTCATAATTTTCAGATATTTTTAAATTTCTTTTTACGCTAGAGTTGAGAATTTGAACGCTCTCTAAATTCGGTGCTTATAAATTAGCAGTAGTGATTTAATAACCGAAATCTAAAATAAAAATATTTATTTCAAAATTATTTTTTTGAAAAAAAGTAACCAAATAATTTCATTATTTCTTCTCGTCGGGAATATTTCAAAGGACAATTTATTTTAAAAATTTTAATTTATAAAAAAAGAAATAGTTCGGAAAATTCTATTGTATCCATTTTCATTTCTTTTTGTATTATTTGTCCAATAAGTTGTCAGGTAAATTTGCTCTTTTATTCAATTCGGTTCTGGGTATAGCGAATTTTTTTCTAAGTTTATTGAATATTTTTGAGTTAATATCTGGTGAATATTTCATCTGCATTGATGAAGGCATATCAATTCTTCCGATATACCCATAAAATGGATCATTATAAGGAAATTCAATTGAGATATCTAAGTTATTTACCCAATATCCAACGTTTTCTGTATTTTCTTTTAATGGAATGTAGTAAGCTAACCTTTTTGTTATTTGAGCACTGTATCCTAATGAATCAAGAAATTCAATAATACTTGATATGGTATTTATATGAGGATCATATTCAAAATACTTTGATTTAGTAAACTTGTTGTTCATTGTCTTTAGATCCTTATACAGAATAGAATAATCATCTTTTTTTTCTTCTATATTATAAATTATGGCGTATAACGAACTAGGCTACACGACGTTGTCCGTAGCTGAGCCTCGCAGAGGCGTTAGCGTCGGCGCGCCTTCTTGCCACGCAAGAAGCGTGACGGAGGACAATGTGCCTTTAGGCCGAGCGAGGGCTTGTCCCGAGCGTAGCGTGTCAGCCGAAGTTATACGAAGTTGTGCATTCAATTTGAAAGAACTTCGGAAAATTTCAGAATGTTACCGTCGATAGACATTTCTGGATTTTTCCATTCTTTATAATTTACTTTAAATGAATCTGCCTTTTCTAAAGTTTTAAGTATTTTGTTTTTAGTATTTTTAATGCTTATCGATCTTTTAATTTCGGTAATTATATAACAATCATTTATTATACAAACATTATGGATTATTTCATCATCAGATGATTTATTAGTGCATGTATCTGATGAGTATTTATAAAAATTTGTTTCTTTCAAATTTAATAAATTTATTTGAATATATTCGAATGATGTTTGGCAATTTTCACTTCCTCCATAAGATATCACTACATTGTTATCATCACTAAATTCCTCAAATCCATAGTAAGGTTTTTCAAAAATAATTTTATTGTTTTTTGTGTTCTTAATTTGAGTTGTACAGAATCCTGAAAACCAATCACCACAATATTCCTGATTTGCATTGGTAGGAATAAGTTCATTTACCTCGAATTGTTCATTACTTGAACGGCTTATTCGAAGAGATTTTAGGGGGACATTTTGTCGAGTAAAGCCTAAAAATACAAATCCATCTTTGTTTTTATAAGTTGTTTTTCCCCAGGATGCATATCTTGAATCCAAAGACACTTCTTTAGACTTTTTGGTAATATCAATTTTTGCCTGAAAAGGTATACTGTCTAAAGCTTTCGATTTTTTATCTGGTTTTTCTCTTAGAATTAATGAGGTAGCAACTACGATATAGCTTTCATTCACGTTTTCAAAACTAAGTTCTTCATTTCCAGTTCCGTAGATTTCTTTTTTACAATTAATAATCAATATAGTAAATATTGAGAATATTATCAGCTTTGTTTTCATAGAATATTTTTCCTATTATTTTTTAATATTGAGAAGAATAACAGTTTTGTTTTCATAAAATAATTTTCATATTATTTTTTGCACAATTTCGTATAACGAACTAGGCTTACCGACGTTCATCGATCCGGAGGACTGGAACGACACTTGCGTAGGCAAGGGGAGTGCCAGAGAGGAATGTGTCGGAGACCAAGCGAGGGCTTGTCCCGAAGCGAAGCGGTAAGCCGTAGTTATACGCCGTGGCGAGCCTATAAAGTCCAATCCTCAATACTTAAATTTTTTATCCTTTCAAATTCTTTTGTATTGTTTGTAACAAATATCAGGTTACGGGAGATTGATTGAGCTGCTAATAAAGCATCCATGGCTCCGATCATTTTCCCTGATTTTCTTAAATCACTCTTAATTATTCCGAAAGCTTGTGTATCTTTTTGTTCGAAGTTTAATATTTCAAAAATAGTAAGAAATTCTATAAGGGAAATTCTGTTTTTCTCTTTATGATCACTATTCTCAATTCCAAACTCTAGTTCCGCTAATGTTAAGGAAGAGATAAATATTCCCTTATTATAATTCTGTTTTAATTTTTCGATTAGTTGCTGATTCTTCTTTTTAATTAGAAAAATGCAGATATTTGTATCGAGAAGATACATTAAAAATTTTCTCTTTCCGATTCAGGTAAATCAATCCGTCCTTCATTAAGAAATTCATCAGTAAAACCATTTAATCCATCTAGGAATGCATTCCAGGCTTTATTCTTAGGAACTAAAATTACTGCATCTCCAACTTTCTGTATGAACACTTCCTCACCCTTGAATTGAAATTCTTTGGGTATTCTGACTGCTTGACTTCGCCCATTTATAAAAATTTTTGCTGTTTGCATAAATGAGAGTATGTATCATGGTATATACTATGTCAATTGATTTTCTTTCTGCATTTTACTTTTCGTTACCTATGTCCTGAGTCAGAGCATTTCGCCATGGCGTATAACGTAATAGGCTTACCGACGTAGGCTGACCCTGAGTCCCGAATGGGACGTTAGGGACTGGCACGTAGCTTGCGTATGCAAGCGAGTGACAGAAAGCCTATGTGTCGCA
>VYLP01000333.1_pt1 | contig 14246 bp, 9 predicted proteins | sample 5114311 | NCBI WGS metagenome assembly VYLP01 (sample SAMN12291775, study PRJNA351875) | freshwater metagenome | isolation source: freshwater lake | place: USA: Michigan, Lansing Lake | collected 2013-08-14 | reverse complement strand
TATATGCCCGTTTTCACTTTCAGGTAAAGGGCAAGGGGATGGGGCTTTTTTTGGTAAAGACACAGCTGGAGGCCATGGGCGGAAGGATAGAGGCCGAGAGCACGTTGGGCAAAGGAACAACGTTTAACATTTATTTTAAAGGAAAATAAATAGATCAGATCGGTTGCTCATGGGATGCACGGCAGAATCGCCTTTTTATTTGATTTGACCCAAATCATTCAGTAAGTGTGAATCATTTGGCCATTGGATGGCATAGTGCTATTTGGAAGCTGGAATATTTTTCTTGCGTGAACTTATCAGTTACGTTGTAAAACGATTAGCCCGGTAATAAAAACCGCAAATGATTTTTGATTTTTTGTTAAGGCTTGCTGCACTGGAAGATTTTGTATCGTACTCAGTAGATCGTACTTCGTACTCCTAATTATTCATGAAGCTGTAGGAAATCAAATTCGCCCCCATTTTAAGTGCCAGCAGCCGCTTCTCTTCCGGGTCGTTGTGGATGCGCTGATCTTCCCCTGGTAGAATAGTCCAAACCCTTGGGCCGGCTTGCCATCGTGTTCATGAATTTTTGGGAGGCCGTTGGGAAACTTGAATTTTTGATGGTATACGGCATGGTTGAATGGAATTTCTACCAATTCCAGCTCAGGAAACACTTTTTTCAGCTCTAAGCGGACAAACTTATCCATCCCATAATTGTCATCTATATGTAAAAATCCACCTCCAAGCAGGTAATTTCTAAGGTTACCGGCTTCTTCGGTAGAAAAAACCACATTGCCATGGCCGGTCATATATATGTAGGCATAGTTGAAAATGCCCGCTCCTCCCACTTCTACTATGTCTTCTTCTTCGACAATAGCCGTTCCTAACTCACTGTTGCAGAACCGGATAAGATTGGGTAAAGCTGTCTTGTTAGCATACCAGTCACCTCCACCGCCATACTTTAACTTAGCGATTTTAAGTTGCGCAAAGCTGTTTGAGGTTACCAACGCCACTAATAGGCTCATACATAAAAGTCTTCTCAGCTTGTAAGAATAAGGGTCGTTTTGAGCAAATTGACACATTCCTTTAAATTTTATTTGTACTCGTTAAACCTTTCAAATCAGTAAACCTCTAAACAACAAAACAAAAAGTAAAACCTCATGAAAACAATGAAAAATCTAGTTGGTCTAAAAAGTATTTCAACTCTGTTGATCGCTTTTGTATTGGTTCTCGGCTCGTGCAACAAAACGGACGAAACACTTAGTGCAACCGAAAGGGAAAGTTTGAGTGCTGAGTCTTTTTCAGATGCAGAAGTAGATGATGCAAATGACATGGCCTCCATTGCGACAGGTAATGTAAGTTTAACTCAGTTTAACGGAGGGCGCGAAGATGGGAGAACAGAAGAAAACGGGCCCGTAAAGCCTATTTTCCCGTGGGCAAGTTTAGATGATCGTTTGAAGTGTGCAGCAATAACCATTGTTAGAACTAACACTGCCGGCACTCGACCAACAGGTACAATAACCATTGATTTTGATGCCAATGCTGGTTGCAAAGATGGACGGGGCAATACCCGTTCTGGGAAAATTGTAATTGAGTATGCCGGTTTTAGATTTATGCCGGAATCAACAATAAAAACAACATTTAACAACTACACAAAAAATGGCGTAAAAGTGGAAGGAGTTCACACACTAACTAATGTGGCCACACTGAATTCATTCCCCCGGTTTCTTGTAACAATAGTAGGCGGAAAGTTGACATTCGCTGACGGTAGAACTATAACCAGAGAGCAATCATTTACTCGCGAGTGGCAACGTGCCTCTAGCCCTGCATCCGACAAATGGGTTATTTTGAAAGGCAGTGAGGCAAGCGGTAAGAACAAGAATGACAAAACCTACACAATGAAAGTGACTGCTGATTTGGAGTATTCTCGCGCTTGTGCCATCAGCGACAAAGTATTTATTGCTGTGAAAGGAACTAAAGTGTTTACAACCGAGAACAAAGAATTCACGGTAGACTACGGTTCAGGGGCTTGTGATAATGACATCACCATAACAGTAAATGGCGTTTCGAAGACGATTACAGTTGGCGCTAATTAAAAGAATCGGCTCATAACAGTTTAAAAAGCCTCGCCAAAAGCGGGGCTTCTTTTTTACTAAAAATTGTTGTTTGAAATTGGCTTGACTTTTTGAAATCCTGGCGCAAGGAGCATTCCGTCAGCTTAATGAGTCAAAATTTAATTCTCAGCGCATAATCTGGGTTCAAATATTGGAGGAGTGCGTGGAACCCTATCAACACTAATTCTGCTGCTTTGAGCTTAGAAATGGTTACTCCTTGATGCAGTGATGAAACCCTTTTCGATAGAATTGTTTTGCTTTGAAAAAAGCAAGTACCGTTTTAGAAGTTACCATAATTTGGTCTTATTAGCTAGATTACAGCGTTTTTCAAGTATATAGAGGAGAATCGAGGCTAGTCTCCGAAAAATATATCCGTTTCTAAACGTTTCTAAACGTAACTATTCGATTATTATACGGCTAATGTTGACCTGACCAACTATTGTTGTTGCAAATAAGATAGTGTGGAAACGTTAGAGTTGGTACCTCTTTGGCATAGAGATATATTTTGTATTGCGATTCGGGGTAAATTCGGGTCGCAGGCCAATCAGATTATCCGAAATTTTCCCAACCGGTTGTATAGCAAAACACATGGTTGCTGGTATGTAAAGCATTCGCCAGCAAACCTTGATTTGCTTTTTCAATGTCTTTCAGGTGTCACTTCGGTTGCCGTGCCTGTTGCCTTTGATGAACACAAGCAAACCGTTCCTGTTCCCACCAGGAAAATGACGCCATTGCCCAACGGCTATAGTGAGTGCCTAATTCGCATGCGATATAGTGAGAGCACACGAATTACCTATGAAAATCAGATGCGCCTTTTTGTGGAGTTTATTCAGCCTCAATCTATCTACGAGATTACGAAGGAAACGGTAGACCGGTATATGGGCTATTTGGTCGAAACTCGAAAGGTTTCGGTATCTACCCAGAATACTGCGATCAACGCCATCAAGTTTTATCTGGAGCAGGTAAACAAAGGAGAACGTACATTTTATTATGTGGACAGGCCGATAAAAGAAAAGCTTTTGCCATCCGTTTTATCTGAAGGCGAAATGCATAAGATGCTGGGTTGCGCCCAAAATACCAAGCACCGGTGCATGATGTTTATGCTTTATTCGGCTGGGTTGCGAATCAGTGAGCTGTTGAACTTAAAGTGGCAGGATATAGACGAGGACAGAAAGGTGATCTATATCAGAGGCGGCAAAGGGCGTAAAGACCGGATTACCCTGCTGTCCAAGCTTGCGTTGGATTATCTACGACATTATCAAACGCTCTACCATACAAAGGAGTGGTTATTTGAGGGACCTGACGGAGGGCAGTACTCGCCCCGGAGCGTAAACCAGTTTATCCACAAATACAGCAGGAATGCTGGCATCAGCAAAAGGGTGAGTGCCCACACCTTGCGGCATAGTTTCGCAACCCACCTGCTTGAGCGGGGTACCGATTTGCGCTATATACAGACTTTGCTGGGTCATGAAAGTAGCCTGACGACAGAAAGATACACCCACGTGACCAAACGAGGGTTCGAGAAACTGGTCAGTCCTTTGGACTATTTAGAAAAAGGCCTAACTTTAAACACCCAATAGGGGTATATAGGAGACTCCGTCTCCGATATACAAACGTTAGCAACAATGCCCGTGGACACCTTTGACATTGGACAACTAGCCAGACAAAAAATACTAACGGTCAAATGAGAATCAATACGACTATAAAAGAACAGTCAAAGAAAGAGGAACGGTTGACCCACCGCACGGCAACCATGAGGAATTCTCGCCCACGCTTTTGGCACTTGCCATTGCCACACATCCTCCCCGCAGACCTAAGCAAAGGCAAGAGCCAAACCCACCCACAACGACCTCTGAATAAAGATTGATGAATATTAAATTTTGCAACGATGACCAAAATAAAAATAGCAATTGTTGACGACAATAAACAGTTTAGAAACGCCATCAAAACCCTTTTCAAGACTGAACGTGACTTAGAAATTATCCTTGAGGCCGACAATGGGGCTCGACTGCTAGAACAATTAGAAACAGAGCAACCTGAAATAATCCTAATGGATATCAGAATGCCAAAGATGAACGGAATTGAGACTTCAAAGAAAGTAATAGAGCTTTACCCTCAAATAAAGATTATTACATTTTCCCAGTATGACTATGAATCTAACATTGTCCAAATGTATATTATTGGTGTAAAGAGTTTTATTGGGAAAGATGACCGACCTGAGGAACTGCTTAAGGCTATTCGAACAGTTTATACTTCGGGTTCTTACATGACCGATATGGCAACAGAAATAATTCAACGCCATCTTACTTACAAAGCAAAAGAGTCAAATAATATTCACCTACTTGACGAACACGATAAAGCCCTTGTTAAAATGATAATTAAAGGTCAATCAAGTGTTGAAATTGCATCGAAGATCAATAAAAGCCCAAGAACAGTTGATAAAATGCGAGAAAGGTTATATGAAAAGTTTAACATTACATGTAAGGAGCAGCTAATTGCTTTAGCTTCGAAGTGGGATCTAGAATAGCAATTAACTTGCTAACAGTACATCATTTTTACATTAAAATTTTTTAAAATAGGGTAGATCTACTATTGACTTAAGCTAAAACATGTTTCTCCTTTGGACTATCGTTGATTGCGACACTTACCGCTAACCCTATGGAAAAAACTGTCACTAAGTTTTTACAATTTCAAAAGATTCATATATCGAAAAACTACGTAGAAAAAATTATTTCCTCACACCCTGACTATCCCTCATTGTTAAGTATTGCAGATGCTTTCGAAAGACTTGGCATTGACTACTCGGCTTGGAAGATAAGTAAAGAGCAACTTAGTGAGACAGCTTTTCCCTACATGTTACCGATCTCAAATGGAGAAGGAGATATTCTTTTTGTAAAGAGTAAGAAAGACCTTAACAATAATGAAGAAAAGTTAAATAATTGGGAAGGCATAATAGTTAAGACCGAAGGAGCAAAAGAAATTAATGATAAGAAAAATAGGGAATTGTATCAAAAAGAGGCAATCAATAAGATACTGTTCATTCTTCTTATGGGCACGATCTCGCTTGCGCTCTTGTTACCATTTCTACGGTCATTTAGTGCTATCCATTTCATCCTGTTTGGCTTATCCATTATTGGTCTATCGGTTGGATATTTATTGATCGCCAAAGACCTAGGTGTTCAATATGAAAGTGTTGAATCCTTTTGTAATTCTGGAACAAATACAAGTTGTGATAGAATTCTTAATTCAGAAGATGCCAAAATATTAGGTTTTCTAAAATTCTCCGATGTAGTCTTTATCTACTTCACATTTCAATCGATTACCCTCTCTTTTTCTGCGTACTCAACAGATAGTGCCGCAACCTTGTTACTTATTTTGTTGTGCATGAGCGCACTGTCAATCCCTGTCGTTCTCTTTTCATTTTATTATCAGTACTTCAAAGTAAAAGTTTGGTGTAAACTTTGTCTTGTCGTAAACGCAGTACTAATTTTGCAATTGCCCCTTCTTTTTCTCTTGGCAACTCAAACGTCATCACCCGAGGTGCACTTAACTGAATTAATAGGATCAGCTTTTCTTTTATTGATATTAGTAGCAGCCATATTGTTAATTAAAGCTTTGATGATAAGGGCGCGAGAAGTTGACTACGCGCACTCTATTAATAATCGAGTAAAGAACTCTATCTCGGTCTTCACTCACTTGCTTTCTCAAGAACGAAAAGTTGATATTACTCCTTTTCAGAATGAAATTTTAATTGGCAAGCCTGACGCGGTGATAAAAATTACAATGGCTAGTAATTTGTATTGCAATCCTTGTAGAGACCAACATGAAAAGTTGGCTGAATTAATTTCAATCTATCCAAAGGCCATAAATCTAACAATACGCTTTTTGAATACTTCGCAAGACTCGACAAATTCAATTACGCCCATTCAGTACATTTTACAATATTGGAAAAATAATATATTACACGAGCAAGATGAATCCAAGGAGACTGAAAAGCTAATTCACAACTGGTTCAAATTGATGGACTTAAACTTATTCAAAATCCAATATCCCATGCATGATCCAATTGATGAATCAGTAAAAGCACTAGAGAAAACTCACTCTAATTGGATTCTAGAGTCCCACATTAGTCACACACCTACGCTGTTTATCAATGGACGTAAAATGCCTAAATACTATTCAACAGATGATTTGGCAGTTTTACTCCCTTCTCTAGTAGATAATTTAAAAAATCAACTGAATCCAAAATAAGTGCATTGCAATTGAGCTTATAGATATTGTTTGGCCGAACATAGGTTTTAAAGGACTTGTACCTTACACATCGTTAAAACAGGTTAATAAATTTCAATCAACTAAAAGTAAAAACAATGAACAAAGAAAAAGTGAGCTTTGGCAACATCAAGGATTTGCTAAGCAGAGACGAAATGAAAAAAGTGGTAGCAGGTTCCGGATGGAAGCCAGGGGATCCTTGCACCATTTGGTGTTGCATCACGCAGGGCGGTAGTACGAATTGCCGTTATGTTTGCACATGGCAAGGTTGCTGGTAGGCAATCAGCTTTTCTGATTAATGAGGCTGCCATTTTTTGGCAGCCTCTCTAAATAATTTAACTAAGAATATTACTATATAGTTATGCGATCAAACTTTAAGTTAACCCTACTACTTCTGTGCATTTCAATATATGCTGCTGGTCAGAATCCTATACATATAAGTGGGAAATTCAAGCCAGAAACTGAGAACGCACCAATCTCAATATACAAGCCCATTGCTGGCATTTTTAACATGGCTTTACCAGACCCAGAGAACGAAGCAACCATTAAAAACAATACCTTCAAACTAGAGTTAAATATTGATAAGCCCGGATTCGTAAGGTTACAAAGTAAATTTATGCAAAAGACATATTTCTATGCTGAGCCAGGCGCTTCCATACAAATAACATTCTTGAAAGATGAAGCAGGAAATATTAAAACAACTTACTCAGGTACTAATGCCGCGGCAAATAATTTACTTACCAATAATAGCCCGATGAATAATCAAAATTTTCTTCAATACGGCCTTCCCACATTGTTTCAAACAGAATCAGCAGAGAAGATGGCAGAGACTCTAGCACAAGAAATTGAGAAAAGCACAAAGCCGTTTGCTGAACTGCTCAAGAAGAAAAAGATTACTAAGCAATGTTACGAGGCATTAATGAGAGAAACTGAACAAACATCATTGCACTGGGTAAATACATACTTAAAAAATTTCTTCATGCCTGATGTGGAACTTCCCTACGTAACTAAACTTAATAGAAACGAAATGAGGAAACTGGCTCAGATACTATATGACAAATATGATCCCTACAACCTGCGATACAATGTAGCTACACGAACGTACAATAATCAAATGATAAAATCAATCCTGATAGAAGATGGAGCGATACCCAACAACAGACCTGTAACTCCAATATGGTCTCAGTTTTCTAAACAATTCAACATGATAGTATCACGTCTCTCGGCAATTGATTATGCACCCGATACCGTACAGATGAATTTTATGGGCATATCCTTACTTTCAGCAATTGCCTTTAAGCCAATGACCGATGAAGAATTTTTGAGCGTATTTAATGTATACTACCAAAAATTTCCGAATAGTCCATACAATCCACTCATTACTAATTATATCTCAAATATTAAAAAGGGTAATGAACGCACGGCAACCAAATCAAATTTTGGAGTTTATTTCTTGAAAGATAAAAGCGATTCTCTTGCTGAGCAAAACTATGCAGACATCGATAAAATAAGTAGCATTCAGGAACTAGTTAAGAAGTATTTCTCTGATCGTCCTGTCTTTATTGACTTTTGGGCTACATGGTGCTCGCCTTGCATTGCGGAATTTAAAAATGAACCTAATCTCAAAAACTTCTTGGAAACGAATGGTGTTGCAATGCTATATGTATCAATAGATAATAAATCAGCAACAGAAAATTGGAAGAAAGCAATTGAACGATATGAATTGTCTGGTTTTCATTATTTAGCCAATAAAGTAATTAAAGAGAATCTTGACAAATGGTTCTTTGGAATTCCTCGCTATATGCTTTTTAATTCAAAAGGCGACTTACTTGACGATAATCTACCCAAACCAAGCAGCAAGGAAGAATTTTATGACCGAGTACGGACGCTACTAAAGTAGTTTTAAAGTCTAAGTCTGCTTTACATGAGAATAGTTCAATCATTTTGGTCATGCCAACAGAAGAATCTTTTGCAATTTAGCGGAGGTTGGGTGAGTCCAGAGTACAATTTAATGAGTTGGGCATTGAGTTGTCTCCAGTTAAAACAATCTTATCCTGAGGTAACGTTGCATGCAGACAATGTGTCAGCAAAAATGCTTATCGACACTTTAAGATTACCGTATGATAAAGTTACATGCGACTTAAACTGTCTTGATAAGTACCATCCTCAATTATGGGCTCTACCTAAAATACACGCTTACTCGAAACAACAAAATCCATTTTTGCATGTCGATGGAGATGTTTTTATTTGGAATCAATTTGATGAAGAACTCCTTCAAAGCAAATTGATAGCTCAGAATGAGGAGTCGGCTACGATTTATTATGAGAATATTCTGCAATCACTTGAGAAAGAACTGTCATATTTCCCAACAGAAATAGTTGCTGAAAGAAAATTGGAAAATCCTATCCATGCGTTTAATGCAGGCATATTGGGAGGTCATGACATCGAATTCTTCCAAGAGTACACTTCAAAAGCATTTAAATTTGTTGATAAGAATATTCAGAGTCTTTCTAAGATTAATGTCTCTAATTTCAATATATTTTTCGAGCAGTATTTGTTCTATTGTCTAGTACGTAGGCAGAACAAACAAGTCAATGTATTAATAAGTAAGGTCGTTGGTGATAATGAATATACTGATCTTGGGGAATTTATAGATGTTCCTCATTTTAAACACTATTTGCATTTACTTGGTAACTATAAGAGGAATGAAAAAGTATGTATACAAATGGCATACAGGCTGCGCGAGGACTATCCGGAACACTACTACAGGATTATTGAGGTCTTTAAAAAAAACAAAGTTCCTTTACTGAATAACTATTATTGGTTTGAGTCGGACATCACCAAACAGAGTTTACTGGTTAAGCACCATGAATTAAAAAAAAACTATTTAGCGGATGAGCTAATTAAAAATGATTCTACGCAGCTACTCGCGACACCATCGGATAAATATATTTTCTATAGAATACAAGTATTGAAAAATTTCATTGACTTGGCTAATCAAAATCAATCATTGAGAGTATTTTCTGAAAAACTATCTCAGTATACTAAAGATATTGAGAAATTCGAAGAAGCACTCTCTGCACTTGCTACACAAAAGTTCAACACTATCTCGAAAAACTATCTTTTAGGCAGAGACCTTGCAAGTGTTCAATATGCTGAGAAAATTTTTGGAGGGTTCGGATCAGTGCTAGAAAAATTTATTGAGAAAGATAGTGTGATTCAAATAGTTGAAAGTCAGTTTGATTGGACTATTTTGGAGAGTCCAGAATATTTATATGCAAACGCGCCAAAGCTTCTCGATCAAGAACCATCTGAAGTATACACTCTTGTGGTGCCAGAATGTACCGAGAAGGGGTATTCAACTGTGAATATAGATAGTCTGGATATTTTGATACTTAGTATTATCGAGGAACGGAAAACTGTTACCTCATTGCTGGAACAATTGAAGGCATCTTTTGACCCTAACGATTTAGAAGACTCAAAAGCTGAATTCGAGAAATTAATCTTCGGGCGAATAAAAAACGGACTACAGAACAAGAGTATAAAAGCTATTCTCCCTGCATCTGCATGAAAAAATTTGTTTTTTACAAACAAGCTGATGCGATGGACTGCGGTCCTACTTGCCTTAAAATGATATTCAGATACTATGGGAAGCGGATAAGTTCGAATACGCTGAGCACTGAGGCTCAAATAGGTAAAAGCGGTGTTTCGCTTTTGGGGCTTTCTGAAGTTGCTGAAAAATATGGATTTCACACCATCAGTGCGCGGTTAACATTTGATCAACTTTTATCGGAAGCACCACGTCCTTCGATTCTATATTGGGATCAATATCATTTTGTAGTTCTCGCACCCTCTGCGAGCAAAAGGAAGATAGTTGTAGCAGACCCTGCAAAGGGTATGTTAACCTATACTAGAGGTGAGTTTGAGCAAAACTGGATTGCCGTAAATTCAGGAGAAAGTGGCAAAGGAGTAGCCCTACTTTTGACTCCCCGTAATACATTTCATGACACTGAAGGTGAGACCGAAAAGCGTGTGAGTTGGGCTCTGGTAAGTAACTATTTATTAAACTTTAAGGCTCAGGTAGTTCAATTATTTGTAGGATTGCTACTAGGGAGTCTCCTTCAACTCATTTTCCCATACCTAACACAGAGCATTGTAGACACAGGTATCAATACACAAAATCTTCCCTTCATTCAGATTATACTTCTTGCTCAGTTCATGCTATTCTTAGGACAGACGATATTAGAATTTGTTAGAAGCCGTATTCTATTATTTATAAGTACACACATTAATCTCTCAATCCTGTCAGATTTTTGGATTAAACTAATGCGATTGCCGCTAAGTTTTTTTGATACCAAGCAGACTGGCGATATTTTGCAAAGAATTAACGACCATCACAGAATAGAGAGTTTTATTACAGGAACGGCCCTTCAAACTCTCTTTTCATTTTTTAATTTACTGGTTTTCTCAATAGTACTGCTTACCTACAATTCCACTATTTTTACTGTGTTTTTAACTGGTAGTATTGCGTATTTGTTATGGATAAGGGTATTCTTAAATTATCGTAGAAACCTTGACTACAAACGCTTTGCAGTTGCATCGAAGGAAAGTTCTGCAACTATGCAGCTAATTCATGGCATACATGAAATCAAACTCAACAATGCAGAGCATTTAAAGCGGTGGGAATGGGAGAGTATTCAAGCCTCACTTTTTAAACTAAACTTTAAATCACTTTCTCTTAATCAGTATCAGCAAACAGGTGCTTTTTTTATTAATCAAGGCAAAAATATTTTAATTACTTACTTAGTTGCCAAATTGGTTTTGGACGGTGAACTGACACTTGGTGCTATGTTGGCCATTCAATATATAATTGGACAATTGAACAGTCCGGTAGAACAACTTATCTCCTTCACACAACAGGCGCAGGATGCAAAAATATCCCTTGAACGCCTCAACGACATTCATAAATTGCCTGATGAAGAGACTAATGAAAGAACTTATGCCAACCATGTATCTGATAACAAGAGTATTCACTTGAAGGATTTGAGTTTTACGTATCCCGGAGCAGGTAATACACTCGTGTTATCAAATATAAATATTATATTCCCTAGTGGTAAGGTTACTGCTATTGTCGGAGCAAGCGGAAGTGGCAAAACCACTATTCTAAAACTTATCCAAAAATTCCACGATAGTTATACCGGAGAAATAAAAGTTGGGGAAGTTAACCTAAACTATCTTAGCCCTCATTACTGGAGGAGTATTTCTGGAAGTGTAATGCAAGACGGCTATATTTTTAACGACAGTATTGATAAAAATATTGCCGTTAGTGAGCAAACCATTGACTACACAAGACTAATTCAAGCATGTAAAGTAGCCAACATATTGAGTTTTATAGAAGCCTTGCCGTTAGGCTTTAATACAAAAATTGGAAATGAAGGTAATGGAATCAGCACTGGTCAAAAACAAAGAATATTAATAGCAAGGGCAGTTTACAAAAACCCTTCTTTTATTTTATTTGATGAAGCTACAAATGCCTTGGATGCTAATAATGAAATGGTGATTATGAATAATTTGCAAGATTTTTTTAAAGATAGAACAGTTGTTATAGTAGCACACCGATTAAGCACTGTAAAGAATGCAGATAAAATTATAGTATTGGAAAACGGAAGAGTATTTGAGGAGGGTAGTCATATCGAACTTACTCAGAAGAAGGGCAAATATTATGAATTAGTCAAAAATCAATTGGAGTTAGGTAATTAAATACTATGCCCGATCAATTAATCAAAGATTCGCAAAGGTCAGAAACTCGGGTATCTGTGGCAGATATACAGTCCAAACGATCTGACTCAATGCAGGAAATAGTGTCTGACATGCCAGGTTTTTTTATTCGCTGGAGCAACTTCGTCTTTCTTTTTATTTTCATTCTTATTGTTGTTGCATGTTGGTTCATAAAGTATCCAGATACTGTAAAAGCAAGTGGTAAACTAACCTCTATTAATGCTCCCAAATCTGTCGTTAGTTTAATTGAAGGGAAGCTGATACAGTTAAGAGTTGCTGAAAATGTATCAGTAAAAAAGGGTGATGTTTTAGGGTTCATGGAGTCAACGGCCTATCACGAAGATGTATTGTGGTTAAGAGCAAATATCGACACCATTCAACAGCGACTTAGTCTTGATAAAATCGAAAATATTAAAATGCATTTCGTGAAGCACCCAGTCCAGTTAGGTGAGCTGCAACTTTCATATCAGGTTTTTTTGCAAGCTTATTTGTCCTTTGAAAATTATCTAACTGATGGATTTCACCTGAAGAAAAGAGCGATGTTACTCAAGGACAAAAGTAACTTGCTAAGACTGAATCAAAGCTTAAAGGAGCAGTTGACGCTTCAAGAGCAAGACCTTTTGCTTGTACAAAAGACTTTTAATGCAAATGAATCACTTAAAAAGAATGGAGTAATATCAGATTTTGATTATCGTCTTGAACAGAGCAAACTTATCAATAAAAAATTGGCATTGCCACAAATCAACTCTTCTATCATTAGTAATGAAAGCCAGCAAGTCGAGAAAGAAAAGGAAATAATTGAATTGGATAACAATATAAATCAACAGAAATTAATCTTTCAGCAGTCACTAAATACTTTTAAAAGTCAAGTGGATGAATGGAGAAAGAAACACATTCTCTCAGCACCAATCAGTGGCAGAGTTTCTTTTACTTCGTTTATTCAAGAAAGTCAACAACTAAGCATCAATCAAGTTGTGTGCTTTATCAATCCTGAAAACAGCGAATACTTTGCGGAAGTTTTAATTCCACAATCTAACTTTGGAAAAGTGGCTGTAGGGCAGTCAGTTTTATTAAAATTTCAATCCTACCCTTTTCAGGAGTTTGGCTCATTAATAGGGTCAGTACAATTTATAAGCACTCTCCCAAGCGAAAATGGTTATTTAACTAAGATTGCCTTAAAAAATGGGCTTACTACAACATACGGTAAGAAAATACAGTATCGCGATGGCTTGACAGCCAACGCAGAAATTATCACCAAAGATCTACGATTGCTTGAGCGTTTTTACTTCAATATAATAGAACAGGTGGAAAGATAGTTCACAGGCCTAATCTTCCTTTTCAAGGAAGATTTTGTAGAGTCTTAAGAATCTTGAATCATAATAAAACAGTAGACAGGATGATTTAGAAATTGTCCCTTCCTGATTCATAAAGTAGGCAGGACGATTTAGAAATCTCCTGACCTACTTTAGAATTGGAGCTTCCGCGAGTAGTATTCTCGCACCTGCGAGTGGTATTCTTGCTTCCGCGACTTCAAAACTCGTGTCTGCGAGTAGAATCCTTGCTTCTGTGAGTAGAAATGGAGCATCTGCGAGTAGTATTCTCGCTTCCGCATTTAGAATTCTAGCACCTGTGACTTCAATTCTCGCGACAAATCATCGAATTTAAGCAGATTTAGGCATATCTTACCCTTAAGTGAGGCCGACCCAGGCAGCACACTTGCCAAAGGCCGCACCTCCAACCGCACAATCCAAAGCCTTTGCCAAGAGTGCCGCACCCACGCACCAATACTGGCCAGATTAGTAAGAGTAAACTAAAAGATTCTCCAAGGTTGCCCCCCGCGCTCGTACAGTTTCACAACAAAGTTTCGGGAAAAAGAGCAAATGAAAAACAAACGTACAACCATGTACCGAGACAATCCATTCTATAACGTGACACCCCAACGACAACGTAACGACTGACTTACAACGAAGAGAGAGAAGGGCACATGTTGCTAACAATGTATTTGCGTCAAGCGGGGTTGACGTGTAATCCAACGTTTTCGTATCTTTATTCCGTTCGGTGTCGGGGACAAGGCGTGGCTTCGGAAGCCCCGCTCGAACGCAAATA
>VYLP01000320.1_pt1 | contig 14402 bp, 21 predicted proteins | sample 5114311 | NCBI WGS metagenome assembly VYLP01 (sample SAMN12291775, study PRJNA351875) | freshwater metagenome | isolation source: freshwater lake | place: USA: Michigan, Lansing Lake | collected 2013-08-14 | reverse complement strand
TCACCCGCACCGTCGCGCGGCAGCAGATCCCGCTCCGGTCTGGCGACGGCGGGGGCCTCGACAGGGCCGAACAAGGTCGACCACCGGATCATGCCGCGCGCGCCTTCGCCACCGCCGTCAGTCGCCCGTCCGCCAGCCTGAGCACGGTCGCGCCGGACTTTTGGGCCAGAGCTTCGTCATGGCTTGCGATCAGGACCGTGACACCCTGTTTGTTGAGCGACTGGAAAAGCCTGAGCAGCTTGTCGGCCATGACCGGGTCGACACTGCCGGTTGGCTCATCGGCGACGATCAGCTCGGGGCGCGCCATGACCGCGCGGGCGATGGCCAGCCGCTGTTTCTCACCACCGGACAGGCTGGTGGGCCGCTCGCCCATGCGGTCGCCGAGACCAACCCACGCCAGCATTTCCTCGACATCAGGGGCATAGTCCGCCGGCTTGTCGCCACGCATGCGGCGCGGCAGCGCAGCGTTGTCGAAGACGCTGAGGTGATCCAGCAGACGGAAGTCCTGGAACACCGCGCCCATGCGTCGCCTGAACCGAGGCCGATCGCGCGCGGAAACCGCTGTCGCGTCCTCGCCGAACAGGGCGATCCGGCCCTCGCTCGGCCGCTCCGACAGGGTGATCAGCTTCAGCAGGGTCGACTTTCCCGAACCAGACGCCCCGGTAAGGAAGTGGAAAGAGCCGACAGGCAGACTCAGGGAGATGTCCCGAATCACGTCCGGGCGTTCCGCATAGCCGAATCCGACATCCGTCAGGCGGACGGTCTCGGGCGCGGGATCGGCGGCCGGGCGGCGCGGTCGGGACATCAGGTGTCTAGTCGTCAGGAACGGCGCAATCTGCGCCGATGGGAGGGGGCCGAGGGATCGGCCTCGCGAAGTCAGCATCATGATACTGACCTGCCCGTCCTGCGCCACCAGCTATTTCGCTCCGGACGACGCGATTCCGCCCGGCGGCCGCAAGGTCCGCTGCCAGTCGTGCGCCCATGTGTGGCATGCCACGTCAGAAGAACCCCTGACGCTGCAGGCCGCCATGCCGGCAACGACCGAGACCGTCCAGACGGCGGACCCTTCCGATCCGCCGCCGGTCTCGCCCGAGACGCCCGCTCCGGAACTGCCCAAGGCCTTCCGGGCCCGCGCCGAACAGCAGCGCCGGGTACGCCGCGCCGCCACCCATGGGGCGGTCTGGGCCGGTCTGGCCAGCGTGTTTGCGTGCATTCTGATAGGGAGTTGGGTTTTCAAGGAAGATGTCGTCGACCTGTGGCCCCAAGCAGCTCGGGCCTACGCCGCAGTCGGAGCTCCGGTCAATCGGACGGGTCTCGAGTTCGAGGCGATCTCCGCCAAGGCGATGTTGGACCGGCCAGACATGGTGATGGTGTCCGGTGCCTTGCGAAACGTCCGTGGCCGCGAGATCCAGCCGCCGCCGGTCCGCGTCGCCCTGCTGGACGAGCACGGTGCCGAAGTCGGTCATGCCGTCATCGAATTGGACGGAGCGCCGGTGCTGCCCGGTGGAGTCCAGGGCTTCGCGGCCATGATCCGCGATCCGGGTTCCAAAGGCGTGGATGTTGACTTCCACTTTGTCGGCACGACGCCCGCTGCGCATCATGAAGAACCCGCCCATGACGCCGCGGCCAGCCACGGCGAGGAGCACGCTCTGCCGGCCGGTCACGACCGCCCCCGCCCGGAGGCCGACGACCACGGCCTGCGCCCGGCCATCATCGACACCGCGCCTACGGCCCATGCCGAGCCAGTCGAGGCCCAACCCGTCGCGGAAGCCGATCACGCCGCTGACGCGGCGCACCACTAAGGTCGACGCGACTATCGACAGCCACAGGGCCGAGACGGTATCGCCCTGAGATGGCCGAAACTCACCCGTCGCCGACCGTTCTTCTGCCCGAAGCCGAGGTCGCCAACGTCGTGGCGAAGCTGGCGGAGCAGGTCGCGCCCCATGTCGACGACGAGACGGTCGCCGTCGTTCTCCTGACCGGCGGCCTGTGGTTCGCCGCAGACCTGACCCGGGCCCTGTCACGGCTCGGACGCAACGTCCGCTTCGACGCGCTGTGGCTCGCCTCCTACGGCGACGAAACCGAGAGCCGTGGATCTATCGAGGTGCGCGCGCCGCTTCAGCGGTCGGTTGTGGGCCGCAAGGTCTTGATCCTGGACGATGTGTTCGACACTGGCCTGTCTCTGGCGGAGGCCGTGCGCCTGGCCAGGAAGGCTGGAGCCGCGGAGGTCGTGACCTGCGTCTTCGCCCGCAAGCCCTGGCCCCTGCCGCGCGCGCCGGAGCCCGACTTCGTCGGCTGGGAGGCCCCGAACCGGTTTCTGGTGGGCTACGGTCTGGACCATGCGGGAGGCCTGCGCGGCCTGCCCGACGTCTGCGCGATGGACTGAAGCCCGCGCCTACTGCATCGACGTCTGGCTGTCCCCGTCGCCGCTCTCGGCCGCGTCGATGCGCAGGAGCGCCGTCAGCACCTCGACCCGATCTTCCAGGGTGGGTGATTCCATCAAGGCCTGTTTCTCGGCCGGTTCGAACGGCAGGGCCATCGACAGGCTGTTGACCAGGGCTTCCTGAGGTGCCGCCTCGGCCGTTTCCCAATCGATTTCGAGCTGGCGCCGCTCGAGGTAGTGGCGGAGCGCGCCCAGGAAGCCTTCCCGATCAAAGCCCTCACCGCCTGTCGGCGCTGCCAGGTCAGCCTCAAACGACTGAAACGCCGCGCGTACCTGACGATAGGGCGTCTGGACCGGCAACTCCGAGGCCACGCGGAAGCGCGCCACTCCGGTCAGGGTGACCAGATAGCGGCCGTCCGAGGTCTCTGCGAAGGTGGTGATCCGCCCGGCGCAGCCCACGGCCGACAGGCTGGGCAGGCGGCGCGGGCCGCCGACCGGCTGGATCATGCCGATGATGCGGTCACCCGCCATCGCGTCGTCGATCATGTTCAGATAGCGCGGCTCGAAGATGTTGAGCGGCAGCTGGCCCCGAGGCAGCAGGATCGCGCCCGGCAGAGGGAAGACAGGGATCACCTGCGGCAGGTCGACCGCCTTCACATAGCCCTGCGCCATCCGTGGCTCCCCTATGCGAACAGAATGGAGGACAGGCGACGACGCCCGTCCTTGGCGATGTCCGACGTGAGGCCCGCAGCCTCGAACACGACAAGCAGCTGCTTTCTCGCCGCCTGGTCGTTCCACTCCAGATCCGCCTGGACGATATCCAGCAGGCTGGTCACGGCACCCTTCAGGTCACCGGAGGCCGCCTGGACGAGAGACAGGTCATAGCGCGCCTGGTGGTCGCCCGGATCGGCCCGCAGCCGGGCTTCCAGCAGGGCCGTCTCGGCGGTGGGAGCCGCCGAAGCCAGTGAGAGCTGGGCGCGCAGGCTGATGACAGCTGCGTTCTTGCTGTCCGCCGGAGCCATGGCGATGGTCTGGCGCGCCTGGTCGGCGTCGCCGCCGGCCAGATAGACCCGCGCCATTCCGGCGATGGCCGTCTCGTTCTCGGGTTCGAGGGTCAGGACGTGGGCGAAGGCCTGGGCCGCACCACCGAAATCCGACAGTCCGAGCGACTCCTCGCCCAGCGCCAGCAGCTGCTCAACGTCGGCGTTGACGGACGTGCCGCCCGTGAGCTTCTCGATGAAGGCTTTCACCTGGCTTTCGGGCAGGGCCCCCTGGAAGCCATCGACCGGCTGGCCGTTGACGAAGGCGTAGACCGTCGGAATCGACTGGACTCGCAGCTGGCCCGCGTAGGCCGGGTTCTTGTCGACGTCGATCTTGACCAGCTTGACCGCTCCACCGGCAGCCCGAACCTGCTTCTCAAGGATTGGCGTCAGGGTCCGGCACGGCCCGCACCAGGTGGCCCAGAAATCGACGATGACCGGCTGGGTCTTCGATGCTGCGATCACGTCGGTCATGAAACCGGCGTCCGAGCCCTCCTTGATCAGGTCGTCGTTTCCGGCGGCGGTCGGGTCGGCGAAGCTCATCGTGGGGTCATCCTGTCGGCGTGGAACGCGAGAGCCGACAGATGGTCGCGGAGTGGCGAAGACTCAAGCGTCAACCGGTGCCGCAAAGTCGATCACCAGGGTCTTGCGGCCGATGGCGTCAAGAAACCGGCGGAAGTCGGTCTGGCCGAGCGCTGTTGTCGCAGTGTTGGTCAGGGGGTGGAAGTTGACGATGTCTGCCTCCCACAGCCGCCGATCCAGCACGAAGGTCACGCGCCGATCCACGTCGTTGATCAGGCCCAGCGCGGTCACCGACCCCGGGCGTACCCCGAGCGTTTCCCACATCAGGGTCTCATTGCCGAACGACAGGCGGTCCGAGCCAATGATCTTTGGTGCCGCCTTGAGGTCGATGACCGTGTCCTGCCGCGCCGAGATGAGCCAGAGCTGCCCCTTCTTGTCCTTGAGGAAAAGGTTCTTGGTGTGGGCCCCAGGCATGGAGGCCTTCAGCTCCAGCCCTTCCTCCACACGAAAGACAGCCGGATGGTCGTGGGTGGTCTGGTCGATCCCATGCTCGGCCAGGAAGGCCAGCAGGCTGTCTCGATCATGCGGCGGTTGAGCGGTCATGGGCGGGCCGATAGGAAGGACAATACGATCCGCTTAGCCGAAGGACGCCGCCCCTTGGAACTGGAATGCTATCCGATGTCGTCGCGCCCGCCGGACATGGTGCCCGGCCGCCAGTCGCGGAACTGGATGGATGCCTTCGCCAGCCGCCATCCTTATCGCTGTCTGCCGCTGACCATGGCCAATACGACGGGCTGGGAGATCCTGTGCCCGTTCACCTTCACGGCAGAATGGAACGGCGGGCCGTCGCAGAACGACATCACCATCACGCCGGAGCGGCCTCAGCCGGAGCTGGACCACTTCGTCACCTCGCACTTCTCGCGCGGGGTCCTGACCATGCATCCGCAGTATCTGTTCCGCACCCCGCCGGGCTGGGGCATGATCTGCTCGGGGTCGCCCAATCATGTGAAGGACGGCATCCAGCCCCTGGTCGGCCTGATCGAAACGGACTGGCTGCCGTTTCCCTTCACCATGAACTGGATCTTCACCCGGCCCGGCCGCATCAAGTTCGAGCGCGGCGAGCCTTTCTGCTTCATCACCCTGGTCGAGCACCGGAAGATGGAAGCCGTCCAGCCGGTGATCCGGACGTTGGAGTCGAACCCGACGATGAAGGGCCAGTTCGAGGCCTGGAACCGGCAACGCACCGACTTCAACACTCGCCTTGCGTCAGGCGACCCCGACGCGGCCAAGGAGGCCTGGCAGCGGTTCTACTTCAAGGGCGAGATTCCGGAGGCGCTGGGCACCGCCCCCGCCACTCACGCGAACAAGCGACGGCTCAAGACGCCGCGGGTGGGGTAGAAGTGAGGTTCTAGGTTTTTGGTTCTAGGGAAAGCGGGTTCGACAGCGACGTCGCTTCCCTAGAACCTAGAACCTAGAACCTAACCCCTCGAACCTGCCCTACATCGGCCGCGTGACGCGCTCACTGAGGTTTGAGATCACCTCACGCGCATCGAAGGCGTTGGCATCGCCCGCCGGTTTGGTGCCGCGTCCCAGAACGATCTCGGCGGTCGCCTCAAAGCGGTCGATCTCGCGTACGTCGAAGTCGTTGCGGCCCCAGAACGGATCGTCCCAACGGCTCCAGCCCCGCGGACCGAAGTAGCGCCAGGATGGCCCCCAGAACGGGCTGTAAGGACGATAAAGGGCATCGGGGAAAGCCTGATAGCGCACGTCCCGGTCGGTCGCGCGCTCGACCGTCGAGAACCAGTCATAGCCATTTTCGACGGTCAGCTCGGCGGCGCGCAGCAACAGGCCCATCTCGACCTGTTCGCGCGAGGTCACCGAGTTGCCAGCAAAGCTGACCCGATAGCGGTCGGTCTCGAGACGCTGCTCGGCATAACCGCCACGCTGGCCGTTGAATCCGGCGGGGGCATAGGCGGTGGAGGTCGCACAGGCCGAGAGCAAAAGAGCCGCAGCGGCGACCAACAGAATGGACTGGGTTTTCATGGGTACGCTCCGGAGGGTGACGGACATTGGGTCATCCGACCTGAACGGCGCCTGAACGACGTCGTTCCGTGGAGGCACAAGTCCTTACAAACGCGAAACAATCAGTACAGCAGCGGTCAGCAGCAACAGGCCAACGATCACGCCGAACCCTTGCCGGAAGCGAGGCTCGTCCATACGCCGGACCAGCGCCGCTCCACCGAAACCGTAGGTCGTCATTGTCACGACGTCCATGAGGATTACCGCCGCAGCGAACAGGGCCAATTGCGGCGCGGCAGGCCGGTCCACGTCCAGAAACGGTGGCAGCACCGCGGTGAAGAACAGAACCGCCTTGGGATTGGCCAATTGCACCAGAAACCCGTCGACGAAGGCCGGTCGACGCGTCTGTACCGCGCGAACCGGGTCCCCTGACTGAGCGATTGGTCGAAGCGCGCCTCTGATCGACGAGACGCCCAACCACCCGACGTAGACGGCTCCGGCGATCGCGATCCAGCGGAACGCCTCGGGGAATGCGGTGACCAGCGCCCCGAGCCCAAGCGCCGCCGCCCCGAACCACACAAGTGTCGCCCCGTTCATGCCGGCCACCGCCAGCAGCACGGCACGGCGACCCCGCTCCATTCCGGTGGCGATGGAGAAGAGATTGGCCGGGCCCGGCGTCACCGCCAGAACCGCCATGACACCGCAGAAGGCGAAGTAGAGCTGCGGATTGACGGGGAGGTGCATCAGGCGGACAGGCAGACCACCTGGGCGACCCGCAGATCACGACGCAGGTCGTCGGCAACCCGGCCGTAGTTGTCGATGGTGACCGGCTCGCCCAGCTCCGCCTCATCGGCCCGCTGCTCGCCGCGAATGGCGGGGCCGAGGGTGTCGGGCGCGGTCGTGTAGATCCGCCCCCGACGCGGTGCCTCGGCGATGGTCACGGCCACGGCGCGGCCGGCGCGGTCCAGCGTGGGTGCGCCGGACAGACCCGCCAGCGTGCCCTCCAGACCCTCCGTGCGCCCGACCTCGGCCCAGGCCAGCACCGGCTCTTCGCGCGCCCCGCGGCCCCGCACCCTCAGGACCTCGCGGCCCAGAAGTCGCGATGTAACCTCGCCGGGCCTGCCCTGCGGAAAGCCCGGATGGAAGGCGCGCTGGCCGACACGGAGCGGCTCGGTCGTTGTCACTGGCAAGGCGGGCGGTCCCCCGGCCGTAATCAGCAGCGCGATGTCGGCGCGAGGGGACAGCCGCACGTCGGCCGAGACCGCACGTCCTCCGCCGACCACCAGGGCTGGCCTTCGGCAACCCTCAACGACGTGCCTCGCCGTCAGCCAGCGCCCCTGTCCTGCAATGGAGAAGGCCGTACCTGCCGCAGGCACGAAGGGAATATCCGGAGCCGTAACCGTCACTGATGGATCGAAGGGTGTGATTGGCCCCAGCAGCGCCCCCTCGATCTCGTCGGGCGGCGGCGGGGCAGGCGGGGCATCGGCGTTTTCCCGGCGGCTGAGCGAAAAGACCAGCACCACGACCAGCAGGCCGCCGTACACCAGCCAGTCCGGCGGACGTGCCCCGGCCATGACTGCCTCAGCCAGTCAGGGCGGCGGCAAGGATCAGCGCCGTGGCGAGCTTGGCGGCGACCAGCAGGACGGCGGCGGAGACCTCGCCGTCCTGGATGCGCTGGGGCAGCCCGGTCAGAACCAGATCGACCACGCGGAAGGCCAGAAGCTGCAGGATAAGCGTCGCCAGACCCCACAGCAGGATGTCGCGAACCGAGGTCGAAACGGACAGCGACACTGCCAGGGGAATCGCGAGGCCCAGCAGCACGCCCCCGAAGGCCACAGCGGCGGCGGAGTTACCCTCCCGGATCAGGCCGATCTCTTTCCACGGCGTCAGAAGACCATAGATCACCGCCCCGCCCGCCAGCAGGGCGAGCGTCGCCACAAGGTGCACGACAAGCACCGGGAAACCGCTGGCGAAAGCCTGCACCTCAGGACTGGTGAGGGCGTCGGTCAGGGGACTGGCGGCCATGGGCGAACGAGAACCGGCGAACGAATGGAGGGAACGAAAGGCGAAACGACTTGCCCCATTGCGGTCACGATCCGCAAGGTCACGTGGGCCACACTGTGTGACCAATGATTGCGGAAGGGTGAGCGCCCGTCTAAGCGCCCGCGATGACCGAAGCCCCAAATCACCTGCCGACCGTCCTTGTCGTCGCCTGCGCCCTGATTGATGCCGATGGCCGGGTGCTGATTGCCAAGCGCCCTGAAGGCAAGGCACTGGCTGGTCTATGGGAGTTTCCCGGCGGAAAGGTCGAGCCTGGAGAACGCCCGGAGCAGGCCCTGATCCGCGAGTTGCGGGAGGAACTGGGGATCGATGTGACCGAGGCCTGCCTCGCCCCGTTCGTTTTTGCGAGCCACGCTTACGATTCGTTTCACCTGTTGATGCCACTGTATCTATGCCGACGCTGGTCGGGAGTGGTCACGGCCCGTGAGCATCCCGCCCTGGCCTGGGTGAAGCCGTCCAAACTGGCGGACTATCCCATGCCACCCGCCGACGCGCCCCTGGTCGCATGGCTGCGCGACCTGCTTTAGGTCTGGAGGCTGTCGATGACCCCGCTGATCCGCCGCTTCCTCGCCGACGAGAGCGGGGCCACCGCCATCGAATACGGCATGATCTGCGGCATGATCTTTCTGGTGATCATCACCGCCGTGACCCTGTTCGCCAACCGGGCCACCGACATGTTCGACTATGTCAGCTCGACCATCGCCGCAGTGATCTAGGCCCCTCAGCCGCCCTTGCCGTGCTCCACGACGCCGAGCGCATCGGCCAGGCGAATACTGGCGGAACCACGCTTCAGAGGCTTGGGCTGACTTTCATGGGGGGCCCAGCCGGCAAGGTTGACGATCTCGAACGTCGCCGAAATTCGCCCGTCCGGCTCAGCATGGCGTTCCGCGTAGAGCTCTGAAGCCCGCATCAGGATCGCGCGATTCAGCGGCCGGATCGGCCCGGCCAACACATTGGTCTCTCCCATGGCGCGCAGGTCGCGAACCAGCGCAGGCAGGCCCGAGTAGCGCACCGTCACCCGATCCACGTCTGCCACCGGCAGCGCGAAGCCAGCTCGCTGTAGCAATCCCGCACCGTCGAAGCCGTCGGCAAACGGAGAGACACGCGCGCTCGCCCCGCCTCGCATTTCCAGTTCCGCCTCGGTCAGCACCGCGCGCAACTCCTTCAGCGTGCCGGCACCCAGCAAGGTTCCGAGAAACAGGCCGTCCGGTTTCAAAGCGCGGCGGATCTGGGTCAGGGCACCCGGCAGATCGTTGGCCCAGTGCAACGTCATCAGGGAGAGGATCAAATCGGCCGAACCCTCTGCCAAGGCGAGCGGTGCGGCCCCCGGGTCAGCGGTCAGGTCAGGGCTGACCGGCTCCGACGGCGCAGCCACTCGTACTGAGGCATCAGACCCTGCCAACACCTGCGAGAAAACCCCCGGGAGCGCCGAGAGGTCGACGGCGACCGGAAACTCCCGCAGGGTGGCTTCCAGGCTCTGGACGGCGTTCTCAGCGGCCCGCCGATGAAGGAAATCGGCGTCCGCAAAGCGTCCGACCGCCCGGGCCAGCCTCGCCGCCCGGCGACGGGGATCGAAAATCAGAGGGGGACCGGACGCGCTCATGCGCCATCAGGATGGAGGCTGGAAGGGGCGTTGGGAAGCGGGGCGAGCCCGCGCAGTTCCTGTCCTGCGCGATCTGGCACGAGGCCTGACGGACCTGATCCTTCCCCCGCTGGCCCATGACAGCCCCGAAGCGACCGCACAGGCCGGACTCACTCCGGGAGCCTGGAGCCGTGTGGTCTTCCTCGAAGATCCGGTCTGCGACGGCTGCGGCGCGGCATTCGAATACGACGGCGGTGACTTTGCCGCTGACCGGTGCGCGGCCTGTCTTGCCCGACCCTACCGCTTCGCCCGGACGCGGGCCGCCTGCGTCTACGACGAGGCCTCGCGAGGTCTGATCCTGAAGTTCAAGCATGGCGATCAGCAGCAGTTCGCGCCCCTGTTTGCCCGCTGGCTGTCACGCGCCGCCGCCCCGCTGATCGAGGAAGCCGATGCGATCGTTCCTGTGCCTTTGCATCCCGGACGCCTGCTGACCCGCCGCTTCAACCAGGCTGCCGAAATCGCCCGGCCGCTGGCCCGGGACGCACGGCGGGATTACCTGCCCGACGCCCTGATCCGCGCCCGCGCCACGGAAACCCAAGGCGGGCGCAGCGCGCGGGGGCGACGCCTCAACGTCAAATCCGCCTTCGCCGTCACCGAGACAGGGGCTCGACGCGTGCGGGGCCGCCGCATCCTGTTGATCGACGACGTGCTGACCACCGGCGCCACAGCCGAAGCCTGCGCCAAGGCTCTGCTGGACGCCGGTGCGCGCGCAGTGGACCTGGCAGTGGTCGCGAGGGTGCGAACTGCCCGCGAACCCCCTAAATAGTCCGAACCCGTTCGTTCACACTCTGGAGTTCCTGCCTTGGCCGACGTCGTGATGTACACCAAGCCCGGCTGCCCCTACTGCATGGCCGCCATGGGCCTGCTGGATCGCAAGGGCGTCGACTTCACCGAAATCGTCGCCTCGTTCGATCCGGCGAAAAAGGCCGAGATGATCGAGAAGTCCGGCGGCCATATGACCTTCCCCCAGATCTTCATCGACGGCCGCCACATCGGCGGCTCCGACGACCTGCATGCGCTCGACCGCAAGGGCGAGCTCGACCCCTTGTTGGCCGCCTGATGCCCAACGGGCTCCCCATCGCCCTCATCCAGACCCGGAGCCCGGCCACCGCCGAGGCGGGCCTCGCGCACGTCGAGCCTTTGATCCGCCAGGCCGCAGCAGACGGGGCCAAGCTGATCCTGACGCCTGAAGGCACGAATCTGCTCGAACAGCGCCGCGACCGCCGCGCCGCCGCTATCACCGACGAGGCTCAGGACCCCTGCGTGCTGGGTTTGCGCCGCCTCGCCGCCGAGCTGGACATCTGGCTACTGATTGGCTCGGCCATCGTCCGCTCGGGTCACGCAGGCGACGACCGGGCCGCCAACCGCTCGTTGATGATCGATCCGACCGGCGCGATCACCGCCCGCTATGACAAGCTGCACGTCTTCGACGTCGACCTGCCGAACGGCGAGACCTATCGGGAGAGCGCGACTATCCGCCCCGGCGAAACGGCTTCTATGGCCGATACGCCGTGGGGCCGCCTGGGCCTGACCGTCTGTTACGATGTGCGCTTCCCACACCTGTTCCGCCAGCTGGCCAAGGCGAACGCCGCCATGATCGCGGTTCCGGCCGCCTTCACAGTCCCGACCGGCGAGGCCCACTGGGAGACATTGTTGCGCGCCCGGGCTATCGAGACCGGTGCCTTCGTGCTGGCCCCGGCGCAAGGCGGCACCCACGAAGACGGCCGCAAGACCTGGGGTCGCTCGATCGTCGTCTCGCCTTGGGGCGAGGTGATCGCAAAGCTTGACCATTACGACCCCGGCGTGCTGCCCGCCACGCTCGACCTGACCGAGGTCGCCCGCGCCCGCGCGGCGATCCCGGCCCTGACCCACGACCGCGATTACGCACCACCGCAATGATCCGCTACGCCCTTCACTGCGACGCCGACCACGGCTTCGAAGCCTGGTTCGGCTCTTCGTCGGACTATGACGACCAGTCCGCCCGCGGCCTGGTGAAATGCCCCTTCTGCGGCTCTCGTCAGGTGTCCAAGCAGATCATGGCTCCAGCCGTAGCCGGCACGAAACGCAGCGCCGATGCGCCTGAGGTCGCGCAGAAGATGCAGACCATGATGATGGAGATGGCCCGCGAGGTTCGCTCCCATGTGGAACAGAACTTCGACTACGTCGGCGACACCTTCGCCCGGGAAGCCCGCGCCATTCATGAGGGCAAGTCCGAGAAGCGCGAGATCTACGGCGAAGCCACGCCCGCCGAGGTCAAGGCGCTAAAGGCAGACGGCGTACCCTGTGCAGCGCTTCCGCCTGCACCGCCCGATCCCGCGAAAGTCAACTGATCCAGAATGGCGGATGATGTCTATGAGGAGATGCCCCCGCCGCCCCGATTGGCTGACTTCGTCCGTCGATTTTGGACGTATCGAGCCGAGGCTCCGTCAGGGGTCGTTCAGAGGATCGTCCCGGACGGCTGTTGCGAGCTCATCGTGCATATCGGGGCTCCCTATGAAGAACTGGGCGCGGACGGGGCATGGCGTCTTCAGCCCGAGGTTCTGTTCGCTGGTCAGCTGACCCGGCCGCTCGTCCTGCGACCGACTGGACCCGTCCATGTCATCGCCGCTCGCTTCCGGCCCGACGGGGCCAGGCCGCTCTTCGGTCGACCGCTCAGGGAGGCCACCGACCGCAGGATCGCTCTGACGGATGAGATCGGCGAGCCGCGCCGCACGCTCGCGCGGCTCGCGGACTGGCTGGATCGCCGACGCGAAGACGAGGCCTGGAGCCTCGACCCCGCCGTCCGGTCCGCTTTGACCGGTCGGCCCTCCGACCTTGATCCGGCCGCAGGGCGCGCCTTGCAACGCGCCTTCCTCGACCGGGTCGGCGTTTCCGCCCAGACACTGCGGTCGATCCGTCGGTTCCGACAGGTCTTCGAACGGGCCGAACATCTGGACGGCGCCGCAGGCCAATGGTTCAAGGCTGGACTGGAAGCGGGCTATTTCGACCAGCCCCACATCGCCAGGGATTTCCGCCGGTTCCTCGGTTGCACGGCCACCGACTGGGCGCGGCAGCAGTCAGAACTCGCGCGCGCGCTCTCGTCGGAATCCTACAAGACGGTGAGGGAGGTGACGGTCTAGAAGCCGCTCCGCTTCCCGGGAGAACTCACCATGTCCACAGCCCTGCTCACCGCCCTCGTCCTCCAGTCCTCCCCGACGCCGATTGAGGACCTGTCCTGGATGTCCGGTTACTGGCTCAGCTGCGAGGGCGGCCGCGAAGTGTCGGAGACCTGGAGCGATCCGCGTGGAGGCTTGATGGCGGGCGTCTCCGTCACCGTCGGCCGGTCGAGCCAGGGCTCGCTCGAGTTCATGCGCATCTGGCCCGTTGGTGAGACGCTGGCTTTCCTGGCCCAGCCGAGCGGCGTGCCCGCGACTGTCTTTCCCCTCATCGAGTCGTCGCCCAACCGGGCCGTTTTCGAGAACTCCGAGCACGACTTCCCCCAGCGGGTTATCTACAGCCGTGAGGGCGACGTCATGACCGGCCGGATCGAGGGACTGGCGAATGGCCAGCCCCAGTCCATGACCTGGACCTACACCACCGCCACGCTCAACAGCCGATGCCCGGCCTGATCTGGCGGCCGATGACGCAGGAGGATCTGGACGACGTCTGCGCCGTCGCCGTCGTCGCCTTTCCCGATCACTTCGAGGACCGCGACTGCTTCGCCGACCGGCTGTCGCTCCATCCGCAAGGCTGCCGCGTCCTGATCGACGGCGAAGGCGTGGTTGGCTACCGGATCGCCTACCCCTCGCACCGCGGATCCATCCCGCCGCTCAACAGCCGCCTCGCCGCCCTCGCCGCCGACGCCGACATCCTCTACCTGCACGACCTCGCCCTGAGGCCCGAGGCGCGCGCCGGCGGCCAAGCCCGCGCCGACATAGAAGCCCTGATTAATCAGGCCCGGACAGACGGATGGCCCGCCATCGCCCTCGTCGCCGTCAACCACGCCCAGACCTTCTGGGCCCGCCACGGCTTCGTCGTCGACGCTTCTCCCGACGTGGGGGCGAAGCTCGCAACCTACGGCCCAGACGCCGTCTACATGGTCCGGCCGCTCTGACTGGCTAGCCTCGCGCCAGAGGCAGGAAGTCCACCACCTCGCCCGCCTCCAAGGCCGACGCCCCCACCGGCCGGCGGATCAACCCGCCTGCTCCGCTCAGCACTGTCAGCATTGCCGAATCCTGATCCGGCAACGCCCGCACCCGCAACTCTCCCTCCGGCCCTGGAACCCGCATCGCCCGCATCCAGTGCTCGCGCGGCCCGTTCGCGGCAAGTGCCTCGGCCAGCCGCGCCGTCTCCAGCACCGGCCGCCCGTCCCCGCCCTGCATCGCCGCCAGCAGCGGCTTCAGGAACAGCTCCGCACAGACTAGCGCCGACACCGGATTGCCCGGGAGACCCAGCAGCATTGGCCCGTCCGGCAAGGCGGCGCCCCACAGCGGCTTGCCCGGCCGCATGGCGACGCCCTCCACCAGGAACTCCGCCCCTAGCGCCCGCGCCGCGGGTTTGACCTGGTCGTGGTCCCCAACCGAGGCCCCACCGATAACTACGATCACCTCGGCCTCGGCCGCCCTCAAGGCCGTCTCGATCTCGCCCTGCGAATCCCCGACGAGGGGAAGCTGCCGCACCACCGACCCCGCCCGCCCCGCGAGCCGCGCCACCCCCGGCCCCGCCGCGTCAAAGATTTGGTGCGCCCCCGACGCTT
>VYLP01000319.1_pt1 | contig 14476 bp, 16 predicted proteins | sample 5114311 | NCBI WGS metagenome assembly VYLP01 (sample SAMN12291775, study PRJNA351875) | freshwater metagenome | isolation source: freshwater lake | place: USA: Michigan, Lansing Lake | collected 2013-08-14 | reverse complement strand
TTAGTATTAAATCGAGAGACGATTAAAAATATTCTTCGGAGTGACATTATGAGAGAATCCGTCATCTATCAAGATATTTTAGAGGAAGGTAGAGAGGAAGGTAGAGGGGAAGGCGAGGAAAAAGGACTACAAAAAGGACGGCGAGAGGGCGAGGAAAAGGGACTACAAAAGGGTAAAGAAGAAAAAGCTCGACAAATTGCCCTAAAAATGCTATCTGCTGGTTTTTCTATCCCAGAAATCGCCCAATTTACCGATTTATCCCCCGACGCGATCGAGGAATTACAATCGAGAGACGATTAAAAAAATCCTTCGGAGTGACATTATGAGAGAATCCGTCATCTATCAAGATATTTTAGAGGAAGGCGAGGAAAAAGGACTACAAAAAGGACGGCGAGAAGGCGAGGAAAAGGGACTACAAAAAGGCTTGCAAGCGGGTAAAGAAGAAAAAGCTCGACAAATTGCCCTAAAAATGCTATCTGCTGGTTTTTCTATCCCAGAAATCGCCCAATTCACCGATTTATCCCCCGACGCAATCGAGCAATTACAAAGACAGCAGCACAATTAAAGCTTTTAACCGCAAAGGGTGGGGAATTAGCAAAATTTTGGCTCATCTCCGCACCCCAAGCGCAGTTAACGACGTTTAGCGACGCAATGCACCACTAAACCACCACCTAGTATGTCTAATCCGATAACACCAGAAGGTTCGGGAGTGGACACATTACCAATATCACCCGGAATATCAGCAGCAACAAGGCGAAAGTTATCGATTGCAGCATAACCACTGCTTAGAATATCGGTTTTATCCCAAAAAAGCCCCAATTTTCTCCACGGCAGCCTCTAGAATATCGGGATCGTGAACTAAGGCAAAACGCACATAACCCTCACCACCCTTACCAAAACCAGAACCGGGGGAAACAGCGACACCGGTTTGGGCCACCAATTGCCGACAAAAATCGACGGAATTACCCGGCCAACTGGGGGGAATTTTCGCCCAAACGTACATAGTGGCGGCCGGGGTGGCAACTGGCCAACCGATGCGATTTAGGGCATTAATAAACACATCCCGGCGTTTTTGGAAGATAGCGACGGTTTCCTTGACTGAATCTTGATTACCGGTTAAAGCAGCGATCGCACCGTTGAGAATGCCCAAATACTGATTAAAATCAACCATGGCTTTAATCTGTCGCAAAGCCATAATTAACTGCGGGTTGCCAATGGCGAAACCGATGCGAAAACCGCCCATATTATAGGACTTAGAAAAGGTAAAAAACTCGATCGAATTAGTTTTAGCTCGATCGGCCTGTAAAATTGACGGGGGGGGCGATGTTCCCGCAAAAAAGATGTCTAGATAGGGAAAATCGTGGATTAAGACTAAATTATGCTGACGGCAAAAATCAACCGCTTTTTGGAAAAATGCCAAAGGCGCAATCGCTGTGGTGGGATTATGGGGATAACTCAAGACCATCAGCTTCGATTGTGCCAGCACTAGCTCAGGAATGTCCTCTAAAACCGGCAGAAAGTCATTTTTTGCCAAAATTGGCATTCCGTAGATTTGACCGCCGGCAAGGGCAACACCGCCTAAATGGGAGGGATAACCCGGATCGAGGAGTAGGGCAAAATCCCCGGGGTTGAGAAGGGCCAAAGGTAGATGGGCCGTGCCTTCCTGAGAACCAATCAGGGGTAAAACCTCCGTTTCTGGATCGATGGGGACACCAAAGCGATCGCTATACCAGTTAGCGGCAGTTATGCGGAAGTCTCTGGTCCCATTATGGAGTAAATAGCCGTGGGTGTGAGGATCGTGGAGAGATCGCTCAATAGCATCGACAACATGGGGAGCAGCCCCAAGATCGGAGGAACCGAGCGAAAGATCGATAATGGTATTACCCGCTTCTCTACTGGCAGCTTTTGCCCGATCCATATCGGCAAAAACGTTGGATTGTAGTGCCTGTAAGCGGTTTGCTAGGGTTAAGTTATTCATAACCACAGATACCTAATTAGCTGACATAGGTATCGATAAAAGATTGTAATTGTGGTTTGCCGATCGCCCCTTCATGAGTGGCAATAAGTTTTTTATCTTTAAAGATGCGTAAAGCGGGAACACCTTTCACATCACATTTAGCCACCGAGTTGGGGTTAGGGTCCACCTCTAGTTTAACTACTTTTAGCCGTTCGCCGTAGGTGTTGGCTACCCAATCGATCGAGGGGGATACCAAACGACACGGACCGCACCAACTCGCCCAAAAATAGACTAAAACGGGTTTTTCGACCTCAAAAACCTCTTGGTCAAACTTCTGATCGCTAATGACAGTTACGCTACTCACAGTATTTATTTCCTCACCATCGCTACTGATCATCATAGAGGTTCTGGGTAATTTTCGGCAATTATCCACTTCTACGCTTCCTTAAACATTAGGATCAAAGACATCCCGTAAACCATCACCGATAAAATTAATACTTAACACCGTGATCACGATAGCTAGAGCGGGAAAAATGACCAAGTGGGGGGCAGTTGTCAAGTAATCTTTAGCTTTAAATAACATTTGTCCCCAAGTCGGCACATCGGGGGGGAAACCCAAACCCAAAAAACTCAGGGTTGACTCGGTAATAATCGCATTACCCACGGCTAAAGTGGCTGCTACGATTATCATTCCCAAAACGTTAGGTAATAAATGCACCCAGATTAAACGGAAAGGAGTGGCCCCTAAAGCAATCGCGGCCGAGATAAACTCCATCTCGCGTAATTTTAATAAATTTCCCCGCACCAATCGCGCCACCGACATCCAATTTAAACCCCCGATCACCAAAACCACGAGGATAAAAATACCCGTTTCCGGTCCGGCGATTTTTTTGATGCTATCGCGAAATAGATAGACAATTAGCAAAAGTAGGGGTAATTGGGGCAAAGATAGAAATAAATCCGTTAATCGCATCAATAAGCCATCGATCGCCCCCCCGTAAAACCCAGAAATAGCCCCGATCGCCGTCCCCAGAATCATCGCCACCATCATAGCAGCAATCCCCACCGCCAGGGAAATTCGACCCCCCACCAAAATCCTCGCCAATTGATCCTGTCCCAGATCATTAGTCCCGAAAAGATGTTTTAAACTAGGGGGAGCAGTGGTTTGACTAAAATCAATGGTATCGATAGGAACTCGATAGAAAATCGGACCGAATAGGACAGCAAAAATAATTATCATTAATGCGATCGCTCCTATTACTGCCAGGGGATCTCGGTAAAAACGTCGCCAAGTATCGATAATTGCAGAAGACAGGGAAGACATAAGCTGTTAAGTGTTTAAATTACTTTTTGAGACGAGACATTCTTGCATTGGGGGAGATTCCGCTAATCTAAGAATAAACGGTTTAAATGAGTCTTAGCTTACCAAATGCGGAGAAAGTTTTTAGTCTGCTGTATTTTAGGTAAAATCTCAAGATGAGTCCCTTTATTGAAGGAACCGTTGTGTTATAATATAACTCAAGTTCAGAAAATAGAGAGTAAAACTATGACTGTTAAAGAACTTATTCAAACAGCAATTGATAATCTACCTGAAGAACAACTGGATGAACTTTATCAATTAATTAAAAATTTCACCGCCAGCAAAAACAACTTATTAGAAGAAAAACCATCCTTATTTAAACGGCGTTTTCCAGTGGAGAATATGGTGGGTAAAGCTAAAATACTAGGTGATATAGTCAGTCCTATTGTAGATGAAGAAGATTGGGAATGTCTGAAGTAATTGTGCTTGATACTCATATTTGGTTGTGGTTAATAAATGGCAATTTTGACAGATTTGCCGAGCATTGGCTAGAAAAATTTGAGTTAGCAGAATCTCTCGGTGTTTCACCCATTTCTTGTTATGAAATAGCCCTTGCTAACCAACGGGGAAGATTAGAATTAAGTTATCCCCTTCAAGAGTGGATTCAACAAGCTTTAACAGTAGCTAAAATAGATATATTTTCAATTACCCCAGAAATTGCCATTAGAGCCGTTAATTTATCTCCCATTCACAAAGATCCTTTTGACCGTATTATTATGGCTACAGCCTTAGCATACGGGGCAAAACTGGCTAGTATTGATAACTTATTTTCTAAATATGTCGAAATCAAAGATCATCTCATGGAGAGAGGGAAATAGTGATAAGTAAGAGGACAAAATCAACAGATGATTAAAATTTACACGGAAATCGAACAGGGGCAAAATTGGTTACAGCGCCATCAAAAATCTTGTCCGATATTTGCCCTAGTTTTAGGCTTTACCGAGACGGGATTAATCCCCGGAATCTCCACCGCCGGCGCCACCCCGGAAGATAGAAAATATACAGCGATCGCCGATGCCGAATTTATCGTTAAAGGAGTTTCACCCCATCCCCGTTATCCCTTACCACCCCTAACGGTGGGAGCCTCCCCTGCCTATATTACCCGCGCCGTAGTGGAAAAATTAGCTATTCCTGTCCGGGTTTTTAACGCCGGTTTACCCTTGCCCCCGGCCGTCAATTATATCGAACTGGGGGGACAACCGGCCCGTTGTCTCTCCACCGGCCGCGCCCTAGATCTCCCCATAGTAAAACACCTGTTCGCCCAAGGACTAACCTGGGGAGAAAAATTAGCCCGGGAGTCTAGTTATCTAATTATCGGCGAATGTGTGGTGGGTGGCACCACCACCGCCCTCGCCATCCTCACCGGATTGGGTTATGGAGCCAACGGCAAAGTTAACAGCAGCCATCCCCAGTGCAATCATGCTCAGAAACAGGCAATAGTTGAGCAGGGATTAGCCCGAAAAGAAATTTTTGATCCTTTTGAGGTAATCGCCGCCCTAGGCGATCCTCAGCAGATTTTCGTCGCTGGCATGGCCATGGCCGCTAGTGGGCAGGGTGGGGTACTTCTCGCCGGAGGAACCCAAATGTTAGCCGTTTCTGCCCTAATTCAAGCTCTAGTAGCTAAATATGCCTATCCCGTTAACTGGGAAAATATCATCGTCGGTACAACTCGTTGGGTAGCGGAAGATAAAACGGGGGATACGGTGGGATTAGCCAGCATGATCGGAAAAATACCCTTATTAGCCACACAATTAAACTTTTCCGCCTCTAAATACCCGGTTTTGCAAGCTTATGAACAAGGTTTCGTCAAGGAAGGAGTCGGTGCGGGGGGATGCGCGATCGCTGCTTATCTGTACCAGAATTGGACTAATCAAGATTTGCTCAAAGCGATCGAAAATTTAATCGGGCTTCAACTATAGCAGTTATCTTAATGATTTCGTTTGGGGGAGTCGGTCGTCGGATGTGAGTTTTTTAAATTTTATCTAGCTCTAAAGTTTTATTTACCTTCTCCTACTAGAGATTGATAAAATCTTTCTAGACTTTCTACAGAGGTTTGATCGTTAAATACTGTATCGATATTCACTTTAGTATAATCTTTGATTGTTTGTCGCCATTGATTATCTAAACCTAAACGGATAGCAATTTCAATATAGTGATTTTTATCCGTAGCAATTGTCTCGGTTATGCCTAATTTTTTCAAGATAGCATAGGAATGTCGTCCGCGCATAAATTCCCCGGGACAGGTAACAACTGGAAGCTGACAGGCAATTGCTTCGAGGGTGGTATTTCCTCCCGACCAACTTAAGTTATCTAAATAGATGTCTGCTAATAAGTTAAGCTGAAAATAATCATTTTGTTCTAATTGTGGCATCATTACCCCGTAATCTTGCCAATTGAGTCCATACCTATTAAAAGCTTGACTTAATCTCGACTGAAAGCAATGGGTCACAAATTCGCTACGATGACAGATAAAAATAAATTGGCTGTTGGGAACTTGTCGAGCAATTCTAGGAAAAATATCGTCATTTTCTGGCAGATATTTAAATAAACTTTGACAGTTTAAGTAGATGATTTTATCCTCGGCTAATCCCATCTCTAAACGAGTTTTCCTCTGGGGAGGAAGGGAAGGTTTGGGATAGGCAATACCTAAATTGGGTAAGCGAATTAATTTTTCACTGTAGTGATTATCTCCCTCGGTGGGTTCCATTAATTCACTGGAGATAAAATAATCAATGGTTGGTAATCCTGAGGTGATGGGATGGCCCCAAGTTACACATTGTACTGGAGCTAAACGTAATCCTGCTAGTTGAGTAGTACGAGCATCCATACCAATATCTAAATAAACGAGAATATGTAACTGATTATCTAAAATATGTTGGGCAATTTTTTCCCCACTGACTAGATTATCAAACTGATAAAAATAATCACTTTGCTGTTGATATTCTCTCGTAAAATTATCGAAGGTTTTATTAATATCTATTCCATAACAATAAATTTCAAATTGTTCTCGACTTCGCCACTGCAACCATCCTTGAAAGAGTTTCGCTACCGTGTGATGACGCAAGTGAGCAGAAATATAGCCAAGACGAATTTTTCCCGTCGGTATGGTTAGGTTTTTCACCCAATTGGGAAAGTTAGCCGAGGTAATTTTATAAACTAATTCCCCATATTTTTTTTGTAGTTCTAAATCATTTTGACCTTGATATTGAAGATAAAAATTAGTTTTTAATCCAATACTTTTCCACGCCTCCTGTTGTTGATTATTAGTGGTTAAATCAAGATTGGACAAGATATTATCTAACCGTTTCTCGTAGTTTGATCGATATAGCATAATATCTGCTTGAGTTGTGTAAACTATCGGCATTAACCGCATTAATTCTAACTTCAGGGATGGGTGATCGGGAAGATACTCTAAAGCTGATTTAGTTGCTTGAATTGCCACCTCGATCGGATAATTCTTTTGTAGTAACCAAATTAGGCGCAAATGTAAATCAATATTTTCTGGATGATAGTTAATGCCTTTTTTATACACTTCTAAAGCTTGTTTTTCTTCTTTAAGAATGAGATGGCAATGGGCGCAATTTAAATAAAAATTGCTGTCCTCTATTTTAATTGCTAATAATTTTTGATAATAGTTTAATGCTAATTGATAGATTTTTCTTTGATAAAAATAATCACCTGAATAAAGATTCGCTCTTTTTTGGTCAGCTTGCAGGATTTCCCAAAGGGAGAGATTTTGACTAATTTCTCGTCTATCTCCTGCCAGTTGTTGGGCAGTTTTATAAGCATTTTTTGCTTCTGTCCAAGCTTGTTTAACTAAATAGACATTGCCTAAATTGATATAAAAAGGATAAAAATCAGCCCGGCTATTAATCCCCTGCTGATAGAATTTTTCGGCTGACTCTAGCTGCCCTAATTTATAAAATAAATTGCCCAGTTTATTATAAGCATCGACAAAATTGGGATTGAGTTCAATCGCTTTTTGATAAGCTGATAAAGCTATATCTAAACGCAATTGTTTTTCTAGCACCAAGGCCATAGTATAATGATATAAGGCTTGATTTTCCTCTAAGTTAATGGCTCTTGCTAAACAGTTAAAAGATTCTGTTAGTCGGTTAATTATATAGTATAAGTATCCTAAATCGTGCCAGATGTAAGCTAATTGTTCACGCCAAGATAAAATTCTTAAGTAAAAGTCCTCAGCTAAAGTATATTCTCGCCGATTAATTGCCTCTTGCACCTCTTGAAGACAGGAGTTGATCGCAGTCAGCGCATAATTTTCTATCTCTTCATCCCCTTCTATTTCTTCTAATTCTAGCCCCTGGAGATAGATTAATTTAGCTTGGCCAAACTGCCAGCAATCGAGATTTCTAATTATCTCTTTTTTGAGGAGCAGAATTAAATCTTGACTAGACTCTGATTGTAATAGCCAAAATAACCAAATTTCTTGCGCTGTTGCTTGCTGCCCTAGCAGCAGATAAGCTAATCCCAGATAGGGATAATAATCAGTCACTTCCGGATGAACCGCCAGCGCTTGTTGACAGAATAACAATAATTGATTATGGTCTCCCGATGCTAACATTAGCTCGATCGCTTGTTGGTGATTACTGTTGATCATTATCTTTGACTCTCGTTGCTCTCATTCCACAATACCCTCGATCGAGCTTCGGTTAACATCTCGGGCTTATTGAATTTAAATAGCGATAGATTCGAGGATTTATTAGCCTCATTTACACAAAAAACCCTGATTTTACCAGTATTTTCCCCCATTTACCGCCCTAGCCCGACAAGTAATTTCTCGTATAGATAAGAATTATTCTCAATAGCTGTACAATAGGAAAAGACAACTTTGCCAAGAATCTAGCAATGAACGATAAAATAACTCGGAGAGTCTTTCTAGGCGCGGGAACAGCCACCTTAGCGGTAGCAGTGGGTCAATTAGGGAAAATAAACGAGGTTTCCGCCCAAACTAAACAATTAAACCTCTATTCCTCCCGTCACTACAACACCGACCGACGATTGTATGACAACTTCACCCGACAAACGGGAATAAAAATTAACCTCGTCGAAGGGGAAGCGGACCCATTAATCGAACGAATCAAAAGCGAAGGCAGCAATAGTCCTGCCGATATACTCCTGACGGTAGATGCGGGGAGACTATGGCGCGCCGACCAACAGGGAATTTTTGCCCCCGTCAATTCCCGCATTCTTACCCAAAGAATTCCCGCTAATTTGCGTCACCCCAAAGGTCACTGGTTTGGGTTTAGTAAACGCTTGCGGGTAATTATGTACAACAAAGACAGAGTTAACCCCAGAGAAATCGATTCCTATGCAGACTTAACCAATCCCAAATGGAAAGGAAAAGTCGTCACCCGGTCATCTAGTAACATCTATAGTCAATCTTTTACTGCTTGGTTAATCGACATCCAAGGGGAAGCGGCCGCAGAAAAATGGTGTCGGGGATTAGTGGCTAATTTTGCCCGTCCACCCCAGGGAAATGATAAGGCACAAATCGAAGCTGTCGCCGCAGGAATTGCCGATTTAGCCCTAGCTAACACCTATTACTTAGCTGGGTATGCCGAAGAAAAAGACCCCGCTAAACGGGCAATTTATGACCAAGTAGGCGTAATTTTCCCCTACCAAGCAGGCCGCGGCACTCACGTTAATATTAGCGGTGGTGGTTTAATTAAAACTGCCCCGAATCGAGAATCGGCGATTAAATTTTTAGAGTATCTTTCTAGCAATGAAGCACAGAACTTTTTTGCTAAGGGTAATCGCGAATATCCCGTCGTTCCAGGGGTTGCTTTAGACCCTTTCCTAGCCAAACTCGGACGCGGTAAAGAAGATACCGTTAGTGTGGCTAATTATGGTCCTAATTTAGCCAAAGCAGTACAGGTAATGAATCGCGCTGGTTGGAAATAAGTTATCAGTTATCAGTTATCAGTTATCAGTTATCAGTGGGGTGTGGGGTGTGGGGTGTGGGGTGTGGGGTGTGGGGAGAACAAAGCTGCCTTTTGCATGAGTGCCTTTTGCATGAGTGCCTTTTGCATGAGTGCCTTTTGCCTCCTGTCTCCTGTCTTGACTAAGAAATTAATTTTGCACGACTACTTAGGAAGTGCGACAGCTGATAGCTAAAAAGCCGATTTAAGACATGAATCTTCTTGTGTGGGGTTTTTAAAACCTAGACCCAAACTAACTTTTGGATAGGATGCACGGTTGACATTCATACCCTGATTCAGCAACGCCCAAAAACTCTCGTATTTTTGAGCTTGTCAGGACAAATCAGGGTGAAATAGGGAAGAAAAGCGGAAAAAATCCTGATAATTTTGATTTATTAGCTATAATATCCGAGTTTAGCCGTATTATACTGGAAAAAACCTATTGCTTTTAGCCTATGGATGTTCGAGCGGCAGTTGCCCTAGAAGCGGGAAAACCCCTAACTATTGAAACGGTACAATTAGCACCACCGCAAGCGGGGGAAGTGTTAGTAGAAATCAAAGCCACGGGAGTTTGTCACACCGATGCCTATACTCTCTCTGGGGCCGATCCTGAAGGCTTATTTCCCTCAATTTTAGGCCATGAAGGGGCTGGAATCGTGGTAGAAGTGGGAAAAGGTGTCACTAGCCTAAAAGTGGGCGATCCTGTGATTCCCCTATATATTCCCGAATGTCGTCAGTGCGAATACTGTCTCAGCTTTAAAACCAATCTCTGTCAAGCAATTCGTCTTACCCAAGGTCGGGGAGTAATGCCGGATGGAACCAGTCGTTTTTCCCTTGATGGTCAGCCTCTTTATCACTACATGGGAACCTCGACTTTTGCTAACTATACCGTGCTGCCGGAGATTTCCCTAGCCAAGATTCGCCCCGATGCTCCCTTTGAAAAAGTCTGTTATATCGGCTGCGGAGTCACTACAGGTATCGGTGCGGTGATTAATACTGCTAAAGTGGAACCGGGGGCAAAAGTGGTGGTTTTTGGTCTGGGAGGTATCGGTTTAAACGTTATTCAAGGGGCCCGTTTGGTGGGGGCCGATATGATTGTCGGGGTCGATATCAATCCCCAGAAACAAGCTTTAGCGACCAAATTCGGGATGACTCATTTTGTTAATCCCCAAGAAATCGAGGGGGATTTAGTGGCCTATCTGGTGGATTTAACTAAAGGTGGGGCCGATTATAGTTTTGAGTGTATCGGCAATGTCCAGATTATGCGTCAAGCTTTGGAATGTTGCCATAAAGGTTGGGGTGTTGCTACTATTATCGGTGTAGCCGGGGCCGGCCAGGAAATTAGTACCCGTCCTTTTCAATTAGTCACCGGACGGGTCTGGAAAGGTACGGCTTTTGGTGGGGCAAGGGGTCGTACAGATGTACCAAAAATAGTCGATTGGTACATGGACGGCAAGATTAACATCAATGATTTAATCACCCACGTTCTACCTCTGGCAAGAATTAACGAGGCCTTTGACCTGATGCGCCAAGGGGATTCTATCCGCAGTGTGATTACATTTTGAGCAGGGATAATGTTACCGAAAATGTCGGATGAATGCCCCCGCTACATTTTTCGACAAGATACTCACCTTTGCGGGGGATGAAATCCGACCAGAATATCAACGTCTCGACTTCGCTGGACGTTGACCCCATAGCACAATTTATACCAATTCTCTAAATGCCAACTACAGATAGAGCATCCAGGATATAACCTCGTTCAACAATTGAAACAATTACCTCTTTGTTCATTTCTTCGAGTCGTTGACCAATTAACAAACGTAATTCCTCTAAGTCTCTAGGTAGTTTCCATCTCAATCCTTTTTTTAGATATTGCCAAATCTGTTCAATTGGATTAGATTCTGGGCAATGTGGTGGCTGAAACATGAGAATAATGTTATCAGGTATTTTCAGGTTTTTTGACTTATGAAACCTGCCATTATCTAACTGTATTATCAAAATACTATCGGCAAAATATTCAGAAACTAATTCTAAAAATATTTGAAAACATTGACTGTTTAAATGAGTGAATTCGTAAAAAAAAATGCTCTCCTGTCTTCGGCTCTACCACCCCATAGATATAGGTTGCTTGAAATTGACCCTGCACTTTCCCGTAAGGTTTTACCCCTTTTGCTGTTATTTTTCACCCGCTGATTGTTTTCAGTCCCAGACGAGTTTCATCTTCACATAAAAAGCGAATTTTTCCTGTATTACTCATCATTTTTATCGCCACCCAACTCAGCATTGCCAAATTTTCTAGGAGGTTTTTTTTTAAAATCTTCTAACCTTTCTTCTGATTGTTCTAGGCTTTTTGGTCTGGCTATTTTTGGAGACGCTTTTAGCCGATAATATACTAATTTGTGACGGTTTTGTCCTTGGCTTCTCTCCCTAATTTTTCCTCTAACCATTTACAAATCTCGACCTGACTATCAAATCCTTCCTCTTCTTTTAATCTTTTTTCTAAGGCTTTTTCTGCCCACTGAGGAACTTTTCTTGGTCTTCCTGTACTGACTTTTTTAGACAATAATTTTTCTAGTCCTCCTTGACGATATTTTCCTAACCAATCTTGTACAGTGACTCTGTTTCTTCCTAGCATTTCGGTTGCTTCTGTCACCGTTTTTGCCTTTTTTGTCTTTAATCAGTACAATACTTGTATTCTTTCTTTTCCTGAACCAGTTTTTTCTTTTCTAAGCAGTTCCTTGAGTTCTGCTTCACTTTCAGATATTTCTATCTTATAAACTCCTGCCATATTTTTCCTTTAACTCTACTAATATGATATTCTACACTATCTGTCGTCCGATCTTGGAGAATTGGTATAAGTCAATAAACTAGATTTAATTTCATTGATTGATGTTAAAAGAAGCTGAGGTTTTAGTTGAGCTTTATTTCCGGTGGGGAGAAGGGAGGCAAAACCTTTACCCATGAGCTATTTCCTGATTAATTTTCATCAACAACAGTGAGACTAAGGCTAATGATAAATTATACAGAGGTAGCAGCGGCTAAGTCTGGGTACTGGCGGTGCAGGAGGGTGCTACAGCGAGTTCTCTACCCTATTTAAAAATCTTTGTCAAGTACAATTTATACCAAATTAGATGAACTTACCCTGCCTTGCCCATGCCTCATTCTGATGAAAACTGCTATAAATCCGTTGAGTATAGGCTACTGATGAATACAGGCACTCATGCACTGATGCACTCATGCAAAAGGGGGAATGGATAATCAGTCTTTAATAACCAGATTTAGGATCAATAGTAGTTTCTAGAATGAAGGTTTTTCGTCAAAACATCTTGGGGAATGTAAAAATATATGAAGGTATATAAAAATGTCTGGAATGTTGGAATATAATCAGGGCGAACCTCGGCTGTTAGGTCGCCTTATTCTGGAACAGTGAAAAAGGCTTGAAAAAGTTTAAGGTGAAGGAGCAGCCGGGGAATCCGATGGAGGTCGAGGTGACAATCAACCCCGATGCTTCATTGAAGAAATAATCAGGAAAGGCAAAAATTACCCATGATTTCCTCAGAAACATCAAAAAAAACACTATTAGCCCTGTTCCTAACCTTCGTAATTGCCTTCATGGCCACGTTTTGTCTGGGAGCAAACTCAGAAGTTTTAGCTGCACCCATAGCCGATCCTAGCGTTTGTCCTGCCACTCGAACCCTGAGTCCGTTCGAGAAAGATCTGCGTACCGCCCTTGGGGATAATTTGAATCCCAATGTTCTGAAGTTTTCATCAGTTCCAGGACAATTATTGGCTTATGAAGGCTGTCCCGAAGAAATGGGGGCATGGTTATTATTACCCATGCCTAAAGAATCTGATCGGATGCAAGCAGTTCATGCTACTCTACTCCCTGATGGAAAAGTTCTAATCGTCAACGGGAGTAGTAACCGTAACCGATTTGAGAAGCTAGCTGATCGCAACCCTGCTGATGGAGTTGATCCCTATAAAGGGGAAATAATCTTTGAAAATGCCGTTTATATTCTTAAAGATGGGGTGGATACTCGCAACAGCCAAGTTGTTGATAACACCAGTCTTTTTGACCCAGAATTTGCCAACCCTCTGAACGGAAAATTTGGCAAAGAATCGCCTTTTTCCCGCATTTCTTCTCCTGTAGCGGAATGGGAGAAAGAACCTAACGATATCTTCTGTTCTGGTCATTTACAACTCCCTAATGGGGATGTTTTGTTTATTGGGGGTAGTCGCGTCTATTACCCCGGGTCACAATTTCAGGGGTCTAAACAAGCGAATATTTTTCATTCGGAAACGAAAACTTGGGCAAATCCCCATTTACTGAGCGATGGTCACTGGTATCCTACTCTTGTACCCTTAGCAGATGGAGCGATTGCGGCTTTTTCTGGTTTAGGAGCCAAAGATTTTGATCGAGTCAGTCCCATTTTAGAGATTTACGATCCTAACGCCAAGGGAACTCCTAACGAGTGGCAGCATATTGATATGTCCCAACTGCCTAATAGTCCCTTCAAGACAAAGATGAATTCCCAAACTTCAACGCGGGATTTAATCGATCTCTATCCGCGCATTTTCCCCACAAAAGATGGTCGTTTTTTGATCACAGGAGATGGGGGAGGGAAAACGCCTCTAACGGTTCATAAAAGTACCAATAGTTACTTTGTTAAGTTTAACAAAGATGATAAGGGCATCTATTCCATGACCTTTGAACGCGGACCACAACGCCAAGCCACTTCTAAGGTTTATGGAACCGCTTCTCTCGATCCCAGTTCCGATAAAGGAGATGTCCTACTTTATGGAGGTATTATTGGCACCAATGATATCAGTTTTGGACCGAGTAAATATGCTATTCGTGGGGCGAGTATTCCCTCCAGTGTTGAGCGTTGGAGTGCGCCTGAACCAGGTACGGAAGGAGGAGGGGAATGGAAGATTGATGAGGACTTTTTAGCCCGCATTGATGAGGATATCCTGCAAAATAGTTCTAGTAACTATCAAAATCCCCAATATGAGTATGTCAAACAATCCTCTAACTTGGGTCGCTTTGGCAAACGGGCGATGGAACTAGCGGTGATTCTTCCCACAAAACAAGTATTAGTGGTTAATGGGAGCATCTCACCTTTGCAATAAGTAGAAATGCTTAATGAGATCAATAAAAAAGTTAAAAAAGGCAACCATTTAGATAAGCACAGCGATGACGAAGGACTTGCGGTACATTAC
>VYLP01000318.1_pt1 | contig 14662 bp, 10 predicted proteins | sample 5114311 | NCBI WGS metagenome assembly VYLP01 (sample SAMN12291775, study PRJNA351875) | freshwater metagenome | isolation source: freshwater lake | place: USA: Michigan, Lansing Lake | collected 2013-08-14 | reverse complement strand
CTGCAAGGCATCGGGCTCGCGGCGGTGCCTCGGGCGTGTCGATGTTGGAGATGCGGATGGTTTCGCGGCCGAGCCGAAACGTATCGCCGTCGATGACTACGGGCGGGACGTTGCTGACCACTTGTGCGACACGAGCTCCCGCGACGTCGCAGGACGAGAGCGGGAGGGTTATTGCGAGGAGGAGAGCGCGCATGCCTGCACCTTACGTGTGGCGGTTTACCGATCGCGAATAGCACAGCCGCTGATCGCTACCCACAGGAATGTTTTGGTTTTGTTCTTGCCGAGGCCGGCTAGGTCTGGGTATCGATCGCGTCGGGTCGGCAACCTGGAGGTAACGATGCAAGAGAACCTGTTCCCGCCCCGCGCTGACGATCAGCACCGGATGATGGAGCGGCTGGCAAGCGCGAAGATCAGCGACGACCGCGCGCGCGAGATCATCCAGTCGCCCGATGCCTATCGCGCTTTTCTGGCGGAGGTTGGCGCGGGGCTCGGCAGTTACGCCCGCTGGTCCGTCGCACCAAGAGTGTGAGCGCCGGGCGCCTAGCCTTCCGGTTGGCCGATCTCGATGAGGGGGTCCGGGTCTGGACGTGCTGCCGGTCCTGCGGGGAGCACAGGGCGTTGGATTTTGCAGGACTGCCACCGGGAGCGAAGACCCTCGAACTGCGGGTCCTAGAGCGCAAGCTCCTGTGTCAGTGGCGCGGCTATGATCGGAGGAAACCACCATGCGGCGGGCGGGTCGAGCTGATGCTGGTCGGCGTAGAGCAGGGCCGCTCGGCTCTGCGTGACTACGACTATGGGACGTAAGAACCTCGATCGCTACACGGCCGAGGAATGGCGCAGGGTTGGCCCGACGGTCCAGGCGGCGATCGACAATCGCTGGCGCGTCTTTACCGAGTGCGAGGTCTGCGAGCTGCGGATCGTCGCCGACCTGAAACGCATCGCCCAGGTGAAGGGGCCGAACTACCGCCTGTGGGGCCAGACGGCCCGGTGCCGCCGCATGGGATGTCCGGGCAAAGTCGTGTTTCACGCTCAGCCGCCGGGGGCGGGGGTTACGGTGGTGATGACGTGAACACGGGCGCGCACCGCGCGCCGCCGGGAACGAAACTAGTACGCGGTCAAGCTTACTGCTAGCGTTGGGACGACGGGGGCGTTCGTGCGAATCAGGAGCGCAACGTATGTCGAGGGTGGCCGCTGACCTTCATGATCTCCGGGCTGGCCTGGTCTATCGGCCGGACTTTCCATCAGCGCCGACCGGGTTGGTAATCTCTGCCTTCAAGGAATGGATCAAGGAGACGGGGCGGCCTGAGGATTTCCCCCAAATCAGCACGAGCCGGCCTCCGAAGGACACCGAACTCAGCCTGATCTACGGCCCGTTCCGGATAAACCGCAGCCTGCGCATAGATGGGACCCTTGTTCCGTGCCCGATCTGCCGGCCGTTCTCGCCCAAGTATCTGGAGGGCTATCTCGTCTGGTGCCGGGCCAGCAAGGCGATCTACGCGATAGGCATTGAATGCGGCCAAGACCATTTCGGCAAGGGAGCTTTTGCCCAAGCAGAGGCTGATTTGCTCCGCAAAAACCGTGACCGACGGATCGAGAACGAGCTGATTGAACGGCTGCCGTTTGTCCCGGCGCTGGCAGAGTGGGCGAACGCTTGGACCGCTGCCGCATCTGAATCCGACCGACTGGCGCGCGACTTCAGGCGCCGTTGCCCAACTCTGTTCACACACCTGAAAAACGCGCTGCGTGGGACAGAAGACCTAACTGTGCAGATCGAGACCGCTGGACTCTTGACATCACGGGCAGTGGGCACTGAGGTCGTCCACCGCGTCCGGGGCGCTGAGTGGTTGGCGGGCACACCCGATCTTTCGAAGCGCCTCGGCATGCTCCAGCGGCAGTTGGACTCCATCAACTTGGGACGCGACCCTGACGATGTCTATCTGCGGCTTGCAGACTTCGGCCAGAAGGATCTCAACGCCGCGCACAGATGGCTTCTCAGTTGTCTGAAGGCCGTCGAGTATCTGCACCCTAGGCTTTTGGCAGGGGCCGCATTCCTTTCCACAGAGAACCTTGCTGGCGTCGAGAGGTGGGCCAATCACCCCCAGATCAACCTGCGTGTCCGCGCTCAGCGCGCGGGCCGAACCGTCACCATTTCTACCGGCCTGAGCGGTTACGATTGGCTCGGGAAGATACACGTGCTCGATTCAAGCGCACCGCTTCCGGTGCTCCCGTGGAGTTCAGGCGGATCCGACTAACGATCGGAATGCTGACCTAACCCCGTGCGTCGCCCTCCCGGCCCGGCTCTCTAGAGTGCCGTTCGGAGGAGCCGAAATGATGCAACGCCCGCAATCCGTCTGCCCGAGTCTCGCCTGATGGCCACTGGAGCAAACCTTCAGCCGCGACGGGACAATGGCGTCTCCGCATTGCCGCCGACCGTCGATCTTGATGACGGTTCCGGCCGCATGTGGGCCGCCGTAGGGCGCTTGGCAGACCAGATCACGACGGCGACGAAGCCGGCGCTGATTGATCGTGCAGAGCGCATCGGACGTGAGCAGGGCGCGGCCGTCGCGCGAGGCGAGATGCAAGCACCCCAGCCCGGCCTGCTGTCGTTCGGCGATGTCTACGAGGCCCGAACGAATGCCTTCCAGTCGGCCTATCTCGCGAGCACCGCGAACGAAGTGGACCTGCGGGAGGCGGAGGTCAGGAACGAGTTCTCGCATGACGTCGAGGGCTATCAGCGGCGAATGGCTGAGGTGCGGTCTGGCTTCATCCAGGGTGCCGTGCCTGACTATGCAGTCGACGTCGAAGCCTACATCAACCGACGGATGGCTGCTGGCCAGGCGTCCGTTGCCGAGGCGGCGCAGGCGGTCCAACTGCGCGAGGCCGCGACTGAGGTCGCAACACGACAGAACCTGCTTTCGACTCGCCTCACGGAGATGCTTCGCGATGGTCGCGGCCAAACCGTTGAGTTCGAGTTGCTACGCGACGAACGCGAGCAGCTGATCCGCCAGCGTCTGGCCAATCCGGCCATTCCCTACTCACCGGCCGAGGCCGAAGAAGACGAGCGCGAGTTCGTGACCGCGAGCAAGGCGGCGCTCTACACTCGGTTTGCGGTCGAGACGTTGCGAAGCGAGGGGCCGGAAGCAGCCATCGCCACCCTGCAGGAGATCCTGACCGACGCTGACATTTCCGCCTCGCAGCGGAGCGCTGTGTTTGAGTCAGCGCGCGCAGCGGTTAATCAAGAGATCGATCTTGCCAGCGATCGGGCCAACCTCGCCAACGCCGCACGGACGCGCCGCGAGCAGGAAATGCGGCGGCGGATTGAGGACGATGCGGCGGCCATCGAGGTCGGACTTCCCGGCACAGGGCTGACTGAGGCAGAGGTGCTGGCCGTCAGCGGGCCGTCAGGTGTCGCGGAATGGCGTCGTGCCCAAGCCGAAGCGAGTGAGCGCAACCGCCTGACCGGCGACCTGATCGGCCTCCCGCGCGACGAGGCTGTTGCCCGCGCACGGCAGGCCCTCGCCGGTGCCGAAGGGACTGTCGCCGACCTATCGGAGCCGCTGAACACCCCGGCCGACTTCGACGCGCTCGTGGCAGCCGTCCGCATGGTCGAGACTGGCAACAACCCTGCTCGGATCAGCGAGGCAGGAGCGGTCGGCGCGATGCAGCTCCTGCCGGACACGGCTCGCGCGATGGCGCGGCTGGAGGGTGTGCCCTACGACGAGAACCGGCTTTTGAACGACCCGGCTTATAACGAGCGCCTCGGCCGCCGCTATCTGACGACTTTGCTCGATCAGTATGGCGGCAACCAGATGCTCGCGGTCGCGGCCTATCACGCGGGGCCTGGGCTCGTGGATGCGTGGCTGAAACCGAGCGGTGTCCTGACCCCTGTGCGACTAGGCAATCGGACCGTCCAAGCCGCCGGTCGTGGCGATCCGCGGACTGGCGAGATCACGACGGCTGACTGGCTTGACAGCATCGCGGAAGGCAACCCGCGTTCGGCGGCCTATCCGCGCCGTGTGGCCGAGGCCCTGAGCGGCGGTCGCCAGTCCGCCGAATGGCTGCAGACCCAGGCTGAGACGCTGGTCACTAACGCCACCGCTGGCTTCGCCTCCGATCCGCTGAACTTCGCCGCACAGCATCGCATCGCCGCCCTGCCTCCGCTGCCAGTCGACGGCGTGTTCGTGGGCGGTGAGCAAGGACGGGCTTGGGCCGAAGGTCTACGCGGCCGTCAGGCACTTGGTGGCAACCTTGCCGAACAACGTGGGGCTCCGCTGCGCTATCTGACCAACGGCGAAGTCGCGACCTACAAGGACCGGATCGAGCGGAACCCGGCCGACGCGATCACCCTTGCCCGCGCCGCAACGCAGGCGATCGGCGCACGCGGCGCCCGTGACCTGCTGGCGGAGATCGGACAGAACAGCGAGGCGTCGACTGCGATTCATGTCGCGGACCTGTCCGTGGCTGGAGACAACAGGTTCGCGGATCAGGCTGCGCATGGCCTGACGTTGCGAGCGGCCGGTCAGACGCTCGACACCGAGACCCGCGACGAGATCAACGCCGCGCTGCGTCCCCACCGGATCAGCCTGCGCAACTCGCCGTCGCTCCTGACGGCTGTGCAGAATGCCGCCCACGCCGCAGCTCTGGCGGACGATGCGGCAGGGCGGACGCGGCCGCCCGCCTACTACGCCCAGGCTGCGCTGGGCCGGACGACCTACCAGGGCCGCGAGTATGGCGGGTCAGCGCCCGTGAACGGTGCAAACGTCGTCGTGCCTCGCTGGCTGAATCCCGACTATTTCGACGACGCCCTGGAGGCGATGGCGCAGGACTGGACGCGCACCCGGATCGCCCCGGTCTATGCCAACGGCGAGACGATGCCGGCCCGCGAGGTGGGGCGTTTGCGTCCCGTCCTGATGCCGAACGGAAACTACCGCCTGGTCGATGGTCGCGGCCGGGTCGCCTATGGCCCCAACCGCCGAGTCTTCGAAGTCGACATGGAGGCCGGCCGCGAGTTCATCGCCCGTCGCCTCGGCGCCGCTGCCGTGAGGCCGCAGTGATGGCACAACAGTCCGGACCTTTCGCCGGCGGATCCATCGACCGCGCGCCGGTCCGAACGGCTGTCGAGGAACGGCCTATCGAGGCCCCCCGACCGCTCATCGACCGCATCCTGTCGCGAGAGGAGAGTGCCCCGCGCGAGCGCGAGTCGATGCGGCTAGAGGCGGTTCAGCAGTCGGCGCTATGGGAGCGACATCGCGCCGTCGAGCGCGCCTTGGGCCGCCCCCTGCCCGTCTCGCGGGCTCTCACCGGACAAGGTCAGGACGACGGCGCGGGTGCCCTAACCGACGCGCAGTACGAGGCACGTATCGACGAACTCCGCCGTGAGTTTCCCGAAGCCATGTCGGGGATCGAGACCCGGCAGCAGGTGCTGGCTCGCATCGCCACGCAGGCCGCACAGGATAGCCCGCTGGACCGGAGCTTCTGGACCCGGCTGCGCGAGAACTTTGAAGACGCCTACGCCAACTCGGGCGCGGGGCGGCTTGAGCGCGACTCTGACCCGGATCTTGACGGCTATTCGCTCGCCGACTTCTTCCGGCCACCCGCGATTTTGGAGGGCAAACCTGCCGACCGCTTGCTCGACAGCCTGTTCGGAGATGACCGCTCCTACTGGCGAACGAGCGACCCGGCCGCTGCCCCGGCCGCGCGCCGTGAGCGCGCTCGCGCCGAAGCCTACGACGCCCGCGCTCTGCTCGACCCGATCGAGAATGGCGGAGACGCGGCCGCCTTCTTCGCCGGTCAGGCCGGTGGCGCTGCGGTCTCGGTCGAGAACCTGATCTCGCCCGGCCGCACCGTTGTGGGCCGCGCCGTAGCGGGCGGGGCTATCGCGGCGGGCGCGGATGCGGTCATTCAGGCCGACCGAGTCACGGACGACGTGCAGGACGAGTATAGGCCCGAGCAAACGCTGCTCGCCGGCGCGCTGGGCTCCGGCTTCTCCTTGGCGGGCGACGCCGGGTCTGCCGTCGCGCGCCGGGTCCAAAGCGATGCGCCGCCGGTCGTCCGTGCCTTGGCAGACGAGATCGACACCTCGTCTCGCGCGTTCGTGGCGCAGGGGACGCCGCCGGCCGCGCGCGCGGCACAGGCCCGCATTGACGTCGACGCTTTGGATCGGCGGGTCATCGGGCCGACTGACGGCCGCACGCATGAAGCAGAGCTTGACGCCCTGCTCGATTTCGAACCTCCACCGCAGCCTGCGGTCGAACGCGAACTCGACGCCCTGCTAGGGGACACGGAGCGCCGCCCGACAACCGCTCCGCCTGCTGCCGCTTCTGCCGACGCGGCGACCGTCCCTTATCAAGGCCGGAACATCGTCACGGCCACTTTCGACCCCATGCAGGTCGCCGCCGACCCCGCACGCTTTCAGTACAAGGATGCGGGCGAAGATGGCCTGACGGACCGCCTTGCCGGCGTCACGCAATGGGACCGCACTGCCGCAGGCCGCGCGATCCTGTTCGAGGATGCCGATGGTCGCGTGATCGTCGCCGATGGCCATCAGCGGCGCGGGCTTGCCCGTCGACTGATCGAAAGCGGCCAGGATACGACCGCCACCCTCGACGGCTTCCTGTTCCGCGCAGCCGACGGTTGGACGCCGTCCGACGTCCGCGTGGTCGCGGCCCTCAAGAACATCAGGGAAGGCTCGGGCTCGATCCTTGACGCCGCCAAGGTGTTCCGCGAGGCACCGGACCGCATCAATGACCGTTCGCTCCCGGTCACCGGCGACTTCATCGCCAGTGCGCGCGGCCTTGCCCGGCTCTCCGACGACGCCTTCGGGGCAGTTGCAGCCGCCGTGATCCCGGACCGATACGGCGCAGTCATTGGCGAGCTCGCGGCCGACCGGCCGGACCTGCATTCGTCGATCGTCGATGTCATCCGCCAGGGCGATCCGCGCTCGCTGGACGAGGCCCGCGCCTTTGTCCAGGAGGCTAAGCTCGCCGACTTCGTCGAGCGCCAGGGCGACACGCTGGACATGTTCGGCGGGCTGCCGAAGGAATCGACCATCATCGCCCGCGGTCGCCTTCGCGCCGCCGTGCTGAAGCAGCTCCGCGGCGACGCGCGTCTGTTCGGCGCTCTGGTTCGGAATGCCGACATTATCGAGGCCGGGGGTAACGCCCTTGCGCGGGACACCAACGCCTCGCGCGTGGCCGCTGATCTGGCCGCGTCGAGCGCGATCGACAAGCTGGCGCTGCGTGCTGGAATGATCGGCGACACCTTTGGCGAAGCCGCCAGCGCCATCGCGCGAGGCGACCTGTCCGTGGCGCAGGGGGCGCGCAACATCGTGGCGGATCTTCGCGAGGCGGCCCGCCGTGGCGCGGACGTCGATGCCGAACGTGCCGTCATCCTGACCCCGACCGCGCCAACCGACCAGGCCCGCACGGTCCTTGCGCCCTACGACGCCCCCGGCGGACCAGGCCAGCGCGCACAGACCGAACCCAAGCCCGAGGACGCAGCCCGCGAGAGCGCGGCCCTGTGGGATGACCTGCCGCCCGTCGGCGATGAAGAACGGGCGCTCGATGTCCTCGCCGCCTGCGCGCCGGGAGGGCGCTGACCTATGGCCGATTTCCGTTCCTGCATCGATGAGCACGCCGAGAAGGGCGAGATCGCTCCTGAGGTCGCGGCCCGCGCTCGCAAGACCTATGACGACGCACGCACCACGGCTGATGAATCCTTCGGCCCGACTGAGGCCGATCGGATCGCAGCCGATGCCGTCATGCGTCAGTTGGAGATCGACGCCGTCGAGGCGAAGCGCCGACGCGCCCTGATGATCCGCGCCCGCACTGACCTGCTGGAAGGTGTCGACGCCTACAAGCGAGCGCGGGGCTACATCGACCCCTCCAAGATCGGCCCGCGCCGCACGACGCGAGGCGTGATCGACCGGCTGCTGGGGCGCGAGCCGCCTGCCCCTCCCGGCGGTTTCGTCGATGAGGGCGTCACCCCTGCTGGTTACGAGCGCGGCGCGTTCGGCCGTGCGCTGGAGCTGATCGTCGAGAACCGACCCGGCTTGTCCGGCGCGCCTTTCCCCAGCATCGAGGGGCGGTACCGCGCGATCCGGGGCAAGGCCGACGCCCTGATGGCCTCAGCCATTGAGCGGTTCGAGACCCGGACCGGCTTCGACACGCCGCACCGCGCCGACCTGGCCAACATGGTCCGCGAGGCCTTCGGCGAAGACACGGGCGACAAGGCTGCGAAGGCTCTCGCCACCGCATGGGGGGAGACGGCCGAGCATCTGCGCCTCCAGTTCAACGCTGCCGGCGGGTCCATCGGAAAGCTGGAAGGCTGGGGCATGCCCCAAGCGCATGACGCCTATCGCGTGCGTCAGGCAGGGCGTGAGCAGTGGGTGGCCTACGTCATGCCGATGCTGGATCGGTCCAAGATGATCGACGACGCCACGGGGCAGCCCTTAAGCGAGGGACGGCTGATGGCCGCGCTCGGCGAGGTCTGGGAATCTATCGCCTCGCTTGGCGCGAACGCTCGCCGGCCCGGCGAGCACACCGGGCAGGGTGCTCTAGCCAAGCGCCGCTCCGACAGCCGCTTCCTTGCATTCAAGGACGCCGACTCGTGGATGGCCTATCAGGCGGCCTTCGGCGACGGCGACTCTTTCTCGACCATGATGGGGCACATCGACGAGCTGTCCCGCGACATCGCTCAGATGCAGATCCTTGGGCCTAACCCGACGGCTCAGTGGACCTGGCTCAAGCAGGCTGCACAGCGCGAGGCCTTGTTGGAGGAAGCCGCCGGAATCAAGGGCGCCTCGGACGCGGTGAAGGGCTACGTCCGCACGGCCGACGCCATGCTGGAGCACTTCACCGGCAGCCTGTCGACGCCGATCAACAGTCGCATTGCCTCCTTCGGCGTGGCCAGCCGCGCGTATCTGACCTCCGTTTCGCTCGGCTCCGCGATCCTGTCCGACATTCCGTCGGCTCCGATCTTTGGTGCGGTTGCTCGCTCGTTCGCCGGCCTGGCCAAGACGGGCGACATGGTTCGGTTGGCGCAGCTCCTGAACCCGGCGGACAGCTCGGCACGGGCCACGGCTCGCCGATCAGGCTTCGTGATCGAGAGCGCGACCGACGGCATGATCCGGGCGACACAGGACAACCTGCGCCTCCTGTCAGTCGGTGAGCGCATGGATAGCGGCATGAACGCCTTCGCCCGGCGTCTGCCGGTCGCGGTGCTGCGTGCACAAGGCATGACGGCCTGGGACGCCGCGCGTAAGCGGTCGTTCCATTTCGAGTTCATGGGTGCCCTGCACGACCGGCGCGGCAAGAGCATCGCGGACCTGCGGGCGGGTGACGGCGAGGATCAGGCGTTCGCGACCTGGCTGACTGCTCGCGGCTTCACAGAGGCCGAATGGTCAACGATCCGGAGCGCGCCCGTCTGGGAGCCTGTCGAGGGTGCTCAGTTCCTTCGACCAACCGACATCCCCGACGAGATGCTGGCGCTGCGCATGGCGGAGGCGATCGACATCGAGACCCGCCTTGCCGTGCCGCAGACGACCCTCTGGACCCGCGCAAAGCTGATCGGGACCGACAGGCCGGGCACGGTGGTTGGCGAGGCGCGACGCTCTTGGGCGATGTTCCGCAGCTTCACGCTGACCGCGACCCATATGCTGGGCGAGGAAATGCTGCTGCGCGGTCAGGCCCGCGGCCTCCCGCCGTTCGTCGCGGGTGCAAGCGGTGCGGCCGGGGCGCTGCTGTTCCTGACGCTCGCGGGCGGCATCTCAATCCAGCTTCGCGAGATCGCCAAGGGCAACGACCCCAAGCCGATGACCGACCCTCGATTCTGGGCTGCCGCCGCCATGCAGGGCGGCGGGCTGGGCATACTTGGCGACTTCTTTTACGCGGCCGAGGCTCGCAACGGGAAGTCGGCCAGCCAGGTCGCAGCCTTTGGCCCGGTGGGCGCGGCCGTCGGAGACCTTTACGGCGCGACAGTCGGCAACGTGGTCGAGGTCGCAGAGGGCGTCCGCACGGGCGACAGTCTGGGCGAGGCTGTCGAAGGCGCTCGTATCGGGCGCGATGTCGTTCAGCTGGCTCGTTCCTACACGCCGGGCGGAAACGTATGGTGGTTGCGTGCCGCGTATAACCGGGCTGTCCTCGACAACCTGCAGCGCATGCTCGACCCAGAGGCGGAAGAAGACTTCGCCCGGCGGCGAAAGCGCATGGAGCGGGACCAGGGGCAAACGTCGTGGTGGCCGCAGGGTGAAGATGCGCCGCAGCGTGGGCCGGACATGGGAAATGCGATGGCTGCGCCGGCGGTCAGCTAGTCATAGTAGGCGGGCGCACGTCCACGAACCTGCACAAAGTACGAGCAGCCTTCGTAGAACGAGATTGAGCCGGCCCCCTCGCATTGTTCCTTGCTGGAGATCATGCGCGCCTGAGCCCATCGCCAACCCGCGTCGTGGCCGGAGCAATCGTCTTGGCACTGGTATGGTCCGAAGCGCCAGTACGACTCCAGAGAGCTGCCGGACCAATCGCGGTACTCCGGCTCGACGACAAGCGATTGCATCTCTGGACGAGAAGGCGCGCTCGGGAAGGCGTACACCAGAATCGAAAACGCCAGCAGCGCGCCTGCCGCAAACGCGGCCGCCAGGTGCGAAATCGCAAAGCCGCGATCTCGGTCGAACCAGTGCTGGGTCATCGCGCCGCCCCCTCAGCCCAGACTGGACCGCGGTGCAGTTGTATCTCAGACTTCAGCGATCTTGGGAGACCACGCCATGCTGACTGCCCTCGTCCTGACCCTCGCCCTTCAAGCCGTCGAGCGCCCCGTCACAGCCTCGGCCGCTTATGCCGCCTGCGAAATCGACGCGGTCAGCATGGCTGACGAGCGTGTCTGTTTGGCGGCAGAGGTGGCCAGGTGGCGCGGCGAGGTCGCTGCGGTCGCCCTTGAATCCGGGATCGACGCCGAGTCGCAGGCTCTCTGGCAACGGCTCGTCGAGCACGACTGTCAGGGCGAGTACGACCTCGCAGCGGGCGGTAACTCTGCCGACATGAGGCGCGACGTCTGCCTGATCGAGCTCCATGCGGAGCGTGTCAGCTACCTACGCCGGCGAGGCGTGTGGTGAGGCCCCTAGAAGGGAATGTCGTCAGCAAGTGCGGCTGTCTTTCGAGTCGTTGCCTGCTGAAGGCGCCCAGCGGTGGCCGGATCAGCCGACAGCAGGCCCGCGATTTCTGCCGCTACGTCTTCCGCTCGGCGATTAAGTCGGGGCAGCGCCTGGCGCTTTGAGATGAACCCGGTGGGGTCCTCGCCCATCTTGAGCGAGATAACTTTGACGCCGCGCCCGAGCGCAAAGCCGACCTCCTGCTGGCACCACATGCTTTCCGAGAAGCCGACCGTGTGAACAGCGACCATGGCGTCCATGCTGAATAGGCCTCGCTCAATCTCGGATTGCCATTCCAGAGTCGGGTAGATGTCCTCGTGAGCGACGAAGCCGCTAATGCAATGCTCCGCAAGGCACGCCTTCAGGCGGGTTGCCTTGTCCTTATCTTTGGCCAAGTGGCTAATGAATAGTCGAAAGTCGGTCACGCCTTTCCAGTTGGCAGGCGGAGTAAATAGAGCGCTAGCGTTTCCCAGCGCCGCGAAACCCTCCATGCCCAGGTCATCAGCGACGCGCCCGAGGGTGGCCAGATCGACAGCAGCGAGAGCGTCTCGCGAATAGGTCCACTTACTGGTGTACGAGCCTTGCGGGCGCGGAACTTGGAACGCATCGAGATACACATCGATTTCGCCAAACCGGTAGCGGCTCTGCAGCTCCTGGGCGATCTTGTTGATTAGTTCGATGCGTTCGGAGACCTTCATCCGCACATCTAATCGCAGGGCTCACGCCAGCCAAACCGATTCACCTCCACTTTTGCCCCCAGCGTGCCCCTGAAACCACACCGACGACCAAGGCGTCAGCTAACCCGTTGATTTTATGGCGACCCCGGCAGGACTCCAACCTGCGACCTCGGCTTTAGGAAAGCCTTGCTCTATGCAGCTGAGCTACGGGGCCGTCGGGGGCTCCCCTAGCGGCTTGGGCGCATCGCGAAAAGCCGTCCCGGCAAATGATCCCGGCCGAGCGTCACACGATTGTGGTTAATCGCTGTTTAGATACAATATCTTGGGGTGAACAGATCGCGAATCAGGCCGTGTCGGTGATTCGGTCCTGATTCGTTTCGCGCCTGTTCCGCAGGTCGCCGGGTCTGCGTTAAGCCTTGTCTCCGGAGGCCGCCATGAACCCCGAAACCCAGTTCAGCGTCGCCAACGCCGTCGCCCTGGTCGGCTGGATCATTCTGGCGCTTGCCCCGCTGCGTCGCCCGCTCGCCATCGGCGCGGCACGGACGATCGGGGTGGTTCTGGCCGTCGCCTATTCGACGCTGCTGATCCGCTCGCTGACCGGCGGCGGGTTCGAGGGCGACCTGACGACGCTGGCGGGTCTGACCGCCGCCTTCTCCCGCCCCGAGGCGGTGCTGGTCGGCTGGGTTCACTATCTCGCGTTCGATCTCTGGGTCGGGGCCTGGGCGACCGAGGACGCGGGCAAACGCGGCGTGCCGCACTGGGCGCTGATCCCCTGCCTGTTCTTCATCCTGATGGCCGGCCCGTTCGGCCTTCTGCTCTACCTAGCGACCCGAACGATCCTGGGGCGAAAGGCAGCGGGCTGATCCGCCGCGCTTGAGGAACCCGGATCGAATCGCCACCTTCATTCCATCATGAGCGACCGCCCGACCGGCCAGGCTCCCTCCCGCGTCGTCGCGGTGCTGGGGCCGACCAATACCGGCAAGACCCATCTCGCGGTCGAGCGGATGCTGGGCCATGCGTCCGGCATGATCGGCCTGCCGCTGCGTCTGCTGGCGCGCGAGGTCTATGAGCGGATCGTGCGCGCCCGGGGCCAGGCGTCGGTCGCCCTGATCACCGGCGAGGAGAAGATCATCCCGCCCCGGCCCGTCTATTTCGTCTGCACGGTCGAGGCCATGCCGATGGAGCGCGAGGTCGAGTTCCTGGCCGTCGACGAGATCCAGCTGGCCGCCGACCCCGAACGCGGCCACGTCTTCACCAGCCGCCTGCTGCACGCCCGGGGCCGGTTCGAGACCATGTTCCTGGGGGCGGGCACCATGGCGCCCCTGATGCGCCGCCTGATCCCTGACGTGGAGATCGTTTCGCGGGAACGCCTGTCGACCCTGTCCTATGCGGGGTCCAAGAAACTGACCCGCCTGCCCCGCCGCTCGGCCATCGTCGCCTTCTCCACCGAGCAGGTCTACGCCATCGCCGAGTTGATCCGGCGCCAGAGGGGCGGGGCCGCCGTGGTCATGGGCAGCCTCAGCCCCCGCACCCGCAACGCCCAGGTGGCCCTGTTCCAGTCCGGCGAGGTCGACTTCCTGGTCGCCACCGACGCCATCGGCATGGGGCTGAACATGGACGTCGACCATGTGGCCTTCGCAGGGCTTCGAAAGTTCGACGGCCGCCGCACTCGCTGGCTCCACGCCCACGAGATCGCCCAGATCGCCGGCCGCGCCGGTCGCCACATCCGCGACGGCACCTTTGGCGTCACCGGCGAGGCCGAGGAGCTGGACGAGGACCTGGTCGGCCAGGTCGTCGATCACCGCTTCGACCCGGTGCAGGCCATAGAGTGGCGAAACGCCCGGCTGGATTTCGACAGCCTGCCCGACCTGCTCCGCTCCCTGGTGCAGACGCCGGGCCTCCCTGGCCTGAAGCTGACCGGTCAGGCGCTGGACGAGACCCTTCTGCGCCGCGCCATGCAGGACGAAGAGATCAAGAAGATCGGCCGTTCGCGCGGAACGATCATGCGTCTGTGGGAGGCCTGCCAGCTGCCGGACTTCCAGAAGACGACGCTGGACGAGCACGCCCGCCTGTCGCGCGATGTCTTCCGCGCCCTGACCAGCTCGCGCGGTCGCCTCACCGACGACTGGTTCGCCCCACGGTTCGCCGAGGTCGACCGCGACGACGGCCAGATCGACCAGCTCTCGGCCCGGCTCGCCGGTGTGCGCACCCTGTCCTACATCGCCAATCGTCCGGACTGGGTCGCCGACGCCAAGGCCTGGCGCGACAGGACACGCATCCTTGAGGACCGCCTGTCCGACGTCCTGCACGAACGCCTGACCGCCCGCTTCGTCGACCGCAAGACCACCGCCCTGATGCGCTCGCTCCACGACCGCGAGGCGACGCTCGCCGAGGTCGCGGGCGACGGCGTCGTCACCGTCGACGGCGAGGCGGTGGGTCATCTGGAGGGCGTCCGCTTCGCGCCCTCGGCCGGAGGCTCGGCGCTCGCCGACCGCACGCTGAAAACAGCCGCCCTTCGCGCTGTCGGCCCAGAGATCGCGCGCCGCCTCGGTCGCCTCGCCGCAGACGCCGACGACGCCTTCTCTGTCACCCCGGACGGCGACGTCCTGTGGCAGGGCGCGCTTGCGGCCCGCATCACCGGCGGCGACCCCTTCAGTCCCCGCATCCGCCTGATCGGCGAGCTCGGCCCCCAGGCCGCGTGGGACCGGGCCCAGCGCCGCATCGAGGCCTTCCTGTCCTCCGAGGCCGGCCGCGCGCTTCGCGACCTGCGCCGGCTCAAGACCGCCATCGAGACCGGCACCCTGACCGGCCTGCCGCGCGGCCTCGCCTTCCGCCTCGTAGA
>VYLP01000314.1_pt1 | contig 14931 bp, 16 predicted proteins | sample 5114311 | NCBI WGS metagenome assembly VYLP01 (sample SAMN12291775, study PRJNA351875) | freshwater metagenome | isolation source: freshwater lake | place: USA: Michigan, Lansing Lake | collected 2013-08-14 | reverse complement strand
CGCTGGAGGCCGTGCTGGACCGTGCGCCCGCCGCGCCGCAGGGCCGCCGGATCACGGCCGCACGCGCCAGCGCCCGCGATGTCTCCGAGCTCGGCCCGCGAAGGGCCGTTCCGTCGAGAGCGGAAGCGCGCTAAGGCCCATTCCGTCCTTCCGCTCCGCCCGCATGAGCCCGCCTTGAGCCTCGCCCGCAACACCCTGGTTCAGGCGACCCTGACGCTGGGCAGCCGCATCCTCGGCTTCGGCCGAGACCTCGCCCTGTCGGCCCAGTTCGGCCAGGGGCCGATGATGGATGCCTTCACCACGGCGCTGATGCTGCCCAACATGTTCCGGCGCCTGTTCGCCGAGGGTGCCTTCGCCCAGGCCTTCGTGCCGATCTACGGCGGCGTCCGGGCGCGCGAGGGCGAGGAGGCCGCCGCGGTGACCGCGTCCGAGGCCCTCAGCTTCATGTTCGCCGTGGTCGCGGGGTTCTGCATCCTGCTGCAGGTCGCCATGCCGTGGATCATGCCGTGGCTGCTGTCGGCCTGGGCCGACGATGCAGGTGTCATGTTCGCTGCGACCACCGCCGCTCAGCTGACCATGCCGTACCTGGCCTGCATGACCATCGCGTCGCTGTTGTCGGGTGTCCTCAACACCTCGGGCCGTTTCGCGCTGACGGCGGCGGTGCCGGTGTTCCTGAATCTCTGCACCCTGATCCCCCTGCTCGCCCCGCTGGTCATGGAGATCGACAAGCCCACGGTGCTGCTGGCCACGTCCGCGGCGGTCAGCATCTCCGGCCTGATCCAGATGGGCCTGCTCTGGTGGGGTGTTCGACGGCTTGGCGTGACCCTGCGTCTTGGCCTGCCGCGCCTGACGCCCGGCGTTTCGCGCACCCTCAAGCTTGCGGTGCCCGGCGTCCTGGCAGGCGGCGCGCTGCAACTGAACTCCGTGGTCAGTCAGCTGCTGACCGGTTCCAACGAAGGTGCCCGCTCGGTGCTCTACAACGCTGATCGCCTCTATCAGCTGCCACTGGGTCTTGTCGGCGTCGCCATCGGCCTCGCGCTCGTGCCGCGCCTGACCAAGGCCTTCGTGTCGGGCGACCATGAGGGCGGGCGCAGGACGCTGGACGATGGGATCACCCTGTCGATGGCCTTCACCCTGCCCGCCGCCGTGGCCCTGTTCGTTATCCCCTTCTTCATCATCGACGCGACGGTGACGCGGGGCGCCTTCACCAGCGAAGACGCGGCGCGCACGGCCGACGTGCTGCGCAACTTCGCCTGGGGCGTCCCCGCCTTCGTGCTGGCCAAGGTCCTGACACCGCCCTTCTTCGCTCGAGAGGACACCCGTCGCCCGATGATCTTCTCGATCGCCTCGGTCGCCATCACCGTAGCGCTCGGCTCGGCCCTGTTCTTCGGCATGGAGCAGGCGGGCATGGACGGCGTGGTTGGCCTCGCCATCGCCACCTCCACCTCGGCCTGGATCAATGTCGCCCTGCTGGGGGGCGTTCTGGTGAAGGAAGAGGCCTGGAACGTCACCGGCCGTTTCCTCTCGCGCTTCGTCCGCGTCCTGGCCGCCAGCCTCGCCATGGCGGCCGTGCTCGTGCCCGCCAGCATCTTCTATGATGATCTTGCCCGCCTGTTCCTGGCCAAGGAGGTCGCGGTTCTGGTGGTCTGCGGCGCAGGGGCCCTTGTGTATGGCGTCTGCATCGTGCTTTTCCGCGCGGTCAGCCCGGCCGAGCTCAAGGCTGTGCTGAGGCGTGAACCCGGGGCCTCCACCCCCTCCGGATTGGACTGATGACTGACGCTACCCCCGAATACGCCGGCCCCCGCCGAATCCTCTCCGGCATCCAGGCGTCCGGGGCGCTCCATCTGGGGAACTATCTGGGTGCTCTGAAGCGGTTCGTCGCGCTCCAGGACGCCGCCCCGACCTTCGTCTTTGTCGCTGACCTGCACGCCATCACCGTGTGGCAGGACCCGGCCGTCCTGACCGCCCAGACGCGTGAGATCGCCGCCGCCTACATCGCATCCGGCCTCGACCCGGCCCGCTCCACCATCTTTCCGCAGTCGGCGGTGCGCGCCCATTCGGAGCTGGCCTGGATCCTGAACTGCGTCGCCCGCCTCGGCTGGCTGGACCGCATGACCCAGTTCAAGGAGAAGTCGGGCAAGCACAAGGAGCGCGCCTCGGTCGGCCTGTACACCTACCCCGTGCTCCAGGCCGCCGACATCCTGCTCTACAAGGCGACCGAGGTGCCCGTCGGCGAGGACCAGAAGCAGCATCTGGAACTGACCCGCGACATCGCCGCCAAGTTCAACACAGACTTCGGCGTGCCAGGCTTCTTCCCCCTGCCCGAGCCGGTCATCCAGGGCCCGGCCACGCGGGTCATGTCCTTGCGCGACGGCTCGGCCAAGATGTCCAAGTCCGATCCCTCGGACCAGAGCCGCATCAACCTGACCGACGACGCCGACACGATCGCGGCCAAGATCCGCAAGGCGAAGACCGACCCCGAGCCCCTGCCCGAAACCGTCGACGGCCTCGCCGACCGGCCCGAGGCCCGCAACCTCGTGGCCATCTACGCCGCCCTGTCGGACCAGACCCGTGAGCAGGTCATCGCCCAGTTCGGCGGCCAGGGTTTCGGCGCTTTCAAGCCCGCGCTCGCCGATCTCGCGGTCGCCGCCATGGCCCCCGTCACCGCCGAGATGCGCCGCCTGATGGACGACCCCGCCGAGATCGACCGGGTGCTGAGGGACGGTGCCGAGCGCGCCGCCGCCATCGCCGATCCGGTGGTCGATGAGGTCAAGCGCATCGTCGGCTTCTGGCGATGAGCGAGCATACCGCCGTCGTTGAATGGGTCCGGGGCGACCAGCCCTTTTCCGACCACCAGTACTCCCGCGCCCACGATTGGCGTTTCGATGGGGGGGCGCTGGTCAAGGGATCATCGGCCCCGACCAGCGTCGCGCCCCCGCTGTCGGACCCCACAGCGGTCGATCCGGAAGAGGCTTTGGTCGCGGCCCTGTCCAGCTGCCACATGCTGTTCTTCCTGGCGCTGGCGGCCAAGGCAGGCTTCGTCGTGGACCGCTATCGGGACGCGCCCGTGGCCACGCTCGCGAGGGATGAGCGGGGCCGGATGTCGATCACCGAGGTGGTTCTGCGTCCGGTGATCGACTGGTCGGGAGCGACGCCGGACGCCGAGCGGCTGGAAGACCTGCATCACCAGTCGCATCGCCTCTGCTACATCGCCAATTCTATCCGGGCCGAGGTGCGGGTCGAGCAGGGGTGATCCCTGCCAGAAAGTCGGCGAACCGTTCCATGGCCTGGCCGCTCAAGGCCTCGTCATAGCGCATCATGCGGGCCATCAGCCCGGGCTCGTCGAAGGCGTGGGTGCCTTCCACGCCCCAGACCGCGACCTCCGACCCCGCCGCCACGGCCGAGGCGAGCGCACGCATGTGACGGCGCACCGAGGCGAGATGGTCGCGGCTGGGTGCTATGACCAAAAGGTCCAGAGCGCGGGGCCAGGGTCTTCCACCACGGCTGGCCGACGCCACACCGACGTAGGGGTAGGCGAGGAAGGCCGCGCGAACGCCACGCAAATGAACACGCGGTGCATCCGAAAGCCCCGCTTCGCCTGATCGGACGAGCGGCATGGACATCAGGTCCATGATCGCCCAGCCGCCGTGGCTCCATCCGGCCAGTACCAGCCGGTCCGGATCGACGAGCGGCAGACCCCGGGCACCGGCGATGGCCGCCAGCACATCGCCGGCCCGCCGTCCACCGCGAAACATCAATCCTGTGCAGATCATGGCCTTGGCGAAGCCGCGGGTCCAACCGCGCGGGGCGAAAGAATCGACCAGAAGCGCCGCCCAGCCCGCAGACACGGCCGCCCTGGCGTAGGCGTGCAGATGGGCCCGGACGCCGCCGCATCCATGAAATAGCAGAACCGTCGGAAACGGGCCCCGGCCCGACGGGGTGAGCAGTTCCGCTTCGGGAGCCAGACGTCGCCATCGCTCCATTGCCGCGTCCACGGCTTAACCTGCGCGACGTCGGCGAACAGGACCCGCCTGGGCCGGGGCGACGGCGGTGTCCTCCAGCAGAGCCGAAAACCGGCGAATCGCCTCGTCGCCAAGCGCCGGATCGTAGCGCATTGGCGGTGCCGTCATGGGCTCATCGAAGCTGTGGGTGCCGTCGGCGATCCAGGTCTCGACGTCAACGCCGCAGTTTCGGACCATGTCGTGGATGCGCTCGGCATTGCGGACGGTCGTCAGGTGATCCTTTGCCGCCACAACAGCCAGGGTCTTCGGGCAATGCCGCCAGGGCCGCATACGGTTCAGGGCCGCGAACCCGACGTAGGGGTAGGCCAGATAGGTCGCCTTGACCCCGTCCAGGGATACGTTCTCGGCGTCGCTGACGCCCAGCGCCCCGATCCGGTCGCGATCCGCGCTCATCGCTTCCATGATGCCCCATCCGCCATGGCTCCAGCCGGCGAGCAGAAGGTTTGTGGGGTCGACATCGGCGCGCACAGACACCCCCCGGATCGTCGCCAGAATGTCCCCCGCCCGCTCCCAGCCGCGCAGCAGAAGGCCCGTGCAGACCGTGGCCATGGCGAACTGACGGCTCCAGCCGCGCGGGGCGTAGGAATCGACGATGAGCGCGCGCCAGCCCTTGTCCCTGGCCGCCTGGGCGTACTTGGGCAAATGGCCGCGCAGTCCGCCGCAGCCGTGAAACAGCAGGGCGGTCGGCCGAGGGCGATCGTCATCCGGGCCGACCCAGGCGGCATGGGGCGCCAGGCGGGCCCAGCGGTCGTCGAGCGTGTCCATTCCCGACCCTTAACTCAGCTTTGCGACTGTTGCTCGGACGTCGGGTAACGACAGCCCTAGAAAAGATCGACCGGCAGGATCTGACTGGCCAGCAAGGTCTCCATGCCCTGCCAGTGGTCCGGTCCCTGCCGCTCGACCCAGGCCTGAACCACATCGCGTCCCAGACCGTAGTTGATGATGTAACTGCGGTAAGTGTCGATGAAGCGCACCCTCTGGGCCGCCCGCTCAGGCGTCGTGAGCATGTAGCGGGACAGAAGCTGCGTGGCCTCCGCCCGATCAATCCGGCCCGCCAGATAGTCATCTGCGATAGTGTACTCGGCACGGGCGAGCCGACGGACGAGTGCGTTCAGCTCTGCCTTGCGCTCCACCGGTGCGCCGGTCAGACCCGCGAGCGGCAGCAACACATCCTGCTCGAAGCGCGCTGCCTCGTCGCCCGGGAAGGCCAGGTCGATGCCGTAGTTGGCGCTGCCTTCGGCCACGAAGGACATGGGCGAATAGAGCGGGTAGACGCTCATCTCGACCCAACCGCGCTCGACGACGAAGGTCTGTTCCAGCAGCGCATTGTAGACGTGATGGCCGGGGTAGGCCTCGTGACACCCGAGGTCGATCGCCCGGTCCGTGAAGATGGGCTGGTCGGTATTGATCTCGATCCGGCTGGCGGCTCCGCCCAGATAGTAGTTGTAGCCCGACCACGGCTTGTCCGTGACGAAGGCCAGGGTGAAACGCTCGTTCGTCGGCAGGTTCATGTGGGCCAGGGTCCGGCGACGGCACTCGGCGATGGAGGCATCGAACACGACCTGCAAGCGGTCCGCCGGAATGCGGAAGTTGCCCCGGAAGGCGGCGACGCGGGCGGCCAGTTCGCCGTCCCCCGGGACGAGCTGGTCGATCTGGGCGAGGATGGGGTCGAAGTCGGACAGGGGGCGCAGTTCGGGACGAACGCCGAACAGGGCCTCGGCCTCGTCGGCGAAGCTCAACCGCTCGCCCGACAGCATGCGAAGGCGGGCCGAGGCCGCCGAGACATGGGCGAGCAGGTAAGCCTTGCGCTGGGCGACCGCCGGTTCGGCCCCGGCGACCGAGATGGCGTTGAGCCGCTCCGTCAGCGAGGCGGCACCCTGCATCAGGGCGGGGATGTCACGCGGATTGGCCTGCGCAGCCTGTGCCCACTCCGGGGGACCGTAGTAGGCATCGACATAGCCCGGTTCACGCTCGCCAATCTCGAGGATCAGGGCGACGTAGTCGCGCGCGACCGCGTCCAGACTGTCACGCGACGCGGCAGGCCCGGCCGTCGGGGCGCTGGCGCAAGCGCCGAGAAAGAGCAGAAAACTGAGAACGAAGGCCCGCATCATCCATCCTCCGGTCGATCGGTCATCTACACACGGATCCTTTGCAGACCCGCCGGGACGCCTCGCGTGCATTCGGGATTGAGGGCCGCGCGAGGCTGCTGTAAGGCCCTTCATCCGGTCGCCAAGAGTGGCCGCGCGAGACGCACCCGTAGCTCAGCTGGATAGAGCGTTGCCCTCCGAAGGCAAAGGTCACACGTTCGAATCGTGTCGGGTGCGCCATCTTTTTCCGAGAGACTAAGGGAGCTGCGATCCTGGCGCATCTTCCCCCGGGCTCTGCGCGATCACCTTCGATCCTCTATGAGACCTGTCGGTAGTCCGATGCCGCACGCTTCGGGAGACCGTCCCGGGCTCAGTCCAGACCGTCGTCCGTGACGACGAAGGCCCGACCCTGTGCAATGGCCTCACGGGCCAGCTGGTCCTGCACGATGTGCCAGCGTCTGAGACGCTCGAATCCGATCGCATGGTCCGGCGAGGCGTCGAGCCATTCCGTGAACTCGCGCTTGCGTCGACGGTACTGCGGCTCGGTCGGGTCCGGGACCGGCGGCACCTGCGGCAGCCGGCTCGCCACGTCGGGCGGGATGGGGAACTCTCCCGATGACGTCGACAGGATCATGGGTTCGCAGCCTAGGAGAAGAATCGAAACCCTGAAACCCCGCACAGGCGAAACGGTCCGCCTGTTACGCGAGCCGGCGTTCATTCTGTCTTCCGCCATCCTATGGCCAAGCTCAGCCTGTCTGATCAGGCGAAGACGGAGCGAGACCCGATGCAGAAGACCACGATGATCATGGCGACGCTGGTGGCTCTGGCCATGGCGACCGGAGGGACAGTCCAGGCGCAGGACCGGGTGGAGCAACTGCTCGCGGCCGGCAAACCCAAGCCGGAGCTCGCCGCAGGGGCAGCGGATGGACAGGCAACCAATGCAGAACAGGATCCGGCCGAACTGCGCGCCACCCAGGCGCTGAACGCCGAAATCACGGCGCGCAACGACCTGGCCCAGAGCCAGGAGCGCGCCGATCAGGCCGCCTTCGCGGCGGAACGGGCGCGATGGGAGGAGCGGCAGGCGCTGAACGCCCAGGCGCGGCTCGACTGGGAGGCCAGCATGCGCGCCAATGACGAGGCGCGGCGACGCTGGGAGGCGGACCGGGCGCGCTGGGAGGCCGACGTGCGAGCCTGTCAGGCCGGCGACCGGAGCCGATGCGCCCCGCAGTAGGGGTCCGCGTAACCCTGGGGCCTGGCGTGACGTAGGCGACGAAAAGCAAGGTTTGCGGGCCGGACCGGCCTGTGAGACCGTTCGCGCGACGGCACTGGGGGACTGGGCATGACCGACGGGGTGATCGAACAGGCCGCAGAACCTGTCCCGGTGCAGGATCGTCGCGCCGACCGGCCGCTGCCCGGCGGGCGAACCGACACCTATCGCCATCCGCCCCTTGTTCGCGTGAGCCACTGGCTCAATGTCGCGGCGGTGGTGATCCTGATCATGAGCGGGCTCAACATCCTTCTCGCCCATCCGCATCTGGACTGGGGCAAGGATACTAACTGGGGCAATCACTGGGTCGACATTCCGCCCATTCCCAACTGGCTGCTGATCCCCGATCACCGGAACCTGGCCGAGGCGCGGCACTGGCACTTCTTCTTCGCCTGGGTCTTCGTGATCAACGGGCTGATCTATCTGGCCTATGGCTTCCTCTCTCGCCGGTTCAACGGGCGGCTGTGGCCGAGCCGGGAAGATCTGGCCGGCTTCTGGCCCTCGGTGAAGGAACATGCCCGCTTCCACTTCCCCAAGGATGAGGAGGCCCGGAACTACAACGTCATCCAGAAGCTCACCTATGTCTTCATGATCCTGGTCGTGCTTCCCATGATGCTGATCACCGGGCTGTCAATGTCGCCCGGCTTCAACGCGATCGGCGGGATTCTGCTCGACATCATGGGCGGGCGGCAGTCGGCGCGGACACTGCACTTCATCTCGGGCGCGCTGATCGTTGGCTTCATCGTGGTCCACGTCGGGCTCGTGTTCTGGACCGGCTTCGTCAACAACATGCGGGCCATGATCACCGGCTGGTTCGTGCTGGAGCCGTCCACGCCGCAGAGCGAGGACCGGAAGGGAGATCCGTCATGAGCGACGTCGCCTTCAATCGGCGCTCCTGGCTGGCGCGGGCGGGCGCGGCTGTGGGTGTCATGGCTCTGGCCGCCTGCCAGAGAGGCCAGACGATCAGTGAAACCCTTCGCGTATCGGCCGAAGCCCTGACGCGACGCTCACAGCGGCTGCTGATCCCGCGTGAAGCTCTGGCACCCGAGTACCGGCCGCAGGACATCTCGCCCTGGTTCAAGCCCAACGGGTCGATCGATCCGGCGGCTTCGGACTATGTGGCGTTGAAGGATGCGGGCTTTGCCGACTACCGGCTGACGGTCGACGGCCTTGTGGAGCGGCCGCTCAGCCTGTCGCTGGCCGAGTTGCGCGAACGGCCCAGCCGGACCCAGATCACCAAGCACGACTGCGTCGAGGGCTGGACCGCGATCGGTCAGTGGGCCGGGGTACGGCTGGAGACCCTGCTGGACGAGGCGGGCCTGAAGCCTGAGGCGAAGTACATCGTCTTCCACTGCTTCGACGCCCTGACCCAGACCGAGGACGGGCCGCGCTACTATGAGAGCGTCGACCTGGTCGACGCGATGCATCCGCAGACGATCCTCGCCTACGACATGAACGGCGAGACCCTGACGGTGCCACATGGTGCGCCGCTGAGGCTCCGGGTCGAGCGGCAGCTGGGCTACAAACAGGCCAAGTACATCCGTCGGATCGAGGCGGTCGACAGCTTCGAGGCCATGCCCGGGCCAAGAGGCGGCTATTGGCCCGATCGCGGCTACGAGTGGTACGCGGGGATCTGAAACACTTTCTCCTCCCCGTCCGCAGGATGGGTAGGTGGCACGGAGCGCAGCGGAGTGACGGAGGGGGCAAGGCGATGGCCGACGCCAAGAGTTATGAACGCGCACGCGATTTCAGGGCCAACCTCAACCCGCCCGAAGCTCGGCTTTGGCTTAGTCTACGGGGCCGTCGCCTGGACGGCCTGAAATTCCGTCGGCAGCATCCAATCGGGCCATACATTCTCGATTTCTATTGCGCGGCGGCAAAGCTCGCGGTCGAGGTCGATGGGGCGATTCACGATGTCGAAGATCAGATCCGCCATGATCAGCGAAGAACGACCTGGCTGGCGCAGCGGGGCGTTCGGGTGATCCGGCTAAGGCCTGCCGACGTCAAAGATGAAATCGAAGGCGTGCTGGGTTTCATCGGAAGAGTCGCCCTTGCACGACTTGGGACCGAGTCGCCCCCTCCGTCACGGCCCTGAAGGAGGGCCGCGCCACCTCCCCATTCGCGAAGCGAACGGGGAGGAGAAGCGTGTCAGCCCGGCACCAGGCTCATGTCGCGGCGCGCGATGAGCTTGTCGAACTCCGACCAGACGCCGTCGGCGCCGTGCCAGGCGCCTTGCGTGGCGGCCTTGGAGTATTCGGTGGCGCGGGCCTCGAAGAAGTTGGCGTGTTCGACGCCCGACAGCAGCGACTGGAGCCACGGCAGGGGGTTTTCCTTGACGCCATAGAGCTCGGGTAGCTTGAGCTGGCGCAGGCGCCAGTCGGCGATGAAGCGGATGTAGGCCTTGATGTCGTCCGGCGTCATGCCCGAGACCTCGCCGGCCTCAAACGCCAGGTCGATGAACTTGTCTTCCAGCTTCACCACGGTGCGGCAGCACTCGACGATGTCGTCAGCGACGGCCGGGGTGACGCAGCCGGTTTCCTTGTTGAAGGCGTGGTAGAGCTTGATGATGCCGTCGCAGTGCAGGCTCTCGTCGCGCACTGACCAGGACACGATCTGGCCCATGCCCTTCATCTTGTTCTGGCGCGGGAAGTTCATCAGCATCGCGAAGGACGCGAACAGCTGAAGCCCCTCGGTGAAGCCGCCGAACATGGCGAGCGTGCGAGCGATATCGGCCTCGGTCTCGACCCCGAACTGGCCCATGTAGTCGTGCTTGTCCTTCATGGCCTCGTATTCCATGAAGGCCCCGAACTCGCTCTCGGGCATGCCGATGGTCTCGAGCAGCAGGGCATAGGCCGCGATATGGATGGTCTCCATGTTCGCGAACGCCGAGAGCATCATCTTGACCTCGGTCGGTTTGAAGACCCGGCCGTACTTCTCCATGTAGTTGTCGGCGACCTCGATGTCCGACTGGGTGAAGAAGCGGAAGATCTGCGTCAGCAGGTTGCGCTCACGGTCGTTGAGGTTGGCCGCCCAGTCCTTGCAGTCCTCGCCGAGCGGCACTTCCTCGGGCATCCAGTGGACCTGCTGCTGCTTCTTCCACATGTCGAATGCCCACGGATAGCGGAACGGCTTGTAGGCGGCCGAGGGCGTCAGCAGGCCTGCAGTGGCGGGCTTGATCGAGACGTGAGCGTTCATGGCGGGACCGAAGCAACAGGGGTTTGAGAGTGTCTGAGCCATCCAAGCCCAGAATCGTCGTCGACGCTACTGCTAGATGGTTAACGATCCCCAACATCAACATCTTGTGTGCACATGGGGACAACCGGTCGCAGGCATGCGTCATCGCTCTTCCGCTGTGAACAGGATGGGAAAGGCGGGCAGGGCAGCGGGCACTAGCCTCCCGGAACGGGGAGGGAGAGGATTTCGGGCGATCCGTGTTAACCTTTCCGGCGACAGGGCATGGAGACGGCGATGCGGGAGCTTGTGATCTTGGCGGGTCTGGTGGCGTGCGCCATGGCCAGCCCGGCGGCGGCCCAGACCTGGGGCCAGCCCCATTATCGCGCGCCGTCGGTCACCTGGGGACAGCCGCACGGCGGGTGGGGCGGTGGTCCGACGGAGTGGGATGGGCGAGCCTATGCCGTCACGGGCCACGCCGCGACGGGCTATGGACCGGCCTCCCGATACGCGGGTTACGGCGATCCGCGCGCCTATCGAGCACCGGACCGGCACCGATATAGCGGTCACGACCGAGGGGGGCGCTATGGTTACAGCCCCGGCAACCGCTGGACGCGATGGTCCAGCCCTCCGGGCCGGGGGTATCACGACGCCTATGGCTACAACGACGACCGGGCACCGCGGGGTGAGGATCGGTCCCGGCACCGCGCGGCGGACTGCGACTGCGTCGTTTCCCTTTACCTCTACGACCGCTGATCAGGCTTAACGCCAAGGGCGCGAAGATTAACCACATCGGGGACGCCACTCTCGCGCTGCGCGAGCATGTCCAACCGGTCCGAGGTCGGACGTTCTAGGGACATTTCCGTTCGTCTGGAGAGTTCCGCCATGTCCCGACTGTTTTCGACCCTGATCGCCTCGCTGGCCTGTCTGCTGGTCCTTGGGGGCTCTCCCGCGCTCGCGGGGGACCGTTCCGGAGGCGGCGGTCACCCCGGCGGAGGCCATGGGGGCGGCTATGGGGGCGGCGGCCATCCGGGTGGAGGCTGTGGGGGCGGCTGCGGAGGCGGTGGCCACTATGGCGGGAATATCAACGTAAACGTAAACGCCAATGCGAACGCCAACGCCTATGCCTCGGCAGGAGCGGGCGGCGTCATCAACGCCCGGGCCTATGACCTGGGGCAGGTGCGCGGCGGATACGGCGGGCATGGTGGCATGGTCGCCGTCGGCTCGGGCGGCATTGACCTGGGCGGCTACGGCTATGGCGGTGGTTACGGCTATGTCTATGTCAGCGGGCCGGGTTACGGACCGAGCCGCCCGTTTGGCTATACCGTTCACGGCTTCGGCCGGCGCTATGTGACGACGGACCGCTGCGGCGGCTGCCGGCCGCCGCGTCCGCGTCCGTGCAACAGCGTGTGCGACGGCGGATCCGGCCATGGCGGTGGCCATCCGCAGCCGGGCTATGGGCATGGCGCGGTCGTGCAGGCCCCGCCGCAGGTCTATTTCGAGCGCGACCACAGCGCGGCTCATGGCTCCCGCTATTCGTCGTACGAAAGCTACAGCCAGAGCCAGTCGCATGGTGGTGGCTACGCGTATGGGGGTGGTGCGGTGACCGGTGGGCCCCAGTACGCGCCCGCCCCACCGGCCTATCAGGAGCCGATCATCGTTCAGGCCCCGCCCGTGACCTATCAGCCGGCGCCGATCTATTTGGCTCCGCCGGCGGACTACTACGGCGACCTGCCGCCGGGCGACACCGGCGAAGGCCGCCCCTATCGCCAGACGATGCCCTACCTGCAGGAGCCGGGCGAGCGGGGCTGAACCCGCTCAGCCGTCTTCCGTCCGGAGGCGTGAGCGGCTAGGGACTGCCGCCATGACCGACCTGGCCACCCTTGAACTGGATCTGATCAACGCCATCGGCGGCGCGACCACCGTCGCCGACGTCGAGGCCGTACGTGTGAACGCGCTCGGCAAGACCGGAACCATCTCGGGCCTGCTCAAGGGCATGGGGGCGATGAGCCCGGACGAACGGCGCGAGCAGGGTCCCGTCATCAATGGCCTGCGCGACCGCGTGACGGCCGCCATCGTGGCGAAGAAGGCGGAACTGGAAGCCGCCGAACTGGATGCACGCCTGAAGGCCGAGCACTTCGACCTGACCCTGCCGGCCCGGCCGCGCAGGAAGGGCGGGGTTCATCCGACCATGCAGGTGATGGACGAGATGATCGCCGTCTTCGCCGAGATGGGCTTTTCCGTCGCCGAGGGGCCGGACATCGAGGACGACTTCCACAACTTCACGGCCCTGAACTTCCCGCCCAAGCACCCGGCGCGGGAGATGCACGACACCTTCTTCCTGAAGCCCGACCCGGAGACGGGCGAGCGCAAGGTCCTGCGGACCCACACATCGCCGGTTCAGGTGCGCACCATGATGAGCCAGGAGCCGCCGATCCGCATCGTCGCGCCCGGCCGCACTTTTCGTAAGGACTCCGACGCGACCCACACCCCGATGTTCCACCAGATCGAGGGACTGGTGATTGGCCGGGACATCCACATGGGTCATCTGAAAACGACCCTGAAGGACTTCGTCGCGCGGTTCTTCGAACTGGACGACGTGGATGCGCGCTTCCGGCCCCATCACTTCCCCTTCACCGAGCCGTCGGCCGAGATGGACATCCGCTGCGACCGCTCGGGCGGCAAGCTGGTGCTGAACGAAGGCGACGACTGGCTGGAGATCCTGGGCTGCGGAATGGTCCATCCCAATGTGCTCAAGGCCTGCGGTATCGATCCGGACCAGTGGCAGGGCTTTGCCTTCGGCATGGGGGTCGATCGCCTGGCCATGCTGAAATACGGCGTGCCGGACCTGCGCCCCATGTTCGAGGCCGATGTCCGCTGGCTGGCCCACTATGGCTTCTCGGCGTTCGCCGCGCCCAACCCCGCCAGCGGACTGAGCTGACACCATGACCTTCACCGATCCGCAACAGCTGCCCATGACGGGGCTGGGCCGCCGTTTCAACCCGGCCACCGACCTGACCAAGCGCGTCTTCGAAAACGAGGACATGGCGCTCTACGACCTGTTCATGGCGACGCTGCGCCAGGGGCGGGCCATAATCGAAGGCATCACATTCAAAGGCTGCCGCATCGAGGGGCCAGCGGTGATGCTGGTGCTGGACGGAACCAGCTTCGAGGCGACCAACTTCGGCAACTCCAAGGGCAATATGGGCAATATGGTCCTGCGGCCTGCGGCGAACATCGCCATCGGCACGATCCCGGTGCGCAACTGCACCTTCGATGGCTGCGAATTCTTCGGGCTCGGATTTACGGGTGAGGAGGCGATCGTCGAGCAGATCCTGGCCATCCGGAGCGTCTCGTGAAGTTCTCCCTGTCCTGGCTGAAGGATCACCTCGACACGACGGCCACCGCCGCCGAGGTCGCCGACGCCATGACCATGGCCGGGCTGGAGGTCGAGGAGGTCCACGATCCGGCCGCGGCGCTGGCCCCGTTCACGGTGGCCAGGATCGTCGAGGCCGTGCAGCACCCCAATGCCGACCGGCTGCGCGTCTGTCAGGTCGAGACCATCGACGGCATGAAGGAGATCGTCTGCGGCGCGCCCAATGCGCGGGCAGGCCTGACGACCATCTATGCGCCCATCGGGGCCTATGTGCCCGGGCTGGGCGTGACGCTGGTCGAGAAGCCGGTGCGCGGCGTGGTGTCGAACGGCATGCTGTGTTCGGCCTCCGAGCTACAGCTGGCCGACGAAAGCGACGGCATCCAGGAACTGCCGCCGGAAATCCCGGTCGGCACGCCGGTGGCGAAGCTGTTCGGGGCGGAGCCCGTTATCGATTTCGAGGTGACGCCGAACCGGCCGGACTGGCTGGGCGTGACCGGCATCGCGCGCGATCTGGCGGCCGCGGGCCTCGGCACGCTGAAGGACTATGAGATCGCGTCGGTGCGCGGCGGATTCCCGTGCCCCATCGCGGTGCGCATCAAGGCACCGGAGCTGTGCCCCGTCTTCGCCGGGCGGCTGATCCGGGGTGTGAAGAACGGGCCGTCGCCCGAGTGGTTGCAGCGGCGGCTGACCTCGATCGGGCTGCGCTCGATCAACCGGCTTGTCGATGTGACCAATCTGATCGCCTATGACCGGGCGCGTCCGCTGCACGTCTATGATGCCGGCAAACTGGTCGGGTCCGAGATGGTGGTGCGTGGTGGACAGACGACCGGGGACACGGGCGAGGCTCTGATCGCCCTGGACGGCAAGACCTATGCGGCGGCGCCGACCGACTGCGTCATCGCCGATGCGGGCGGAGAGCGGGCCGTCGGCCTGGGCGGCGTCATGGGTGGGGAGTCCACCGGCTGCGACGAGGCGACCGTCGATGTCTTCGTCGAGAGCGCCTGGTTC